>Ga0315294_10000708_pt1 | contig 36050 bp, 28 predicted proteins | sample YL17G13_40_MG_FD_203626 | JGI IMG/M metagenome (GOLD analysis project Ga0315294, IMG submission 203626) | Sediment microbial communities from Yellowstone Lake, YNP, Wyoming, USA - YL17G13_40 | ecosystem: Environmental > Aquatic > Freshwater > Lake > Sediment | place: USA: Wyoming | collected...
CCGTCAATCTAAGAGAAGTGCTCGGTCAGGAGGTTTATCATGTGAAGCTGATCCAGTGAGCCGCCCATTTCGCGGGACGAGTGCATGGCGATCATGGGACTGCCGATGTCGATCGACCTTATGCCGAGACGGCTGGCGGTCATCGGACCGATCGTACCGCCGGTGCCGACATCGGTCCTCGCGACGAATGTCTGAAGCGGCACGTCCGCCCTCTCAGCGCATCTCCTGAGATGGTCGAGCGCCTCGATTTGCGTCGTGTAACTTTCCATCGCGTTGACCTTGACGACCGGGCCACCGTTCAAGACGGGATGATGCCTGGGCTCGTGCGCCTCGGGATAGTTCGGGTTCAGCGCGTGGGCTCCGTCCGCCGATATCATCATCGAGCTCGCCAGCGCACGGAAATAGGCCTCTCTCGAATTGTCCCCCGATGCCGTGATCCGCTCCATCACGCTGTCGAGAAAACCCGACCTCGCACCCTGCATCGTCTGCGACCCGACCTCTTCGTTGTCGAACAGCGCCACGATCTGTGTGAATGGCGTGTCCTTCGGTGCCCTTATCAAAGCCTCGACTTCCGCGTGACAACTCGAGAGATTGTCGATGCTCCTGATGAAAACGAACTCCTCGTTGATGCCCCCCAGCGCTCCGGGCTGAAGATCGAAGACCTCAACCGAGTATGCGGAGATTTTCTCAGGATCGACCGGGCCGCCGTCCGCCGATTCCGCGATCAGCTTCAGAAGCGGCTTGTCTTCGAGAGCCTTCTCCTCGCCCATGCCGATAACCGGCGGGAGGTGGTCCTGTTTGTTGAGCTTGAGACCTTCGTTCTTGTCGGCCTTGATATGCGGGGCGAGGTTGGGGATGCGGCACACCGGGCGGTTCACGGAGAAGAGGACAACGCGATGCGACCCGTCATCGCTCTTGACCACAAGCTTCCCCGCCAGGCCGAGGTCCCGGTCGGTCCATGTGTGAAGAACCGGTCCTCCGTAGACTTCGATCCCGAGCTGGATGTATCCGTTCTTCGAGTAGACCCCGTTCGGCTTGACCCGGAAGCCCGGGAAGTCGGTATGGGCGGCGGCGATCCTGAAGCCCGCCTCGGCGGGCGGCGCCGATCCCATCTTCAAGGCGACAATCGATGACTGGTCGCGGATCACATAGAAACGGTCGCCGGGTTTGATCTTCCAGCGCGCGGTCTCTTCAATACGTCTGAATCCGCCGGCCTCCAATCGTCGAGCGGCTTCCATCGCCGCATGCGCTGCGGTAGGAGCGGCCTCGATGAAGCGGATCATGTCGAGGGTCGTTTCTTTGGCCCTGGGGGCGTCCATGATTTCTCCTTCCCGTGTTGTATACAAGCTTAGAGCGACCGTCGACGGAACAGCCACGACAACATCTTCAGAAGGATCATGTTGTAGATCGTAATCTGCCAGACCCAGCCCCAGAGCTCCTTCCAGTTGGTGATCATCGTCTCGTCGCGGTCCAGGATGCTGAATGTGACCTGCGACAGGTGCGGAAGAATCCAGTAGGAGAACCTGAGCCCTACGGCGAAAAAGATCTGGAGGTTGGGAGCGGTCGCGATTTCATAGATTCTGTCCACGAAATGCCCGGTGGCGAAAAGCGCGACCCCGATGATCGCCGCGGGGACCTCCGGCATCCTCAGCGTCAGCCCCATGATTATCAGGACCAGCGTCGCGTACTTGAGCGGGAACAGCACGATCGCCATGAAGAAATGCCAGTCCATAACTGCCCTGCCCGCCATGAGATTGAACACCGACTGAATCGCGAACAGCTCCAGCGCAAAAACCAGGAAGCACCCGGTGACAATGATCCAGATGCCCATTGCCTTGCCGAACACATATTCCTCGCGGGATATCGGCTTGGGGAGAATGGAGAGGATCACACCCCGGTTTATCTCGTTGGGCAACACAACCATGGCGAGGATGAACCCGATCAGGGCGACGAAGAAATCGGCGAACAGGAAAGCGCCCTGCCAGAGCAATGCCTGCAGGGTGGCGGCTCTCTGCTGGGAGGCGATCTCCTCGGCCCTGCCGACCGGAATCACAAACTCCCCAGTCGTCCCGGTCCCCGGCGGCGTAACCACACCCCCTGTCTCACTTCCGCCCGTGCTTATCGCAAGGCCTTCATCTTCGACGAAGCTGGTTACCGCGGGCTCGCCTTCGGAAACGGACAAGCCCCCGCGCAAGCCCTCGGTTCCCCCGGACGAGGGTACATATCCGGTGTCGTCCTCCTCGGTGAAGCTCTTCATACCTGAGAGGTTCTCAAGCTGCTGATCGAGGTAGGGTATGCTCTGTCGCCATTTCTCGAATGCGTCCTTTCCTGCGGCCGTGTTGGGAAGGATCACGTCCACGCCGACTATCATCATTCCCATGGCCAGGAGGATTATGACTTCCATGCGACCGATCGAATCGAGCACAGTGACCCGCGCGATCGCCAGCGCGGGAAGGAACCTGAATTTGCCCCTCGCGTAAACCGCGATCAGCCAGACAATTGCCATCAGCACGAACAGGGCGGGGATGATGACCGACCAGTGAGGCCCGATCACCCGCTCCCAGAGAAACTGGAAATTGACGATCAGCTTTTTCATCCCTTCCCCTCCTTGCCGGACTCGCCCGACGGGCCCACCCAGCTGTCGCCCTTGCTCGTCACCGTCCCCTTGAAGAAGTCTTCGAGATGCGCCCTCTTCTGCTCGACACCCACGAGCTTCGAATCCGCCTTTTTCAGAAGCGGAAGGATTGCGGCTATCTGCCCTTCCTCACTAAGCTCGATGAACGTGAAACCGTCCTTCGTCTCCACACCTTTCGCGATGGCCCTGATGGGCGCCAGGTACTCCTCGTCCCGAATCGGGTCCGCCCTGATAACGACTCCTTCCTGTTTGCCCGTGATTTCCTTCAGGGACTTCACGGCCTTCAATTCTCCGTTGTCGATAATCCCGACCCGATCGGCGACCCGCTCGACATCCTCGAGGTCGTGCGTGTTGAGGAAAATGGTCTTTCCCATGTCTTTCTGACTCGCGATGAGTTTCCGGAGATCGGCCTGGCCGAGTGGGTCAAGGCCGCTCGCGGGCTCGTCAAGAAGGAGGATGTCGGGATCGTTGATCAGCGCCTGCGCGAGGCCGACCCTCTGCTGGAGGCCTTTCGAGAGGTGCTTCACCTTGGTCTTCCTGCGGTCCTTCAGACCCGCTATGTCGAGTACCCTCTCTATCGCATCCCGTCTGGCCCTGCCCGACAGCGCGAACAGGCGCGCGTAGAAATCCAGGACCGTCTCGACCGTCAGGTACGCGAAATAGTTGTGATCCTCCGGCAGGAAACCGATCCGCTGTCGGATTTCTCTGTCGCTGACATCGCCGCCCAGGATTTCGGCGGTGCCGGACGTCGGGTGAGTCAGGCCGAGAAGCAGCTTGATCGTGGTTGTCTTGCCCGCACCGTTGGGGCCGACGTACGCGAACACTTCCCCGGAGTACACCTCGAGCGAGACCTGGTCGACCGCAAACAGATACCCGCCTCCCGGCTTCGGATATTTCTTGGTGAGCTTGTCGGTTTTGATGTGTATTGTCATGCCTGACCTAATTACCATCGCGCACGCGACTTTGCGCTAGACCGCGGGTACGACATCTTATCACCCTCAATCATTATAAAATCGGCAAACCTGCTCGGCAACACGCCGTCTTACTCACTGCTATAATAGCGCTTTGACGCCATGGCCGAAACCATCGAGTTGAAATCGGCTGTACGGGTCCGGGGAATGTGCGTTGTCCCCGGCGACAAATCGATCAGTCACCGGGCACTGATTCTCGGTGCGCTTTCGAGCGGACGCTGCAAAATCCAGCACCTCGCGAGCGGCGAGGACGTGCTCGCGACCGTGAGAGTCCTGACAGCGCTTGGGGCTCCAATCACGCTTGCTCCGGACGGCGAGAGCGCCGTAGTCGATGGGGTCGGGGGGAAATTCAGTCCTCCCCAGGGGCCCCTGGATTGCGGCAACTCCGCCACAACCATGCGCCTCATGGCTGGAGTGCTCGCCGCCCAGCCGTTCGAGTCGGTCCTCGTCGGCGATGACTCGCTCCGTCGCCGTCCGATGAACCAGATCGCCGAGCCGCTTCGCGAGATGGGTGCCGAGGTGGAGACCGCTGCAGGCGGAAGGCCTCCGCTGACCGTACACGGTGGGCCTCTTACGGGCATCCCCTGGACATCCGAGATCGCAAGCGCCCAGCTGAAATCGGCGGTTATCCTGGCGGGCCTTTTCGCCGCAGGCTACACCGTCTTTCATGAGACCCTTCAGACCAGGGATCACACCGAGCGGCTCCTGGGGAACCTCGGTCCCAAAGACCTTGTTTCCGTCGACCGGATCGGCAAGACGATCAGTGTCCGGGGCGAGCAGCTTCCCCTGCCTCCATTCGACCTGGTGATCCCCGGCGACCCGTCCTCGGCCGCCTATCCCATTGCTTTGGCGACCCTCCTGCCGGAGAGCACTCTCACCGTGCCGTTTGTCGGACTGAACGCGGGACGAATCGCGTTCTTCCGCCACCTGCAGGCAATGGGCGCGAACCTCGTCTTTACTCTCGACTCACAGCCGGCGAAATCCACGGGCGGCGAGCCGGTCGGGGAAATCGACGTGCTCAGCTCCAGGCTCAAGAATGTGCCCATCGACCCCGAGCGAATCCCGGCGCTGATCGACGAGCTTCCGCTTCTCGCGGTCGTGGCCTGCCTGTCGGACCGTCCCTGGGCCATTTCCGGAGCGTCCAGGCTGAGGGAGAAGGAGACGGATCGGATCACAACCACCGCGATGATGCTTCGGAGCCTCGGGGCGGAAGTTGACGAAAACCGCGACGGGTTAAGCGGTCTGGGCGGTCAGAAATTCAAAGGGGGTACCGTGGACTGCATGGGCGACCATCGTATCGCCATGACCGCGGCGGTCGCGGCCTGGTGCTCGCAGGGCCCGACCACGATCGTCGGCTCTGAGTGCGTCAAGATCAGCTTCGCAGCTTTCTTCCAGCAAATGAGAGACCTCGTGCAGTATCATTGAGAGCGCTGACTAATACGGGGGATTCGCGTTGTAGTAAAATATCCGCTCAGGCAGTTCGGTTGGAGAAGGAGGGAGTCAGCAATGAAATACTCAAGATCGGTACAAGCCGTTGGTCGATGGCTCATGTGCGCTATCGGCGTACTGCTTATGGCGCTTGCTATGTTCGGTCCCCAAACGGCTCTTGCACAGGATGATGCAACGGCGTCCGGCGACCTGTCGCAGGAATTTCTCAATGCCGTCCTCGAGGGCAACGTTGATCTGGTCCGCCAATATCTTGACCAGGGAGTGGATCCCGCTCCCTTCCGCTACAACAAAAACCGGACCGCGCTCACTGCCGCCGCGTTCAACGGGAATGCCGAGATCATCCAACTCCTTATCGATGCAGGTGTCGATCCCAACCTGCCGGACGACGACGGACGCACCGCCCTGTACCACGCTGTCGACAGGAATCAGCTCGCAGCGGTGCAGGCTCTCCTGGAGAACGGCGCGGACCCGGACATCGGCGACAAGGACGGTCTCACCCCGCTGATCGTCGCCGCGAAAAAGGGCTACACCGACGCTGCAAAGATTCTCATCGAACACGGCGCCGACCTCGACCTCCGTTGCAGATGGGGCAGGACCGCCCTCATTGCTGCAGTGAGGGCAGGGAATATCGATATCGTGCGTCTCCTTCTCGAAGCGGGCGCGGATGTAACCCTGCGCTCGATCAACGGCCTGACCGCATCGGATTTCGCGCGCTTCAGCGGGAACTCGGATATTCAGAATCTGGTCTGGGAATACATGGGTCGCGAGCGGGAAACCGACACGCACGCGACATGGTATCCGGTCCTCGACCTGGAGCTTACGAAGGCCGTCTACGACAACGAGCCTGAGAGGGTCCGATTCCTGATTCGGAACGGGGCCGACCCGAACGCCCTTGATGAGGACGGGAATCCCGTGATCCTCCTAACCGGCATGTTTGACCGAAAGGGCATCGCCGATGCGCTCCTTTCCGCGGGAGCCGATCCGGACGCCATGAATCCCGATGGAACCACGGCCTTGATGCTGGCCGCGCGATGCGATTACACCGACGTGGCGCGGTCGCTTCTGGACGCCGGCGCGGACCCGAGCGCAGTTCGATCCGCCGATCTCGAGACCCCTCTCACTCTCGCCGCATCCTGCGGGCGCACCAGAGCCGTGCGGATGCTTATCGACGCGGGCGCCGACGTGAACCATGCGACCCTTGAGGGCGACACGGCGCTAACATGCGCCATCAGATGTCAGTATCCCGATATCGTCGGCATGCTTCTCGGAGCCGAAGCGGACACGGAGCTCGGACGGCATCGCGACAGGACAGCCCTGATGCTCGCCGCCGCCTGCGAGATCCCCGAACCGTTCTTCATGCTGCTTGATGCCGGGGCCGATCCGTTCGCGACCGACAGCGACGGTGAGAATTCCCTGATAATCGCAGCGAGGAACGGTCACAGCGACTATGTCCGGGCGCTCATCGGCATGGGGGTCGATGTGAACGCCGCTCGAAAAGCGTACGGCGACACGGCTCTCATGGACGCGTCATCCTACGGCCAACCGAAGGTTATTGACCTGCTCCTGTCAAACGGCGCTGAGATCGAGAAGGTGGACAATGAGGGCTGGACCGCGCTTATGTACGCGGCGAGCACCAATGCCGCCGAATCCGCCAGGATGCTGCTCCGCAACGGCGCCGACATCAATCACCGTGAGGTCGGCGGCTGGACTGCGCTGATGATCGCCGCGTATCACGGCAACCTGGACTCCGGCCGCGCGCTTCTCGAGGCCGGACCCGACATGAATGGCTGTGAGAACGGCACCGGTCGCACCGCTCTCATAATCGCGACACAACAGAACCAGATCGATTTCGTACGCCTGCTGGTCGAGTTCAACGTGCCGTGGGAGACTACCGATGGGGGCCGTAAGACCGCGCTCATGTGGGCGGACTATCTGTCGCACGGTGAGATCGGGCAGATTCTCAGGGATTACGGGGCGCAATATTAGCAAGTGGAGAATTTGTAACATGCGCATCTTGCGCATGGTTCTTAGTTACAGGAGAATACCGAAAAACCATGCGCCGGAGGCGCATGTTACAGTGCGCGTGGAAACCAAGTAACATGCGCATCTTGCGCATGGTTCTTGATTGCAGGAGAATACCAAAGAACCATGCGCCGGAGGCGCATGTTACAGTGAGCGTGGAAACCAAGTAACATGCGCATCTTGCGCATGGTTCTTAATTACAGGAGAATACCGAAGAACCATGCGCCGGAGGCGCATGTTACAGTGAGCGTGGAAGCCCAAGTAACATGCGCATCTTGCGCATGGTTCTTAATTACAGGAGAATACCGAAGAACCATGCGCCGGAGGCGCATGTTACAGGCGGTCGTCGTATAGACGTGATAGAGACCTCCACAAGCTCGCCGACTCCGCTTGTGGAGGGCACCGCGATTGCACCGGATAGCGGACGGTGTTACGATAGTCACCGAGAAACTGCAGTACTATATAGGATACGGCAATGCGGAAGAGATAACAGCCACACGATTTGTCCCACCAGGGATGCCGGCCGCAACGGATACCCTCCCGGCCGGGTTTCCCCCTTTAATTCCACGGAGAACGATTAGATATGACGTACGAAACTGAACAACCGGTGCCGACCGCCGTCCTGGTCGGCTTCACATTGCGGAACAAGCGCGACCCTCGCGCGGCGCTCGACGATCCGCTCGAGGAGCTCCGTCAGCTTGTCCTGAGCATGGGCGCTGAGGTCGTCGGCGAGGTTTTCCAGCGTAACATGACGATCAAGGGCCGGACTCGCGTTTCCACCCACCTTCTGGGCCTCGCGAAAAACGAGATCGAGCGCGTCAAGGCAACGCTCCTTTGCGTTGACGACACGCTGTCCGGCTCGCAGCGCGCGAATATAGAGGATGATGTCGGGTGCGAGGTTCTCGATCGCACCGAGGTGATCCTGCAGATTTTCGCGCGACGCGCCCAGACCACCGAGGGAAACCTCCAAGTGGAGCTCGCGCAACTGACCTACCTCCTCCCGCGATTGCGAGGCAGAGGCGGGAAGGAATTGAGCGCGCTCGGCGGCGGGATCGGAACGAGGGGTCCCGGCGAGACCAAGCTCGAAACCGACCGTCGCGTAATCGAGAAACGGATATCTCATCTCAAGGGGAAAATCGAGCAGATCGCCAGACGTCGCGAGTTGCAGAGACGTAAGCGCCGACAATCCGGCATGCCGCTTATCGCGCTCGTCGGCTACACGAACGCCGGCAAGAGCACGCTTCTGAACGCGCTTGCAGGATCGGACGCGTACGCCGACGACCGTCTTTTCGCGACGCTGGACCCCATCACCCGCAAGGCCTACTCGCCCGCGATCGGTCGGGAGGTGCTGCTCACCGACACGGTCGGGTTCATCGAACGCCTGCCCACGGAGCTTGTCGCCGCGTTTCGCGCGACGCTGGAGGAGGCGATGTACGCTGATCTGCTGGCGGTAATCGTCGACGCGAGCGAGCACGACTGGCAGCGCAAGCTCGATGTCGTCGAGAAAACGCTGGTGGATATCGGCGCGTCTGAAATCCCGAGACTGCTCGTCTTCTCGAAGTGCGACCTGTACCCGGACATGGACGGCGACAGCGATACGATAGTGGTGTCCGCCAATCCGCTACTGACGGGAGTGCGGGTATCGGCGCTCACGGGCCAGGGAATCGACGACTTGTGGGAAGAGATGAGCGGAGCATTGGCTTGACGCCGGAGTGCGTTTTGTGATCAAAATCAGACTCTTTGTCAACAGACATTGACAATTTGTATTCCCTATGGTACAAATGGAGTGTACCGAAAGGAGACAAGATATGGAGCGAATGGCGAATGAAGCCTTCCAATCCTCCTTTGCAGTCACGAGAAGCGGCTCTCGCTGTCGCTGAAGCCTATGAGAGCGCACTGAATCTGGCAATCCAAGTGACGCGTCTTCAGGATGATGCCGAATCAGTGAAGTACCTGAAAGACCATCTGGACTTCGTAAGGAGGAGTCACGGTCGTATTGCCAGTCAAACGTTGGGAACCGCCGACTGGGGGTCATTCTGCAGATATGAGCTGGACCGGATGAAGTCTTTCCTTTTGGACGAGTGCATTCCCAGAATCAAAGACTTGCTTGCCTGAACACAGCGTCACGGGAGGCGTCTGAAGAACCATGAATATCGGCAAGCTCATACTCATGCTGCGAGCCGCTGAGGGGCTCTCTCAGGCGGAACTTGCTGCTCGGCTCGGGGTTTCGAGAGCGCATCTGTCGCAGATCGAGAACGGCCACAAGCAGCCCAGCCTCCCTCTCGTGAGGGGGCTGGCGGAGATTTTCCAGATACCAGTAGCCGTTCTGCTCGCCGACGAGAACGACGCTGAGTCTGATCTGATGGCAACGCTGAGAGAAATGCTGGGCAGCTTCCTCGTGACGAAAATATCGTTGGCCCGTGTCAGAGAGGTAAGAGAGAAGAAGAAGCGAGCCAGACTGAAAGCTTGAATACATCGACATCCACTGCCGACGAGTGAAATCAAAAAAGCCCCCGACGCGGGGGGCTATTTTTTTCGGATAAACGCCGCTTCTACCATCCGTCGGGCGGCAGGAAGAGCGCGTACGCCTTTGACCCCAGGAGCGGGAAGAGCACCAGGGATCGGTCCGCCGGGTCGGGAAGATTGTTGAGCGCCATGCACGAGTACCCGCTGCCGAGGGTGGCCGTGCCGAGTGTCTGGCACCAGACATCAAGCTTGTAGAGCCAGCCGACGCCGCTCGAGAGGTTGGCGAACAGAAGAATGCGGCACTGCGCGGCTTGTTCCCCATCGGCATGGTCGATCAGGATGTCTCCGCCGATAACCCTTCTCAGGCCGGGCACGGTCGTGGGCGCGAGCGCCGATCCGAAGATCTCCGACCGGGACCAGATGTCATCGTGCACCGGCGGCTTCTGAGAGATGTCGAAGACGTCGACCGACCCGAAAAATCTCGTGTGGAAGAGGTACAACTGGTGATAGTAGCCGTTGATAGCGATGCCCAGGGGCTCGGATGCCGCCCCGAGGTAAGTGGATAAATCCAGTGTTGCAGACGGGTCGGACATGTACTCGAACGTGGTGCCCTGCTGAACATACGCCCATCGTTCGAGATGCATACCCTGGTCTCCCTTGTCGCCCACGAACCATATGTCTCCGTTCGAGGGATCGGTGACGAGACAAACAGGCTCGTTGATGCTGTTCTCGCCGTAGCCGAGATCGTATGGACCTTTCAGGAGAGTGCCGGCCGCATTGTAGACAAGGAGATTATCCGAATCATTGTTCGTCACCAGCAGCACATGACCGTTGTACTCGTTCGTTTGTAGAATCGTGGCGTTACCCGCGTCTGTCCCGAGCCTCTGGAACAGCGTCGTCGCCGTCGTGTCCCCGCCGTCCGCGTCGATCGGCGCCACCTTGAGGTGCTCGTTTCCGCCGGTGATGCCTCCGTCGAACAAAAGCGCCCCCGCGCCGCCTGTGACTATCGGCATGAACGAACAGTCCAGATGCTGGGTCGGATTCGACCCTACGAGCTGGTATGTGCCGGCGTACTCATTATGTATGCTGGTCTCGTCCATGCAGAAAGGCGGCAGCACTTCCTCCACCTTGAGGGTGAACATGAAATACGCCGCCAGTTTCTCGTCCGGTACGTAATTGGGGTCCTCGTCGGGCACCTTGATCGTGAACAGGCCGGGATATTCCCCCGGCTCGGTCTGGAGCGTGTTGTTGATCGCCACCTCGTACTGGTAGGTGCTCACAGACCCGCTTCCGGTCCACGGCTGCGCCACTCCCTCGAAAATCCCCGGGACTTCCACGAGGACATCGGAGAACTGCACATTCGCGCCCGCCTGCCAGTCCTTCACTTCGAAGCTGAGATTCATCGACCCCCCCGCGTACTTTCCGAGCGAGCATTCGAGTCCGCCCTGCTGGTCTATGAGCTGCACTGAGTACGGCTCCAGCGAATTGGCCATCCCAGGGAAGTCTCCCGGGACATTCACCGGCGGGGCATTCCCATCCCGGATTCGAACCTTGTTAAGCGTCCATCCCGCCCCACCACCCGTGATGTCGTCCCCGTCGCCGGTCACAAACGCGAACCCGACGAAAAAGGAGTCCATGCCGGCGGCCTTGAAGCCGGTCAGTACGGGCGACAGGTCGAACTCGTCATCCGTCGGGCCGGAATCGTAGTTGGCGTTCCACCAGTTAAAATGCTCTATCGGATCATCCAGGTACTCGTAAGGATGGTTGGAGGCTTCTATCTGGTACGCAGTGTCCACCGTTTGATCCGGAGTGAGGAACACGGAGCACAAGTCTAACTCATTGTCTTCGTCCAGGGCGATGGTGTGGTTGAGGAACAGAGCGACGTCGCTCGTGTTCTTGGGGATGCTCAGCTTCGGGCTGTACAGGATCGAGGCCTCGAGGGCGACGCCGTAAGACAGGCAATCCTCATTCCTGACATTGACCTCGTTCATGAACGAGCTGCACTGCCAGTAATCGCTGAGTCCGCCGAACTGGTTCCTTGTCACCCAGTTATCCTTGTACTTGTCATCTTCAGCAAAGGTAGTGGAGAAAAGATCGCTGACGATGTGCTTTTCCCAGCTTGCGTCGATCGCGTACGCGAACGTGATCGCTCCGGGAGGAAAACTCACGTGGTAATGTCTGGTAACGCTTTCCCCGGCAGCGAAGTAGTTGCGGTCCGTGCTCGTCGCGAACGTCCTGAACGGGTTCACAGTAGACGTGCACAGCGCGCCCATACCGGCCGGTATGAGCTTGCCGTCGAAGTAGTTGAACGGCTTCGTGCCGCCGGAGAACTCGGTAGGATTCCAGCGGCGTGTATAACCGTCTGCGTTCAACAGGGCGGACTCTCCCGCAAAGACTCCCGGTGTCGACACCGCCAACGTCGGAAACTCGTACACCTTCGGTAGCATCATGATTCCGCGAACGTCGAACCCGGTGAACTCATTGAACCCGACAAGGGGATGTGTGAGCTTCACCGCGGCGGTTATTGTGCCGTCCGGGTGAATGTACATGTCCTCCACCGTAACTGCAGCGGGACTGATCGCCTCCACCGTGCTCAGGCAATTGAGATGCATCACCGCTCCCCTCAGCGGCTCGACCTCTATCCTGGTGTGATCCTCGTTCAGAGTCATGAGGTACAAGCCCCACAGCTCCCTGTTGGATTCGGATCCGGACTGCTGGAGGGTCGTGTTCGACGGCTCGAGCGTCGGGCTCAACAGGTCGATCGGGCCGGAGCATCCGACCGTCAGGACCCACAGAGTCAACACGGTCAAAAGAAACGTTACACTCCCGATGGCGCCGGGACGTGCGCTTTTGAGAAACCAAACCATTTTTCTGTAACCTCCCGGACAGGGGGATACTATCCGGCACATTATAGGCGATTACGGACTCAGCTACAATATTCCGATACCCTGATGAACCACGAATCGCGGCTAAATCCGGGACTATGATCCGATTAAGGCTGATTAAGTTCGGCGTTTCCCGCGGCGTTCACGGGTGAGCAACCGACGCGTCCCGAACGATATCGCAAGCCCGACTAAGTCGCCTCCCGAGGCGTTAAGGATTCAAATGCTATATCATACTATCGTTGCATTTCCCCGACCCTTTTGATAGCATTTACCAATCCAGGGTAGAAGCCTGGCCGGTAGGTATTTTTCCTTATCTCAACTTGGCTGGGTGAATGTGTCGGCTCGGTCCTGCGACGTCTTCACCGGCCTCGGAAAGGGTGTCCTATGATGACAAAACGGTTGACCTTGATTTTCGCGGGCCTTTGGATAGCGTCCCTGTGCCTGGGGTGCTCGGGAGGCTCGAACGGCTCGCCCGTAGCTCCTTCCCCGTCCGGGAATCCGCCCATGCTCTCCCAGGATTCAGGCGCCTCTTCGGACTGCGACTGCGGTCACAGGCTCTGGGGGCTCTGGCAAGGCGCCTTCGATCCAGAGTCGGGCAAGCTCGACTTCGTTACCCTCCGGGATGCCCAGTTTCATCTCAACGTGACGAGTCAGCTCCAGCCGCCCAAGCCAGTCGGCTTGACGGTGAGCATTGTCGATTTCAATCCCGCGGCGGGCATGATAAACCTCGATCTCACGATCAAGCACCCGTTTCCGAACTCCAACCTGAGAGGGTTCGATGTTCGCGGGATCGTGATGGGCCCTGGAGACATTCTGCACAGCAGTCTCGACGCCGCAATCGCGTATCCCGCCCCCACGGGTTTCAGATTGGAAAACGCGGACGGATATAGCCGATGGTGGAACGCGGTGGAGTTCACCACTCCGGGACTCTACGGATTCGTGCCCGGCGATCTCGGCTTTAAGACCTTCGTCCCGCAGGCCACGCTGAACCCGTACAAGTACTACTCCGATCCCCTTTCTTCCAGCGACCCGGTTGTTCCCAAGGTCAACATGACGAATCGGGGGACATTCTCCACCACGCCCAGCCCGGCCAAACTCACGAGGAACTATCGTCTTCAGTTCCCTCTCTCAGGCTCAGGCAAGCCCATCTGGCTTTTCCAGTATGCCATCGATGCAAGCTGGGCACAGCCCACCGGCTCATCTCCGAAACCGAAGCCGATCGAGGATTTTCCCATGGAGGCGAACAGCCCCGAGGCCTTCAACATAAGCGTTGACACCACGGGCACGACCGCATACTACATAGACGACAGTAACAAGGGCGGCGACCTGGTGCTGGCAATCGAGGTCTTCGATTGGGGCGCCCCGTCGAACCCCGACGGTATCAACGGCGAGATCGGATCGATCTGGGTCGAGTCCCCCACCCTTTTCGATTCCATCCAGTCTGTTGAGCTGACCGCCCTGCCCGGTTCTCAGAATACCAGCGGTATTTACACGATTACGATTCCTGGTGTCCACCCGACCGGGCTTGAGAATCAGCAGGTCCTGGTCACTGTGAGGTCAAGCGACCCCACGACTTATGCGCCGCCGATCACCGGACCCGCTTACCCCACCGGCGCAAGCCTGGCCGCGTACGCCCTTGTCGGTGTCCCCATCTCGGACGTACCCCCGGTGGAATACATAACCGTGGACTCCCCCAACGGGGGCGAAGAGTGGGAGGCGGGGGGCTCAGGGGAGATCAAGTGGATGAGCGTCGGCGATGTCGGCGCGCATGTCGGGATTGACTACACGATCGCCAACGGCACACCGATTCCAATCATCGCATCGACCGTCAACGACGGCAGCTTCGTGTGGGACCCCATCGCCGATATCGACAGCGATCAGGTCAAGATCCGGGTCACCAGCGTCGAAAAACCGACCATCTTCGATGAGTCCGACTATTACTTCACAATCAGCCAGAACATCAAACCCGTTCTGACGGTGGTTTTCCCGAACGGCGGCGAGGAATTGCAGGCCGGAGGCTGGACCACAATCCAGTGGACCAGCGTCGGAGCTGTCGGCTACAACGTGAAGATCGAATACTCGGTCTCCTCAGGCGCACCGGTGAGCATAACCCCATACACTGGAAACGACGGCAGCTTCTTCTGGGTTCCGATCCCCAATATCGAGAGCGACGAGGTGCTCATCATCATCACGAGCATCGAGAATCCCACGATCTTGGACCAGTCGGACGCGTTCTTCTCAATCACCATTACACCGATGCCCCAGATAGTGGTTCTTGTCCCGAACGGGGGCGAGATATGGAAGGGAGGCGGTTCAGAGGAGATCACCTGGAACAGCATCGGCGATGTGGGCTACGAGGTGAGGATCGACTACACGATTAACAACGGGCCTCCAATCAACATCGTGTCCACCACCGACAATGACGGGAGCTTCATCTGGGACCCCATCCCCGAGATAAACAGTGCGTTTGTGAAAGTGCTCGTCTCGAGTTTCGTCTTTCCCTGGATCAACGATGCGTCCGATGACTTCTTCACAATCGAAACCGAACCTCCTGCCCAGATTACCGTTGTCGTACCCAATGGAGGGGAGGTCTGGCAGGCGGGCGGCTCAGAGGAGATAACCTGGCTCAGCGACGGTCCTGTGGGGGATTACGTGGGCATCGATTACACGGTTGCCGGGAGTTTCCCCATTTGGATCACCCCCCAGACCGAAAACGACGGCTCATTCATGTGGGACCCGATCCCGGACATCGAGAGCGATGAGGTCATAGTGAGGGTGTCCAGCATCGACAACCCGACCATCTATGACGAATCGGACTACTACTTCACCATCACGTCAACGCCGATACCGAAGATCAATGTCACGTCGCCGGACGGCGACGAGGATTGGGAGATCGGCTCCCAGCAGTTCATTTACTGGACATCGGAGAACCTGACCGGTCAGATGAAGATCGAGTACACGCTCGATGACCTGTCGGCGCCGATCGAGATCGTGCCCGCCACCGACGACACGGGAAGCTATGAATGGAACCCGATCCCCGCTCCTGCGACCTCCACCGCGAGGGTAATCGTGACAAGCATCGACAGCCCTTCGGTGTCGGATTCCTCCAACAGCTACTTCGCAATATCCGAGACGAAGACACTCACGCTGATCAGTCCCAATGGCGCAGAGACCCTCACCGGCGGCGACTCGTGGGAGATCACCTGGAGCTGGACCGGCGGAATGGATAATGTGAAGCTGCTTCTGTCCCAGGATTCCGGGTCGACCTGGCCGACGACGATCGTCGATTCGACACCGAACGACGGCTCATTCACGTGGGACCCCGTTCCCGAGCTTGAGATAACCACGGCAAGAGTCAGGGTCGAATGGACGGACGACAGTGCGATTTTCGATGAGAGCGACGCCGATTTCACAATCACAACGCCTCAGCAGACCGGCTGGGTGCCGATCACAGGGCTGAAGCTGGTCGATCTCACCGATCCCGCACCGTTCCAGGACGACCAGGAGCCCGACATCGGGGTGTTTTCCGCAGGGGCCGATCAGTCTCGCGGTCAGATAATCGACCAGACTGACGACTATTTCCACATCTACAACGACTCCTACACCGATGTCACTGCAAACACGTGGATGTATCCGATCGATTCCGGCGCGCTGCACAAGTTCGATGTTCTGCTGGACGGCAGCCGCCTGTTCGCGACTCACGCGAGCGCGGAGGCATGGAATCCTCCGAACCTCAATGACCCGACATACTGCGTTTTCTCAGCCATCGAGAACCTCGATGGAGGCGACTACACCTTCCTCGTTTTCGGAGACGGCGGCACTCCTGATCCGGACCTGCTTCCGTGGATGTGGGCGGTCGATTTCTCGTGCGGCGTCCCGGGCGGCGACAGCGAGACCGAGGCTTACCTGCTCAATTGCTTCAGCCCGCTGAACCCGCAGGGGACCCATACGGGCAACATTCTGATCTCCCACTGGGATACTCCCTACACCAATTCCGACATCTCCGGCCTCTGGGTCGACTCGAGCACGCAGGGCGGCGGACAGGGCCTTGTCGACGACACGAATCCCGCGATCATGGCTCTTGCCGTTGACGACGCGACCGGCCTCACCATCGGAGGAACAGAGGAGCTCGCGGCATTATGGGTCCTCGATTCCATAGGCGTCGCCCAGGCCCATGTCACCGAGTGGTCCAGCAACACGGTTGTCCTCGTCGACAACCAGCTTGACGGCGAGGAGTACGGCACCGCGACCCCGGTGGATATCGAGTTCGCCAACGCGAAGGATTTCGGATACTCGGTTAGCGATAACGGCGACTTCAACTGGATCGTCGCGCTTCTCGATAATGGCGACGGCACCTGGTCCCTCGGTGCCTGGGAGATGGATTACGTGGCCGATCCGGTTGTCTTCCACGAGATCGACATCACTCCTTCTTTTGCGGGAGTGCCGGTGTCGCTGGACGTGGACACCACCGACTTCGAGATTCATGTCCTGTCAAGGGACGGAGCGACTGTACAGGCCACGGTGTTGGAGTACATTCCCTGAGATTACTAGAGGACACAAATCATGAACATAAAGAAAATCATTGCGAACATAATCGTTCTGGCGGCGATTGCGGCGGCGCTGATCGTCGGCTTCGGGTCCAGGCCCGCCTCGGCGGGTCCCGCTCCGGTCCAGGCGACCGCGGTCACGATTCACGCCGAGCAGGCGCACATCGCTCCCCAGTCGGCGTTGAGGCTGCTCGATAAGTAGGCCCTGCTTCGCGCGGATAAGACCGATTGCGGGCCCGTTATTCCTGGTCCCTTCTGCCTGGTGTCCTTCATGTCTTGGTGGTTTCTCTTCTTCTTTAACCACCAAGACACCAGGGGCGCCGGGAGGATAAGGACATACGGAATGCGGATTTGTCCTCTCGGCCGATTTCCTGTTGCATTCTTATTCGATGCATGGTATACATATCCAGTACGCTTTTTCTCACGGAAAAGCGGGACTGGCAGTTCCCGCTCTTTTTTTCGCCTTTTGCAGCGGGACTGCCTGCAATCAATGCTGAACGGGTTTATGGATAAATAGCGATGCCTGCGCCGATCCAGAGGGAGCTGCTTGAGAAGACCGTCGATGCGTACCTGGAGGGCGAGGGGTACGAGTTAGTCGACATCCGGTTCGCCGGCAGCGTCTCTCATCCCGTCATCGAGATCTTCTGCGACATCGAGGGCGGGATCACCGCCGAGGATTGCGGAAAGATCGCGCGGTCGCTGAACCACAGGCTCTCGGCGGAGGGTTTTCTGAATGACGGGGCCACGCTGATGGTGAGCTCCCCGGGCCTGAATCGAGTCATCAAGCGCGAGCGCGACTTCGCCAGGTTTGTCGGGAAGCAGGTGCGCGTGTGGCTTGTGGAGCCGATCGCCGGGCGCGGCAAGCTCAAGGGCGTCTTGAAGGGTTGCCAGGACGGCACGGTTCTGCTGTCGGACACGGAGGAGGGCGATATCGCAATCGCCCCGGGTCGATGGAAGGAGATCCGTCTTGTGCCCGAGTATCCGGAGAGTTTCAAGTGATGTGATGGACCTCACCCCCGTGCCCCCCTCTCCACAAGGTGGAGAGGGGGGGAAGGGGGGTGAGGCGCAGTACGTTGAGTAGAGTTTATTTGCTATAATAATAGGGTTCATCTCTTTGTAGAGGTGGACTTGGTGCGCTGACGCGCAAGGTGGTTGTTGTGCTTTTCACAGACCTGGAATACGCGATTGAACTGGTAATGAAAGAAAGAGGCGTGCCCGAGGAGATCGTCGTCGATGCCCTCGAGGCCGCCCTGACGTCCGCCTACCGGAAGGAGCACGGCAAGGACATCCAGCCGCGCATCGTCCTCAGGCAGGAGGGCGGCATGAAGATGGACATCCATCTCCTCAGACGTGTGGTCAAGGAAATGGATGATCCCGAGACCGAGATCAGCCTCGATGAGGCCCGCATGATCGAGCCTGAGGCCAACTACGACGATTTCGTGGAGACCGAGGGTCCCAAGCTCAATCTGCAGTTCGGACGGATCGCCGCGCAGGCGGCCAAGCAGGTCGTCATGCAGCGCATCAAGGAAGCGGAGCGCGACATCGTGTACCAGGAATTCCTGGGTCGCGAAGGCGAGCTTGTCACCGGCAAGGTGAGGAGGCGCGAGCGGGGCCAGGTGTTCATCGAGCTGGAGCGCGCAGAGGGAGTCATCCCGCCGAGCGAGCAGGTCGAGGGCGACCGCTACGTGCCGAGGACCACGATCAAGGCTGTCATCACAGAGGTCAAGCAGACGCCGAAGGGCCCCAGAATCATCCTGTCCCGGGCTCATCCCGACTTCGTGCGCCGGCTGTTCGAGCTCGAGGTGCCCGAGATTCTGGAAGGCACGGTCGAGATCGTGCGTATTGCCCGCGAGCCGGGCTTCCGGACGAAAATGGCGGTCTACTCCAACTCCGCAGATGTCGACCCTGTTGGCGCCTGTGTGGGCAGCAGGGGAAGCCGCGTCCAGGCCGTCGTCAACGAGCTCAAGGGTGAGAACATAGATATCATTCACTGGACGGACGATCCGTTCGACTTCATCGCCAACGCGCTCGCCCCCGCGAAGGTTTACTCGGTCGAGATTTTCGACGATGAGGACAAGGCTGAGGTCATCGTCCCCGACGACCAGGCTTCTCTGGCGATCGGCAAGGACGGTCGGAATGTCCGGCTTGCAACGAAGCTCACCGGCTGGGCGATCGACATCAAGAACGAGCGTGAGAAACTCGATGAGGAGATGAAGGCGCACGAGGCCGAGCGCGAGGAATTCAAGCATCAACTGATGTCGAAGCCGATCGCCGATCTGCCTTTGCGCAAGCCCGCGGTTGAAGGTCTCGTTGAGGCCGGCTACACGTGCCTTGGGGACCTCATGGAGCAGCCTCGGGAGGAGCTGCTCAAGGTCAGGGGTTTCGGGGAGCAGTCGCTGCAGGAGCTGGAGAAGTACCTGAACGAACATGGCTTTACGTATGAACAATATGAGAAGGGCGCTTCCCGGACGGTATAGCCAATCCTTCTCGGCAGGTTTCAGACTGGCATCGAGGCGGGGATTCTATTGATGGTGGAACCGGTGCGCAGATGTGCCGGGTGCGGCCGAAAGGCGGGGAAGTCGGAGCTGATCCGGGTCGTGAGACTTCCTGCCGGCGATGTGGTTTTCGACCCGGAAATGATTCGGCAGGGACGCAGTCTTTACTTCTGCGCCCGGCTGGAGTGTTTCGAGGCTCTTATGAAACGACGGGCCCCGGACAAATTGATGAAGGCGACTATCCCGACGGACTTACGGGATGAAATCATAAATTACCTGTCCCGACCGGAGAGTGACATATGACTTAGACAGGGTGACATATCTCCACCCGGGACGGGAGCCGGAGGTCTACGTTAAAGTATGGTTCGAGTCCACGAACTTGCCACCGAGCTCGAAGTCCCTTCAAGCAAAGTGCTCGAAGTCCTTCAGGCCCTCGGCGTCGATGCGAGAACGCATATGACGTCCTTGTCGGACAACGACGCTGATAAGGTCCGAAGCGCGCTGTCGTCCCTGACGACGCAGAGCTCCCGCATCAGCGGAAAAAGGGACTTCCGGGTGCGAGACATCTCTTCACCTTCCAAGAGTCCATCGATTCGACCCCGGCCCACACTCCAGCAGAGCGAAGTCGGTCGCAGAATTGTCACTCGCAAGGTAGTGAAGCGGGTGGTACGTCGCTCCGCTCCCGGTTCCGAAGAGATCGCCGTCGAGACGCCCGTGGAGGCTCCGCCGAAGGAGCCCGCCAGGCCAGAGTTGCCCGACATTGAGAAAGCAGTCAGGGAGATCGATCATTCCCTCACCTCGGTCGGCACACCCCCTGCTCCCACACCCCCTCAAGGGATCAAGTCCGACTCGAGGCCGAGAGGGGATTCCGCGAGGGCCGAATCGCGTCCCTCAAGGCCATCGGATGCCGGCGGGGTCGAGGCCCCCGGGCGGAGACGGGAAAGAAGAAAGCCCAGACAGAAGGGCCCCGGCAGGGAACGCGGAGACTTCCAGCGCGAGTCCGTCGGCAGACCCGGCGAGCAGCGTTACGCTCCTGTGGGCAAGGGGGAAGGCCGCAGGCCTGCCGTCCAGGCAAGGCCCCCGAAGCCAAAGGTTCCCAAAATCCCCAGCCCCGAGGATTACCTGAGACCCAAGGAGACCGACCTCGCGAAGTCGATGGAAAGGCTTGCGACCGCCGGTCTCAGGTCGAGCATCGATAAGCGCGTGGGCAAACCCCGGGAGCCGCGCTCCACCGAATCGGTGGCGGATCGAAACAAGCGCAAGCGCCGACGCAAGATCATCAAAGACGACAAAAAAGTCAAGCTCCCGCCGCTGGGCGGTCGAGGCAAGAGCATGCGCGTGCAGGTCCAAAGCCAGCTCGATACGTCGACTACAGTACGTAAACGCGGCAGGGGCAGGATGGCCAGGCGCGACAGGTCCATGGGGCAGCAGATCGCCGCAGCCCCGCCACGCAAGATCAGACTTAGCGAGCATGTCCAGATCAAGGACCTCTCCGCTCAGACCGGCCTTAAGTCCTCAGAGATTATCAGTTTCCTTATGAAGGAGCTTGAGATCTTCGCGACCATAAACCAGACGGTCGACCAGGAGATCGGCGCGCTTATCTGCGACCATTTCGGCTTCGAGTGCGAGTTGACCAAGACGAGAGAGGTCGAGGACGTTCTCAAGCGCGAAGAAGACAGTCCCGAGGACCTTGCTCCGCGTCCGCCCGTTGTCACCGTCCTGGGACACGTCGATCACGGCAAGACCAAGCTGCTCGACGCCATCCGGGGAACGGATGTTGTCGCGACCGAGGCCGGGGGCATCACGCAGAAAATCGGTGCTTTCCAGGTCAACGCGGTGACGAGAAGCGGCGAGGTGCGACCCATCACTTTCATCGACACTCCCGGTCATGCGGCGTTCACAGCCATGCGCGCGCGCGGCGCCCAGATCACCGATATAGCCGTCCTTGTTGTCGCCGCCGATGACGGTGTCATGCCTCAGACCATCGAGGCCATCGACCACGCCAGAAACGCCGGCGTCGAGATAATCGTGGCAATCAACAAGATCGATCTCCCCGACGCAAATCCCGAGCTGGTGAAGCAGCAGTTGTCGGAGCGCGGGCTGGTGCCGGAGGAGTGGGGCGGCCAGATAATCATGGTCCCCGTGAGCGCCAAGAAGAAACTCAACATAGAGGACCTCCTCGAACAGATCATCACAGTCGCCGACATCCTCGAGCTCAAGGCCAATCCGAAGGCGATGGCCGAGGGCTCCATTGTTGAAGCGCGGCTCGATAAGGGTCGCGGCGCTCTCGGTACGGCTCTCGTGAAACGCGGCACCCTCTGCGTCGGCGATTACGTGGTGGCCGGATGTTCGTGGGGACGAATCAGGCAGATGACCGACGAGGACGGCACCGACCTTGAAACCGCCGGCCCGTCGATCCCTGCCCTTATCTCAGGTCTCAATCAGGTTCCCGCGGCGGGCGACAAGCTCTATCAGGTCAAGGACGAGAAAACCGCCCGTGAGATATTCGAGAAACGCGAGATGGACCATCGCCAGGGCCGACTCAGAATGGTCAACACGATTTCGCTCGAGGATTTCTACCAGCAGCTTGCCAAGGGCGAAACCAAGGAGCTCAACATCATCCTCAAGGCCGACCTGCAAGGGTCAATCGAGGCGCTCTGCGGTCAGCTCGAGCAGCTCTCGACCGACGAGGTCGGCGTGAGATTCATCCACACCGCGGTCGGCAACATCACAGACAGCGACATCATGCTCGCGATGGCTTCCAAGGCCGTGATCCTGGGCTTCAACGTGGTCGCAAGCCCTGAGATACGTAAGCAGGCAGCTATGGAAGGCGTCGACATCATGACCTATAACATCATTTACAAGGCCGTCGAGGACATCCATGCCGCCCTGGAAGGAATGCTCGAGCCCGAGTTCCAGGAGCATATTATCGGTCGGGCCGAGGTCCGCCAGATATTCAAGCGCACGGGCAGGTTGATCGTTGCGGGCGCACTTGTCAACGAAGGGAAACTTGTCCGCGGCGCCGACATTCGCGTCGTCCGCGAAGGCGAGAAAGTTGCCGAGGTCCAGCTCGCGGGCCTCAAGCGCTTCAAGGATGATGTCAAGGAGGTCGAGAACGGTCTGGAGTGCGGTGTTATGATTGACGGCTTCAACGATCTCAGGGAGGGCGACCAGATCGTAGCCTTCGAGACCATCAAAGTCCTCCGGACTCTCGACAGCACCAGGAAGGAGGCCGCAGCCGACGTCGCCGCCGCCGCCCATGCTGCGGACTCGTAGAACCCGCGGCGTATCGTCCTTGTTTTTGAGTCGGAATCAGCGGCACCGGGGTCCGGAACAAGCCTATCCCCGTTATGTCGTCCCGATCCTCGGAGACCTGCAATGAATCTGGGCCTTATGACTCTTGAACTTCGTCTGCCGGGATGCGATACGCTCAAGGAGAAGCGGCACCGCCTCAAAGGTGTCGTCGAGAGAGTGCGCTCGAAATTCAACGTCTCAGCAGCCGAGATCGGTATGCAGGACGCGCATCAGGACGCGGTCGTCGCAGTGGCAATGGTCTCAGGCGAGCGACTGATCATCGAGCAGGTGTTCGCCAGGGTCGATGAGTTGTTCGCCAACGGGGACGGTCTGATGGTCTCCGCTTGCGATATCGAGTGGTTTTGATTAACCTCCCCCCCTGTGACCGCTCTTGCGGACTGGCTGGGTGATTTTTCATGCCGGACGAAATCAGATTGAAACGCATCGAGGCCTTCTTCCTGCAGGAACTGGCTCGGATAGTCTCCCGCGAACTTAATGACCCTGTCTTCCAGAACAGAGTCATATCCTTCCCGGGAATCAAGGTCAGCCGCGACCTTTCCGTCGCGCATGTCGCGGTCAGTGTTTTCGGACAAGGCAGCGACGCGTCGGGTATCGTCAAGGCTCTCAACGATGCCGAGCCGGTGATACGAAGGGGAATTATGAACGTCAGCGACCTGAGGCGCACTCCTGTCTTCACATTCCACGAGGATCACACCATAGAGAACGCCTCCCGTATCGACCGGATTCTGAATATGCTCGACATCCCCCCTGAGGAGCCGGATGAATCGGATGCCGGCGAGGATTCATAGAAACTCGGATTCCAGCTCATGTCATCAGCTTCGAAAATTGCAGATTTCATAATGGCCCGCGACCGTTTCCTCATTTCAACGCATGTCTTTCCCGACGGTGACAACATGGGAAGCGTTCTTGCGCTCGCAGAGGGCCTTCGGAAGCTCAGAAAGAGCGCCGCCTCCTTCATAGAGGGACCTATCCCAAAGATGTACGAATGGATGCCGGGCGTGAATCACATAAACACGCGCCTGCCGGACGCTCTCAAGCGCCTGGGTCCCGAGGCGTCCGATCCGGTACTACTCATCGTCGATTCAGGGGACCTCGAACGCACGGGCGCGGCGTTCGATCATTGGTTCAGGCTGCATGACGGCCTGGAAATCGCCAACATCGACCATCACGTCTCCAACTCCCTCTTCGGGACCGTCAACTGGGTCGACCCCGGCTATTCGTCCGTTGGCGAGATGGTCTACGAAATCCTCTCGGAGCTCGGTGTCCCGATCGATCCCGACATGGCTCAGAACCTGTTCGTCTCCGTCTACACGGACACAGGACGTTTTTCCTTCTCGAACACCACTGAGCGGTCGCTTAATTATGCCGCCGAGTTTGTGACCCTCGGCGCCAGCCCGATAACGGCATTCAGAAACGTCTACGCCAACCGTACTCTCGCGAGCTTCCATTTGCAGGCCCTCAGCTTCCAGACCCTGACCAGGTTCCTCGACGACAGGGGATGCTGCTTCTGGGTCGACCAGGACATGTTTGCGAGCACAGCCACGAATCTCGACGATACGGAGGGTTTCATCGACACCATCCGCACTCTGAAAGATTTCCTCGTCGTGGCTTTCCTGAAGGAAGTGTCCTACGGTGACATCCGCGTGAGTGTCAGGGCGCATCCCCCCATAGACGCGAGCGCCCTCATGGCGATTTTCGGCGGAGGCGGACATCCTCGCGCTGCCGGTTGCCGCATCACCGCACCGCTCAATGACGCAATACGCATCTTCGTCTCGAAAGCCGAGGAGGCCGTCAACTCAGGCCGCGCCCTGGAGAAAACGCCTTAGCGTTCATGACCGAGCCTTGCGAAATCCACCCCGAACCACCGGATCAGGAAGTCCGTCCGCACGGACTTCTTGTGTTCGACAAGCCGCCCGGTCCCAGCTCCTATGATTGCATTCGATTCCTCAAGCGGATCTGCCGGCTTGGGGCAAAATGGAAGATCGGACATCTTGGAACGCTCGACCCGTTTGCATCGGGTGTTCTGTTGATCGCTTTGGGCCAGGCCACGCGCTACGCGAGTTTTGCGCTTGAGTCCGCCAAGAAATACCGCGCACGTCTGTGGCTGGGAGACGAAACCGACACGCTCGACCCGACCGGCACCGTTATCGCGTCCGCGCCCGTACCGCCTGACTGGCAGGATCTGCTGCCGGACATATCGCACAAGTTCGTCGGCATCATCGAACAGACTCCGCCTGCTTTTTCAGCGAAGCAAGTGGACGGAAAGCGAAGCTATAAAGCTGCGAGGGCCGGTGAGCCGATCGCTCTCAAGCCGGTGGAAGTGGAGATTTACTCCCTTGAGTTCAACGGGATCGCGGAGAACCGGGTCGATTTCATCGCGACGGTTTCCGGGGGCACATATGTCAGGGCGCTGGGTCGCGACATCGCGAAGGCGCTCGGCACTGTCGGGCATCTTCTGGGCCTGGAGCGGATCGCTTCCGGACGATTTACAATCGAGGAGGCGATTCCCATGAATGCGTTTGAGGTCGGCGGGTCGACGGTCATGATGCATCACCTCAGACCGGTGGATCAGATTCTTGAACACCTGAGACCGTGCGTGATCCGCGACGATCGAATCCCCAGGCTCCTTCATGGGAAGATCGTCACCCGAGAGGATATCGCGGGCGAGTATCCCGATTCGCCTGTCGAGTCGGAAGTCTTGCGGTTCGTCGATTCGGAGGGTGGATTCGTTGCGCTGGGAAGAGTCACTGAAAATCCCGGCGAGGTCGTGCCGTTCAAGCCCTGGCTGCAGCGATGAGAGAATATCGCGACATCTACGAGTGGACCGCCCCCCGAACGGGCTGCACGATCGCTCTGGGCAGGTTCGACGGGGTGCACCTCGGACATCGCTCGCTCCTCGATCGAGCCGTCAAGCTCGCGCGCACCCATCAGCTTACGCCCGTCTGTTTCAGCTTCCAGGAAAGCACTTATCCCCGATCCAACGGTCTCGGACAGCTCACCACCGATGACGAGAAGGTCGAGTTACTCGAGCAGATCGGCATGGAGGTCCTTCTGCACCCGCGATTCGAGTCTCCTCTGGTCGACATGTCGGCCCATGATTTTCTCCATTCGATGCTGTTCGAGCGTTGGCTAGCCGCGATCGTTGTGGCGGGCTACGACTTCCATTTCGGCAAGAACCGGCAGGGGGACATCGACTATCTCCTCAGCGCGGGGAAAGACCTCGGCATCAAGATTGAGATTATCAGTCCTTTCGTCGCGGACGGAGAGATAGTGAAGGCGACGAGAATCAGGGAGCTTCTGAGAGACGGGGTTGTCGATCGGGCGAACGCTCTGCTGGGACGTCCTTATTCAGTGAGAGTGCATCCGGTCCGCGGCAGAGGCCTGGGGCGGGAAATCGGCTTCCCGACCATCAACTTCCCCTGGCCGGACCTGAAGGTCAAAGTGTTGCCGGGCATATATGCAGTGCGAACAGGCTCTGAAGCACTCGATGTTGACGCCATATCCGGGTCTCGTTCGCTCAAGGACGGCGTCGCGAATTTCGGTTTCCAGCCCACCATCGATCCTCCCAACCGCGAGCCCGTCCTCGAGGTGCACATTCTCGACGAAGTTCCCCCGCGCATAGCTGAGTTGTCCGAATTTCCCCCCGATATGGTTTTCACCGTCGAGTTCATCGATTTCATCCGACCGGAGCAGCGATTCGATTCGATCGACGAATTAAGGGCGCAGATAGGTCGAGACTGCGACAAGGCGAGACAGCTTCTCGGCACGCGCGGCTCCTTGCGCGACAGCGGCGGCTAATGTAGCATTGCCTTGTTCAAAGAGGATCTGCGATGACCGCTCGAGATGAGAGACTGCCTGAAGATGATCGGACCCTTGCTGAGTTGGTGAGGCGACTTGTGGAGGCTTTCCAGCCTGAGCGGATATACCTGTTCGGTTCTCGCGCGCGGTCCGAGGAGAATCTCGACAGCGACTACGATCTCCTGATGGTCGTTTCTGCGTCCGCCCTGCCTCGCTACAAACGAGAGCAGGCCGCTTTCCGCGTACTGTGTGGGGTCGGGGCCTCCAAGGATGTGTTGGTTTTCACGAGGAATGAGTTCGAGTGCAAGCTATCGGTCGCTGCATCACTCCCGGCCACGGTGGAAAGAGAAGGAAAACTGATTTATGCAGCCTGAGAAAGCATCGGAAGTGCGTTCCTACATGCATGCGAAGCCATCGATGCTTCCCTGGGCGACCTCCTGGATCCGGCGCGAGACCTGACCGTGTTCGCCTGGGTGTTCAGGTACCCTGGCGAGGCCGCTGAGCCCCCCGTTGAAGAGGCGGAGCGCGGAATCGAGATTGCCCGGCGCGTCCATGCGACAATCCTCTCTCGCCTCCCCGGGGAGACTCACCCATAGGATTCGGGGGCTCATCTTCCCCGCACACAGACTTGTGGAGACAAAATCGTGAAGCCGCTTCGTCACGCATGCGCCTGATCGTCATTGTCTGCCTACGAGAGGATGCTCACTTCCGCTTGCATTGTCCCCGATCATGCTATATCATCTCATCGCCCATGATCTAAAGGGGGTCATGCTTGCAGTCTCGGGGAGGTCCGAAATGAAAAGCCTTGTCGCAGGTCTATTGGCTGTTCTCGCAGGTGCAGTCCTGTTTGTCGGCTGCTCGAAATCCGCTGTCGACCCGCTGGTTCCGGGGGACAATACTACTCCTGTCGCAGCCGCCCAGGACTCGTCGCAGGCTGCGGCGACTCATCTGTGGGGTTACTGGGATGTCTATGTCGACATAGCCAACCAGAAGGCCGATGCGGTCCTCAACAGGAACGCGATGTTCACCGCGAACTGCGTCATGTTTCTCAACTCCAGTCCGCTCTCCCTGAAATTCAAAATCAACGGCACTCCGGTCACGCCGGACTACATCGATGTCGACATCGACGTCATCCTGACCCATCCCTTTCCGGGACTGCCGCAATACAACGGGTACGATGTCCGCGGCGTTTTCATGGGCAACGGCTCGGCGACGGTGAACTACAATCCCGAGCTGATCTATCCCGTGAGCGGCGTCGATCAGACCATGTTCCCCGATCCCGTGGACGGGTTTGGCGGTCCGGACGGTTACACGCGATGGTTCAACGCCGTCGAGTTCGGCAATCCCGCAATGCCGATCTTCGGCTACACCCCGGGCAAGCTGGCGTCCCCGGGATACAAGGGCACCGCCACATTGTGCCCATACAAGTATTTCGCCGACGGACTCGACACCAACGAGGACCTCTGGAGCTGGTTCCTGACTCATTCGGACGAGGACGGCCGTTTTTCCTCCGGCGCCACCAACGATCGCAATTACTACCTGAGGTTCCCAACTCCGAGTCCCGCCGTCAGATACGGCTATGCGGTCGTTGCGAACTGGAAGGGACCCGAGCCCGAGAACCATCCGGCCAACGCTCCCGAAGCTGTTGCGTGCAAACTCGATGATTCCAGCACGGTTTATTACGTGGATGAAACGCAGAACGGGGGAATGCTCGCGCTCGACATCAGCCTCTGGGACTGGGATTCCACCGTCTCTGCAGGCGTCATGGAGGATTATTCCATCTACGTTGAATCTACCGTCCTCAGTGCTCCCTATGAGCTCGACGCATCCGAGATGACACCCATCGACGGGGGCGACTGTTGGTCCACCTACCATGTCGAGATTCCCGCCGACAATGTCACGCATCTCGACGGCAATGAGATGTGGGTCATAGCGGAGTGCTCGGATGTCGACTATTCGAACGAATACGGCATCATCAACGACGCGTGGGACGATCAGCTTGCTGGATTTTTCCGGTACGATCTCGATGTGTCCGACCAGCCCCCGGGGAACGAGCCGGTCTGCGATATCGCAATCGATCCTGCTTCTCCCGCGATGCCCTATGTCGGCTGGGCCGCGGATTTCACCTTCGATGCATCGGGCTCGTACGATCCCCTCGGGGGGAGCCTGACCTACGAGTGGGACTTCGACAATGACGGCACGTTCGGCGATCCGTTCGAGGGCGGCACCGACGAGAAACCCGTCAAGTTCTTCGACTTCGTCAACCAGGACCAGGTTTGCGTCAGGGTTACCGGCACCAGCGGACAGTCGGAATGCTGCGTGGACGTCGATATCAAGGCTTATCCGTCCAAGAACATACCGCTCAGGGAAGACGTGATACCCTGGGATATCGCCATCGACCCGACAACCGGAAGAGTGCTCATACTCTACAACGATGTCACGGTCTGGCGTTATCTCCTTGCTGACTGCTATCAGGTCCCCAATCCCAACTCCGAATTCTATGACACGAATTGGGAGGATATGGATCCCTGGCCCGGTCATCCGTTCTATGTGGATAAGGGGTGGATCGAAATCGCCGACAACGGCTACGCGGGCGTCGACTTCACGTGGAATCCGTCCTACTGGGTCGACCGCTCATGGCTCGATGCGGTCGATCTCTCCGGAAACCAGGTCGTCCGTCACTCCCCGAAAGGCGAATGGCCCTATTCGTATCCTTCTCAGGAAGTGCTCGCCTGGGGAAATTCGGGACCATACGCGAATGATCTGGCGCAGATGTGGGGCAATTCTGTCCCAGGCTACCGCTCTTATGTCTCGAAGGCGTCGGCGAGCTCGACATACCTGACCCTCAACTACTGGAGACTCTACTACGCGTCGGGCGTTCAAGTCGGATACGACAAGCTCGTTTCGGGTTATGTCGTCGGCACGGAAGTCGATAAGGACGATATCCGCTTCTGGACCCTTGAGAAGACCCCGGACTATTACGCCGCGAGATGGGAGCTCGGTCCGAGCGGGTACAACGACAACGGGATCATCTACAACAACGCGTATTTCGGCACAGGCTCGCAGACCGCTGGCGACAGCGGCTTCTACAGCCCGAAAGACCTCACTCGCGATTCGCTGAACCATTACATTGTGCTGGACGAGCTCGCGGACGGCACCGCCAGGCTCAAGGGATTCAGCGTCACTTCCTCCCCCGGCACTTCCATCGGCGGACTGAGCCTCGACGAAATTATCGGCAAGGGCCTGAGGGTCGAGTGCGGCGACTATGTCGATCCCACCTACGGAAACTACCTCATTGTCCTGCACGGCGACGACACCGACGGTTACTTCATGAGCGTCTTCTTCCCCGACGAGCTTCCGTGGTGACAAGTACCATGCGCCTCCGGCGCATGGTTCTTTGATTGCTGTCCGCCATAAGAACCATGTGCAAGATGCACATGCTACTTCTTCGTAATCCCATTTGAAACAAGAACCGCGCTGCTGTTCTGCCGCCGGACATTTGCTTCCGGACCCGAAAAGGTCTGCATTCCCCTGCGAATCAGCGTATTATTCCCGGTCGGTTCCGCAAGAGTTGAGAGCCTTCATGGCGGAGGTCCGCGTTGGCGATCCTGGAAACGAAAGGGCTTACGAAGCAATTCGGTGCTCTGGTCGCTGTCGACGATCTGAATTTGTCGGTCGAGCACGGCGGCGTGTTCGGGCTTCTGGGTCCCAACGGCGCCGGCAAGACGACAGCCATCAAGATGCTCACCACCCTCCTTCCGCCCACTCGTGGAAGCGCGACCATAGCCGGTTTCGATGTGGTCCGTCGTCCGTCCGATGTGCGACGCAACATCGGGTATGTCCCCCAGCTCATATCCGCCGACGGCACGCTCACCGGCTACGAAAACCTCCTCGTGTTCGCCAAGCTATACGATATCCCGCGACGCGAGCGCACGAAGCGCATCCAGGATGCTCTCGATTTCATGGGCCTGACGGATTTCGCACGCAAGATGGTGAGAACTTACTCCGGGGGCATGATTCGACGTCTTGAGATCGCTCAATCGATGCTTCACCGACCTCGCATGCTGTTTCTGGACGAGCCGACCATCGGGCTCGATCCGCTCGCGCGGAAAACTGTCTGGGATCACGTGGAGCAGCTCAAGGCCGACTACGATACGACCATACTGTTGACCACCCATCTCATGGAGGAGGCCGACAGCCTTTGCGACCGTGTAGCTATCATGCATCACGGGAAAGTGGTCGCGATCGGCACTCCGGACGAGCTGAAGGCGTCAATCGGCCCGGAAGAGGCCTCATTGGACGACGTTTTCATACATTTCACGGGCGATTCCATGGAGACGGGAGGTGGGTATCGTGACGTCCGTCGAGCACGACGCACAGCCCGCAGGCTTGGCTAGACCGTTCCTGTCCGTCGGCCGGTTCGTCTCCAAGACTTTCGTGATCGCGGAGCTGGAAGCTCGAAGGCTCCTCCACGACCCTTCCGAGCTTATCACCCGCGCGGTCCAGCCTGCGCTGTGGCTCCTTGTGTTCGGACAGGTGGTCGGACGCACGCGGGTATTCGACACCGGCGAGCTTTCCTATGTTGCCTTCATGTCCCCCGGCATCCTTGCCCAGAGCGTCCTGTTCATCTCGATATTCTTCGGGATATCCGTGCTTTGGGAACGCGACCTCGGGATACTTCACAAGTTCCTCGTGACACCGACGCCGCGAACAGCCCTTGTCCTGGGCAAGGCGCTTTCCGCCGGAGTGAGAGGCGTCACGCAAGCGATCGTGGTGTACGCCCTGGCGCTGGCGATCGGTGTGAAGATGAACTGGAATCCGCTCGCGCTGCTGGGAGTGCTCGCGACAGTGATCCTGGGCGCCGCTTTCTTCTCAACCTTCTCCCTCGTGATCGCGTGCCTGGTCAAGACCCGCGAGCGTTTCATGGGAATCGGCCAGGTCATGACCATGCCCCTCTTCTTCGCCAGCAACGCCATCTACCCGATAAGCATCATGCCCAGGTGGCTCCAGATTGTCTCGGTCGTGAATCCGCTCAGTTACGAAGTGGACGCTCTGCGCACCCTGATGATACAAGGCGGCAAAACCACGTTCGGACTCCCCCTCGATTTCGCCGTCCTGATTGCCTGGACGGTGATAGCCATCCTGATCGGCGGCAGGCTGTACGAGAATGTCGTAAGGTAGCCTCCCATGCGCGCCGACAGTCCGGCAAGGACAATCGGCTCGTGCCTGGGGGTGACCGGCACATATCCCGCGATTTTCATCCGCCCGAAAATCATGTAAAATCAGGTCCTCGTGGGAATCTCTCTCGCAATTGAGTTCTGGATCCTCGCAATCCTCTCCACCTGGATGACCGCTACCGCGATTCTTGTGCTCAAGGGTCGCAGGCAGCTGGAGGAGGAGATGCGGAACCTGTACGAGCAGGTCATCGGAGCGGTTCGCAAGGGCGACCTCCCCCGCGCGATATTGATACTCGAAGGCGAGCCGGGACCCCTCGCGGCCATCCTCTCGAGCGTCCTCATCGAGGCGACGAAATTCACGCCCAAGCTCAGAGTCGCATACAAGGTCACCCTCGAGAGCCTGAAGCGTCGAAGCCATCTGCGGACGAATCCGCTTCGGATTGTTTCGCTGGTGGCGGCCCTGATCGGCGTGATCGGCCTGGTTGTTCCCTTTGCCGCTCTGCTGGCCGGAAATCCGCCTGCATGGGCGCACGCGTTCCTGTTGCTGCTTCTGGCCGTCATAATCAGCGCCATAGCGTACGGCATCCAGGGCTCGGCCGAGCGGCAGGCTCGCGAAGGCCTCGAGGCCGCCGGGGACCTCGGCAAGCAGATGCTCAGTTACCTGCTCAGCCCCGAGAGCCCGCTCAGAGCCCTTAGAGGACAAGCGTTCCCGCCCCCGCAGTAAGGCTTTGCCTCAGCGCCGACTGACCAGTTGCCGCTCCCTGATCCGGCCGCGAAGGTGCATCAGGAATTTGGCTTTGAAGCGCAAGGCTTGGGAACGGGAATGAATTCCGCCGGAAGAGGTATGATCCCCACGAGGTTTTCTTGCGTCTTAACTTTGGGAACCGCCGGTGCCGGAGGAAGATGCCGTGAAATCCTTCATTTCTCTGATCGTCGCCTTTGCGCTGTGTGTCGCCTGCGTCCGCCATCCCTCCGCTGACGCTTCTCAGTCCCATTCATCCGAAGCTGGATCGACTGGAAATGCCGCCTCACTCGATGCAGACATCTTCTCCGGCGACGACGCCCAGCGGTTGGCGAACGGCTCAAGCTGGTTCCGAAGCCAGTCGACCGTTGCCGGCATTGGACAACTCGTCTGCGCATTGGACCACCAGGGTCGTCTTTACGCGTGCGCTCAGTATGGGTCACGCACGGACAGAGAAAATGAGAATGCGGAAGTCCCTACCGCCTGCCTGATGAGGTTCAAACCCGATGGAAATCTCGACTGGTCGGTTTTGTGGGGCCACGCGGTGCATCGCTCCTGGCCGCGTGTTGTCTGCATGACGCTCGGGCCCGATAACTCAATCTATGTCGCCGGTTCTCTTACAGGCTCGGTTGATTTCGATCCCGGCGATGGCGAGGATATCCATGATGCCACCCGCGATGGCGCGTATTACCTGACCTCTTTCACTGTGGATGGAGAATACAGATGGACTCGCTCCTGGAGGGGAGGCAGCGAGGAGGCTCAGGAAATCGGGTCCGTTGCGTGCGATCCTGACGGCAATGTGTTTATCGTCGGGCAGTTCTGGGGCAGTGTTGACTTCGACCCGTGCGAGGGCGAGTCCCGCGTCAGCGGCGACGATCGCGACGCATATATCCTGAAGCTGAACTCGGACGGTATTTTCGAGTGGGTCCGGACCTGGAACGACAGCTCCTACGAGATGCCGACCAAAGTCGCCGTTTCTCGCTCGGGTGAAGCTTTCGTCACAGGCTATTTCCAGGAGAACGCCGCGTCGAGCCGGACCAATATCGATCTGGTCCTGCAAATCAGACGCATGTTTATCTATATACGGCGCTTTGATGCAGATGGCACACTGCTTTGGAACCAGGTTTATGGCGGCGGGAACGACATGCAGCCCGCCGATCTCGTTCTCGACTCCAGGGACAACATCTATACAACCGGCTATTTCGGCTCGTTTGCGGATTTAGCCCCGGATGAGCGAGTCATTGTCAGCGGTGACTATCCATACCACTCTTTCATTTCCAGTTTTGATGCCACCGGGTATCTTCGCTGGGTAAAGGTTTTCGGCGGGTATGAGTTGCACGGAAATGTCCTTTCCACTTCTGCACCGTCGGAATTGTATATCAACAGCGCCGGCAACCCCGTTGTGCTCGGCACATTCTCGGGCAGACTGGACGTGCCCCTAAGTTCCCCCTCCGCCATGTCATTCACAAGCGACGACTCCGATATTTATTTTGTCGAATACGACCCGGAAGGGAAGGAGGTCTCCGCCTGGACTCTGGGCGGCGATGATTATCAGGATGTCCAGTGGGCTATGCCTGACGAGGAGGGAAACCTTTACCTGTCGGGCACCTTTGGCAATTCAATCGATCTTTCCTCGACTTTCGGGACCGTAGTCAAGGACCCGCACATGTATTCCTCGGGTTACTCCTATAACGTCTACCTCGCCAAACTGTCCGCCGACATTCTGCCCGATTGAGCCGGGGTGGTGCATTCTCCCCTCGAGGACAAGGACCGCCCATCGACGCTCCATCGCTCGGAGGATGAACGGCCGGCCCTCGAAATGATATACTACCCGTTCCTGCACCAGCCGTAGCTCTGAGGTATCGCTGCTCTCATATGACAGTAGCAGGGACAATTTCATCATGCAGATAGTCATCGCGGGAGGAGGACCCGGCGGCGCGAGTTGCGCGCGGACGCTTGCGAAGGCCGGCATACGTGCGATCCTTATCGAGGCGTCGCCCGGTCGCGACAAGCCGTGCGCAGGCGGACTTCCTTCCGTCCTCTTCGAGCATTACCGGGTCCCGGAGCTTCTGGTCAAGCAGCGAGCCAAAGGGGTGATTTTCGAGGCCCCGTCGGGTCTGCGCGTTGGGGCGACATTCCCGCCGGGGCAGTTTATCGCCACCGTTAACCGCCGTGAATTCGACACGCATCTGCGCTGGTCCGCCGAGGACGCCGGCGCAATCAACGTCAACGGTCGTGTCCTCAGCTATGAAGACAAGGGGTCGCAACTCCTTGTGAGATACCGAGATCGGGACGGACACGTCCGAACGACCGAAGCCGACTTCCTCGTTGCGGCGGACGGCGCATGGAGTCGAGTGGCAGAGCAGACGATGGGCAGCCGGCTGCCGATGGTCGTGGCTGTCCAGGAGGAGATAAGACCCAGCCCCGACCGCCTCGGGGTTTTGGGAGACAACTGCCTCTTCAACTATTCTCCCGCGGTCAGCCCGGATTTCTACGGCTGGATTTTCCCGAAAGGCGACCGTGTCTCCGTGGGCGTGGGCACCTCTCCGCAGAATCGCCAAAGTCTGTCCACTTTGCTCTCACGCATGAAGGAACTGCATGCAGGTCTCATCGAGGGCGGCGAGGTCCTCTCGCGCAACGGCGCGTTCATTCCGTCGGGTCAATATCCCCAGCATGGTCGGAAAAGGGTCCTGCTGGTCGGCGACGCAGCCGGATTCGTGCTCCCGGCATGCGGCGAGGGAATATATTTTGCGATGCGGTCCGGCGAGATCGCAGCCTCGGTGATCGAGGACCTGGGCTCGAAGCGCCCCGACATCCTTGTCTCCCGTTACACCGATATCGTCAACCTCGAGTTCGGGCCCATTTTCAGATACTTCTCCAGGATCGAGCGGATAACGTACAGGTCCGCCGTCTCCCGCGAGGTTTTCGTGCGTCTGGCAAGGGACAAATTCATGGCGAGGAAAATCCTCGACGCTTTCGCCACCAAAACCCATCGCTGTACTCCCATCCTCAAGAAACTGGCCGTCATGTTCGATCTCATGGCCATTCGGATCGATGTCGCTCTCAATGTCGCCCGAAAACCCGGCTTCGGCGAATGACCCCGCAGCCCCGATTCATGATCCTTTTGTGCCTCACTTGATGTCGTATTACCTTGCGGACGGGCCTTCACATGGCTATCATCAACCCGGACGCCTTTTCGGGCGGGAGGGATGTTTCCAATGCTTCAACTACCCCGGTTGACTATCGCGCTACTCGTGCTCACGGTGTTCCTGCTTGGATGCGGTGTGCAGTCCAAGCACAAGACCCGCAGCTTCATGAGCGAGGAAGAGAAAAAGGCGATCGACGCGATCTACAACCCGCCTGAGGAAGAGAAACCCGAAGAGGAAAAGCCCCCGGGCTTCCTCGAAGGACTAAGGGGCACCGCGATGAATGTCAACGGTTTCGCGGTCGATGTCGCGGACATCCGCGCATTGTATGAGTATTACGCTTCCTTCAAGACGGAAGACCCCCGGGAGTTGAAGCGCAAGGTCTGTGCCGCATGGATCAAT
>Ga0315294_10000709_pt1 | contig 36016 bp, 26 predicted proteins | sample YL17G13_40_MG_FD_203626 | JGI IMG/M metagenome (GOLD analysis project Ga0315294, IMG submission 203626) | Sediment microbial communities from Yellowstone Lake, YNP, Wyoming, USA - YL17G13_40 | ecosystem: Environmental > Aquatic > Freshwater > Lake > Sediment | place: USA: Wyoming | collected...
CTCCCGGCGTTGAGGTTATCAGCTCGACTTTCGATGAACCTGCCGCCCGGCACTGCCAGGTGGCTGAAGTTGTGATTGAAAAGGCAAAGCGCATGGTCGAGTACGGTTCAGACGTGGTTATCCTTCTCGACTCGATAACCCGGCTTGCCCGCGCATATAATACCGAAATGCCGCATTCGGGCAAAATTCTCACAGGCGGTGTTGATGCAGGCGCAATGCAGATGCCCAAGAAATTCTTCGGTGCGGCAAGAAATGTTGAGCACGGCGGTTCGCTGACCATTTTCGCAACGGCGCTGATTGATACCGGCTCAAAGATGGACGAGGTTATTTTCGAAGAGTTTAAGGCGACCGGAAACATGGAACTGCACCTCGACAGACGCCTTGTTGACAAGAGAATCTGGCCGGCCATTGATATCAGCCGAAGTGGAACCAGAAGAGAAGAATTACTGCTCGACCCAAAGGAGCTTGAGCTTGTGTACCGGCTCCGAAGGGTCCTTAGCGATTTGAACCCTGTCGAGGCAATTGAGCTTCTCAAAAGCAGGCTCGCCAAGACCAGGTCCAACGCCGAGTTCCTAATGACAATGAATATTGATTAACCCCTTCCTTTTAGGCTACAAGGGTAGTTATCACACCAGGCAAAAGTACTTAGACTGGTGACAGAAGTCTTTTGCTTTACATTATCGTTTTGTTTTATTAAGATAAATTCCGGCATTTTTAGCATCTTGCCGGAATTTTTTTATAGGCGATTGGCTGGACAATGGTTATGAGCGAGCAGCTTTCAAAAGTCTATGAACCAAAAACGACGGAGCGGTCGGCAGACAAAATCTGGTCTGCGGGCGGATATTTCCACGCAAAGACCTGCGACAAGGGGCAAAAGAATTATACCATCGTTATACCGCCGCCAAACGTAACGGCACCGCTGCACCTGGGACATGCTCTTAACAACACGCTACAGGACATCCTGATTCGGCTGCGCAGGATGCAGGGATTCAACACACTCTGGATGCCGGGCACAGACCACGCCGGTATTGCGACACAAACGGTCGTCGAAAAGCGAATCCTCACAGAAGAAGGCAAACGACGAACCGATTTTGCCCGCGAGGAATTCATCGCCAGAGTGCAGGCATGGAAAGACGAATATGAAGCGACAATTATCCGCCAATTACAGGCGATGGGCTGCTCGTGCGACTGGCAACGAACACGGTTTACAATGGACGAAATATGCGCAAAGGCTGTCCAGGCAGCGTTTTTCAAACTGTTCAAAGACGGATTGATTTACCGAGGCAAGAGACTGGTCAACTGGGACCCGGCTACGCAGACAGTTCTGGCTGACGACGAGGTTGAGCACGAAACGGTGCAGGGGCACTTCTGGTATTTGCGATATCCTCTTGTTGAGCCGGTGGATATAGAGGGAAAACGCATTGAATTTATTACCGTTGCCACTACCCGGCCGGAGACGATGCTCGGCGATACGGCTGTGGCGATGAATCCGGCAGATGCGCGTGCAAAATATCTTCTGGGCAAAAAGGTTCGCCTGCCGATTGTTGGAAGAATCATACCAATCATAGTTGATGAGCATGTTGTTTTGCCGGATGCGCAAAGTGAAGATGAAAAGGCAAGATTCTCTACAGGGTTTCTGAAGGTTACGCCGGCCCACGACCCGGACGACTGGGAGATTGGTCAGCGGCATAATCTTGAAGTTGTCAATGTCATGGCCCCGGACGGTACAATCAGCAACAAATACGGCTGGTCGGATGCAAAAGGTTCTGACGTCGGGTTTTTGCTGGGTATGGACCGTTTCGAGGCCAGGGAGGCAATCGTCGAATGGTTCCGCCAGGAAAACCTTTTCGAGGAGGTTCGCGACTATACTCACGAGGTCGGGCACAGCTACCGAAGCCATGTGCCTATCGAGCCATATTTGTCTGACCAGTGGTATATCGCCGTCAAAAAACCAATCGAGCATCTGGCGGGGAAATTTGGCGACGGGTTTATCGAAGGAACGGATGTGCCGGTAAATTCACTGGCTGGTTTAGCACTGAAACCGCTGCTTGATGGCCGGCTGAGGTTTACTCCCCAGCGTTACAGCCAGACATACAAAAACTGGCTCGAAAACCTTCGCGATTGGCCGATAAGCAGGCAGCTCTGGTGGGGACACAGGATTCCCATCTGGTATTGTCAAAAATGCGGCAAAACCAATAGCGGCATCGAAGACCCCACAAAATGCGAAAAGTGCGGTTCCAGCAAGCTGGTACAGGACAGCGACGTTTTGGATACGTGGTTTAGCTCGGCGCTTTGGCCGTTCAGCACGATGGGCTGGCCGGATGATACGCCGGAACTTAAGGCGTTTTACCCGGGCGATGTCCTGTGTACGGCACGGGAAATTATTACACTGTGGGTCTCGCGAATGGTAATGATGGGACAATACTGCGTTGGAGATATCCCATTTAGCGATGTATATATCCACGCTATGATTCAGGACGGCGAGGGACGCAAGATGTCCAAAAGTCTGGGCAACGGCATCGACCCGCTTGTTGCCATCAACAGTCACGGCGCAGATGCAATGCGATTTACCCTTGCTGATATGACCACAGATACGCAGGATATCAGGATACCGGTTGAGAAGATGAAACTGCCCGATGGGCGAACAGAGAATACCTCTCCCAAATTCGACATAGGCAGAAACTTCTGCAATAAGCTCTGGAACGCATCGCGTTTTGCGATGATGAATCTTGAGGGAATCGAGCCTGATAAATTCGACAAAAACAAGATGACAATTACCGACAGGTGGATTCTATCGCACCTGGCACAAACTATCGCCGAGACAACCGAGTCTTTAGACGAATTTAAATTCAACGAGCCGATGGAAGGGCTCTATAGATTTTTCTGGAACGATTTCTGCGACTGGTATCTTGAGTGGCTCAAGCCAAGGATGCAGGACAAAGAACAAAAGCCGATTGCTCAGAACGTACTTGCGTTTGTGCTTGACCAGATTTTACGGCTATTACACCCGTTTATTCCGTTTATCACAGAAGGCATATTCCAAAAGCTAAATGAGCTTACGCCAGCGAGAAAACTTAAGGGGCTTGTGGAGGCTGAAAAATCCGATGCCTTGGTAGCCGCCCGATGGCCAAAGAAAATCGATTTCCTAGAAGACGGCGATGCTGAAGAACAAATTGCGGCTATCCAGCTCGCGGTTCGGGCCATACGGGATATTAGAAGCAAATATAACAAGGCACCGGGAGAAAAATTAACAGTATCTGCGAATTCGCCGCAGAAAGTTGCGAATATTCTGAACAGCAATGCCGAGCTTATTTGCCACCTGGCTGGTCTAAAAAAATTCGAGGCGGCAGAGGGAATTGAAAAACCCAAGAACGCTGCTGCATCAATTATTGACCAAATGCAAATTTATCTTCATAATGCGATAGACATCGAAGCAGAGCGTGCCCGCCTGGAAAAACAGAAGCAGCAAGTAGAGAATGCCAAAATTGGGATAGAAGCCAAACTGAACAATAAGAATTTCATCAGCAAGGCTAAGGCTGAAGTGGTCGAACAGGCCCGGCAGAAGCTCTCTGAGATAACCGAACAGCTAAAGACCATTGAAAAGCACCTGTTGGAACTAGAAGGCCAGCAGAAGTAAAGGCGGTGCAAAATGGATGTCGAAGTTGAATTGTCGCGGATAATCATTAATGAGACGTCCGACCAGCAGGTAATCGTTTTAAAAGAACGCTACGGCCGGCGTAGTTTTCCTATCATAATCGGTATAACCGAGATTTTCGCAATCGACCGAAGGCTCAAGGGTATCAAGCCGCCCCGCCCAATGACGCATGATTTGCTGGACAGCATAATCAAGCATCTCGGCGCAAAGATAGAAAAGATACTCATAAACGATTTGCGCAACCATACATTCTATGCAAAAATAGTGCTGAATATGAACGGTCAGACTATTGAAGTTGACTCCCGCCCTTCCGATGCGATCGCCCTGAGTGTGGCGTCAAATGCGCCTATTCATGTTGCCGAGCATGTTTTCGAGAAGACTTCTCAGTAAAAAAGTTTGAAATAATAATCAGCGCGACACCAATACAGAGCATACTGTCCGCGACGTTAAATGCCGGCCAATGCCTGCCAGACCAATATACAACATCGATAAAGTCCCGCACCAGACCATCATTAAATATTCTGTCGTAAAGATTGCCGCAAACACCGGCAGCAAAAAGCCCCAGGGCAACATGTACCAATTTTCGCTCAGTTCCACTGAAAAGGAAAACCGCCAAAATAACTATCAATGCGATGACCGAAATCGCTATCAACTTGTAACGCTGGCCGGAAGCTATTCCAAAAGCTGCGCCATCATTTACCGCTATCACCAATTGCAGAAAGCCGTCTATAAGTGAAAAGCTGCCTGGGCCCCGCGGCTGCTGCAACCAGTCAAAAACCGCCCTTTTGGTCCACAAATCCAGTGCCACGCCAACAGCTACTACAGGCCAGAAAACAAGCTGTGCGGTTAGATTCGGCATCATAACAGCTCCCCGCTGAGACAAAAAAGCCCGACCTGGAGCTGGCCGGGCTGCATTCTGGTCTTTGCTCAACTTCGTCACGGTCAAATTTCTACCAAAAACTATTTCTGCGAATATTTCTTTATCAAATCGAGTAACCTCTCACGACGAGGCTGGTCGGGCTTGATATCCAAAGAAAGGCGCCACTGCTCGATTGCTTTTGCCTTTAGCGCATCATCTTTGCTATCAATGGCCTTTAACATGTAAGCAACTCCAAGTCCCCGAAAGGCTTCCCAATCCTTACTATTTATCTCAATGGCTCTGCTGTAGTTTTTTATCGCCTTATCAAGATATTCGGTCAAGGAAGTCTCTATCTCCGGCGTGTTACTATCCTTTTGCAGCGCCAGCTTGTAAGATTCGACGGCTTGTTCGCGAAGTCGAAGATAACAATACCCGAGGTATTGATAGGCAGTGTTGTTATCTGGTCGCAGTTCTATCGCCGATGTCAACAGTTCTTTTGCAGGCTCATTCTTGCCGGTCCTCAGATACGCAACCGCCAAGGAAATCATAATTTCCGGGTTGTCACTATCTATCTCCAGTGCGCGCTTATACGATGCAATTGCTCGGTCATAATCTTTTTGAGTTTCATAGATGTCGCCGAGCAACTTCTGAATCTCACTTACATTAGGGTCAATCCGCTCGGCTTGTTGACCATACACCAAAGCACGGTTAAAATCCTTTATCTGAAAGGAGCATTTAGCGGCGTTGACGTGCGCTTCAAGATGATTAGGCTCCAGTTCGCAGGCTTTTCCATATGCGTCAACGGCCTTTGCGAATTTCTCCATAATCTGATAAACACGCCCGAGATTAAAATAATCTCTGAAAGACCAGGGATTAAGTTTCGTTGCCTTTTCATATGAGGTGGCACTTTTCTCGTAACTTTTTACTTTTTGGTAAATATCACCGCGCAGAGAATAAGCTAACGAAAAGCGGTTATTCAACCGTACAGCCGAATCAAGCTTCTGGATGGCCTGTTCATCTTCGTTAAGCTCGCTGAGCATTGCAGCGTCGACGTACAACTCAACCGCTTTTTGTTCAGGAGCACAACCGGCCAAAAACGACAGGATTACGCCCACCAGAAATACCCGGATTCCAAAAGCTGTGGTCGTGCTGTTAGACATTGATATTTCCCCTTTTAATACAAGACAACAATTTGGGCCACCATTTGCAAATATCCAGCAAAAGAAAATCCTTAATCGAAAAACAATTATACAATAATAAGCAATAGTGTCAAAAACTTTTAGTGGCACTTAAATTTTGTTTTTGGGCACTGCTTCTAAATGTTTGACATAATCAACGCAGCTTTATATCATATCTGCTCTACTTAAATTTGGACGCATGGCTAAGACGATGCCTCATCTATGTCGTTTCTGCGTGAAAGGTTTCTTTTATTATGCCGAAACAGAAAGTGACTTTGCAAAATAGGCCGTTTGTATTGATTATCCGCGATGGCTGGGGTTATAATCCGAATCCAGCTGAGGACAAATACAATGCTATAAAGTGCGCCCACATACCCGTAGATAATATGCTGATGGCTGAGTATCCAAACTGCATCATCCACACAAGCGGCGAAGATGTGGGCCTGCCGGCCGGAACAATGGGCAACAGCGAAGTGGGGCATCAAAATATCGGAGCTGGCAGAATCGTGCCGCAGGAATCCGTAAGAATCAGCAAAACTATTCGCGATGGGTCGTTCTTTGAGAACCCAGAATTCCTAAACTTAATCAAATCTGTCAAAGGCAACAACGGCAAAATGCACCTTCTGGGCCTATGCAGTGATGTTGGCGTACACTCACTTCTGGATCACCTGTACGGCCTGCTTGAACTTGCAAAAAGAAACGGGGTAAAAGACGTTTTCATTCATGCATTTACCGATGGGCGCGACTCGCCGCCGAACAGCGGCGCAGAATATATAGCCCAGATTGAGACTAAAGCCAGCGAAATAGGCGTCGGCAAAATCGCCAGTGTGATTGGCAGATTCTATGCGATGGACCGCGACAGCCGATGGGAACGCGTACAAAAGGCTTACGAATGTATGGCGATAGGCAAAGGTCTCAAGGCCGCCAGTGCGGCAGAAGCGGTTGCTAAAAGCTATGAGAAGGGTGTAACCGATGAGTTTATCGAGCCGACCTGCATTGTCGGCGCTGAGAATGAACCGATAGCCACTATTAAAGATGGCGACGGTGTAGTATTTTTCAACTTCCGCGGCGACAGACCTCGAGAAATCACACGGGCATTTGTTGTGCCGGATTTCAAAGATTTTGCGCGACTGACCAAGCCGAATATCTATTACGTCTGTCTGACCGAATACGATGTGACAATACCTGCGCCGGTGGCATTTCCGAAACCTTCGAAAATGAAAAATATCCTTGGTGCATACTGGAGTTCGCTGGGGCTGAATCAATTCCGCTGCGCAGAGACGGAAAAATACGCACACGTGACCTTTTTCTTCAACGATTATACGGAGGTGCCCTTCCCCGGCGAAGACAGACAAATAGTGCCTTCGCCGCGAGTCCGAACATATGACCTAAAGCCCGAAATGAGCGCTTATGAAGTTGCCGATGTGGTGCTGGAGAGATTAGACTCAAACAAATACGACGTGGCAGTAGTCAATTTTGCCAACCCGGATATGGTTGGTCACACAGGGGTAATGGCTGCAGCGATTAAAGCCGCTGAGACGGTGGATGAATGCGTCGGCAAGATTCTAAACAAAGTGAAAAGTCTTGGCGGTGCCGCGATTGTCACCGCTGACCATGGGAATCTTGAAAAAATGTGGGACGAGGAAAAGAACCAGGCACATACCGCTCATACCATCGGCGACGTGCCGCTGGTTGTATATGACGAACGCTACAAAAACAGGAAACTACGACAAGGTGGAAGATTAGCCGACATAGGGCCTACCTTGCTCGAAATGATGGGATTGCCCAAGCCAGAGGAGATGACCGGCCAGAGCCTTATTGAAAGCTAATAAACAGCTGATTTAAGAGCTTCCGTCAGGAATGTGCAAGCAACTTGTAACACCTAAGACTAACTTTTAATAGGAGCGGGGGAAAATAATGGGTCAAATAGTCACCCTTGACCAGAACATGGTAAACATGATTGCCGCTGGTGAGGTAATCGAAAGGCCGGCCAGCGTGGTCAAGGAACTGGTGGAAAACAGCATCGATGGAGGGGCGACAAAAATAACGGTATCCGTCGAGGATGGAGGGCGAAAACTAATATCGGTTGCCGATAACGGCTGCGGAATAGACGCCGATGACCTCGCTGTAGCGTTTGAGTCACATACCACCAGTAAAATCAAAACCAGTCTGGACCTGCAGAATATATCGACACTTGGCTTTAGAGGCGAAGCATTAGCAAGTATTGCCTCGGTAGCACAGGTAAAGGCTGTCAGCAGAACAAAGGATTCGGTCAACGGCAACTGTATTGAGATTGACTGCGGTAATAAAGGCAGCGTAAAACCGTACAGCGCAGATTACGGCACAACAATCGAGGTCAGGGACATCTTTTATAAACTACCCGCCCGGCGTAAATTCCTAAAAACCGCCAATACCGAAATGAGCCATATCATCGAGCAGTTCACGCGCATTGCACTGGCAAACAGCAATCTGGATATAAGCCTGATAGCAAACGGTCGAAAGCTTCATCAGCTATCCAGCCAAAACGGTCTTCGCCATCGCATAGGAGAACTGTTCTCATCTGAATTTGGTGAAAACCTGATTGAAACCGAGAGCAGTGAAAAAGGACTGCACATTTTCGCCCTGCTAGGCAGGCCTGACGCAGCAAGAACAAACAACAATTTTCAGTATATATTTCTAAACGGCCGATTCATTCGCGACAAATTTATCTCGCATGCAATCAAAGAGGCATACCGCGGAATTATAGAGCCAAACAGATTTCCCGTCATTTTTTTGTTTATCCAGCTGCCCCATGAAGATTACGATGTAAATGTACACCCCACGAAAATCGAGGTGCGTTTTTACAATGCCAATCTGGTTCATTCGCAGATTCTCAGCTGTCTTCGGGAAAAACTTTTGGAAACAAATTTCCAGACACGTGCAAAGCTGCCTACAGAAGTAAATTCTTCAAGTGTCGCAGGTGACATGTCACTTGAAAAACCCAAACGCCCCGATACACACTACAGAAGCCAGGAAATCGCCGATGCAATGACTGAGTTTTTCAGGAAGCACAAGCCTATTGCGCCGGGCATAGGGCAGAACGTGTTGGGCGAAAAAACTACGCACTACACAGTACTCGGTACACTTCGCGACAGAAAATTTCTGCAAATACAGGACAGTTTTATCGTCGCAGAAGCCGACGATGGATTTGTAATCATCGACCAGCACGCACTTCATGAGCGTATAATGTACGAAGACCTGCGAAGGCGAATATCGGCTGGTAAGCTTGAATCGCAAAAATTGCTGATACCTGAAAGTTTCGAACTGACTGATACCCAGGCCGACGCTCTCGAAACCAACGCCGAATTAATTGAAAAATTAGGAGTCGAGGTTGTACCATTTGGGCCAAAAACAATGGCTATACAGGCATTTCCGACACTACTTGCAAGAGCAGCCCCGGTCGACTTTATTCGGGATTTAATCGATTTGCTGGACCGTAAGGATATTATCGGTAACAGGGAAGAATTGCTCGATGAGATTTTAAAAATGGCTGCCTGCAAGGCGGCAATCAAAGCCGGCCAAAAGCTCAATGACGGCGAAATAGAACAACTGCTCGCAGACAGAGAATCAACCGAATGTGCAAGCCATTGTCCCCATGGCAGACCAACCACGATAAAGTTTTCGCTCAGCGAACTGGAAAAACAATTTAAGAGGACATGATGAGCAAGCGATGGTGGTCAATACTTATAATCTTATGCTCTGCGGCGGCAGGATTTGCAATATTTGATATTTTGCACAACCCAAGCCGCGACATCATTTCCCGGTCGGATAAACCCGCTAGGATTGTGTCGCTCACACCGAATCTTACGGAAATCCTTTTTGCACTGGGACTCGGCGAAAAAATCGTTGCGGTCTCCAATGACAGCGATTACCCTCCCGAGGCAGCCAACAAGAACAAAGTGGGAACATTCTGGCAGCCAAATACCGAGGCGATTATAGCATCTAAGCCGGATTTGGTGGTTACAGAATCGTTCGAACAACAAAAAGCCGCGGGCGAGAGTTTGAAAAAGCTCGGCTATAATGTCCTGAGCCTGAAAATAGAAAGCTTTGAAGAGCTTTTTGCCGCGATTAAAAAAATCGGCGATGTAACCGATTGCCCGCAGCATGCCGAGAAAGTTGTCAAAGACATCAGCAATAAGTTGAATACTCTGCGGGCCAAATTCAGCTCGAACAAAAGAATCAAGGTATTGTGGGTTGTGCAGGCTGAACCCCTGCGAATTGTCGGGAGAAACACATTTATAAATGAGATTATAGAACTAGCGGGCGGAGAAAATGCCATAGGCGCTACCATTCAAAAATATCCGCCTATAGGTACTGAGGAGCTTATGACCTGCGGGGCAGAGGTGATAATCCAATCGGCAATGATAAAAGCCAACATCGCTGATGAGCAAAAAGCTGCAGAGGCTTTTTGGAGCAAATGGGCAAGTTTACCAGCGGTCAAAAATAACAGGATTTATGTTGTTGAGTCGGATACAATTCTAAGGTTAGGATCGAGGTTGCCACAAGGCGTAGAGACCATCGGCTGCTATTTACATCCAGATGTTCTCAGGCAAGGAAACGGAACCATAAAACAGGTCAGGTAAGTCAATGGCTGAAATTTCGGCGGCAAAAAAACTGGCAGTCAAAGTTTCCATCTGCCTGGCAGTACTGGCAGCGACAATGTTTCTATGCACCATGGTGGGGACACAAAACATTTCTTTGGAAAAAGTTTTTGCCGGCCCAGGCAAAGCGCCGGGTGAAAACATCGATTATGAAATTTTCATCGGCGTTAGATTGCCGCGAGTCATTTTGGCTGCACTGGTTGGAGCGGCACTGGCCTGCTCAGGCGTCGTATTGCAGGCGATTTTACGAAATCCGCTCGCCGACCCCTATATTCTCGGCATATCCAGCGGCGCAGGATTGGGGGTAATTACCGCGGTCCTGTCGGGTGTAAGCTGGACATTCCTTGGCGGTTCACCGATAGCGGTTTTTGCATTTGCAGGAGCACTTATAACCGTTTGGCTGGTCTGGTGCATTGGGCGGTTCACGGGAAAAACGCAAGTGACAAGTTTGTTGCTCTCTGGTGTGGTAGTCAATGCTTTCTTTTCGGCGGTCATAATGTTTTTGACCTCGATAGCGAAAAGCGAACAAGTATACTCGACAATATTCTGGCTGATGGGAAACATAACGGAAAAGAGTTTGTCTGTATTGTGGGTCAGCACAATTTGTATCCTGGCAGGCATAATCGGTTTATTTAGTATTTCTCACAGGTTAAACGCTTTAACGTTTGGTGAAGAAGAGGCAAAGGGACTCGGTGTCGACACAGCAAAAACCAGAGTAGTTGCTTTCGGCCTTGCAGCGTTTATAACCGCTATCGCAGTAAGTTTAAGTGGGCTCATCGGCTTTGTAGGCCTTATTGTCCCCCACGGAATTCGTCTGGTATTCGGGCCCGACCATCGTCAAATGCTTCCTGTCAGTGCGATAATCGGAGGGACATTTTTGGTAATTGCCGATACTGTCGCCCGGACAATCGTTGCCCCTGCCCAATTACCGGTAGGCGTTATAACAGCCATCGCAGGCGGGCCATTTTTCCTGATTCTGCTTGCAAAATATAGTAGAAAAATCAGCTGGTTAAAATGAGCGGCATTATAGAGGTTAAAAACCTGGGTTTCAGCTACTCTGCTCAAAGCACAATTCTCAAAGAACTCGGCTTTGAAGTGATGCCAAGTGAGTTTCTGGCAATAGCCGGCCCCAACGGTGCAGGCAAAACAACGCTGCTGAATCTGCTTTGCGGACTGTTAAGCCCCAAGACTGGCTCTATAAAAATCGATGGGGCGGACATAAAATCGTATTCTGTCAAGAAGCTATCGCAAAAAGTCGCCGTTGTCCGCCAGGAATTTGTGCCGGTGTTCGATTTTACAGTCGAAGAAACGGTAACGATGGCAAGAATACCGTATTTAGGTACCTTTGGATTCGAGGGTAAAGCTGATAAGGAAATTGTAGCCGAGGCGATTGAGATGACCGACGTAGGCCAGTTTGCTTCGCGACCTCTTGCCCAGCTCAGTTCCGGCGAGCGGCAACGGGTCTTTATTGCCAGAGCACTTGCGCAAAACACAGCCATTTTGCTTTTGGATGAGCCTACAAGCTTCCTGGACCTGAAACATCAGGTTGGTATATACGATTTGCTTAAGAGAATGCAAATTGAAAAAGCCAAAACGATTATCGCCGTCACGCACGACATCAATCTGGCAGCACAATACTGCGACCAAGTTCTACTTCTAGGAGCCGATAACAGCTACCGTATCGGCAAAGCCAAAGATGTTTTCTCTGCCGAGGAAATCGAAAAAGTCTTTGGCGTCAGAACCTTTGTGGGCACGATTGGTCAGGAAAAATTCTTCATTCCCTTAGGCGAATTTGCAAAAGACAGCGGTACAATAACCACAAACCTCAAAGAGGGGCAGCAAGCACAATCGCAATGACGTATCGTTGTAACTGCTTGTTATAACAGGACTTATCTGGCTCAGAGCGAATTAGCTTGAATGATTTATTGTGCCAATTATACTCTTTATAAAGTTGTCATCGTGCTTCTGGTATGGTTATCGCACCAAATGGATTGCACATAAATAGCTAAATATGTTATAATGCGCGGTTTACTAATTTGTAAGTACTAAAGGTAGAATAAAGAAGTGGCACGAAAAAACGAAAAAGCTTCAAGAAAGAAAACAAGCTTGACTCGGAAGAAAAAAGGGCAACTAAGCCCTGCCGATATTGAACATTTTAAACAAATGTTATTTGAAAAACGCCAAGAAATCGTCGGCAGTGTAAATGAAATAAAGGACGAAACCCTTAATAAATCACGTGACGCAACAGGCAATCTGTCGACTATGCCCATCCACATGGCTGACCTCGGAACCGATAACTACGAGCAGGAATTTGCTCTGGGATTGATGGATAGCGAAAGAAAACTGCTTCAGGAAATTGATGATACCCTGCAGCGTATACAAGAGGGAACTTATGGCATCTGCGAAGGCACCGGCAAACCTATATCCAAAGCTCGGCTCAAAGCCAAACCCTGGGCCAGGTACTGTGTTGAATATATGCGAATGTTAGAACAGGGTAAAGCAACAGAGCAACAAGAATTCGAACACAAAGAAAAAGAAGAAGGCCAGGACAAACACGAAGGCGAACCTGAAGACGAACCCGAATTAGACGAATCGAAAGAGGAATCTTATTAAGTAAACCAAAGCAAGCCTTTGCAACCTGGATAGACAGTTGTTATAAAAAGAAACGGAAGTGTAAAATTTTGGTTAAAGCACTTTTCACCTCCGCTTAGCAAATCTCTCAACAGCAAAAACATGGGTGGAACATATTCGATTTTCGTCCGGGAAAGGCGAATTACTATTCTGTCATGAAACACATATGTCCAATCTGTAAAAAAACAGTTAAAGTGCCACCCTCATATCAAAAACAATTCGAGGAAGCAAAGTTTTTCCCCTTCTGCTCAGAGAGGTGTAAACTGGTGGATCTCGGCGGCTGGCTGGATGCCAAATATAAGATAATTTCCAAGTTGCCGCCACAGGAACCAGACAAGCCGAACGAGAAACCTTCGGATAATCCTGGTGACAAACAATAAACCACTTTGCCTGAAAAATGTTACAAAAAATCTATTGAAACCCGCTAAAATAAGTTGTATATACTTTTGTGCTTGTTCTTTACGAAACCATTGGAACTTTAACCTTTTTGGGAGGAAGCTAAATGGCCAGAGAAGAACAATCCCCTCAAGTCTGCGGCAATTTTTTGTTTCCTAAAATATTCCAAACTTTCCGCGTGGCTATTCAGCCAAGCAAACTGACTATTGCCTTCTCGGCATTGGTTGTCATTTGTCTTGTTGGCTGGATTATGGACTTTAGCAAAACTGTCGTCGCAGCTCCAAATCCCCAGCTACACCACAAAAAAACAGTCTTGCCGGGAGAAATTACAGAGCTGCAAATCTATATGGCTGGCCCTGACCAAGTACAGTCATACATCCAGATGTACAAAGAAAGAGGTGAGCGAAGAGGCGTATTCTCTACACTTTGGGACTTTGCCTCTGAAAGATTTAGAGATATATTAAGCTCGCTATTCGCCTTCAACCTTCCCAGGGTAGCCACAAATATCACTGAATGCTTCAAGGCGATAAAATGGGCATTTAGGTACCACTTTATTTATTGCACTATTTTCTTTGTAGTAAAACTTGCTGTGATTTCCATTGCTGGCGGAGCTATTTGCCGGATGGCAGCTCTGCAATTTGCCCGCGGTGAAAAACCAGGTCTAACCGAAGCACTTCGCTTCGGGGCAAAAAAATTCACCAGTCTTTTCGCCGCGCCGCTAGCGCCTATTGGCATCATTATTTTCATCGGCTTGTTCATGTTTTTTTTGGGCCTGATAGGCAACATTCCAAGTATCGGCGAGTTAATTGTAGGCATTTTTACGCCGCTGGCTTTGATTGCAGGGTTTGTGATAGCCGTTATTTTAATAGGAACGGTTGCGGGATTTAACTTGATGTTCCCTGCTGTGGCATACGACGGGTCTGACTGTTTCGATGTAATAAGTCGCTCTTTTAGTTATGTGTATGCTAAGCCATGGCGAATGGGCTTCTATACAGCTACGGCTGCTGTTTATGGTGCAATCTGCTACACATTTGTCCGGTTTTTTGCCTTTTTGCTGCTATGGGTTACCCGCCTGTTTTTACAGTTTGGCATCTTGGCAGACAATAGCAGCGTGGAAGTCAATAAGCTTGAAGCAATCTGGCCGGTGCCAACTTTTGTAAACCTGGTTGGTTCACATGGTCTGACAACAAACAATTGGTCGGAATCTGTAGCTGCATTTTTGATATATTTGGCAGTACTGGTACTTGTCGGCACAGTAGTTTCATTCCTCATAAGTTTCTATTTTTCCGCCAATACCATAATCTACTCACTCATGCGTAACAGTGTGGACAATACCGCCATAGAGGAGATTTATTCTGACGATATCAAAACCGAGCCAAACATCACTGAAAACAAACCAGAAAAACAGGCAGAGGCCTCATCTCCAGCAGAGCAACAAGAATGAGCATTACACTAAAAATATCTGAAGGTTTACTGCATTTCTGCAATCCGAATGGCAGTAAGAGAGTAGTTTCTTGACACCCACCCAAATTGTTGCTATAATTAGTTTTTAACTTTTTAGGGGGATAACTATAGTAAAAATAGAATATGCAGGACCCAAATACAAACAAGCAGCCAAATAATGATGATCAAAACCAGTCGGCATACTCACCTCTTCCTGTACTGTTGTTGCGCTTTCGCAGGCCGTTGATTATACTTGCTCACATAACCGCTTTCGCTGCCTCTTTAATGCTTTCTTTCCTGCTGGCAAGCAATATGCAGTTCACACGCACTTGGCTTGTACAGCAGTATCCGCTTTTTCTAATACTCTTTATTATCATCAAGCTGGTAGTATTTGGGTTATTCAAGCAATACCGTGGCTGGTGGCGCTACGTGGGCATATCAGACCTTACCGCAATCATTCGAGCCTCGCTTTTAAGCACATTCATACTCGTGGCATTATGGTTTATTTGCATAAGCTCTTCCTCAATTCGCAAGGATTTTCCAAGCATAACTGAAATCAGCCAAGGCGTATTCATGGCCGATTTGTTTGCCACGGTGTTAATACTGGCCGGATTGCGAATGGTAATACGGTTATACTACGAGGAGTTCTGCGCTGTTGAGAGCGGTCGATTAAAACGATTCCTGATAGTCGGCGCAGGTAATACCGGTGAAGCCCTGCTACGGGAAATCCACCGCATGCCAGTCGCCCAATACGAAGTCGTTGGCTTTATCGATGACGCTCCGGTTAAACAAGGTACTGATATCCACGGAATACCGGTGCTTGGTACCGTTGAGCAAATGCCTAAAATCTGCGCCAATCGCGGCATTGAAGAAATTGCCATCGCAATGCCTTCAGCAACGCACCGACAGTTAAGGCGTGTCATCCAGGTATGCGAGGGTACCAAAATCCGGTTCCGGACCGTACCGTCGATGACCGACATCGCCTCAGGCAGATTCCGTGTTTCTCAGATTCGAGACGTTGATATCAACGACTTGCTTGGCAGAGAAGCTGTTCAGCTTGACCTGAACTTAATAGAAATTTTTGTGAAAGACAAAACAATTCTCGTTACCGGCGCCGGCGGCTCCATCGGCTCGGAAATGTGCAGACAGGTGTGCAATTTTGGCCCGAAGCTGCTTTTGCTTGTCGAGCAGGCTGAAAATCCGCTGTTTGGCATTGAGCGGGAATTGCAATACAAATTCCCGCAGATCCCCATAAAGGCGATTATTTGCAATATTACCGACAAAATACGGGTCGAGGAGATTTTCAAAAAGTACAAACCTCAAGTTGTTATTCACGCTGCCGCTCACAAACATGTCCCCTTGATGGAGCTTAACCCCGGAGAAGCTATAAAAAATAACGTTGTTGGCACACAAATCGTTGCTGATGTAGCAAGCGACTTTGGCACTAGTAATTTTGTAATGATTAGCACCGACAAAGCTGTTAACCCAACCAGCATAATGGGCTCATCCAAGCGAATTGCAGAAATGTATATTCAGGACCTAAACAGAACCAGCCAAACACATTTTGTCACAGTGCGATTCGGCAATGTGCTGGATTCCAACGGCTCGGTGGTGCCTATCTTCAGAAAGCAAATAGCCGAAGGAGGGCCCGTAACTGTGACTCACCTGGAGATGAAACGGTATTTTATGACCATACCGGAAGCAAGCCAGCTGGTCCTGCAGGCTGCAGCAATGGGCAAGGGGGGAGAAATCTTTGTGCTTGACATGGGCGAACCGGTAAAAATTGTGGACCTAGCCAAAGAACTTATTACCCTTAGCGGCTTCAGACCTGGGGAAGACATTGAAATAATTTTCACGGGTCCAAGACCCGGCGAGAAACTCTTCGAAGAACTTTCAATAAAAGGCGAAGATATGCAGCCGACGAGACACCCCAAAATCGCCATATGGAAGAATATTCCAAAGGACAGAGAAAAACTTCGCGATGACATAAACGAACTCGTTGCTTTAGCTGAAACACAAAACTATGGCGAAATAATTCGAAAAATTAAGGAAATTATACCTGGCTATTCTGGCAATAATTATAGTACCGGTGAAATGCCCGAAGATAAGACCAGCAATTAAATCACCTCGCAAACAAACCAAATAAAAAAAGCCGCCTTGAAAAAGCGGCTTTTTTTATCGGCGGCCAACTACTTAATCGTCATCTTTCTGCGGCCCACCACCTTTGTCCTGCTTGTCTCTCGGGTGAGCACTATCATAAACTTCTTTGAGCCTCTTTGTGGTAAGATGGGTATAGATCTGCGTTGTTGACAGCGACTGATGACCAAGTAATTCCTGAACACTTCGTAAATCCGCGCCGTTATTTAACATGTGCGTTGCGAAGCTGTGGCGCAAGGTATGTGGGCTGATTGCCGGGTCTAATCCAGCTATCTTAAGGTACTTGTCCATCTTGCGACGCACGCTGCGAGTACTAAGCCGACGCCCATGCTTATTTACAAACAAAACTTTGGAGTCAAAATTACTGTTGCTTTGCGCTCTTTTATTGCGGAACTCTATATAGTGCTGAATGACCTGCAAAGCCGAGGAGCCAATCGGGGTAATTCTTTCCTTTTTGCCCTTACCTCTTATATGTACAACTTCACCTAAAAAGTCTATGTCGTCCATATTCAACGCCACAAGCTCACTGACTCTCATACCTGTGCTGTAAAGCGTTTCCATAATAGCTCTGTCTCTGGCGCCCAGCCAGCTATCCATCGGCGGCGTCTCAAGCAGCTTTTTTACCTCTTCATATTCAAGGAACTTCGGCAGTCTTTTTTCCTGCTTGGGCGTCCTGACTACCGTAACCGGATTAGAGCCGATGCGGTTTCTCTTAACAAGGAACTTATAAAAGCTTCTCAGTGTGGCAAGTTTGCGAGCTATGGTTGATTTGGAATACTGCTTCTGATTCAGAAAGGCCAGGTACGACCTAACAGCATCAACACCCACTGAAAGAAACAACCGATCAAGCTTAGGACTGGTCTCTGTGGCCAAGGCTGTGGCCGACCCGCCCTGCTGCTGGCCCGGTGAAATCGGCTCGGCCGCCGATAAGCCACCATGCGCAGAAGTATTTAAGAACTCACCAAATTGAATCAGGTCGGCACTATAACACTTGGCTGTATGTTCGGAGAACCGCTTTTCAAAATTCAAGTAATTCAGAAATTCTTGGATAATCAAACTGTCTTCCATAATCTATCTACCTACCTGTTCACTCTATGATGGCTCATAGCGTTTAGCCTTTTCCATCCACCTTTATGCCTTTATGCTATAGCCTATTGGTAATATTTTAATTAATGTGGATTTACACATCCGCATTCTCGCGTAAAAGTTCGTCTGCCTGACCGATAAGCGACTGTGTCAGTTTGAAACTAAGTACCGCAGCATCAAACCAATCGAAGTTGGTCCGTTTACCCCTTGCTTGTTCAATCAAAGTGTCCAAAAACTTATCCTCGCAGCCGCTGTCATAACGAAATATAAACTTCTCCCCACCCTTGTTTAATACCAGTTGTCGTTTCGTTCTCTTCATTTTAGGGACGGTTTTGACCTAAGAAAAAAAATTGGCGAAAATGTTATCATGGCACTATGTCACGGAAAAACGCCTCTTTTTTTATCGGTCTAAAACCACCTCACAAAAGCCAATTTTGAACTTTTTTAGATAAAGGCGATAAAATCAGCCTCTCGCCAAAAACCACAATGCTTTTATCGGCCAATAAGACCTCCATCTTTACAAGATTGGATACAAATTTGGCAAATCGCGTAAATTTTGGACAAATTTAATAAAAACCTACGGAATTTATCCCCCAAGACTTGACTTGCTTCTAATTTGCCCTAAAGAAGACTATTCCGTCCTTTTCCTCGGAATAGATAACCCCCTGCTGTTGGAAGTAATCGATAAATTTCACCGCTTCATCGCTGCTAATACCCAAACCCGCGCATACATCATCCAGTGAGCAAGGCCTGCGTTTTAACATTGATAACACATACTCGGCTCTAATTTTAACATGCTTGCTCTCATGGGCCTGCGAAAAATCAGCAACAACCTCGCACTTCTCCCCCAACTGAGCGGCTACAGCCTGCAGCTTCTCGGCTTCTAACCTCTTGACCCCAGGCTCGGCTGTAGGACGCACAGCGGTATTAAGTTGAACCTTATCAGGCTGAATCCGCTCGATAGCAGCCTTGATTTTGGCAATTTGCTCGGGACCGGTGTTATAACCCTCCACCAAAAATACCTCAAGCCATATCTGGCCGGAAAACTCCTTCCTAAACGTGCACAGTCCATCAACCAGCTTTTTGATACTGATATCCTTGTGGGGACGATTTACCTTCTGGAAACTCTCCTCGTCCCCGGCGTCGAGGGACGGCAACACAACATCGGCTTTTGCACAATCCGTCCGCACATCCTGCATATATAAGAGAGTGCCGTTAGTTAATATGGCGACTGGAATACTGGTAATCTTTTTTATGCCGTCTATAAGTTTTCCCAGCTGGGAATTCAAGGTCGGCTCACCAGAACCGCTAATGGTGATAAAATCAGCTTGTATCCCTTCAGCTAATCCATCTTTCAGCTCAGCCAGTACCGACTTAATAGGGACATACTCTTTACGTTCAATGGTTTTTGGGGTGGTTTTGCCGAGCTGGCAATAGATGCAATCCAGCGTGCAGACCTTAAAAGGTACGATATCAACCCCAAGACTGCGTCCCAACCTTCGCGATGGCACCGGCCCAAACAAATATTTCTTTTCCCCGGTCGTTTTCTTACCCTCGCACGATTCTGAATATTTCCTTGCATACCTTCAACAAATCTTCGAGCCAGTCTATCGGCATAATGGTGGCGGCGTCAGACTTTGACTTTTCCGGCTCAGGATGTACCTCGATAAAGAGCCCGTTGGCCCCAGCGGCGACTGCGGCTTTGGCAAGTATCGGCGCCATCTCCCGCCGGCCTGCGCTGGCATTGCCAAGGCCGCCGGGCTGCTGAACGCTGTGTGTCGCATCAAACACAACCGGAAACCCCAGCTTTTTCATTGCCTCTATAGCCGTCATATCGTTGACCAGCCGATTGTATCCAAAAAACGTGCCTCGTTCGGTGAGTATTATTTTTTCGTTACCGCAGCTGCAAATCTTGTTGACTGCATTTTTCATCTCACCCGGCGAGAGAAACTGACCCTTTTTGATATTCACGGGTTTGCCGGTTTGTGCACAGGCACAAAGCAAATCGGTCTGCCTGCACAGAAAAGCGGGTATCTGGAGACAATCTACAACCTCAGCAGCAACCTCAGCCTGGCTGGGTTCATGCACATCGGTCATAACAGGGATATCAGTCTCTCTACGAACCGCTGCAAGGATCTCCATGCCCTTTTTTAAACCAGGGCCGCGAAAGCTGGATATGTCGGTGCGATTGGCCTTGTCGAAACTGGCCTTGAAAATTATCCCCACACCGGTCCTGTGGCCGATTTCAACAAGTCTTTTGGCAATATCCAGACAGCCGGTCCTGTTTTCGATAATACAAGGCCCAGCCATTAAAAACAGAGGCCCATCCAAACCAACTTCAACCGGATTGGCTACCGCACGCAGACCTTTTTTGGAATCTCCAGTGCCAATTTTGAAACTTGCCTTATTCATATTTTATTTCCCATAGCTTTATTTTTACTTTTCCATCCCCATACGCTATTTTTTTATCCTAGCGCTCTGACAAATCTTGTCCTCATCCCTGCGGGCCTGGCGCCCTCCGGCACCATCACATTTACTGCCCGCGGTATTACTTTGATTTCTACCGGCAAACCAGGGCCAGGGTCACCATCTATCTCGGTTTTTATAGCACCGGTTTCCGAACTTACGGTAATATTTTTGCCCTGACGATAAATAACATCGGGGCGGTGAGCATGGTGTTTTAAAATCGTCATCGCCGAATGCTTTACCAAATGCACCTGAGACGCGCATTTATAAATACACACATCAAGTAATCCGTCACTAAAATCGGCATGGTGCAATATCTCAAGCCCCAAGGCATATCTTGAAATATTTCCGACAAAAACCAGGCCTCGCCCATTAAAAATCTCTTCGCCATCCACTTCTACCTTCATCGAACTGAATTTATAATTCCAGAACGTCCGCCAGATGGGCCAGAAGTAATCAAAGTAATCTATATGTCCCTTGCGCTGCTCACTGACGCGCCTGACTACATCACCGTCAAACCCAAAACCGGCTATGGAAGTAAAACATTTTCCGTTTGCACTGCCCAGGTCCAAAGGCCGAACATACCCTGCCTCAAATGTTTTTATTATCGTATTTAATTTTTCATCAAAGCCCAATTCATTTGCCAGCAGATTTTCCGTCCCGCAGGGCACTATCAATAAAGGCTTGTCACTGCCTTCCAAGCCATGTGCGACTTCTCTAACGGTACCATCACCGCCGACAACAACAACCAGCGCGCAATGGTAATCCACTGCTGAATCGGTAGCCAATTCACAGGCATGGCTCAGAGAAGTAGTAAGCCGGACTCTAACCTCAAAACCTTTGTCAAAAAGGTATCTCTCAAACTGCCGGCCGGCTAATTTACAGCTGCTGGCACCCGATTTCGGATTTACGATATAGGCAATGTAACCATCACTCGGTTTCATAATTCAGTAGTTCTTTACAAATAAGCTTCTTTTCGCTCTTTACCAAGCCGACAAAGCTCTTCTGTCATCAAAGCCGCATAACTTTCTCTGATGTGCGGCAAATTTGACAATCCTAAATTCCTCTGGACATCGGCGATTTCCCCTTCGTCAGGACCTTCTATTTCCACAAAATCACCCAGCACCGGCAAATGGTCCAGGGCAACTTCGCACCCGCCAAATCGCCAAACCCGCCGCTTCTTTTCAAAGAATAATACCTTCTGATAACCAAGACCCAAAAGCAGCTTCCCAGCCAAATCAGCGTCATTAACTTCGATGCCCACCTCCTGCCGTCTCTTGAACCTGCCCTTCTCCCTTGCACCTTTATAAGTTAAGAACACCTTCTCAAATTCCCCGACCAGTTGCCGCCTCAATCGAAGACATCTGTCGGTTTTGGTTAAAGTCTGTTTTGAGTCATCAAAATACCAATCCTTCTGGAGCTGCTCAGCCACAAACTCGGCACCAAGCTGAGCCAGCTTATCCGCTACTATTCTGTGCGAATCGACCTTCAGCTTTGCTTCAATCTCAGTACACATCAATAAACAATCCTGCGCTAAACGACTATATTCACCAGCCGCGATTTAATAACGATAATCTTCTTGGGGCTTTTGCCCGCCATAGCGGCAATCACTTTCTGGCTGGCAAATACTTTTTGCTTTATCTGTTCCTCATCCGCGTCGGCTGCAACGATTATCCTGTCTTTTATCTTGCCGTTGACCTGCACCGCCATCTCAACTTCTCTTTCCTTGATAAGTTCCTTATCGTATTCCGGCCAAGGCTCACAGGCGAGGCTGTCCTTATGGCCCAGCTTTTCCCAAAGCTCTTCAGCAATATGAGGTGCAAATGGGGCAAGAATTTGAACGAATTTCTCGACGACCGCTTTGGGCCGGACCTCTTGTCTGCTGAGGTGATTGGTAAAAATCATCATTGAGCTTATTGCAGTGTTAAGATTGAAAGTTTCGATATCGCCCCCAACCTTCTTTATAGTCTGATGCAGTAATCGCAATGTCTCCTCGTCGGCGTCAGCTTGTCTTACCGCTTCGCAGAGATTGCTCGTATCCTCGTCAATAATCATCCGCCAAACTCTCTGCAGAAATCTGTACACGCCCTCGACACCCTGCATACTCCAGGGCTTGGTCGATTCCAACGGCCCCATAAACATCTCGTACAGCCGCATTGAATCAGCACCATAATCTGTAATGACCTTGTCGGGATTGACCACATTACCTCTGGATTTACTCATTTTCTGGCCGTCTTCACCGAGAATCATTCCCTGGTTAATCAATTTCGTGAATGGCTCCTTGGTGCTGACGTAGCCCAGGTCGTAGAGAAGCTTATGCCAGAACCGCGAATATAAAAGATGCAGCACCGCATGTTCGGCCCCGCCGATATACAAATCCACAGGCATCCAGTATTTTTCCTTCTTTGGTTCCCAGCCCAGCTGGCTATTATTCGGGTCAAGGTATCGCAGGTAATACCAGCAGCTCCCCGCCCACTGCGGCATCGTATTGGTTTCGCGTTTGGCCTTTGAGCCATCTGGCAATTTCACGCTGACCCAATCTTTAATAGTAGCCAGCGGTGGTTCGCCTGTCCCCGAAGGCTTGTAATTCTTAACTTCCGGCAGCTTCAGCGGCAAATCTTGCTCCCGAAGTCCAATAGTACTGCCGTCTTCTTTATGCAAAAGCGGGAACGGCTCACCCCAGTAACGCTGCCTGCTGAAAAGCCAGTCGCGAATCTTGTAGTTCACAGCCTTTTTGCCCAGGCCTTTGCCTTCGAGCCGGTTTGTAATCTTTTCCTTGAAATCAGGCGTTGACAGTCCATTAAATTGGCCTGAGTTAATCGCTTTGCCGTCGCCAATAAAACATAGTTTGCCTTGCCTGGCTAATTCTGCCTGTTCCTTATCCTCTGGTTCAACAACCTGTATGATGGGTAGGTTGAATTTTTTGGCGAACTCAAAATCCCTTTCATCATGAGCCGGCACCGCCATAATCGCACCGGTGCCGTAGCTTATCAGCACATAATCGCTTATCCAGATGGGAATCTTTACGCTGTTGACAGGATTGACCGCATAGGCGCCGATAAAGACGCCGGTCTTTTCCTTTGCCAAATCGGTCCTGTCCAAATCGCTTTTACGTGCAGCCTCCTGGCGATACTTTCGAACAGCTTCTTTTTTGTCTCGGCTTGCGATTTTATCTACCATCGGGTGCTCTGGTGCCATCACCATATAGGTCGCACCAAACAAGGTATCCGGCCTGGTTGTAAAAACACGAATAGTTTCATCAAAACCATCTACTTTGAAATCCGCATCAGCGCCAATGCTCTTGCCTATCCAGTCAGTCTGCAATTTCTTTATGGATTCCGGCCAATCCACCTCAGCCAAATCGTCAAGCAGCTTCTCAGCGTACTTTGTTATTCGCAGCATCCACTGCCTCATTGGCTTTCTAATTACCGGATGGCCGCCTCGCTCGCTCACTCCACCAACTACTTCCTCATTCGCCAACACAGTCCCAAGGGCCTGGCACCAATTCACCGGCACCTCCGCTTCATACGCAAGACGATTGTCATCTATGTACCTTTGCTTTTCTGCTTCGCTCAGGCCAGGTGGGATTGGCAACCGTTCGATTGGCTTTGCCTTTTGTTCAGTTTCATCAAAGTAACTGTTGAAGAATTTCAAAAATATCCACTGTGTCCACTTGTAGTAATTCGGGTCGGTAGTATCAACCTGCCGGTCCCAATCATAACTAAAGCCCAGTGCCTTGATTTGCCGGCGCATATTGTCGATGTTTTTTTGCGTGATTTGGGCGGGATGCGTGCCCGTTTCAACGGCATATTGTTCAGCCGGCAGGCCGAACGCGTCCCAGCCCATAGGATGCAGGACGTTGAAACCTTTGGTTCGTTTGTAGCGGGCGACTATATCACTGGCTGTGTAGCCCTCCGGATGGCCGACATGAAGACCCTGAGCGCTTGGGTAGGGAAACATATCCAGAACGTAATACTTGGGTCGGGAACTGTCATAATCCTTTGCCTTAAACGTCCTATTGCGCTGCCAAAAATCCTGCCACTTTCCTTCTATTGCACTGAAACTATAGCTGCCTTTCTGGTCCATCTGCTTTTAGCCTCCTTGTTGGCGAGCTTTTAATGTTGGTGTCCCGAGTGTGGGCAAGTCTGGTCGCTGCAGCAACTGCAGCGTTTCGAGGCTCCTTCCTTGACCCTGGGTGCGAACATTGAGAATTGCTTCTCTAATTCTTTGCTGCCGCAGTGCGGGCAGTTCTTTTCCACTGTGCTGCTGGAGGTCTCCAGAAACTCACATATCCGGCCGCATTTACCGCATTTATATTCAAAAACAGGCATCTTAACTTCCAACTAACGAAAAATCGCAGGGGGTGGACAATTTCAGAACTGAGGTTCCATTCTGTTCAAATTTCTCATTGTTTCTCTGAGTTTCTTTCGACTTTCTTCAACATCTGGCCTCAAACGGTGAAAAAGTGGTGGAGATGCAAATTCATTTTTGCAATTCGGACATTGTACCATAGGTTCTCTGTCTTTGGGGAAAATCCTATGCTTTGAACCAGACTTATCCCAACATTCTGTACAAAATGGCCCATCGATAACTTCTCCGGAATCATCTTTGACCCAATAGGCTAAATCTTTCAATATCCATTTCTCTGCCATAATCTGCGCTTCCTTACTCTCTTACTTTATATTGCTTTTATTTACTTTTGATGCTTGAAGGGAATGCTACGGGAACGGAAAACTTGATTCGGTTAATTGTACTGGAAGCCGAGTCTGACGTTCCCTGTGTCCCAACACCAATAGGCCCAACAAATATACCAAGTCCGCCCTTAGTTTCTTTTTCTTTCGAAACTGACACAGCGATATCAAAATCTATTGTCTTTAGCATCGAATAATTAGAATGTAAGTAGCCCTGTGTTTTATCCCCCATCGATTTAATATCCGTGGGATTTATTGTCCCGTTTGGGCATACCTTTTGAGCATCTTCGATACCTGCGAAAATTTGCTTTAACGTCTCCGATACAAATTCTTTAAGTTCTACCTGCATTTCTTTTGCTCCAACTCCCAATGAGTGACAACTCTTTCAATTAATAACCAAAAGATTTCAAAAAATCCCCTTTCAAACTATATTCGCCATTTCCGAACACCCTTTTTGAGTAGTTGACTAGTTGAACAGGAGACCGCAGGTGAGCTGCCAATTCGGCAAAAACACATCTTTGTCGTTTATTAGCTGTTGTCGTTCTCTACTGTTCACCTGTTCAAATGCTCACCTGCTCTATTTTTTCGCACTGCAAGTGCGAAAAAATCGGGGCGAGTGGATTTGAACCACCGGCCTCTTGGTCCCGAACCAAGCGCTCTATCCAAGCTGAGCTACGCCCCGATAAATTTATAGCGAAAAATATACCATAGCAGATGCTAAATTACAATCGAGTTTAATCTCCTTAAACTTAGGGTCGTTTTGAAACTACCATTTACCTTACGACACCAGCCAATCTCTTCTTTTCATGGGAACCTCGAGTGCTTTTGAGGTACCGTTCCCGCTTTGCCGCAGAAGAGCGGTCCGGATGAGACTCGCTGTAAATCAACGTCCACGGGCCATTTTGTCGAGTGTACCCGCCACCCCAGCCGGCATTGTGCTCCTCGAGCCTCCGAGCCAAATTATTAGTGTGTCCGATGTAAAGTTTTTCTGTCTTGAGACTTTGAAGTATATACACGCAATACACGAATATGCCTTTTTCAAATATATTCGCTGCATCATCTTGCGGAAGCGAAACTTTCCGCAGGATGCCTCACGGCAGAACCACCGGCCTTCCCTAAGGGACGCTCTATCCAAGTGGCGTAAGCCATCCCTCCCGTCAGGGATGGCCAAGCCATAACGGGACTGAGCTACGCCCCGATAAACCAAACGAAGGAATATAGCACACCATTGTCAAAATTGCAAGCTACAACAAGTTAACAGGGTCTATATCTATTGCCACCTTAACTGCCGGCCGAATCGGCCCCGATGCCCGTAAATTGCTGAATAATCGCTGTATAATCGCCGCCTCGGGGGCCTGGATAATTATCTGCATCCTGTGGAAACGCTGTATTCGACTTATAACAGCCGGTATAGGCCCTCTAACAACCGCTTTTAGGCCTTGCTGCTGGATTATACCGTCGATTCTTTCACGCATGGCCTTGGAGGCCGCCTCGAGCTTATCAAAACTCATATCCCGCAAAATCAGGCCTGCCAGCCTCCAAAACGGAGGTAAATTACATGCTTTACGGTGCTTTAATTCCTCCGTGACAAAACCGTCAAAATCTTGCGCCAAGGCAAACCGTATGGCTGGCTGGTCGGCCAAAAACGTCTGAACAAATACCATACCCTTCTTTGCAGACCGCCCTGCCCGGCCTGCCACCTGGGAAATCAATTGAAAAGTCCTCTCGTTTGCCCTGAAATCCGGCAGGTAAAGGCAAGTATCGGCACTGATAATGCCAACCAATGTTACGTTTGGAAAATGCAGACCTTTTGCCAGCATCTGTGTGCCGGCCAGTATATCAATCCGCCCTTCACTAAAGTCTTTTAGTACCCGGTAATAATCCCGCCCTGCCATAGAATCGCTGTCGACACGGGCAACCCGGGCATCTGGAAACTCTCTGGCCAATTCTTCTTCCAGCCGCTGCGAGCCCAGCCCTATCATCGCCATACCCTTGCCGCACAACGGGCACCTCTCAGGTACAAGCGTCTGCGCCAAACAATAATGGCATATTGCGTAACCATAATCCATGTGTTTGCCGCTGACCGTTCGTATCAGCTTGTTTCTGCGGACCGGCGATTTGTGAAAGGTCAGCGTTACATCGCAATTGCGGCACTGCAGGGTATGCTTACAGGATGGACAAAATACAAAGTTGCTGTAGCCGCGCCTGTTCAAAAGCAAAATCGCCTGCTCCTTTTTTTCGAGAATCTCTTTGAGGCGATTAGCCAGCGGCTCACTTATCAGGTTAATGCCTTTCCTCGTCAGGTCTCCATCCCGCAAATCAACGAGCTTCATCTCAGGCATAGGCAGGTCCATCACCCTTTTGGTCAAACGCACCAGGCTGAAATGCTTTTTACTTTGGCTGTTAAACAATGTCTCCAGCGACGGCGTGGCGCTGCCTAGAATACAATGCGCATCTGACAACTGCGCCCGTTTTATCGCAACGTCTCGCGCGTTATACCGCGGCACAGTATCCTGCTTATAACTGGGCTCATGCTCTTCATCGACAACAATAAGCCCCAATTTCAGCAGCGGCGCAAATACCGCCGACCTGGCGCCGATGACTACATCAGCTTCACCCGACTTTATTTTCTGCCATTGCACGTTGCGCTGCGCAGCGGTCAGACCCGAATGCATGACAGCCAATTTTTCAAATCTGCTGCTGAACCGCTGAACAGTCTGAGCCGTAAGAGCAATCTCAGGAAGCAGCACAATAGCCCCCCGGCCTTTCTGCATGGTGTGTCTGACAGCCCTTATATAAAGTTCGGTCTTGCCGCTGTCGGTAACACCGTGTAAAAGCGTGACGCCGAATTTGCCAGAGTCGATATTAGAGCTGATTTCAGCAAGGGCCTTTTGCTGGTCCTGATTAAGAACCACCTTGTCTGTTTTTATTAGCATCCCCTCCGGAATGGCAGGCAAAGACTTCAAGACTGTTTTCCGGGCGACTTTTATAATCAGCTTTTCAGCCAGTTTTTTTACGGATTCTCTTGTGCAGCCGACCGCTTCTAAAACATTCTGCAGTTCCAAGGCTGAATCCTGGCTAAAAGCACACCGCTCCCTGAGAAGTGCAGCAATTTCTTTTTGCTTTTTACCCTTCAGGCCATCGATAGCCTGGTCAATACCGCCAGCCAGGTAAATATACTCTTCCGCTTTTACGCCGATTCCTTTTTTGACCGCAGCCGGCACCATTGCCGCCAAAACCTGGCCCAGGGGACAAACATAGTAGCTGCTAATCCATCTCGCAAGTTCCACCAACCCGACATCCAACAACGGGTCTTTATCGACTATTTCGGCAACTGTTTTTAGCTTGCGTCCGTTGCCGCGTGCAGCGAAAGATTTATCAGGGCTGATATCTGACCAAACACAAAACCCAACCTCCCTCTTGTTACTTCTGCCAAACGGAACCCCCACCCGCTGCCCTATACCAATCGGCCAGAGTTTATCCGGCACAAGATAATCGAACTCATTATCCACCCCGCTCTCAAACGCAACACGAATAATATGACCGCAGGGACCACCATCCTGCTCCGCCTTGTCTGTTTGAAACAAATTATTTATTCCGCATCTACTCATTTAGTAGAACGCAAATCGCCCTTACCCTGTTGAGACTTTTATTTAGAGTTCTTGCTCAATGAATCACAAATCAGCAGCCACCTTCCGTAAGGCAACTTTATTTCTTTGAAACCCACGCCTGTTCCGATCAAGATATCGCGTATTTCGGCAAGATGCTTTGCACTTCCAATAAGAAACAAATAATGGTCACCATCAGCCATTTCCTGTAATTCCATTGTTATAAACTCTGGAACAGCAAATATTGGATAGGGCTTTTCTTTAATCGTAACATTTTCTACTTCTTCTGCGCCATAAAAAATCAGCCCATCGGTGCGATCATCTACCGTAACAATTTCATATTTCCCCTCAGGCAGATATTCACGAATTGACGTCCACAGCGCCCTTGAATCTTTTTGCGTTGGATAATATGCCAAAGCAAATTTTGAACCAAGCATAAGCAAAATCCAAATACTTGCTGCTGTAATCAGCTTAGTCGACACTTCTGCTCCAGCTTTTCCTGCACAAAAAGAACCATGCGATACATAAAGCCGAGAAGTTGCCAGCGCAAAAGCAGGAAAAAGTGGAAGAGCATAAAATGCCAGTTTTGAACTTGCCAAGAGCAAAACAACAAGCGGCACAAAAAACCAGGTAAGCAAAAAAAGAGTCGATGGGTTATTTGGAAGATTTGTCCACCATAACTTATCGGAAATGACGGCCTTGAGCTGCGTTCTTTCCCGCCACCAAACTAAAGACCATGGTAAAGAACCCAAAACCAGCGTCGGCAGATATATTAATGCTCCCATCATTCCGGGATTGCGATTATACTTACTGGAAACCATTCTCCCCCAAACTTCGTTGTCCAGAAAGTACGACGCTGCACCTGGAACCTTAAAGGCCACAAAAATATACCAGCTCAACCCAACGATACAAAAAGTCACAGCACCAACAAAAAACCAGGGTGCAAGTAAATATGTCGCAAACTGCCGGCGAACAGCCAAGAATGCCAACATCCCGGCACATAAGACCAAGACCGCCGGTCCTTTGGAAAGAAAACCCAAACCGAACGCAGCACACATCAGAACTTTCCAGATAACAACACGATGTGCATTTGGTTCGACACTTTTCCAAAACAGCAAAGCCGCAACCGTCGTCCACAATGCCAAAGGAGTATCAGGTGTAACGTAATTAGATGCCGCGAAAGGGATTATCATAGTAGCATAAACCAAACCTGCTATAACCCCATCTATCTTCCTGCCAAACAAACAGTTACCCAGCATCCCAACTACCAGAGCTGTAGCCACATAGCACAAGGCGTTAAAAGTACGCGCACCCCACTCATTTCTTCCAAACAAGTGCACTCCCGCAAGTATTCCCCAATAAATCAAAGGCGGTTTTTCAAGAAAAATCTCATTGCCCAAATACGGAACAAGTAAATCTCCTCTATCGTACATTGTCACTGCGGTTCCAATGTAATATCCTTCGTCAGGCTGCCATATACCACGTGAGCCCTGAAAACCAAATGCTATAATCAACAAACAAAGTATCAAACATACTATAACCACAGAGCTTGGGTCTTTTTGGTTTTTTGAGCAGGTGCCTAGGAACATTGGCATTATCCAATTTAATTGGTTCAAAACAGGTAACCGTCGTGATTCTGAAAACTATACCTCATTTGGATGATTCCACGCTGCTTAATCCATCCGGGCTCGGAACTTAATTCATCAGCTTTTGGTTCCTACAATAGTTAAAACTACCCCACCCGTCAAACCAAAAAACTTGCTTGCGCACAGCGAATTGTTTCTCACGCAAGTTTCACTTCGACCCGAAATTGCAAAATGGCAACTGCAAATCGAAAATCGCGAACCCATATTACATTTCAGGAACGATTTCCGGATAAACCTGGCCGGCAGAGCTTATTTTGAAAACGTAGATAAGACCTTTTGTCAACTTTGAATACACAGCGTTGCCGTATATCGCCGTGATGCCGTACTTTTTTAATTTGTCGGGATCATTTGCCAGGTCCCACATACTAGACCAGAAAAGCTCCCTTTGCTTTGCAGGCAGTACCCTTAAAAAGTCTTTGTATCTGGCCGGCTCAGTACCGGGCTCTTCTATCGGCAATCCATCCTCCGGCGGCGTTTTTTCGCCGTAAACCCTTCTCCACAGATACAGACTCCTTTGTTTGCCGTCCATGACCATCTCGTCGCCGAACTTCACAATCAAGGCATCAAAATGTATAACGTCCCCTTCCAGGGTGTACTCTTTCTCAAGGATTTTTTCCAGTTTGTTGTCTCTGGCGGTCTCGACAAATCTTATTACTGTCAAAAGTTTGCCGTCTTTTGTTTCCTGAGAAACCACCTTCGCATAACCTATCTGGTCTTCCTGAGTCAGATTGGTTATCGCCTCTTTGAGATGTCTGTTCTCAGCCAAAAGACGCTCTATTGTCATAGCGCCATAATAAATGCCGCGGGCAAGAAACAAAAATCCCACCAGAAACAAACAAAGCAAACCATAGGAAAATATTTTTCTTATTTTCATTTTTACCAGCTTATTCCAACATCAGTTCAAAGGCTGAAAATGACGGAACATAAAATAGGCTGCGCCGACCAGGCACAGCCCCGCCCAAAGAAAATCAAGCTTTAACTGTTCCTTCATATATACAACCGAAAAAACAGCAAATATGCTGATTGTGATGATTTCCTGAATAACTTTCAGCTGAGAAAGGCTAAATAACTGATAACCAATCCGGTTAGCCGGCACCTGCAGGCAGTACTCCAGAAATGCCACCGCCCAGCTAATCGCTATAGCCAGAAAAAGCGGTTTACCTTTGAGGTCTTTCAGATGTCCATACCATGCATACGTCATAAAAAAATTTGAGCCGATTAAAAGCAATATCGTTGCTGCCGCCCTGCCCATAAAAACTCCTGCATATTAAAACTAACTTTATAACAAAACGCTTCCCAATTATATCGTCAGCAGACTGCCGGTTTAAGCAGCAAAAAACACCGAAGAACTGAATCGCACTTACTGCTTTCAGTGACTTTTCTTCTTGGCCAGAACTGTTTTCAGCTCTTCGCTTGCGCGGGTCAGGTTGGGGTCTAATCGCAGAGCAGTGCGAAACTCTTCGACGGCCTGGTCAACAAGACCTTTTCGGGCCAGGAGGACGCCAAGGTTGCAGTGCATTTCCGCATCTTCCGGATGGATACGCAAAACTTCGCGAAACTCGCTTATTGCCTCGTCAAGCCTTCCCAAATTAAATAGGGCCATTCCCAAGTTATAATGGACTTGTGCAAAGTCGGGCTTGAGTTTTAGCGAGGCTTTGTAACAGTCAAGGGCCTCATTATATTTTTTCAATTCGGCCAGAGCCATACCGAGACCATAGTAGGCGTCAGTATCATTTGGATCGGTTTTCAAAGTCTCCTTAAAATGCTCAACCGCTTCTTCGAACTGACCCTGGGTCCTTAAGATATTGGCCAAATTGTAATGCGCCCGACTAAGAGTGTATCGCAAACTTTGCGTTAGCCTGCGGTCCTGCGCTAAGGCTATCGCTTTTCTATAATGCAAAATGGCCTCTTTGACCTCCCCCTTATCCATCAGTGCGCTTCCCAAATTGTTATGCACATCAGCCGAATTGCCCCCAATCCGCAGCGCTTTGTTATAATGTTCAATAGCTTCGTTGATGAGTCCCTTTTTAACCAAAATCAGTGCTAAATCGTTATGCACCTTGGCGTCATCCGGTTTGAGCCGAAGTGCCTCGTTAAAACATCCAATCGCCTCATCTATCTGCCCTTTCTTGACATAAATATTAGCCAACCCAGAGTATGCGTCGGGGTAGTCACTCTTGATCCGAAGGATCTCCTTCCACTGTAAAATTGCCTCATCCAGCTGGTCCAGCATAAAATACGCCTGTGCCAGATGATGGTGCACCTTGGGGTTATCTGTGACAACGCGCAGAACCTGCTGAGCATGATAAAGTGCTTTATCATATTGCTTCTGTTCGTAGAAAGCATTACTGAGACAATAATGCGCTATGCTGTTTTCGCCCGTCGCCTCCAGAACGTGATTAAAAAGCGTGAAACTGTCCCGCCAATACCCTGCATACACCCAGGTACAAATCATAATCGCAGAAACTGCAACCCCGGCAGATGTTACCACCGCGATCTTCAGGTTGGGCCATTTCGCCACAAGTTCACCTGCCCCCCATGCGACTATGATAAATAATCCGATAAGCGGGACATAAGTATAACGGTCGGCCATGGCCTGGTGCCCCACTTGAACTAGGCCGATAACAGGAACAAGCGTTCCAAGATACCACAGCCAACCAACAAGCAGGTACTTGTGGCTCCGGGCCGAGCGGACTATCCAGATGGAAATGCCCAGCAGCAAAACTGCGGCAACCACAACCTGCCAGGTTGGCAATCTGTCATACCGATGCGGATAATACACCGCCAAATTACTCGGCCAAATCATCTTCAGAATGTACGCCAAGTAGGAGACAAAAGCATTAGGAACGCGAATGTCCAAAGGAATCCGATCGACCTTGACTACCGCCCCACCGCTTTGCTGCACAAGAAAAGTAACAACACTCGAAACCGCCGACAAAGCAAGAAATGGAACTTTTTCCAAAACCAAACGATAACAAGTCCGCCATTGAAGACGGCCAATAGGCCAATAGTCCAGCAGCAATAATACAAAAGGCAACGTGACCAGCATGGGCTTGGCCATAAGACCAAGTGTGAAAGCCAACATTGTCAGCAAATACCAGCTTACAGACGGTCGCTTGACATAGCGCAGATATGCAGCCATAGTGAGCATCCAGAACAGAGTGCTCAAAACATCCTTGCGTTCAGCTGCCCACGCCACAGATTCCACGTGCAGCGGATGTAATGCAAACAGAGCTGCAACAAATGCGCTCCGCCAAACCGAACCTGTCATCCACTTCAGGACTCCAAAAACCAGCAAAACATTGGCCAGATGAAGCAGCAGGTTGGTCATATGAAAGCCGCGCGGACTATTACCATAAAGCTGGTAATCCAACATAAGCGATAGCCACGTCAGTGGGTGCCAGTTCGATGCACATCCGGTGGTAAAAGCCCATGTAATGTTCTCACGGGACAGCCCTGCCTGAATTTGTTCATTGCCGGTAATGTAATCTGAATCATCCAGATGAATAAACTTATGATTGCGCACCTGCCCATAAACAACGAGAACCGAACCAACCAAAAAAATACAAACCAGGAAGACCTGATACTTACCAAATGCTTTTGTGACCTTTTGCAACATTTAAGTAAAGAATAGCACTTTTCACACAAAACAGTTTCGCAGACTTTCCCGAACCAGGACGAATTCAGCCAGGCAAATTCCACTACAAAATTATATCGTCATTAATCGCACCTTAATAATAAAAAAGGCTGCGAGTGTCAATTTCACCCGCAGCCTTTTAGTGCAAAAACCACTAACTTACAATCCGCCGCCTTTCAAAATCAACCCAGTTCCATCTCCGCAAGGACATGACTCTTTCCTTGAGTTATCTTGGTCTTAAACGTAAAATAAGGTGTTTTCGAAAGGCCGGGAAACCACTGGTAAAATGGCAATATTCAAACTAACCAGCAATTTCGCGCCCGCCGGCGACCAGCCCCAGGCCATAAGCCGGCTCGTAGAGAACCTGCGCGGAAATAAACAATATCAAACTCTCCTGGGTGTAACGGGTAGCGGAAAAACATTTACAATGGCCAACGTAACAGCCCAGTTCGACCGGCCGGTTCTTGTTATCTCACACAACAAAACCCTAGCCGCACAACTCTACGAGGAATTCAAAGAGCTTTTCCCGGAAAACGCCGTCGAATATTTCGTCAGCTACTACGATTATTACCAGCCTGAAGCGTATATCCCACAGCGGGATATTTACATCGAAAAAGACGCCTCAAAAAACGCCGACCTCGACAGACTCAGGCTTTCTGCAACTACCAGCCTTTCGACAAGAAAAGACGTAATTATTGTTGCCTCTGTCTCCTGTATCTTCGGGTTAGGCTCGCCCGAAGATTACAAAGCCAGCGTAGTGTCCGTTCGTACCGGCGATTGTACGGACAGAAATGATTTATTAGGCAGACTGGCTGACATCCAGTACACCAGAAACGATATCGACTTTGCCAGAGGAACATTCAGAGTTCGCGGGGATGTGGTCGAATTGCATCCCTCTTACGAATCTTTTGCTGTTCGCATCGAATTTTTCGGCGACCAGATACAGCAGATAACTTACATAAACCCTGTATCCGGCGAAACCCTGGCTGTTGAAAAGCAACTTTTTATATACCCGGCTCAGCACTACATTATGCCTGCCGACAGAATTAGCTCTGCAGTAGAAAGCATAAAGGCAGAACTCAACGACCGGCTTCAACAGTTTCGGCAGGAAGGTAAACTCCTCGAGGCCCAGAGGCTGCAGGCTCGGACAATGTATGACCTTGAAATGCTCCATGAAGTCGGATACTGCAGCGGAATTGAAAACTACTCAAGACACCTCTCGCAACTGCCGCCCGGAGCCAGACCTTACACCCTTATTGATTACTTCCCGAAAGATTTCCTGTTATTTATCGATGAGTCCCACGTCACAATCCCGCAGCTGCACGCAATGTGGGCAGGCGATAGAAGCAGAAAAGAGGTCCTGGTCGAACATGGCTTTAGATTGCCCAGCGCCCTGGACAACAGACCCCTGCGATTCGAGGAATTTCAGGACAACTGGGCCAATGTGATTTTCGTCTCTGCCACACCAGGACCCTTTGAACTGGAAAAATGTCAAAACGAGGTCGTGGAACAGATTATCAGGCCGACCGGACTAATCGACCCTGAAATATTCGTCCACCCTGCCGGCAAGCAGATTCCCCACCTGCTCGGTGAGATTGAAAAGCGGATAAAGGCCAAGGAACGAGTGCTTGTCACGACTCTGACAAAAAGAATGGCTGAAGACCTTGCATCTTATATCGTAAAGAAAGGTTTCAGATGCCGCTATCTGCACAGCGAAATCGAGACCCTCGAAAGAATCCAGATACTTAACGACCTGCGCGCCGGCAATTTTGACGTGCTGGTTGGAATAAATCTGCTGCGGGAAGGTCTGGACTTGCCGGAGGTTTCCGCCGTGGCAATACTTGACGCAGACAAGGAAGGCTTCCTGCGAAGCCGGACTTCCCTCATACAAACTATCGGCAGAACCGCACGAAATACCAATGC
>Ga0315294_10000710_pt1 | contig 36000 bp, 38 predicted proteins | sample YL17G13_40_MG_FD_203626 | JGI IMG/M metagenome (GOLD analysis project Ga0315294, IMG submission 203626) | Sediment microbial communities from Yellowstone Lake, YNP, Wyoming, USA - YL17G13_40 | ecosystem: Environmental > Aquatic > Freshwater > Lake > Sediment | place: USA: Wyoming | collected...
ATAAAATCTCCTGTAACATCCTTCAAATTAGACAAATATGACCTAGCAATCATACGAGGGTTTGTAATCGCTTCATCTCCCCCGACTAGCGGCATATTTTTAAGATGAACCACCCGCTCAAAACTTAATAATCAAGAACCATAATCTCACTACCCCATATTGTTTTGTCCATTCCATAACCAGTACCATCATAACCGATACCAATAATCTTTTCTTTTAGACCATGTTCAGCCATAACGCCAGCCAAGTGGGCAAAGTGATGTTGTATTGGTTCCAGCTTTATATTGTGTTTTTTTGAATATTCTTCTGCTAATCTTCTTGATATATAATTTGGGTGTAAGTCGCAAGCAATAATTTCAGGTTTGGTTCCAAACCAATTCCGATACTTTTCGATCATTTCATACAGAAATTTTATACTATCTTCAGAAGTCAAATCGCCGATATAAGGGCTTAAATAAACTTTATCGCCGCAACCCAACGCAAAATGATTTTTCAAATCTGAGCCAAAAGCCAAGACCGGTCGTAAAGTAATATTCTTTAACAATATTGGTTGTGGTACAAAGCCACGCGAATATCGGACAATAATTGGTCCTTTGAAGGAAAAAACTACAGAATCGTCACACCTTGATTCAATTGGGCGATTATGATCAAGAATGTAATCTGCGGTATAGGGCAATTTTTGTCTAATTTCAGCACTATTTGCAATAATTGGCGAGTTTTTTGGGTTGGCGCTGGTCATTATCAGAGGGTCCGGACAACGAAATGTTTCACGTGAAACATTAAACAAGAGCTTATGTAATGGAGTATATGGTAACATTATTCCCAAATAACTATTTTTGGGCGCAATTTGATCTGAAATTCCGGTTTTATCACTCTTTTTTCTTAATAAAACAATCGGGGAGACCTGTGATTTTAAAATTTGTACCTCTTCCCTGCTAATATGACATAATTTTCTTGCGGCTTTTAAGTCTTTACACATTATTGCAAATGGCTTGTCGGGACGATTTTTACGGATTCTAAGCTGTTTTACTGTTTTATCATTATAGGCATCGCAAGCAATAAGAAACCCGCCAATACTTCTAATTGCTAATATTTTACCTTTTTGAAGCAATTTTGCCGCATTCTCTAGAGTTTTTTGGTTGTCTATTTTAATATGGCTGGCTTTCGTTGTCTTAGTCGAGATAAGTATTAACCATGGTCCACAAACCGGACACGCATTAGGTTGAGCATGAAAGCGCCGATTAGTAGGGTCGCTATACTCTTTTTCGCAATTAGGACACATTTTAAAGTCGCGCATTGTTGTTCTTGACCTGTCATATGGTAATTTATAAATAATCGAATATCTTGGACCACACTGTGTACAATTGGTGAATGGGTAAAAGAATCGACGATTTTGTTTATTTTCGATATCAACAACACATTCTGGGCAAACCGCTAAATCAGGCATTATTTGAACGACATCTGATAAAACGCCATTTTCTGGGCTTTTCTCAATAGTAAAACCCTTAAATCGTAGCCGATTTTGCTGTTTTATAGAAATGTCAGTAATTTTAGCAAGACGAGGAGGAGAGTTTTTAAGAATTGCCAGTAAGTTTTTGGCATTTTTGCCCTGGCACTCGATTAATACACCTTGCTTCGTGTTTTTGACCAGTCCAGACAATTTAAGCTTTTTTGCCTGTCGATATATGAACGGCCTAAATCCAATACCCTGAACCCTTCCTTTTACAAGAATTGAATAGGTTCTAATAAGCTTAGCCATTTTTAATGGCTATTAAGTTTTAAGAGGTTTTTTCTGTGCAGCAGGGAATAAAACATTGTTTAGAATTAACCGATAACCAGGTGAGTTCTTATGCAATTCTAAATTGGTCGGCGGGTCGCCGATTCGATGAGCATAATCTTCTGGGTCATGACCACCAAGAAAAGTGAACGTGCCCTTGCCATAATTACCGTGTATGTATTTAACCTCTTCAGTATTAGACACCTCGGCAAGTATTAACACGTTCTTTTTAATTTTATCCCGTCTAAAGCCACAGTTTTGTCCAAGGAATTCTTTGACTAATCCAACATGGTCCTGGACTAACATAGTCGGAACCGGATCATATTTGGCAGAGAAATCGAACAAAGAGAAATAGATATTAGGACCGCGCGTGCTTGATTCAATATAGGTATCGATATCAGAATGTTCATAGACGGCAAATTCAGTCACTGGCGTAAAATTCTCAAACGCAAAACATTTTGAGTAATCAAGTTTTTTCATAAAACCGGGGTCTATCGGATCACCGTCAAACTCTTGAGGAACTATGTCAGTTGCTTCGGCTGCCATAGCAATGTCCGGAGTATCAGTAGCAGAGCACATCGCAAAAACCATTCCGCCATCTTCAACATACCGTCTAACTCTCTTAATGACCGCTAATTTTAATTTAGATACTTTATTGAATCCTAACAATTTAGCCACGGTAACATTGGCGGCAACATCTTGTTTGTACCAGTCCGTATCATAATATTGTGCGCCGAACTTACCAAATTGACCGGTAAAGTCCTCGTGGTGTAAATGAAGCCAGTCATATTTCGACAATTTGCCGTCAAGGACATCTTTGTCCCAGATTTTATCGTAAGGAATTTTCGCATAATCAAGGGCTAATCGAACCGCATCATCCCATGGTTTTTGGTTGGGTGCAACATAGACTGCAATTTTCGGAGCCTTTTCGAGCATTACCGCATCCATGTTTTCCTTTTCAATTATTTTTCTTATATCGACTTCCTGGTTACCAGATATCACTTCATATCTTACACCATACAATTGGCACAATTTGATAATATTAGGAGATTCATTTATCAAAAAAGAGCCCCCTCGATAATTTAACAGCCATTCGACATTTGTATTGGCAAGTAAAGCTTGATAAGCAACCCCGTAAGCTTTTAGATGGTCAGTTTGGGTTAAATCCATAGGAACCAAAAGCTTACCATAGCAAATTGAGATAATGAATACTGAGAATAATATTATTAATTTTTTAGTCATTTGTGATTCGTGTTCCAGCTCTTTCGTTCTTTATTGCCCGGACGATATTTTCGGGATTTGTAATAATTACTTGTCTGTCAGTTTTAGCCTCAAGAAACTTAATTGCTGCCATTATTTTTGGTCCCATACTTCCTGATTCAAAGTGACCTTGTTTATCGTATTTTTTTATCTGTGCTAGTGTGGTTTTTATTAATGGTTTTTGGTTGGGCTTGTTGTAATTCAAATATACCCGGTCTATGCTTGTTGAAATAAGGAATATATCTGCATCAATCTCATCAGCTAATAATGCGGAGGTCAAGTCTTTATCAATAACCGCCGCAACTGATGAATAACTCTTATCCTTTATTTGAATGACTGGAATACCGCCGCCACCGCCGGCAATAACAATTGTATTGTCCTTAAGGAGATTCCTGATCGCGTCAATTTCTACAATCCTAATTGGCACAGGCGAGCTGACCATGCGCCGGTAACCTCGGCCCGCATCTTCGCGCATCGTCCATTTACGCTCATTCTGAAGCGCAAAGGCTTCTTTTTTAGAATAAAATGGCCCAACCGGTTTAGTATAATGAGTGAAAGCGCGGTCTTTTTTATCAACAACAACCTGGGTGACAATTGTTGCAACTTCGGCATCGCATTGATTATGAATCAATGCATTTTTTAGCGACTGCTGAATCATAAAACCAATTTCGCTCTGAGTAATAGCATTTGCCAGCTCTAAAGGAATATCGGGCAAAAGATTTCGAGTTAAAAACGAGCGAATCAGAATGTCGCCGACCTGCGGTCCGTTACCATGCGTGATAACCACTCGATAGCCCATACTGACAATTTGGGCGATATGCCAGGTGGTTTCTTTTGCGGTTTCCAATTGCTCTTGAAAACCTGAAGATTGTTTGTTGTTCTTAATTAGCGAATTACCGCCAATCGCAACAACGATCTTGCCTCCGGGCTTGGTGTTATGTGCCATTAAAAAGTGTAAAATAAATGATAATCAAAGTCAACAAGAATATTATTTCGTTAATTCTTGACATTTACAATATATTTTATATATTTAATTAATGGATGAAATCATTCAGGGGGAGACAAAATGAATCTAAATATCACAGCTCGTCATTTTGAAGTTTCCGACAGGTTAAAAGAGTACACGCAAAAGAAATTCAAGAAACTTGAACACTATGAACATCTGATAACCAAAATCGATATTGTGCTCGGCGAAGATTCGTTCCAGAAATTTGCCGAGGGTAAAATCGGATTGCGAGGAAATTTTATCATTGCTAAGACCAACGCCAAGGATATTTATTTGGCAATTAATCTTTTGGCGGATAAATTATTAAGACAGATTAAAACCTTTGATGGTAAACTTAAAAGTAAAAAGCGCGGGTCAAGTGAATTTGCGTCATGATACACAAAGATAGTTATGCCGAACAAAGATAAGAACAACAATAAGTCAAACCTAAAATCAATTCTGACCAGAATATTATATGAAGAAAAAAACGCAGATTTTCAATTAGAGCTTTTAGCCGGCGAAGCCGGACTGGACATACGCAAGATTGTTACTGAGGATATCTACCGACCAGGGCTTGCTTTGGCTGGTTATACCGAAAAGTTTCTTGCCGAACGGGTGCAGATTTTAGGCAGCACGGAATTGTCCTATTTGAAAACGCTTTCCAGCACCCAGATGAAAAAAGCGATTAATAATGTTTTGGCGTTCACCCCGCCATGTTTTATCATTGCCAAGAATCTAGCATTGCCCGAAGGTTTTGCCACGATTGCGAATAAACTGAAGGTGCCGGTTTTTCGCACCTCGCTCGATACAACCCAGTTTATTCACCAGTTAACCGCATATCTTGATTATAAACTTGCGCCCGAAACATATTTACACGGTGATTTGGTAGATGTGTATGGTGTCGGATTGCTTTTGGTCGGCGAATCGGGCATTGGTAAAAGCGAATGCGCATTAGATTTGGTTGAACGAGGCAACCGGTTAGTTGCCGATGATTTAGTCAAGGTCCAGCGCAGAGGAGAAGGAATTATAATGGGACAGAGCGCAGCGCGAAGCCCGGCAATGCAATATCATATTGAAATCAGAGGTGTTGGGATTGTTGATATTTATGCGCTGTTTGGCATCCGTTCGGTCCGCACCCGCAAAAGAATTGAAGTGCAGGTGGAACTGGTTCGCTGGCAGCAGGGGATGGATTACGAGCGTGTCGGCCTTGAAGAGCAATACACGGAAATACTGGGAGTAAAAATACCGCTGGTGCGAATTCCGGTAATGCCAGGGAAAAATTTAGCTTTAATCTGCGAGGTAATTGCTAAAAACCACCTGTTAAAAATTATGGGTTATCACCCGGCAAAAATGTTTAACGAAGAACTCTTAAAGATAATGAAAGGCAAGGGCGATAAGGAAGCGTACCCGCAAATCGACCCGTGGGTAATACGCGATATCGAATAAAATGATAGCAGGAATATTAATCGGACACGGCGAGTTGCCGATCGTTTTAAACCGGACAATACAAAAAATTATTGGCGTGCAGGATAATTTTCAGGTGTTGTCCAATGAAAACTATTCTGCGGCAGAGCTCCAAAACCAACTTAGTTTAGCAATTCAAGAATTGGGCAATAAAGATGTGATAATATTTGTTGATTTATACGGCGGCAGCTGCGCCAATGTCAGCAACCAGCTTTTGAAAAAACCAAGAGAGCGGCAAATTAGCATTATCTGCGGAGTCAATCCGGCAATGCTTATCAAATATTTTCAATACCGCGACCAAAAGAGCTTTTCCGAACTATTGCAGTTATTAGAGGAGACGGGTAGGAATGAAATCAGGGTAATAAAATAACCCCAAATTAATATTATCAATAGAGCATAAATAAACTGGGCGGGAGAAATCTCCCGCCTTTACTATTCCAACTCTTAGGTGTGTGATCCCGTAATGCAAATGTATACTTAAAAGTTGCACAATTTTTACGCGGAAATATAATCTAACTCACTAACTCATAACTACTAATCCCTAAAACCTGTCTAATAGGGGGTAGCATTCTCCCCATTGGGCAGGAAATCGAAAAGGAAAGCAGTTATGCGGTTGTTTTTTGGATTGATTAGCAAACCTATTTCATCATATATAATACAAGCAATCAAACCATTTATTACTGATATTACGTCTCTATCCATATGCGAATCTATCACAAATTACTTCAGAAAGTATAACAGGCGATATTTCAGGTCATTGAACAGGGAATCTATTATTAAGCTATTTAAGGATTAAGCCAAGCCATAGGAAAAATTACAAAAATTTATCGCATTGCCGAACTTAAGGAGGTTCGCCAAACTTTTTCCATATCTCTAAGCTTTAGATTGACAATTTGCTTGTCATTAATTCCTAATATTTTCATTATATCAGATGAAGTGGTTTTTCCAATTTCAGCATACGGTAAATTTTTCATTATTGATTCAAACTTCGTCTTATTCTGCTTTGAAACAGATACAAGGAAACGGGTGTTAGATTCAGAAAAGAGAAACACATTATTTAACCACGGATTAGACTGATTAGACGGATCTAAAGAAAAATCCGTGGAAATCCGTGAAATCTGTGGTTTCATTAATCTTTTTAAATATATTTCCACTCCGACTCCGCTGGCAAAACACATTTCAGCTAAAGCGACTGCCAAACCGCCTTCAGATAAATCGTGACACGCAGATATTAAACCAGATTTTATCGCCTGATGTACGGCTTGGAAAATCTTTATACCCTGTCGGGGATTCACTTTTGGTGCATTAAACTCAGCATAGGTTTTTCCGATAAGATAAATCAGTTCATCCGCTCGTTTAAAGTCCATTGTTGCAGTTTTTTCAATGTCGGGCATAACGCTGATTGCAGAAATTAGAAGCGTTGACGGAATTGAAATCTTTTCACCTTTGACTGATTTGTATTCATTGTAAAGACTGTCTTTGCCGGATATGAATGGTGTGCCATAGACTTTTGCGATATCATAACATGCCTGGCAGGCCTGAACCAGTCCAGTTAAAATCTCGGGTTTTTCCGGATTGCCCCAGCAGAAATTATCAAGGATTGCGGTCTTGTCTGGGTCGCCGCCGACCGCAACCAAGTTTCTCACTGCTTCGTCAATTGCCGATGCTGCCATCCAATAAGCATCTTTATCATACTGCGGAGCAAGACCACAACTGATGACAACTGCTTTTTTTGAATCGGGGACAGGTTGTATTACGCATGCATCAGATGGACCATTATTAGTTTTGCCAGCGAATGGTTTGATGCTGGTTTTGCCCTGCACTTCAAAATCATACTGCCTTATCACCCATTCTTTGCTGGCGATATTATAACTCTTGAGTAATTGTAAAACTGTTTTGTTATATGATTGTTTTTTCTCGGAGAATGTAGGGCAAACCTTTAGGTTTGCAAGGCTAAAGCCTTGCCCTACCGAATCTTTTATCGTATAAAATCCTGCGAAGAGTGTTCTCTTTGGCAACCCATCATGCAGGAACTTTAAATCAATATTACCAACTTCTTTGTTGTGATATCGCAACTGTAACGTACTGGTATTGGTAACGACACCAATTGATGATGCCTCGACGTTGTGCATTTTACAGACATCAAGAAATTTTCTCAATTTCGCTTTTGGCACAAAAAGAATCATCCGTTCCTGCGCTTCCGATATCCAGATTTCGGTATATGACAACCCGGCGTATTTAAGCGGAACTTTATCCAGATTTACAATCGCACCACACTTGCCAAGCTCGCCGACTGCCGATGACAAACCGCCGCCGCCGCAGTCGGTTGTTGCATTGAATAAGTTCAAATCTCTTGCTACCAGCATCGCGTCCGCAACTTTTTTCTCTTCAATCGGATTACCAATCTGCACTGCGCCGGATGATATCTGCTTGGATTCGCCGTCCAGTTCCAGCGAAGCGAATGTAACGCCGTGAATACCGTCCCGACCAGTCCGACCGCCAATCAGCACGATTATATCGCCAGGGATAATCTTCTTTTTAATTTTATTGCGCGGTATAATGCCGATTGTTCCGCAATAGACCAAAGGATTAGCGACAAATCCTTCATCAAAATATACTGCGCCAGATGCGGTTGGAATTCCCATCCGGTTGCCATAATCCCGAACCCCACCAACCACCCCTTTGATTATTCGTTTTGGGGCAAGCACACCCGATGGGACTTTTTCTTTAGGCATATCAGGCGGGGCAAAACAGAATACATCGGTATTAAGAATCGGCTTGGCACCAAGCCCGGTTCCAAGGCAATCACGAATCACTCCGCCAATTCCGGTTGCCGCACCACCATAAGGTTCAAGTGCCGAAGGGTGATTATGGGTTTCGACCTTGAAAGAAATTCCATATTTATTATCAAATTCTATCACACCCGAGTTATCTTCAAATACCGACAAACACCATTTACGGTTCAGCTCTTTAGTCACTTTCCTTATATACGATTTTAAAAGCCCGTGAATGATATGCTTATTTTTTCCGTCATCGAAAGTAATATCAGCGGCAAATGTCTTGTGCTTACAGTGTTCAGACCAGGTCTGGGCAAATGTTTCCAGCTCAATGTCGGTCGGGTTTCGTCCGAGTCCTTTATAATACTTCTGCAAGGCGAGCATCTCATCCGTATTAAGCGCCAAAAGTCGTGAAACAGAAATTTCCTGTAATTCCCGCCTGTTTTTTCCAAGTATATTTATGTATTGGACTTTAACCTGCTTGGTGTCAGCAGAATATTTGACAAAAGATGAGTAAAACTTTTCCGGTATCGGTTGTTGTATTAAAGGGTTGTAAAACAAATCCTGTGCAATATTCTTAATGGTATTTAATGAAACCGTACCAGAAAATATATATTGCTTGGCGGTTTTTATTATAGAATCTTTGTATTTCAGGTCGGAGAGCGATTCTTTAATACTTTCCGCGGTTGTGTCCATCACCCCCGGTTTATAAACAATCTCGATCGAGTTGTTCTGCTGTCTAATCTTAGTGCCTTCCGGCTTTCTAATCTTGAATCGGTCTGAAACGGGATCGCAGATATACTGGTTGGCAATTTTTTCTACATCTTGTTTTAATATATTGCCGGACAGATAATAAATATAAACAATCTCAAGGTCTTTGAACCCCTTATTCCCCAGGTCTAATATATTATTCTTTAATATGATTGTTTCCGGGTTGTCACCCTTTTTGGTTATCTCTATTGCCCAGAGATTATTCACGAGAATTACTGATTATTTTATTTATTAGCTTTTATTACCTAACGTATAAACCTTTTTACTGGTTCGGTTTTTAATCAGGTTGCGCGTATCCAATATTAGACGGCTGTGTTTTAAGATAAAATTTGCATCATATTTATTATGGTCAGTCAGAATCAAAACACAGTCAGCTTTTTTCAACACCCGCGCAGTCAGCGGAACTGATTTAAATACTCTTTTTTCAGTCTTAAACATCGGCACAAACGGGTCATTATACAATATTTTTTTGACCTTATTTGCTAAAAGCTCCATCACTTTTATTGCCGGAGAATGGCGTGTATCTTCGACATTTTTCTTAAATGCCGCTCCAATAATAAACAGCGATGCCTCTTTGGAACAGACGCAATTTTCACCGAAGATTTCAAACAAACGGTCAACCACCTTAAACGGCATATTTTCATTAACCTGTGCGGCCAGCTCAATAAAATTGGAGTGAAAATCATACTCGCGCGCTTTCCATGCCAGATAATACGGGTCAATCAAAATACAATGACCGCCAATGCCCGGTCCCGGATAGAATGGCATATAACCGAACGGCTTTGACTTTGCCGCATTGATTACTTCCCAGATATCAATATTGCCCATCCGCTCGCACATCAAAGCAAGTTCGTTCACCAAAGCGATATTAACACTGCGGAAAATATTTTCCAAGAGCTTGGACATTTCGGCAACCCGCGGATTAGAAACCGCCACGACTTTATCGACAAACTGGGCATAGAATAATTCGGATAATTTAGTACAGGTTTTGGTCACGCCGCCAACCACAACCGGTGTGGTTTTAGTGGTAAAAGTTTTGTTGCCCGGGTCAATTCTCTCCGGCACAAAAGAGAGATAAAAATCTTTGCCAGCTTTAAGCCCGGTCTTTTCCAAAACGGGCAGTAAAACTTTCTCGGTTGTTTCCGGATAGGTTGTGCTACGCAGAATAATCAGCTGTCCGCGCTTAAGATATTTTGCAATCTCTTTGCCCGAGTCAACAATATAAGAAACATCCGGGTCTTTGGATTTGGTGAATGGAGTCGGCACGCAGATATTGATAATATCGCATTTCGAGCAGATTTTGTAATTATCAAAAGCAGTAATTTTCTTGGATAATACCAGTGGCGAAAGTTCTTTCGAAGATACATCCTCGATAAAACTCTTGCCTAAATTTATCGAAACAACCTTGCTTTTGTCAACATCAATCCCCAAGACCTGATAGCCGACCTTGGCAATTTCAACTGCCAAAGGCAAGCCGACATAACCCAAACCTACGATACCAATTTTTGCCGTGCGTTTCAGAATTTTATTCTGTAAATCCATTATTCCTCCAGTAATTTTAATCTTTAAAAACTTAAATATTCTATTTGTTTACAACACATCTGTAAGACTTAATCTTATCCAATGTATGGTAAAAGTCAATGAGTAATTTTACTCAACTTTTAATTGAGGCTCGTTGTCCACCAAGGATTTTAAATATTTCGAACCAGACAATACTGATTATCGCTGCAATCAATGAAGCGATTAAGAATGGCGGTCCGGGCGGAGCAAACTGGAAAACACGGTTTAATACCGGTACATAAAGTATCAAACCCAAGGCAATTATTGCGACTAAAAATATCCAGCGCAGGGCGTGATTTTTAGATGAAAACAGAGTCTGCCAGAATGGTCTGGTCCAGGAGCGATTGGTCAGTATCAAACCGAGATTAGTTACAGCGATTGTTGAAAAAGCAATCGCCCGCGCTTCTTCAGCGCCATGTCCATTATAAAACATATAGAGATAAACGCCAACCACTACGAGCATTGCAATTAACCCCTGTATAAAACTGATAAAAATTCTGTTTCGTCCAAACAGCGGTTCTTGTATACTGACCGGCGGTCGGTTCATGATATCTTTTTCATCGGGCTCGGCTTCAAAAACGATTGAACAGACCGGGTCAATAATCAATTCCAGAAATGCGATGTGAATTGGCAAAAGCACGAGCGGCCAATTGAATAAAACGGGCAGGAATGACATGCCAGCAATCGGCACGTGGACGGCAATAATATATGACATCGCTTTTTTTAGGTTGTCGGATATGCGGCGCCCCATTTTTATCGCCTGGACAATTGACGAAAAATCATCATCAAGTAAAACTAATGCGGATGCTTCGCGGGCAACATCAGTCCCTCGACCGCCCATTGCGATTCCAATATGAGCAGATTTTAGGGCGGGCGCATCATTAACGCCGTCGCCAGTCATTACCGCAATTTCACCATTAGCCTTGAGCGCTTCGACAATTCTTAATTTCTGTTCGGGCACGACCCGGGCAAAGATCGTAGCGGTTTTAATTTTTTCTTTAAGTTCAGCATCGTTCATTTTGTCCAATGCCGGTCCGGTTATTATATGCTCTGATGATTTTAGACCAATCTGTTTTGCGATATTTTGGGCCGTGCTTGGATAATCTCCGGTAATCATAATAACCCGTATTCCGGCCTGATAACATTCATTAACTGCGGCTTGCACGGGCGGCTTAACTGGGTCTTCAAATCCGATTAATCCGAGAAACCGAAAATCGAAATCGTGCTGTTCCTCGGGTAATCCAGACTTGTGGAATAATGCCCGGGCAACACCGATTACCCTTAAACCACGACTCGCCATTGTATGAATATGTTGCTTCAGCTTGCTTATTTCGTCTTCGCTCATGTGGCATAAATCAGCGATCGCCTCGGGCGCGCCCTTGGAAGCAATTAAATAATCATGACCATCCGGCGATTTCCAGACATTGGACAAAGCGAGTAACGCCTTGGATAATGGATACTCGCGGATGTGTTCCCAGTTATCGTGCAAATGTTCGGTGTTGGACAGAGTAAAAACCCCGAGACTTTTCATCGCTTTTTCCATTGGGTCAAACGGGTCTTTCTGGCTAGCAAGAATTCCGTATTCGACGAGTTCGTGGAATGTTTCGGGCAATTCTTCTTTTTTACTTAAATCAATATCATGGAAATAATCCGATGCGAAAATCCGCTTGACGGTCATAAGATTCATGGTTAAAGTGCCGGTCTTATCAACACACAGAACCGTTGCCGAGCCCAAAGTCTGAATCGCCTGCGAGCGCCGGGTCAGCACATTTTTCTGAGACATCCGCCACGCACCAAGCGCTAAGAATATTGTTAACACAACCGGAAATTCCTCGGGCAGAATTGCCATTGCCAGGGTTATTCCAGAAAGAAAAGCGTTTAGCCAGGTGCCCCGAAATAGACCGTAAATTAAAATTACCACCGCACATAATGCTAAACCAACCAACAAAAAGTTTTTTACTAAACGGGTGGTCTGTTTTTTTAATGGCGTGTCTTCGGTTTCAAGCGTTTTTAGTGCCTTGCCGATTTTGCCAATTTCACTGGCAACCCCGATTGCTTGCACCACCGCTATTCCAGTCCCTTGCACGACTAAAGTTCCAGAATAGACGAATGGCAAATCATCTCCGCCCGGTCGACCGATTTTAATGTCTGCAGCAGTGGCGGTTTTTCTGACTGGTACTGACTCGCCAGTTAACAAAGACTCATCAACTAAAAGATTAACACAGGAAATCACCTTTGCATCCGCCGGTACCCGGTCACCCTCTTTTAAGATGATAACATCTTCTCGCACCACATCGCGACCAGAAATTCTTTTCTGGATATTGTCCCGGATAACCAGCGCGCGGGGACTAGACAGGTCGCACAAGGCTTCCAGTGTACGCTCGGTCTTGCGTTCTTGATAAAATGTGATACCAAGCACGACAAAAACAAAGCCTAATAAAACCAGTGCATCTTCGGTGTTGCCAAGTAAAAGATAAACCGCACCCGAGGCAATAAGCAAAAGAAACATTGGTTCTTTGATGATATCAAATGCAATCGCAAAGATATTTCTTTTCTTGACCGAAGGTATTTCGTTATATCCTTCTGCTTTAATGCGATTTAATACCTCAGGCTCGGTAAGCCCTTTGATATTTTCAATCCTTACGTTGTTTTTAGTATCAGCCATTTAATTTATCCTACGTCTGTTAAAGCTAAATTATTTGTTATCCAACAAGGAATAATTTGTGGTCTTAGAAATATTTTGCGGAGTTGTTTTGACACGTATTTGACAAGACGATTGATTTATACTGCCAATATTATTATTAATTAACATCGCATAATTCTATTAAAGCAAAGGCAAAATGTCAACCCCGCCCTTCATAACCGATACAATTTAATACGATAAACACGAAGAAACAACAAAATCGTTCTATCGTTGGTTATAAATAAATACTTTTTAGAAAAAGAAGGGCGGGGTCAAGAGACTTTTAAAAAGCGCGGTCTTCGAAGTCCTTTTGTATATTGACTTATTGTGATAAAACACTAAAATCAAACGTGAGCCAAAAAACCTGGAAAGAGATTCAGTCCTGGATTGTCGTGATTCTGATTGTACTGGTGTTGCGCGCAACCTTTGTCGAAGGTATGCTGGTGCCAACCCAGTCAATGGATAGCACAATATTAATCGGCGATGCGATTCTGTTTAACCGATTTGTTTACGGTATAAAAATTCCTTTTACAAACATGCAATTATTTCCAGGACGCAGTCCCAACCCCGGTAACATTATCGCCTTTAAATCACCGGTTGATAACAGGAACCTGGTCAAGCGCTGTATCGCGTTAGAAGGCGATACAATACAGATAATAAATAAAATTGTCTATGTGAATGGTGAGATGCGACAGGAATCATATACTCAATATACCGACCATTCGGTTTATCCGGGCACAGAATGGAATTCGATGCTGGAGAAAATGTGGGAAAGCGGCGATTTGTATAAAAATATTGACCCGCGTTTAATCCGTGATAATTTCGGACCAGTTATAGTACCTAAAAATTGTATATTTATGATGGGCGATAATCGGGACGAGTCGTTTGACGGTCGGTTTTGGGGACCATTAAATAAACAGGCGCTTTTAGGCAAGCCATTGGTAATTTATATGTCAATCGACCTGGGCGGTCCGCGCCAGAATATGTTAGAGATAATAAAGTTCTGGCAGTGGAAGGGGATAAGAGTTAATCGAATCGGTAAAGCAATTTTGAGCTAGCCCCGCACCATGCTCAACACTTGTGAAATTTACAATATTGTTTTATTTTCAATTCCGCACATGTCTGCATCGGTGCGGGGTTAACTTTTAACAGGGAAATATGAAAATAGAAAACATTATTTTGTCAGACTGAAATGCCTGCATATTTCCTGAATCTAAGTCCGATAATACAAGCAACAATTGCAGCGTCGGTTGCTTGGGCAGTGACTGCTTTGGGCGCGAGCGCGGTATTTTTAACCCGCGATTTCAACCGCAAACTTTTTGATGCAATGATGGGCTTTGCCGCGGGTATTATGCTTGCGGTCTGCTTCTGGTCTTTGCTCGAACCGGCAGTAAGAATGGTCAACGGCAGAGTCATGCCGGCTTTAATTGGTTTCTTAATCGGCGGATTTTCTTTCTGGAACATCGATAAAATTCTACCCCATCTCCATTCAGGTTTTTCACTTAACGAGGCAGAGGGCATAAAATCCTCGTTGCGAGGCAGTGCTCTACTGGTTCTGGCAATTACTTTGCATAATATTCCGGAAGGACTGGCAATCGGAGTTGCATTTGGTGCGGCGGCTACCGGTTTTTCCACAACAACTCTAGCACATGCGGTGACACTTGCAATTGGGGTCGCGATTCAGGATTTTCCCGAAGGCTTGGCAGTGGCATTTCCTTTACGTCGAGAAGGGGTGTCACGAACCAAAAGTTTTGGTTATGGGGCTTTATCAGCAGCAGTCGAACCAGTCGGCGCATTAATCGGAGCAGCTGCGATTGTGCTGGTCAAAAGACTTTTACCTTATGCGCTTGGATTTTCGGCTGGCGCAATGCTCTTTGTTATTGTCGAGGAACTTATTCCAGAATCCCAGCGCGGCGGTAACACTGATTTAGCTACTTTATGCACAATTTTTGGATTTGCCTTGATGATGGTATTAGAGCTGAGCATTGGATAAGACTTGCGAGCCACGAATGAACACGAATAAACACGAAGGTGAAAGCGCTAAGATAATAAAGAAAGATTAAGGAGAAAAGAAATGAACCCCGCCCTTGCACGCAAGGCGGGGCAAGTACAAATAAATATGGAAATAAATAATAGAGGTGTAAAATGAAACAGAAGTCAAATTTAGTGCGATTGGGTTATTTATCGGGAATAATCGGTGTAATTCAATTTATTGTATTGACCGCAATCGCGATGGCGATTTATCCCGGCGGATATTCTTTGTTCGGGAATTTTTTCAGCCAGCTGGGATGCACTATTTCATCCAATAATCATCTGCCAAGTATGCCATCACGTATCATATTCATTATTACGTGTACAATCACCGCAATTGTGAATATCCCGTTCAGCTTGGCATTGCGGACAAATCTTGTAGATACAAAAGCAGAAAAAATTCTGGGCTGGGCAGGCACATTTCTTGCCATCAGCTCATCGCCGTTTTTGTTTTTAGTGTCAATTTTCGCAGTTGATGTACAGTTCGGTCCGCATATGCTGGCGACAAGATTATTCTTTTTATTGTTTGGACTGGCGGTTATTGTATATACACCGGCATTTTTCATAAACAAACGGTATAATAAAGTGATTGCTTTTTACGGAGTTTTGGTGGCAGCGTCTGCAATATTATATATGTATGTTTTAATCCTTAACGCCGCATTCCAAAAATTCACGGTCTATTTCATGATTTCTTGGGTTATAGTTCAAGGGGTTTATCTGTGGAAGAGAAAGGAGTTTCCTGGGGATACAAATCCTAAGCGAACACTTTAGGGTTTAATGCGGGGCTTAAAGAGATTTTGAGAAAGCGATAATATATTTAAAAAGAGCACTGTATATATTCAATCTTTAATTAAAGATTTTAGGTTGTTAATTGGAATGGCAAAATTCAAATTCTGTGCTCCCCATTGTGAGCTAATAGTAGTTATACCGATTACTTCGCCTTTCATATTAAAAAGTGGCCCACCACTGCTTCCCGGTGAAATCGGTGCTGTTATTTGTAAAAGTTTGAAACCACTTATATCGCGTAAACCACTAATTATTCCATCTGAAAGCGTATTTTCCAAGCCGTAAGGATTCCCTATGGTCAAAACCCGTTCGCCCGCTGTTAGATTGTCCGAATTGCCCAATATCACGGGAGAAAACCGGGCGGCCGTTCCTTCTAAATACAATATAGCTATATCTTGAGAGGCGTATCCTGCGATCAAAGATACATTATTGAAGACTTCGCCATTGGTAAATCCAATTGAGACATTATACGCTTTTTCTAGAACATGATAATTAGTAATAATTGCTCCATTTTTAGTAATTACAAATCCACTGCCTTGGGCTAGGTTATCACCATTTTTATCAATTGACTTTATCAATACAATCGATAAGCCATATTTCTTAGCAATTTCGGGTATTGTAAATGTTGTATCTGACGAATAAATTGCTTCCAGCGAGAGCTCATCCCTTAGGCTTGTCCTTGCAAATGAGCTTGCAGGTTCTATATATATATTTTCTTTTTGGACATTCAGTAACATCTCAACTTGGTTTTTATATGAATAATAAAACCGAGTGGGACCCCGCGGCAGTAACCCAATAACAAACCAGAGTCCGAAACCTATTGTAAGTCCAATTTTTGTTGAATTACTGAATTTAGAACCGGCCCACAATAATGTAATACCTATAGGTGGAAAAAGTAAAAGTATAAAAATTACGAACCATTTACGATAATACCATTTTATTCCGGGTTCTTTTGTTTTGTCAATAATCCACGTTCCTAAAAACCATATTGCAATGAAGATAACTGTTATAATTAGCCCGTCGCCTAAATTCAGTATTCCTTTTGATAATTTATGAATTAAAAATAAAAACCATACCGTTGCAGTTAAACCAAGGAAAATCGGATGGTTTTTTATTCTATTAATCAACCGCGAAGGTTTTTTCTTAGATTTGGAGTAAGTCTCAGATGTTGGTTGCGTCTTGGGGGGCGTTTGTGATTGGTAAATACCTTTTTGTGGCTGATAAATAAAAAATGTTCCGCATTTAGGACAATTGACTTTTAATGTTTCTGTTGTCTTCGGTAACCCCAGTTTTTGCCCGCAGTTTTTATTGGGGCATTCAACAATAATCCTATCGTCAAGAACTTCTTCATTCATACAGTTATCGGAATGATAATGACATATATTATCATTATGTCTATACGTAAAAATACTCTTAAATTTATACGATGTCAAGATGAAGTTTTTCTGAATTATTGACACCAACCCAAATTCACTTAAAATTATGTAGTTTAAAACTGAATTGGATAATCATAAAATGATAAATATGAAAAAGAAAGAAGATTGGCCTCGTAAAAGAAAACCACATTCAAAATGCTGGGCTAATGTGCTTGGACAATGCAAAGGCCCCATAACAGGAGAACACATTATTACAAAAGCGTTATTTAATAAAACTTCAATTCGTGTCGATGGCGCCCCATGGTTAAAAGGACCTAAAATGGAAATTGGACGTAGCGCATTCACTTCAAACATTCTTTGTAAAGGACATAATAATAAATTATCTGATGTTGATAATGAAGCAGTGCAATTGAGTAAGGCACTTTGTCTAGTGAAGAATCCTATGAATAGACCCAATTCAAATATACTTCAGCCGCCTCCGGAAATTAAAATATCAGGAACATTGTTTGGCCGATGGATGTGTAAGACACATTGTAATTTTTTAAGTGTATCAGACCAAACTCCCGAAATTAGCTATATACAATATGCCTTTGCAGAACGCCCTAAGAAATCGATCTTTTTCTATTTTGCTGCAAAAGAAGGCGCTAAACTTAAGATTGGAGATGAACACTACAAATACATTCAGCCACCGCCTGTAGAAGGAATTGATTCCGTATATGATTTTGCAATAATTTTTTCGGGATTAGTCATTATAATTACTACTAGTCAAATTACTAACTTAAAAGTGGCGTTAATTGATCGCCTAAAGGCATTTCAATTTTCTACCCCACTTGGATTTTACAAAATTTTATTTGATTGGGCAGACGAACCTACTCCGCTTTCAAGACAGTAAATATCATACTAAAAAACCGAGAAACATGCGGGTTCGTACAATACATATATATTTGCGAAAAAATCATATTAGCGAAGACGTGAAACATTACTGCTCGACAATGCGTTTTTGTTTCAGAAATTTAATTTTAATTATAAACCTTCCTATATTATTTGATTAACTCGAACCAAACACCACCCAAAAATTCTACCCGCAGGTAGAGTAAAATGTGACTGATTAGGCACATGTTTTTGATGCGGAAATTCGTGCTAATCATATACATATTATACCCTTAACCCCATTTTCTTTTGACATAGGGGAGGTATCCCCTGAATATAGTGGGGTTTTTAATACGAGGGTGAGACGGTCTTTGTTTTGAGCATATATCAGAAATCTTAATAGGGTTGTTATTGGGACATCTAAAAGGTTATTTATTAGGTCATATTTTTGGGATTTTAAGCAGATTTGCATTAAGGTAGATAAGCGGGAGTATATTACAGAATAAAAGGGAACATTCTGTACAGGGTATATCAGGAAGTACTTTAGGAAATACTGTGGAATAATAAAAATTTTCAATTATCAAACAGAAATCAGCCACGGATAAACCCCGCCCCAGCACGCAAGGGCGGGGCGAGCACGGATAAACACGGATAAGAAAAAATTACCACGAAAGCACTAAACAAGAGAAAACACGAAAAAATCTAATGAGTTTCAGAGCAAAACAAACCCTGAAATAAATCCAGGGTGTCAAGGGAGAGTAAATTATCAATTGAGCATTGAATAGAGGATTTTCAGCTAAGACAGTATGTAGAGCAAATAATAAATATTGCAATGGATAAGCAGAAATAATATTAACTGTCTCGATTAGTTCAATTGCAAATAAAACCCTTCCACTGACCGCAATATATAGGAAAATAACATTCGGTGAGCAAGACAGGGAACATTGATTTTATAAGGCTTCGGGGCTTTCCGACTTTTTTCGGTGGTTTCTATTTTAACTATTGACAAATATTTATTTATGTTATAAAATTCCGACATGAAAGAAAGGAGGAGACATATATAAATATTATATTAGTCCAAATTATCGAGAAAGGAAGATATTATGAAAAAATTAAGTTTAGTAATTGCATTAGTCGCAATATTGTTTTACAGCACTGCAGCAGCCGATGGTGGAAGTTTTGGATTAGGAATCATTGCTGGTGAACCTTCCGGTTTAAGCGCTAAGTTGTGGATGAGCCACAACACTGCACTTGATGCAGCGGTTGCGTGGTCATTATTTAATAATAACCCGAATGAAAACCAAGTCTTAGATGTGCACGGAGATTTGCTGTTCCACAATTTTCATCTAATTAATGTTGATCAGGGCAGGCTCCCGCTTTATTATGGCATTGGCGGCAGAATTAAGTTTTCATCGCCAGATAATCGAATTGGGCTTCGTGTTCCAGTTGGTTTAGAATACATATTTGAGAGAAACTATGTAGATCTTTTCCTGGAAGTTGTCCCGTTGTTTGATTTGACTCCTGCAAATAATCGCGGACTTAGGTGGAACAGCGCGATTGGCATCAGATATTTCTTCTAATAGGATACGATGAATAATGTCCCCCGAATTTAATGTTTCGGGGGACGTTATTCAAATAAGCATTTTGTCTGTCGAGAAGGAGGATAAATGATTTGGACCATTTTAGTCATTCTCTTAATTTTGTGGCTGCTGGGTTTATTAACCGGCGTTACTCTTCACGGAGCTATCCATGTTCTTCTGGTTATCGCAGTGATTGTTTTGATAGTCAGATTAATTACTGGCCGCAAAATAGTTTAATATAATACGAAAATAAAACAACGGATTAAATAGATTAAAGGAATTAACAAGAAAATTTTAACCACGGGTTAACACGGATAAACCCCGCCCCAGCACGCAAGGGCGGGGTGAACACGGGAAAGAAAACCGAGATACAGGTTGTCGCTTACACTCCAACTACGCCTTGCGGCACACTCGCTCAGAATGACATGCTGGACATTGTGTCACCCTGAGCGTAACGAAGGGTCTCTCGTTTTAATCCGTTTAATCAGTGAAATCAGTGGTTACAACTGAGGTTAATAAATAAAAGGTATAACCCACGCACCGATTTTTATAAATGTAAAGTTATCAGCTTAGCGAGAGTAAAGTCTCAGGGGTTTCTGAAAATGGTGCGGGGTATGATTTAATTTAATATATAAAAGGTATGAGTTTTTTGGTGGATTTGATGTAGGTCTGGTATTCTTCACCAAAACCTTGAAGCAGGATTTTTTCTTCGAGCTTGATTCTCTGATAAAATCCGATAAAAACCAGAATCATAATCAGTATTAATCCAATCCAGTTACCCAAAGCCACTCCGCAACCGATAAACGACAAATATCCGCCGGCATATGCGGGATGGCGGATATATTTGTAGGGACCAGTCTTTATAATCGGCTGGTCTTTTTTAATTACAACGACCGGCTCGAAAAACTTGCCAAGTGTGTGAATCGCCCAGATTCTAAACAATAGTCCAATTAAAATAATAATTGTACCCAATATCGCAAGCAAATCAGAGCTTAGCGGGATATGAGCAAATGACCATGTCCGCATAATGTTTCCAATCAAAATAGCGGTTAAATTAAGGGTCCAGATTAGCCACAAGGACTTGTCGCGACCAGTGGTTTTTCTTTTCCGCAGGGTAAGCCACGCTTCCATTCCAACCCATAAGAAAATGACCAGAAAAAATATCAGCCAATACAGATTTATTGAAATGTTAACATGGGAAAAGGTTATCGTGAAATTCTTCATCTAATCTTTACAAACATTGATATCGTTAAATATGAATTACAAATTCGCAGGTTTTGGCACCTTGAATAATTGATTGCTTGAGATCAACTTTTACCGGTTTTTGGAGTGCGGTTTCAAAGAGTTGTTTGTACCAGGCAGTACTGCATTGGCAATAACTGTCACTTGGGAAAGGTTTTTCACTATATTTTACCTGCCCGCAATAACAGGTATTGTAACCACCGGTTATTGTATGGTTGTTAACGAGTTTTAACCGACCGCCACCGATATGATGTTTGTTCAGATTATTGATAAAATCTTTTAAGGTTTTTGATTGAGCCCAACAGAGTTTGGCGCGTTTGCGGGATGTGATGCCACAGCACTTACTTCCGCAGGCGTGCATAACTTTTGCGAGGGTATCTTTGCCGATAGATTTACTTAAATTTTCCATAGTCTTGAGCCACCACGCAGCCTTTTCAATATTATTATATTTCAGATACGCATTAGGACTATCAATGGTTTTCTCAACTACTTTTCGATTGGTCTCTTTTTCTAAGGCACGGGCAAACCTGCCGATTCTGCCGGTTGTAGGGATTTTTTGTTTTGCCATAGCAGAATTATAATGTTAATCAAAGAAGAGAGCAAGTAAAAATTACTCTCTTGATTACACTGATTAAAAACAAGATTACACAGATAAAAATATTGGTGTAATCTTTCATAAATCTGTGTAATCATGAAGCCTTGCTTCAATATTGACATAAAGAAATTCGTGGATAATATCAGTAAATATAATATGGACTTTATCAGAACCTGGTTTACTGGTTATTATAAACCAAATAAAGTTATTGATAAACTTAAAGACAAACCCGCACCACAATGGGGATTTTATGCGACTTTGTTAAGGGCGGGATTTGATTCGCTCTTATTATATCTGCCATTAGCGATTTTAGGAAGACAGCCATCAACTCCTTCCGCGCTTAGTTTTTTACCGACTGAAAAATATTATTGGGCATCGGTTTTTCTAATGCCGGTTTATTTGATTCTATTATGGTTGCTATTGTCAGCAACAGTTCACTTAATTCTTCGGTTCTTAAAGAAAAACAGTGGGATAGACCAGATATTAAATATTACCGGTATGGTATCTTTAATCGTCGGCGCTTTTCTTGTACCGGTTGATTGGTTGTTTATATTGTCGGGCTGGAAAAATCCAGTAATGCTTGGTATTGTCCATATGATTATTGTTATCTGGGGTATTGTGATTACTGTAATCGGTTTAAAGAAAATATTGCAAACCCGGATTTGGCTTGGAATTGTATTGAATATTATCTGGGTTATTATAGGCTGGGGATTATCTATGATTTTTATCAGACCACCGGTTTAGCAGGAGAGAAAAATTAAACACCGAATAACACTGAAAGAATAGCCACAGATGAGCACAGATGAAAATTGACCATAGAAATAACAGAGAACAGGAAAAGAAATCAGTGTTTGTCTGTGTTGCAGTCGCTACGTTTTGCGTCAACTCGCGAATAGAGAATATTATATGAAAATCTGGCAGGGTAAATATCTAACAGTAAAAATTCTATTCTCAAGACCTGGCGTGGCGCAGCAAATCTGGATAGAAAATAGGACAGGCGCAATTCTGTTTGATGTCGGCGACGGAACTCTTCGGGATATATTGGAAAATAAACTTGATTACAAAAAGATTAAAGCAATTGTTTTTACCCACGGGCATTTTGACCATATCGGAGGATTGTATTCTTTGCTTGGATATTTAAGAATGATAAGAAGAACTGAAGAATTACCGATTATTTTCCCAAAAGGATGCAGAGAAGTAAAACTTTTATTAAAGACATTTGTTAACCATTATGGAAAATCAATTCCTTTCAAAATAATAGCTAAAGAAATTAACCCGAACAAAACTTTCCGAATTGGGGAGATGACAATTAAATCATATAAAATGGTTCATTGCGGAAGCGTAAAAGGCGCAGATGGTAAAGAGATGATACTGGGCGAGCTGCCCGCTTTGGGTTATCAAATAAGCTATAAGAATGAATTTATAGCAATCAGCGGTGATACTGGCACAGATGGTGACCTGAAATCTTTAATCAAAGATGCAGATTTAGCAATTATCGAAGCAACATTTGCGAGTAGCAAAAAGGTTCCACATGAAGCGATAAAGAGAGTTCATCTTTCCGAAGATATCGCAAAGGATTTTGGTAAATTGGCTAAACAATATATATTAATTCATAAAGGGAAAAGAAAAAAATAATATATTGACATTTTAACTCAGCTTCATTATTCTTAGGCAAATAAAGAAAGGAGCAATATATGTATAAAAATAATTTACTGATATTATTTACTATATCACTTGTATTATTAGTGCTGGGCTGCGGACCGAGAATTATGGTGCCGCCGGCAATAGATTTAACAGCTTATGAACCAGTTGGCATTATCAATTTTGCATGTAATGCCGAAGGCAAGTTAGACCGCTACATAACACAGAGATTTATTGAAGAAATGACCAAAGACCAGAAACTTATCAAGATAATCGAGCTTGGCAAAGAAGAGGATGTACTCAAGGCGGTCAATAGAGTAACGCTTGGTCCGGATGTAGTTAAAGAAATTGCCCAAAAGTATAATGTTAAAAGTGTAATTACCGGCGAACTAAACATTTCGGGTGTTCGACCGAAAATCAACATTGTACCGGGGCTTCATGGGATAGGGGCCGAAGCCGAAGTAGAAGCAACTCTGGTTGCGCACATGCTTGAGACAATTGACGGTGCAACAATCTGGACTGGCTCATCGCGTTCAAAACGGACGGTCGGCAATGTCAGTTTCTGGAGTGGCGGTCATTTCAGCTTTGATGCCGAAGACCCGGAAGCTTCTTATGGTGATTTGGCGCAAGAGTTAATCCATAATGCGACCAAAGATTTTCGCGTTACCTGGCATCGATAAAAACGGACAATAAAAGTTACCACGAAGACACGAAACTCCACGAAAACACGAAATAGAAATAAAATGTCTTTCAGGAACATGGGGTGAAATACAAATAAAAATATGCCAGAACCAAGAACAATTAATCTCGAATCAGACGAAGAAACCGAGCATCTTCGAATATTGTCCGGACCGCCGGAAACTATTACGATGCGGTCAGGCATGGTAGTATTACAACCAGCAAGTTCGGTTGGCATGCACAGCACGGAAAACTATGAAGAACTGATTATTATTCTTGAAGGGCAGGCAACAATACTGGTCAAAGCAAGGACACCGGTTGTTGTTGAATCGGGCAATGCATTCTATTGTCCGCCCGATACCGAACACGATGTTTTTAATTCAGGGACCGAACCACTGCGATATATTTATATTGTTGCCGAAACCAGAAAATGACTTTTAGACCGCAGAGATACCAGAGAAATCAGAGAAGAAAAAACTCTCTGCGTCCTCAGCGGTCTCTGCGAAAAGTATATTTAGATGAGATTTAGAAAACTTGGACGAACCGGGCTTAAAGTAAGCACGCTTGGTTTGGGAACCGAATTTCTCCACCGACAAAGAAGAAAAACCGTAATTGATGTCATTCATAAAGCGATTGATAATGGCGTCAATTATTTTGATATAGTATTTGCATTCCCAGAGTATCGGGACTATCTCGGTGCTGCGTTTAAGGGTTACCGAGATAAAACAATTGTTTGCGGACACATATGCTGTGCTGAAACTAAAGGGCATTATCGACTTTCAAGGGATGTTAAAGAGAACGAGAAACTCTTCAATGATTTACTTAAGCGATTAAATGTTGATTATGTCGATATTGTAATGATTCAGATGGTGAATGAAGTTATCTCGTATGAGAATATAATGAAGAGCGGCGGTATAATGGAGTTAGCGCAGAAGATTAAGAGACAAGGCAAGGCGAGATTTATCGGTATCAGCGGGCATAAAACGGTTGCCACAAGCAATACTTTAAAGACAGGATTGGTTGACATGTTGATGTTTCCGATTAATATTGCTTGGGATTTTGTGCCGGGCAGAAAAGAGATTTTAAAAGTATGCGCTAAGGATAATATCGGTTTGGTTGCAATGAAACCTTATGCCGGCGGAAGAATATTTGCTAAACCAATATTGCCCGCCCAGGCGATTAATTATTGTTTAAGCCAAAAGCCAGTTGCGACCGTTGTGCCGGGCGTAAAGAGCATTAAGGAATTAGACGAAACCTTAAAATTTCTTAGCGCGGACAAGCAAGAAAAAGACTTTCGACCAATCCTTAAAGACTGTCAGGAAGAACTGCGAGGCAATTGTGTCTATTGCAATCATTGCCTACCATGCCCTCAAAGAATTGATATCGGCAACGTATTAAATAGAATTGACCGGGCAATGAAGCAAGTTTCTGAAAAGGTTAAATTTTATTATCCAGGCCGGTTACGACTCAGTCGCGAGCATTACAAAGGACTTTTGACAAAGGCGTCAAAATGTAATGAATGCGGTATCTGTATCAAGCGCTGTCCATTTGAGGTTGATATAATTGCCAAGATGAGACAGGCAAGGCGGTTGTTAAAATAACCGCTTGATTTAGAAGTAGAAATTTAAACCAAAAGCAGTATAGGTTAAACCCAAACCAAGATTTACTTCATCCGTATACGTATAACTACTGCCCGTATATTCGCTTTTGGTTCCGCCAAACAATGTTCTGATACCAAATTCACCACCGATTGAGAAGTGGGGCGAGAAATAATATTCGCTGCCAAATGCCAATGAGCCGCCGTAGTTCCCGCCAAGCAAATCTTTGATTTCCTTTTCTGCTTCTATTTCTGGTTGATCGTTATAAGTGACTTTGGCGGTTGCGATTGAATAAAAAACAGATAGCCAGACATACGGGCGGATACCGGGTTCTTCTTGTGTATTATTACCAAGATAAACCCGCGCACAGATTTGCGGCAGAAACACAGACGCGTTGGTTTTAGATTTGTCTTCATATGTTGTATCACCATAGGTAACACGGTATTTTGAGTTCACAGATACGCTGCCAAATTCCAATCCAACACCGGCAAATAACATATCGGTTTTGTAGCCGAAATGTGCTCCGTTAACAAGCATGCCTGGTTTGACGCAGAATGCTAAGCTGGACGATTGGGCATTTAGGTTGGTGGCGAGCGCCACGCCAATGATTATTGTTACTGCTACGATGTATTTCATACACCCTCCTATTAAAAGCAGTGAGAAATAGTAATACGGATACAATTTTTGTCAAGCATTAAGATACAATACGTTAAACGAACAATAACAATACCGAGCCGAGTCTTTGGATATATGTCTTGTAACATATAAAAATCTACTCTTGACAAATCGCCTTTTATCGGGTATAAATATTGATTATTATGAAAAGCTATGTAGCGAAAATAAGTGAAATAGACCGAAAATGGTATCTGTTTGATGCCGAAAACAAGACTTTAGGCCGATTTGCGACTCAAGTCGCCCGTACTTTGATTGGTAAAGACAAGCCAATATATACACCCCATATAGATATGGGTGACTTTGCCGTTGTAATCAATGCCAGTAAAATTAAAGTTACCGGGAAAAAGATGACCGGTAAGATATATTATCATCATACTGGTTTCCCGGGCGGCCTAAGACAGACTATGTTTAAAGATATGCTTGCCAAACAACCAGAGCGGGTAATCGAACTGGCAGTAAAACGGATGCTTCCGAAGAATCGAATGCAGGCAAAGCGAATGGTTCGGTTACTGGTTTATGCCGGTCCGAGCCATCGTCAACAGGCACAAAAACCAGTTCCAAAAGGACAATTATGACAGTTATGAAAGATAGTATTTTCGCCACCGGCTCAAGAAAAACCGCATCTGCAAAAGTGTGGTTGGCACCCGGTAAAGGCGAAGTAAAAATTAACAATCAAAAAGCCAAAGAATACTTAGGTCGCGACGACCTGGTAGATGTTGTGCTGATGCCATTTAAGACCACTGGGCTTGAAGGACAGTATAATATTGTCTGTAAAGTTATTGGTGGCGGCGTTGCATCTCAGGCAGCCGCGATTGCCCTTGGAACATCACGGGCGCTGGTTGCAAAGAATGAAGAATTAAGAAAGACTTTAAAAGGTGCAGGACTATTAAAACGCGACCCGAGAGAAAAAGAACGGATGAAGTATGGTCTTGCCAAAAGGAGAAAACGCTTCCAATGGACCAAACGTTAACGATAAAAGACTTACTCGAAGCCGGTGTTCATTTTGGTCATCGCGCCCGACGCTGGAACCCGAAAATGAAACCGTTTATCTTTGGTAAAAAGAATGATATTTTCATTATCGATTTAGAAAAAACACTCGACCGGATAAAAATGGGCGCGGAAGCAGTTCGCCGAGTTGCGGAAATGGGACAGGACATTCTTTTTGTCGGAACCAAGCCGCAAGCCAAACCGATTATCGAAGAAGAAGCAAAGCGGTGCGGCGCCTTTTTTGTCAATGAAAGATGGCTGGGCGGACTTTTAACTAATTTTGATGTTGTTTCAACTCGTATTGCGCGAATGGTTGAACTGGAACGCATTTTGGGTGAAGGCAAAACAGATAAATATACAAAAAAAGAGATGTTGATGTTAGAACGCGAATACAAAAAACTGGTTAAAGTCTTTGCCGGGGTAAAAGAGATGGACCGATTACCCGGTATTGTTTATTTAGTTGATGTGGTCAGAGAAGCCACACCGCTGGCTGAAGCTAAGCGCTCTAAAGTGCCAGTGGTGGCAATGATTGATACCAATGGCGACCCAGAAAAAGTTGATTTTCCGATTCCGTCAAACGACGACGCGTTAAGGTCAATAAAACTGATTACCGGCATCATTGCTAACGCGGTTTTAGAAGGCAGAAAGGGATTTGAAGAGACCGAAACCGAAGAAGTGACAGAACAACAATGAAAATATCAACTGAATTAATTTCTCAATTAAGAGCCAGAACTAATTCGGGTATATTGGATTGTAAACAAGCGCTGGAAGAAACCAACGGCGACATTGAAAAAGCGATTGATGTTTTAAGGAAAAAAGGAATTGCTTCGGCAACCAAAAAAGCAGAACGCACCACTGCGCAAGGTGTAATTGATGCCTACATTCATCCCGGCGAGCGGTTGGGTGTTTTAGTTGAATTAGACTGCGAAACGGATTTTGTCGCGCGCAATCAGGAATTTCGCAGGTTTGTACATGATGTGGCAATGCAGATTGCCGCAGCCGACCCATCTGCAATTTCTCGCGAAGACGTGTCAAAAGAAAAGATTGAAGCCGAAAAGAAGATTTATGAAGAGCAGTTGACAAGCTCGGGTAAACCGGCACCGGTTATCGAGAAAATTGTTCAAGGCAAATTGGAGAAATTCTTTTCTGACGTTTGTCTTCTGGAACAGCCATTCGTAAAAACACCAGATAAAAAAGTTGGGGATTATTTAAAAGAGCAGATTGCCAAATACGGCGAAAATATACGGATAAAGCGATTTATCCGTTTTAAACTCGGCGAAGATTAATTTTAATAAATTCACATCATAAGGAGTAGGTTATTAGGCAGATAGCGTTTAAACGCTGTATTCTAAAACTTACCGGCGAAGCTTTTTCAGATTTACAAACCATAAAAAAGATTGCATCGGAAATTTCTAGTAGTTATACTTCGAAATTTGAACTAGGGATTATTATTGGCGGGGGTAATTTCTTCCGCGGACGAGATGCAGTGATAAGCGACAAATTGATTACCGACCGGGCCGGCATGCTCGGTACCGCGATTAACGGACTGATCTTAGAACATATACTAAAACCAAAACATAAAACCGCACACCTATGTGCGCTTGAAATTAAAAGTATTGTAAAACAGTATAGTGTTGAAAAAGCAGAAAAATATCTAAAGGACAAACGGATTGTTATTTTCTCGGGCGGCACCGGCTTGCCATATTTCACGACTGACACGGCAACCGCATTACGCGCCTGCGAATTGAATGCGGACCTGGCTCTCAAAGCAACTAATGTTGATGGCGTGTATACCCAAGATCCGAATCGATTCCGCTCGGCGCAGTTAATTAAAAAAATCAGTTATGAAGAAACATTAAACAGGGATTTAAAAATCATGGACCGGCAGGCTTTTCAGTTATTAAAAGAACGTAAAATCCCAATCATTGTGTTTAATATTTTTAAGAAAGGGAATCTGAAAGCGGTCCTGTCCGGCAAAGAAATTGGGAGTATTATATGTTAGAAGAAAAATATAAACAAATAAAAGATAAGATGCATAAGACCACCGACTTGCTGTCATTAGAATTATCAAAAATACGAACTGCCCGGGCAAACCCAGCAATTTTAGATGAAGTGAAGGTTGATTACTATGGTAGCGTAGTTCCGCTAAAGCAGATTGCGTCAATATCGGCACCGGAACCAAGAATGCTTGTAATTCAACCCTGGGACCGTAATGCGCTTGGCGAAATAGAAAAGGCAATTCATAAAGCAGAAATAGGTTTAAACCCACAAGTCGAGGCAAATCTGGTTCGGATTCCAATTCCGGCACTGACCGAAGACCGGAGAAAAGAACTGGTAAAGCTATGTCACAAATTGGCCGAAGATACCAAAGTTGCAATTCGTAATATCCGACGCGAAGGCAACGAGCAGGTCAAGAAACTGGAAAAGGACAAGAAAATTACCGAAGACGACTCGGAAGTCGCAACCAAAAAGATACAAGAGTCTACCGACGAGTATATCAAACTTATCGATAATCTCTTTGTGAAAAAAGAAAAAGAGATTCTTGAAAAATAAAGAAATAAAACTTCCCGAAAATATTCCGGTCCATGTTGCGGTTATCATGGACGGCAATGGTCGCTGGGCGAAAAAACGCGGGTTACCGCGGGTTTTTGGACATAAAAAGGGGGTTGATTCGGTTCGCAATATTATCCGCGCCAGCGCGGAATTTGGCATTAAATATATGACCCTGTATGTTTTTTCATCAGAGAACTGGCAACGACCGGAAAATGAAGTTAAACAATTAATGAAGCTCTTAGAGGAATTATTAATCAAAGAAGAACCAGAGCTTAATAAGAATAATGTCAGAGTTCGTGCGATTGGTCAAATCGAGCGACTCCCGGACAAAGTAAGAGAAAACCTGAATTACATGATTGATAAAACAAAAGATAATACGGGATTGGTTTTAATTCTGGCAATAAGTTATGGGGGTCGGAACGAGATAATTGATGCAATTAAAAAGATTGGCAAAGCAAAAAGAAACCTTGACGAATTAACTTCAGAAGAGTTTAGCAAGTATCTTTATGACCCAACGATTCCGGACCCAGATTTGATGATTCGCACTGCCGGGGAAAAACGTATTTCAAATTATCTTTTGTGGCAAAGTGCATATACCGAATTCTATTTTACCAATGTACTATGGCCCGATTTCGGCAAGCAGGAATTATTTACTGCAATCGAAGATTATTCAAAACGTAAACGACGGTATGGACGGGTATTAGTAATTGAGTAATTTTTTAAAGCGGATAATCGTTGCACTGATTTTAGGAACACTGGTCGTCACCGCCTTATTTATTCACCCGATATTACTTTATATCATCAGTCTTATCTGGATTGCATTGGCAACAATCGAATTTCTACACATTCTATCCTTAAAACAAATATATATAAACCGATTTTTTATCATTTTACTAAACCTGGCAATCCCGACAATATTTTATTTTAACGGCTCGCGGTTAATATATGTCGGATTATTGTTTATTGTATTTATCTATTCATTATATAAGCAGGAACAATATTACTTAGTTGTGCCGTTCAGTTTGTTCGCAATTTTTTACTTAGGAGTTTTACCTTCGCACCTACTTTTTTTAAAAGTTTGGGTGAGAACGCACGGACTATCGTCTTTTATTGTTCTTTTCCCGGTATTGTTTACCTGGCTTAATGACACTGCCGCATACGGTGTCGGCTCATGGATTGGCCAACATAAATTAGCAAGTAAAATCAGCCCGAATAAAACAATCGAAGGTTTTATCGGCAGCATTATTGTTAGTGTTCTGTTCTCGGCGATTTACCTTCGTGCAATATTACCGCACATCTCAGCTTTTGCCATGGTAATTATTGGTTTAATTTTAAGTGTTGCAGCTCAAATTGGTGATTTAGTTGAATCAGGATTTAAACGGTCGGTCGGGATAAAAGACAGCTCAGGAATTTTACCCGGACACGGAGGATTTTTAGACCGAGTTGACAGCTTGCTTTTTACGGCGCCAATTTTTTATTATATCCTGCTTTATTTTATAGCCTGGTAGAGTTTTTACCGCAACTTTTTTTCTCCCACACGATATCAAAAAAGTTTCTAAAAATTGTTTCTCCAATCATTCCGGACCGTTCGGGATGAAATTGAACACCATAAAAGCAATGCTCAATATGTTTTATCGCTTCAACTTCGCAAGAAGGTGAATTTGCCAAAGCTTCAAAGCCGGCACTGGATAAACCAGTCTGCTGAATATGTTCGATATGACTTTCAATAACTGAAACCTCGGGTGGTAAGTCTTTAAATAAACGATTGTTTTTAATGATGCGCACGGTTTCATTCCGTTCGATGCGCGTTAACCCAGAGAAAATTTCAACGCCGAATGCCTTAGCAAGCATTTGGTGACCGTAACAAATACCCAAACAGGGAATCGTATTGTACTTCAAAAATTCTATATAGCTTTTAGAATAACCCCCTTTTGTAATTAAATCAGCCGAACCGGAAAGTACAAGCGCATCATAATCAATAAAACGAACGTAACTAAAAAGTTCGACATCGTTGACAACATTAAAAGAACCAAATTTCTGCACCATTTCGATAAAGGGATTGATTTTCTTTTCTACGTCAACCCGGTAACTATTAACTATTAATATCTTCATGAAACAGATTATTTCAATTCGTCAAGCTTCTTTTCCAGCAGTTCAATTTTCTTATTTGCCTTATCAATGTATTTGCTATCCGGATAATTGTCAATTAAGTTTTGATATTCGTCAACCGCAGATTCTAAATCCATATTGGGATTTTTAGGATTACTCAATATCTCAGCAATCATAAACTGAGCAGCATCGGCGAGCGTATCTTCGGAAAAATCTTCGACCAGTGTTGTAAAATCACGTAGGGCAAAATCATAATTCTTTTGCTTTAAATAATTCTGTCCCTCCTGATACAAACCATCCGGCTTGGTTATATCTAACTCTTTAGTGGTTTGAACGGTTGTCTTGGTTGGGCAGGCAATAAACAAGATTGATATTAAGAAAACTAATAAGACATTAAATTTTTTCACTTTACCTCCATATTATTAAATTACTTTCTTTTCTAATGCCGCATAGGCATCGTGGTTATGAATTGATTCATAACTTTCGACCTCTACTTTATACCACGTAATATCTGAATTGCTCTCTAATTTTTGAGCGACATTACGGACAACATCTTCAACGAAAACCGGATTTTCATAGGCGTGCTCGGTAACATATTTTTCGTCCTCCCGTTTAAGTAAAGAATAGATCGGGCTTGAAGCACAGTTTTCAATAAGTTCAATTAAATCTTCAATCCAAAAAAACCCTTTAAATCTTACTTGTGTTCTTATTTCGCCACGCTGGTTATGGGCACTTTTTTTTGCCATATCTTTTGAACAGGGACAAAGCGTTGTAATCGGTACGGCAACGCCTAATACCAGCCGTGTTTTATCGGTGAGATTACCGATAAAATTGCATCGGTATTCCATTAAACCAACCGCGCCAGTAACTGGTGCTTTTTTCTCGATAAAATAAGGAAATTCCATTTCAATATGAGCTGATTCTGCATTCAATTCCTGCTTCATGGTCTTTAGAATTGTGCCGATATTATGAATTGCAATTTCACGATGGAAACGACTCAGGATTTCAACAAAACGGCTCATATGAGTGCCGCGGAAATTATGAGGTAAGTTAACATACATATTAATCTGGGCAATTGTGTGCTGTTGTTTATGTGCTTTGTCGGATAAAAGAATGGGATAGCGTAAGTTTTTGATACCGACCTTATCGATGTTGATATTGCGGGTATCGCATTCATTTTGAATATCACGCATAAAATAGAATATGATATAATCTATAATTGTCAAGGTGTTACAATGCGTTCACTCTTGTTCCCGCACCCCTAACAAGGCGAATGAAAATAAGGCAGTGAGTGTTTAACAGGATATATCAGAATGAGACAAAAGGTGCGGGGTTGACTACGCAGTATAATTTACTATAATTTTCTAATGATTGATAAAGACGTTTTATGGAGGATTAATGGATAACAAAAATCTTTTAGTAACAATTGATGGTAATATTGCGATTGTAAAATTCAACCGACCACAGGTGTTAAATGCTTTAAATACCGAAACAATTTTAGAGTTAGAGCGAGTTTTTGACGAGCTTGCAACAAAACCAGATGTAAGAGTAATTATTCTAACTGGTGAAGGGAAAGCGTTTGTTGCCGGCGCTGATATATCAGAGATGAGTAAATATTCAAGCATGGAAGCGCGGGTTTTTGCCCAGAACGGACACCGAGTGCTTGGTAAACTCGAAAATATTGACAAACCAGTTATCGCGGCGATTAATGGTTTTGCATTAGGCGGTGGGTGTGAAATAGCATTAGCCTGTGATATAAGAATATTATCGGACAATGCGAAAATAGGGCAACCCGAGGTTAATCTTGGTATTATTCCGGGTTTTGGCGGCACACAAAGGTTGGCTCGACTTTGCGGCGCGGGTATTGCCAAAGAGTTGATTTATACCGGTGACATGATTGATGCGCAGGAAGCGTTGCGTATCGGGCTCGCAAATAAAGTTGTGCCAGCCGACAAATTAATTGATGCGGCAAAGGATATGTCAAAAAAAATTCTGAATAAGGGACCGCTCGCAATCCGAATGACAAAAACCGTAATCAACCACGGCCTGGATTCTAATTTAGAGACAGCTAAAGAGCTGGAAATCGAAACTTTTGCATTATGTTTTAGTACGGGCGAGCCCAAAGATGGGATGACCGCATTTTTAGAAAAAAGAAAAGCAAGTTGGATGAAATAAATTTATATAGATGAAAGGAGTTTAATAATGGCAAATACAAAAGAAATAGTAATCGCTTCGGGGGCAAGAACACCGATTGGCAGATTTTTAGGCGGCTTATCGACTCGGTCCGCTTCTGATTTAGGCGGTATCGCAATAAAAGAAGCAGTCAAACGTTCAGGTGTTTCACCGAACGATGTAGGTGGAATAATAATGGGACATGTTTGTCCGGCTGGAGTAGGACAAGCACCGGCTCGTCAAGCAGGAATTAAAAGCGGGTTATCACCGGAAATACCCGCGTTAACCGTTAATAAGGTGTGCGGTTCTGGTATGATAGCGATAGTTTTGGCAGCGCAACAGATAAAAGCCGGTGATGCTGAAGTTATGGTTGCTGGCGGACAAGAGTCAATGTCCAATGTTCCGTATTATCTGCACTCACTGCGTAACGGCAACAAAATGGGTGACGCAAAGTTGGTCGACGGTATGATTTATGACGGACTCTGGTGCGTATTCGAGAATGTACACATGGGTATTTTGGGTGAATTCACTGCTGAGCGTTCGGGTATTACTCGCGAGATGCAAGACGAATGGGCAGTAGGCAGTCATCGTAAATCGGTTGAAGCGATTAAAACAGGAAAGTTCAAGGCAGAAATCGTACCGGTTGAAATCCCGCAGAGAAAAGGCAATCCGATTTTAATCGATACCGATGAAGGCCCACGCACGGATACGACAATGGAATCGCTTGCCAAGCTGCGTCCGGCGTTTAAGAAAGAGAACGGCACAATCACCGCCGGTAATGCGTCAAGCATTAATGATGCTGCTGCTGCTTTGGTTATAATGTCAAAAGAAGCAGCCGATAAAAAAGGTGTAAAGCCGATAGCGAAGATTACCGCTTATGCGACGGGAAGCGTCGAGCCAAAAATGTTATTCTATGCACCAGTTAAAGCAGTTCAGCGCGTCATGAAACAGCTCAATGTTGACATTAACTATTTTGACTTAATCGAAGTGAACGAAGCGTTCAGTTCGCAGGTTCTGGCGGGTGCCAAAGAACTTGGAATGGACACTAAGAAAGTCAATGTTAATGGCGGAGCAGTTGCACTTGGCCATCCGATTGGTGCATCAGGCGCGAGGATTGTAGTTACATTAATACATGCGCTCAAAGACCGCGACCTCAAGAAAGGTCTTGCCGCAATCTGTTTGGGCGGCGGCGAAGCAGTTGCATTGAGTGTGGAAATGATGTAAAAAATTGTTAGGAATTAGGGGTTAGGGATTATCGTACAGTTAAATCACAACCCCTAATCGTAAATCCCATTTTATGGAGTATTTCACTAATTCTTCCGAAGAAACTATTGCTTTAGGTAAAAAAATCGGCGAGGTTCTTAAACCTGGCGATGTCTTGGGATTTTATGGTGAATTGGGAAGCGGTAAGACAACGATGATTAAAGGGATTGCGATTGGACTCGGGGTTAAAGAGGAAAATCTGGTTAAAAGCCCATCATTTATAATGATAAATGAGTACAAAGGACGATACCCGATTTATCATATCGATTTATACCGTATAAAGAATACTGAAGAAATATTGAGTATCGGTTTAGATGAGTATATTTATGGCGATGGCGTGTGCTTAATCGAGTGGGCAGAAAAAGCCGAAGGGGATTTGCCGGAGAATTTAATCAAAGTTGAATTAGAAGTGGTAAAACCGGAAGAACGAAGAGTTACAATAAGCGGTTTATTATTATAGTAGTACCTAGATAATAATTAAAACATGGGGAATGATCTAACTGGTCCAATCTGGTTGATGCAGCCGATTCCGTATTTTGGTGAGAAGCTGAAAGGGGATTGGGTAAT
>Ga0315294_10000711_pt1 | contig 35999 bp, 58 predicted proteins | sample YL17G13_40_MG_FD_203626 | JGI IMG/M metagenome (GOLD analysis project Ga0315294, IMG submission 203626) | Sediment microbial communities from Yellowstone Lake, YNP, Wyoming, USA - YL17G13_40 | ecosystem: Environmental > Aquatic > Freshwater > Lake > Sediment | place: USA: Wyoming | collected...
GTTCGGCTCGTATATTTCGCCTATGTTACTCATGTTCTGATAGATAACAATTACCGCATCTAAATGCGGTTTAATTAATTCAATAGAGCGGCGCAAATGCTCATCTCCATCCCAAACATTCCAAATACCTGCTAACTTATTCATAATGAGAAGATAAAATTCCTATTAAATAATTCAATCCGGCTGCTATAATTGCAACCGGTACCAATTGTAAATCAAAACCATAAAAGATTGGATACCAAAATAAAGTATGGAACGATGCCATGCATGTAAGACAAAGACAAATAGGCTTTCCTAATATTGCAGGCAATTTAGCTGCGGCCCTTTGTACGAAAAACATTATTTGTCCAAATCTTGTAACTTGATAAAACCCAAAACAAAGTAAACTAATAATAAATGCTTTTTCTATCATAATAAAATTCCTTTCATTTCATTTGGTACATATTGCGGAAAGATAAATTCATGCGGATGCTTTTTCATAAGGTATAAAATGTTTCTTTTTTGCTGTTCCCATTTTTTTTCCCCCTTATAATTGCGCAACCTTTCAAAATCATTATGCATTATGTAATTAAAATTTATTAATTGTTTTTTAATTAATCCTTTCCTTGTCAATCCAATATACAAATCGCTATCTTCTGCGCCATATCCAATAAAATTTTCATCGTATCCAATAAAATCTTCTCTTTTAACAAAACAATTTCCGGAGCAATGCGGCTCGCCGGTATAATAACAACCGGCTTCTAAATTTAATTCATCAAAAAAATTACTTTCAAAAATGGTATCTGCATCGGCAAAGAATATCCATTCTGATTTGCATTCTGCTGCGCCAATATTGCGCGCCTTTGCAAGATGGAAACCTTTGGCTTCAACCATTACTCCGTATGCGTTTGTTTGCGCCCATTTAAACGCTAATATATCTCCATAGGCAACAATTATAACGCGAATATCGTTTCGCGTTCCTATGGCTTCTAAAAGAGATTTGTGGCATTTGCGCAAATGCTGCAATCTATCCTTGCAAGTAATTACGATATCTATCATTTTACAACTAAAATTCCAATGCCGCCCCATGCGCCATCGCCATCAATTACTTCGTATGCTTCAAATCTTTCATCTTTATTAATTTCATCCCAAAATAAATCCACCCTGCAAAACAATTCGCGATGCAATGGCGTATCTAAAATATCATGAAAAGCAATTACGCCGCCTTTCCTAACTAATTTATGATATAATTCAAAATCTGCTTTCACGCCTGCGTAACTATGGTCGCCATCTATCATTAAAAAATCAATCTTTGTATTTTTACCGCCGATTGTTTCTTTTAATACCGGCAATGCTTTTTTGCTATCTTCAATTATGTAATATACACCTTCCAATCCCGAGCGTTCTTCTAAATCAATTGAAAAAACTTTTTCAAATATTTCTTTATAAGCATACAAGCATCCGCCATCGTAACTGCCTATTTCTACTGCAATTTTTTTGCTCTGCATTCTATCTAAAAATATTAATAGCTTTTCTAATTCTTTTGGATGTTGCTGTGCTTTGTTTTCTAATGCTAATTTTACTAATTTTTTCATTTCTAAATTGTTCTATGATGGTTAAAATATGCGTTCCCTTTACTTCCCCATTGACATGGGGATGCTGTTAATTTTATGCCGGCATCAATTGCTAAATTTGTTAAGATAGCTTGGTCATGTCTATGCGCTTTAAATTTTGATATTTGAATTTCTTTTTTATATTCATCATTCACAAACATAAGATTTGAGCAATTATAAAAATAATCTGTCAAAAATGTTTGTGTCGCTTCTGTATTTTTATAAATTTGAATAGCTGCATTGGCTTGCAATTGGTCTAATCCGGAATAAATTCCCATGCCATAATAGCATTCTGACTTGCAATATTCATGATGCGATTGCCCATTGTTATAAAGAATGATATCTTCGTTGCTTTTAATTAATTCTAATGGATTTTTCAAGACCTCAATTGTTGCATCTAAATAAATTAGATAGTCATCGGCCGGCATTGCATCCAATGTCTTTGAAATTAAATAAGGTTTCCACAGCCACCATCCAAATCCTTTGCTATTTAAAAAATGCTGCGGATATAATTCTATTACATTTAAAATATGAAATTCATTGTATGTAATAACGCTCGCATAATCCTGCGCTGATGCGCGGAGCCGGCCCATTGCATTTTCATATTCTTTTGTTCCAAATGTGATTATCTTTGGCATTTGCTTAAAATATAATTTAAGATATTCAATTCATCAAAATAAAAATCTTTTTGCTCTTGGACTAAACTTGCGCCATCTCCTAAAGTAAATAATTCAATAAATGCAGTTAGATTATCAATTGTGTTTTCTTTTATAGCATGATATGGGATTGGCACCGCGCCGCAAATAATTATATCCCAAAACTTTTCTGATACATAAAATTCTTGCTCGCAATTTTCAATCGCGATTGAAGTATGGTAATCTAATAATCCTTGACTTTTATTTTCAATTGCGCCTTTCCACCTGCTATCAAATACATTCCAATCTTTTCCATAAATATCAATCGGTAAATTGGTATCTAAAATCTGATGCACTAAATTATTTCTGAACTCGTATAATGTACCATCTTGCGCTTGATGCTGTGCCACAATGAAGCTGCATGGTTTTGTCTTTTCAATTTTCAAATTTATGGCATCTTCATAATCTAATCCCGTCCAATTGAACATCATCGGTAATTGGTTATTCGTTGGCGAAATAAATTCCGCACATTTACCACTCCAATCTACAAAATTAGCACTCCATGCCGGCTCTTGCGCCAATACAAAAATATTTTCTTTGCTTACTTTAATATTGCCATCCCAATTATTAAAAATAAATAGCATATCGTAGCTATCATCGTAAACAAATTCAAAATTAATGGCAAATTCTTTTGGTGCAAATTGCCTAATGACCTCACTTGTCAATCTTTTACTATCAGCATAATTGCTGACCAACCTAATTTTTAACATAGATGCTTGATTTTAATTTTTTTAGCTGCGCAATATGTAGCGAAAAACCTTTCACAGATGAATGAATGCATCGGATAATAAGGAACGCCGGTAACATTTTGCAATTTAGTTTTATTCAATGTCCAAGATTTATATTTTGTGTCGGAATACAATTTTTCTTGCAACCAAATATCTTCTGTATCTGCCATTATTTCCATCAATGGTTGCAACCATGTTTGCACATAATCTTCATAGATATCAGATTTGCTTACATGCGCATTCTGATAGATTGTAGGCATATCAATTTGGCTTATTTTAAAGCCATTAAAACGATTAAAAATATGCTGCGCAGTTTGTATTATACCGGTATGCCATTGCTCTGCTACGCGCCACAAATTCGCTTGCGTATGCGCTTTATAGAATGTGTATGTTTCCACATTTGGAAACTTTTGCATATCATCAAATATGTTTTTTAACCAATAAGAATTCTTTTTTTCAAACTGCCATGATAAAACGCCAAAATAATCACAATCTTTGTGCGCGCTTGCGGCAATCAAATCTAAAATAATATGATTTTCAAACGCCGGTTGTTTTGGTTTGCCATCATACCATGTGTTATCGTAAGGGATAGCAAAACTTTGTAGACATTTTTTGCTATTATCATCAAAATATATTTGATGGATTATTGTTTTTGCAGCCATCTCCATGCTTTTGCGTAACAACTTCCGCATCCAACGATTAATTTATTACCGGTGTTTTTGCGGTATGTATCAAATAAGATTTGCCAATTTGGATTATTCTTTGCAACCTGCATTCCGCCATTGCTTACAAAATAATTTTTTAATTCTTGGATATCCATTGGTTAAATGGCTGCGGCTTTTTCCCCAAAATTTTTTTAATGTTAATTTATAACCGCAGCCGAAACAAATGTAATGATAATATTTGTAATGCAAAATTTTTACAAAAAAAAAGGGGTACTCTGTACCCCCTTTCCATATTGCTATTTTGCGCCTTCCGATTTCCAAGCCGTAGCTCTCATTCCGCCGTTTCCTTTACTTCGTTGGGCGGGGCTATATTTCTCTAATTGTCTTAACTTCATGTCTGCTAAAGAAAGCCTACCATTAAAACTTCTTTTCCCACGCCCCCACTTGTCTGCGCAATATTTTTATTAGAAATTAAACTAATTTACTTTCTAAATATGCTTTTGTTGCTGCGTAACTTGTGACAAAGAAATCCGGTGCTAACAATTGCTCTCCGCCCATTGGTTGTGACAAAGTTACATTCCAACTATTGTCATCTCCAATTAATACGCCGGTCGCTTTTGTTAATGCAGTAATTTCTAATCCTGCTGTTTCGCCATACAATTCAAATGTTCCGTTTGTTTTTTCAATTACCACAAACATGTCATCTAATAATTTCAAATTGTCCCAAACATTTTTAGCGTCTTGAGTCTGTTGTTGAAATTTACCGGTAATTGTTTGAGTAAATGATTTAATGTTATTTTCGCCGGTTACTAATTCTTGCGATGCTCCTGCGCTTTTTGTTTTTGCACAGAATTTATACAAGTAATTGTAAGGCTGTAATCCAATTGCAGTAACAACACCTTCAACATCTTTTGTAAATCCACTATCTGTTAAATCAGATAGTGAACCTACATAAATATTTTTAGCTTTAATACCGCCAACTGATTGCAAATCTTCGCAGGTAGCACATGCTAATCCGCTAACTATTCCACATGGCATATCTTTATCTCCTTTTTTTTAAATTAATAATTATGATAATGCAATTACAGATAATTCTCCGTAAACATATTGCGTTCCCATTTTAAATTCTGCATCAATGTAATTCATTTTATCTTGCTTTACATAGTAGAAATCTAATGTGTTAGTATCAGAAATTGCATCTGTACCAATTACTAAATTTTGATTGTATGTATAAACCGCACGATGTGTGTGAAGCATATTGTTTGCAGAAATGATTTGAGACCATCTTGATTTTTTGTAAACCACAATTCCTCTAAACATTAACATTCTTGCGCCTGCTTCAATCATATCCCATGATTTATCACCGCAGCATGCATCTTCTCTACATGTTAAATAGTTATTGTATAACTCTCTTGTCAATGCAAAGTATTTATCGCCCTCCGGCATTTGGTCTAACAAATCAGAAGCTGCATCGTACATTGCGCGCATTGTATCTAATGCTGTGCAATCTACTAATGTAGTTGGGATTGTAACTTTTTCAATTTCGTATGCGTTTGCACCCGCAACCAATCTTGTCCAAATACCATTACATGAAGCCAAAGTATCGTTCGTTGAATTTACATCTCCAAACCAAGCAATATCATAAACATCTAAACGCAATGCGTTTTTAACTTTGTCTAAAATATAACTTTCAACTTCTGTACCGGTTAAATCAGTTAATGCGTTTCCGGTTTTTAACCATTCTTCCATGAATGTGTTTGCTAAATTTTTAGCACATTGATTTAAATTTACTTTCAAATCACAAACAGCAAGTTCTTTGTCAAATACATTGACTACATTTCCTGCAACATCGCGGCCGCAACCAATGTCCGGTCTTACAACGCCCGAAAGAATATTATCTAATGCTAATTGTCTTTTTGATTTGATATCTAATATAATACGGAATTCGCTTGTCAATTCCGGTGTGTTGAATGTTGGAATTACCAACACTTCGTTCGCTTGTTGTCCGCACCAAGCGACATCTACATTTAATACATCTGCCATTTTATTTTTTTTTTATGTTTTTAAATTATTTGTAATCGTTTCTTTTCTTTTCTGCAAAGCTATCAAATGCAGAAATACTTTTTTTATTGTGTGCCGGTGCTTTATCTGTAATAGATACGCCTGCATTTGTGATTGTTGATTTTAATGCTTTAAATTCTTTTTCCATTTTGGCTTTGAATTCTGCGCTTGCTGTTTCAACAATTTCTTTTTCTTCTTTTAATGCTGTAATCTCTGCAACTAATGCTTCAACTTGCGCAGTTAATTCCGCAACCTTTGCTTCTGCTTCTGTTGGCTCTGTTGGCTCTGTTGGTGCTGCTGCTTCAATATCGCGTATTTCGATAATAACGCCTGCTGCATCTACAACAATAATCTTTCCTGCTGCTAATGCATGTTCGCCCTCCGGAGCACGCTCTTGCATAGCTTCATCAAGATATGCTTCTTTGCCAACTTCTAATTCTCCTTCGCCATAAACTATTGTCATTCCATCTGCTAATGGTTCAACAAAGTTTTTCGGCTCTGCGCCGGTTAATGCTTCTTCTATTGCTTTGAATGCAGAAGCTAACTTTGCATTGAAGCCGATATTATTTTTTTTCATGTTTATATTTGGATTAAAATTTCCGAATGCTGCTACCGGCATTCTAACCGCATCTACAAATCCTAAAGATTTTGCTTCTTGCGGTGTCATGTAGGTTGTCTTGTCCATTAATATTTTAATTTCCTCAACACTTCTGCCGGTTTTGTTTGAATAATTTTGTGCAAGGATTGTGTCAATTTGTTTTAATGCTTCTGCTGTGCTTTCAATTTCACTTGCGGTGCCTTGCGCGCCGCCGCTTGCATTGTGTATCATGTATTGCGCTGTTTCTGACATCTCAACATATCCTGCTGCTGATGCAATTAATGTAGCAATACTTCCACAAAATCCATGAATGTATGCACTAACTTTTATGCCGGCATCTTTCAAATCATTATAGATTGAAAATCCTTCATAAACGCTTCCGCCTCGTGAATTTATAATTAATTTTAATTCTGCTGCGTTTGCTTTCTTTGCAGCATCAATTTGATTGCGAACATACTCGGCTGAAATTTCGCCTTTGTCTGTACCGATATCTTTATTGATTAGTAAATTATAAATTTCCATAAAACAAAAATAGAATTAATGTTAAATGGTTTTTTGTAAAGTTTTTACAATTAGATTTTTTTTATAATATAGATAATCGCATGTATGCTCTTGCTATATTTTTCAGCTAAATCAGAATAGACCATCATTAATGGCTTTTTGTTGCGGCCCTTAACATTTTTTTGTTCTTCGTATTCGCATTTAATTAAATACCGCTCCATGTCGCCGGTTGTTAATGCGCATTTTTCAGCTAAATGATATGCAACTTCTTTGCACTCGCCAAAGGTTGTATCTATTCTTGTATAAAATTCTTTTTCAATATTCATCTTCCTTGACCTTTATATTTTTTTGATTGAAATTTTTTTGCCTTTGCCGCTCTACCGGTTTTTCTTTTGCCGAAATTAACTTTTATTTTCTGTGCTGTTGCTTTTGCCTTTGCCATTATAGTGATGTTGCTGTTTCTATTGCTTGTATTCTATTTTGTACGGAGGTAATTTCTGAAACAGAAACTACTAAATTAAGATTTTTAATTGCTTCAACAACTCTGTCGCTTTCGTTTGATATGTTATTGGCCCCAACCATGCCGCCATCTGCAAAACCCGGAACACCTATTCTTTTGAATGTCCTTGCGCCGCCTAATGCTGCCTGCTGATGCTGATTTAAAATCACTTCGCCGGTTTTTATTGTTGCTAATAAGTTATCTCCATTGCTGCGCTTAATTGGCATTCCCATGCCTTTGCTTATTTTGGTGCCGGTTAATCCGCCCCCTGCAAATGCTTCAACCAATCCACCTTCTGCAAAGGCAGGAGTAAATGTTTGTTCTTTAATTGCTGACAATTGAATTAAACCTTGCGCGCCGGCAACAATCATTGCAAAAAGATTTGGAAACGCTTTTATAACATTCAATGCGGTTGTTATAATTGTTTGAGCAATTGCATATCTTTTATCTGTGTCAAATTGCTTGCGTTTAATTTCATTCTCTTGTCTTAAAGCATCTTTTTCAATTTGGATTTGTCTTGCATCTGATTTCTCTTGCAGCTTTGCAGTTTGTTCATCGCCTTGCTCTTGAGTGATTAATCCTTTTGCAATATTAGCTTTGATTGCTGCTAAATCTTTATCTAATTGGCTTTTTAATGTATCGCTCTTTGCTTTTGTTGTTTGCTCTAATGTATTTAATTCTTTTTCTGCTGCGGCATTGTTTGCATCTTGCAATGCGCCCAAAACCATTTGGCTAACTTGCGCAACTTGTTCCGCCCTTTCAGTAAATAATTTTTGAAAATCATCTGCAGATTTTATTGTAGCTGCATTAATTTCTTCTGTGCTTTTTATTGCATTATCTGTTACTAAATTTTGATATGAGATACGCAATTTTGCAATCTCTGCTGCATTCTTATCTGCATTTGCTGTATCTGCTTCTAATAATGCGATTTGCTTATTAATGGTTTCTACTTGGATTGCATAAACTTCATCTGCGTATCTTTGTTGCGCAGCCAATTTAGCATCTGCATTCCCATTGGCCATATCCAATTCAACTGCGTATCTTGTTTTGGCATCTGCCATTAATTTATTATTTACAAATTCAATTTGCGCCTGCGCTTTTTGGCTGCGCGCTAATTCATCTGTTTCTAATCTTTTATTTTGTTCAATTTGCCCATCAATTTCCATTGTCTTTTTTTGGATGCGCAGTTTTGCAATTTGGTCATCTAATTTTGTTAGACTATTATTCCTTTTAACTAAATCATCAATCTGTGTTTGAATATTAATTAATGCTAATGTTCTTAAATCTTTATCGTATTGCTCTTGTGTTTTTTGTTTATTAGCAAGACTTTGTTTTAAATCATTTAACGCCCTTGCATAATCATTCGCAGTAAATTCTTGTTCCGCTTTTAATGCATCTAATTGCCTTTTTGTTCTATCTTCAATTGCTTTTTTTCTTGCATCTTCTCTTTTCTTCCGTTCTTCTGCAGCATCATCTTCTAATTGGTTTACTCTATTTAAAATTCTTTCTTCAACTTCTGCACTCTGTGAACTTATTTCAACTAATTTTAATTTCGCATCAACTTCTTTTTGTCTGATTTCATCTTTAGCTGTGCCATTGCTTTTTGCTAATGCTAATTCACGCGCAGCAATTGCATATTCTTGTTTCGCGATACCTACTTTGCTCTCAAAATTTTTCCTTTCAATATCACCTGCTTGATTTAATATTGCAATCCTTTCAGCATCTGTTTTTGTTCTGTCTTTTGAACTGATAATTAATTTTTTAACCTGCGCATCGCCGATTGCTTGTTGAACTTGCAAATCCCTTTCGGCATCTTCTAAATCTTGCGTAGCTTGAGCGAGGTTATAACTTTCTGATGCCGAATTTGCAATACCTTCTGCAAATCCGCTAAAATCTCCCTGCAATAATTTACCAAGATTTCCAATGACACCTTCAAATGCGCCGGATATGCCGGCCAATCCTCGTTCAAAGAAATCAAAAACTGCTTCAAACTTTTGCATGTAAACAAATAACGCACCAAGAGCAGCAAGTAAAATTCCGATTGGATTTGTTTTTAATTTGTTACCAAGTTTATCCAAACCGGTACCAAAGATTGTAACTCCGCCTAATGCCTCTTTGAACGCATCTTTATAATTACCTACATTTCGCACATTGTTTCCAATGGCTGCTTCTTGCTCTTTTAAAGTATCAGTTAATTTTTTTAATTTTTCTGTCTGTGCCTTTGTTGGATTTTGAATACGAATATATTCCGCAGTCATTTCTTTTAACAATGCGCGATTTTGAGCGATTGAATTATTACCAACATTAATATTATCTGTATTTGCTTTTTCGGCCGTTGTTAAATCATTCAACGCTTTTTGATTTGTCTTATATTGCGTATTCAATGCAGATAGCGCAGCAGTATTTTCGCGAATAGCTTTCTGCCCCTCTTTTGTTGATGCATCCAATTTACTTTGCTGATTACGCAATTCAACAATTCTTTTTTGTATATCTTCTTGCGATTGTTTTAATGCGCCATACTCAACGGACACATTATAAACAATTGATTTTTCGTCTGCCATTTTTTATTAACCTTGCATTAATGACCAATTATTATCTTTTGTTTTATTCTTTGCTCTACCTACTGCCCATTTTAAATGTCTTTTTTGCATAGGTGTAAAATCATTAAAACTTTGACCATGATAAACTATTTTATCATGATAATTAACTATTCCAATTGTTTTTCTATAGCTTATAATATATTCATTTTTTTGAACATTATTATTTGGCTGACCACCATCAATTTCCCAAACTTCATCTAAATTTTCAATTTCTATAAATTGCAAATGCTTTTTATACCTAACTTTATTTCCTCTTTTCATTTTATTTTTCTTTAATGATTTTACTTTCTTTTTCTTCTGCAATATCGTTCGCAAATGCTTTTAATGCATCTAATATTGCTTCACATTCATTTAATTTAAATGCGCCTTTTTGTACTGCCAAATCAAATGCACCATGCAAGATTTGTAATTGTTGAACTTTATCCATATTTTTTTTAAAATTACATTGGAGAATGTGAAAATTTAACCCATGCGCCACCTTGATAACAACACATGTGATTTAATGTGGTATTGTATAATAACAATCCGTTTGCCGGTGTTGTAATTGCATTGATTTGTGTGGTTGTTAATCTTGGAAGCAATGCGCCTTTTGTTGTTGAAGACATGTGCAATTGTGCGGTTGAGTCAATTGTTGTTAATCCGATACCAACTGCGCCGCCTGCGGTTGTTGCAAGATACGCGCTATTTGCATTTCTAAATGTACCATTCACATCAAATTTAAAGCCTGCCGATGTAATTCTATTTACAACAACATCGCCACCTTGCGGATTAAATGCAATGACATTAAAAATTGTATCATCTGTTGAATTATAATTTTGAAACCATGCTGCGCCTGCGGTATTAATACCGGCATCTAAAACTTGCGTTTGAACAAAATTTCCAAATCTTGAAACCCAATTGACCGGCGCGCCACCGCCCGATGAAGATGGACTAATACCCAAATTCGTATAGAATTTTGTACTTGCATTGCTAAATGTTTTTGTTCCCGTAATTGATTGCGTTCCTGCTAAAGAAACATAATTTGCTAATGTGCTACTCAATGTGGTTGCTAAAACATAATTTGCTAATTGCGAAGATAAACTTCCGGTTGTAACATACCCTGCCAATGTAGAACTCAAAGAAGCATTTGTAACATAATTTGCTAATGTGGATGCTAATGATGCGTTCGTTACATAAGAAGATAATGTAGAAGCCAAACTTGCGTTTGTTACATAGTTTGCCAATGTGCCGGTTGTAACATAGCCGGTCAATGTAGAGGCTAAACTTGCATTTGTAACATAAGAAGCCAATGTACTCGCTAACGAAGCGTTTGTTACATATTGACTTAAATTTAATGCGGTCTGCATAAAGGTTGCCATCTGATTTGGCGTTCCTTTTAAAGTTACGCCGCCCTGGACTAATGGAATTTGCTCTGTTCCGGCTAATGCTGCGGCGTTTGTTAATTGTGATATTTTTTTCGTTGCCATGTTATTTATTTTTTACTCTATTATTATATTAAAATTGTTTTCCGTTAAAATGTCATCTCCTGCTTCTGTTATTAAGTATCCAAAGGTAGGAACATTTGGATAAAGTTTTGCAAACTCATCTCCATAATTGTATTCCACACCTACATTTATCAACTCTACTTTGGTTAATCCTTTGCCATTTGGCTCAAAATCAATTATTTTGTTTAATCTGAACACAGCATTAAAATATTCTATGTACCATAGCTGTGCAAAATCTAATTCCGCAATATCTCTTGCAGATAAATTAAAATACGCAACTAAAGATGCGCTGATATTCAATTGGTCTATTGGATTTTTATAATATGTATCCACTAAATTTTTTGGCATAAAGCCAATTCCTAATGGCGTATTGAAAGAAAGGTTTAAATCAAACGCGTCAATTAAGTAATCGTTATATTGAACTTTCTGAAAATAACACAATGGGATTTGTGTTGTAATGCAAGGAGAAGTTTCTAATGATAGCTGCGTATAAACATCAGATAATTTTGATATATCAATTAATCCTGCATTGATTAATATTCTTGGCATCCTTTGCGTAGTCCATACCGCAGGTCTTGTATCTTCCCACATCGTAGGAAGATAAATGTAATTCGGCGCGGTGCCATTAAATGTTTTTTCAATTATCGTTGGCGAAAATCCAACCTCTCCAATGGTTTTTGCTTCGCCATCCTGCGTTAAATAATATTTGCCATCTCCAAACGGATAGGGCCTTGCTAATGTTTGTCTTTGATTGTATTGCAACAGCCAAAAATCTTTGTCATCGCCTTTGTATTTAAAATCATATTTACGATTAAAATTAGTTTGCAAATAACTGATTGATGGATTTGGTTTTAAAGATATTTTTTTACTGAAATCTTTTTGGCCGCCATTCCTATAATAGTTTTCGTATGTGTCAATATTTACTACGCCGGTAATATCATTAACCAATACTATCCAATTGAACATTTGATAGCAATACTTGAATAAATCTTGCTGTTTTATTGGCGGTAAATTTGGTGCCAATTGGACAAACTCGCCGACTTCAATTGTCTTTCCGCCTGCGCTTGTATCAAATGTTAATCTTTGCATCTTGAAACTTATATTTATTGTTTCTTGTTGCTTGTTAAATTTAAAACGCAATCCTTCGCCGATACCAAATGTTTGCGTTCCGGTATATTGCGCTTGAAATTTAAATCTTGAATTTGGTCTAACGATTTGAAATTGTTGTATCTGTGTCCAAGTAAAACCATCGTATCTTTCTACAATAAAATAGCCTTCTTCCGGCGCAACAAATGTGCTGCTTGGAGTGTCAAAAATTACTTCAAAACTTGCTGACCATTTGGTTGTTTGATTTGAAGCTGCAATATATTCGTATAAAGTATTATCCCATTGATTTAATGGGTCAAAAACTTCTGTGTCTGTTGGAATAATAAAAATACCATCTGTGCCGGCCGGTATATTTGTTTCGGCTGCGGCATATCCCCAAAAACCATCTATCTCAATACCACCTTCAACAGAATGAATAAATTCATTATTCGTAAAAGGTATCATTAATTTTTCTAAAGTCGGATTATCAAAAAAACTTGTTTGCAATGTATATCCACTATCGTAAACCATTTGTTTGATGATACGCTTCAAATAAACCGCAGGCCGTAAATCTGTAATCTTTACATCTTGCGCACCTGCTTCACAATCAGCAGCCGGTGTCTTTCCATCAAATTGTCCGTAATCAATTAAAGGATAAAAATAATCTTTATTTGGTACCGGATAAATATTATACCATGTTGAAAAAATATTTTCATCATAGACATGGTCTAAATCTGAAAGGTTTAATTCATTTAAAGTTCTTTCGCCAAATAATTCTTTCAGCTTACTTAATTCCGCAAACGCATAAAGATTAATAGTATCAATTGTAATATCTGTCAGTTTAAATAAACCATCAAATATCACATAAGAATTTTTTTTAATTGTTATTTGCCTGCTGCTAAATTTATCAAATTGGTTATTTGCCGCAAGGTTATAAGGGATGCCAAATATTTTATCGTTTATTTTTGTTCTTGGAATGGTAATCGTTTTTGTTTTGCTTCCGCTGCGCCTATTTAAATTTGTAATATCAATCAATTCATAGGTTGTTGGGATGCTTATATTGGCACCCGACAATTCTATTGTAAATTGACCATCAATTATTATTTCTGCGTAATCCATTATCTTGTTTGAATGTTAATTGGGAAAGCAAATTTTAAATTAAATGTTACGATAAATTCTTTTGAATAAGAATTGTATCCCACATTTGCATCCTGCATTAATACCGGCTTATAAACCAAATCTTCAACGATATAAATATCTGCTGAATTAATTAATTCATTTTTTAACCATTGCGCAGTTTCATTATTAACGCAGCGATGCGCAATCTTAATCTGCTTGCTTGAATTTATTGAACGATAAGATGTAATTGCAAATGGCGATAAGAAATTTGTATTAAATGGATTTTCAATTTCTGTTTCTTTTACTGCGGTAATAGAACTCTCTAATCCGCCGGTAAACATAAAGCTATCGTATCCGCCTAATTTATTTAACCATACAATTTGATTTTCTATGCATGTGCTTTCTGCTCTAATAAAATATCTTATTTCTGTAAGCGTATCTCCGGCTATATCAAAAATTTGAACTTCCATTTTATTTGCGTTTGCAGGTGCGCCGCTCCAATTTATTGTTATTGCATTATGATATTTTAAATTTGCTTCTAAATAAACATCATCTGTGTTTGAAATAAAAGTATTATTTTCATAGTAAGAATAACGGACTAAAATGTCTTGTATATCAATCAAAAAATACAATGCAGATAGTTCATTCTCTGATAATATTCTTGTGATTGGGCTTTCCGTTAAAAATTTTGCAGTCGGCGGCGTATTATTATCTAAATAATAATCAATCATATTATTTGTTTGATTATATTGCAATGCTGCGTTTGATGTATGGTAAATTGTAGGCATGTTATAAAACTGATGGAGGTGTTTCAATATATTCTGCATCGGTACCTACCGGATTATCAAATCCTTCTGCGTAACTGATGTAAAATTTTAAAAATGATTGTTCATTGTTTTGCAAAGTTAATATTGAAGACAATGGATATAAGTCTGCTGATATTCCGCCGGCTGCGGTATTGCAATCAGAATTAAAATCTTTTAAAATATCCGCAATATCAATATAGAAATTACAAAACCCATTATCAAAGAAAGGTCTTAATTGAATTTTTGCAAGCAATCCGTAATCTGCAATGCAATCAAAATAACCATAGACACGAATAATGGCATTGTAATTGTTTAAATATTTATAGAATAAAACATTTGCGCTGTTTGTAATTGTAAACGGAATATTTGTTACAAAAGTATTCACATCTATTAATTGCGTAATGTAAACAACTCCAAGCAAGTTTGTTATATCAGCTTGGTCTGTTACTAAAATAAAATCTCCTTGTAATAATCCATGCGCTGCCGAAAAAAATGTAACATATCCTGCGGTGTTTGTAATGTTTCCTGCTCCAACTGATAATTGCGCTCCAATAGTATAATCTTCAGTTACATCTGAAGAAAATAAATATGTAATTGGATTATAAACCGCATTTTGAAATGCCGGCTGCGTTTCTAAAGTTAAACTCATTTGTCAAATTCGTTATTAAAATAATTTTGAATGTCTTGCAATACTGCTTCATTAATTAATGTTTCAAATTGCGGTATGGTATTATCAACATAAAAATTTCCTTTAAATCCATCGCGATGTATTTTACGCGTAATCAAAAAAGCCTGCTCATCTTTTGTTAATGCTTTGCCTTTTGAGCCATCTTTTTTATCCGGCCCATACCATGTCGGTAATTTTTGCACCCAATCATCAATCTTGGGCCGCAACAATGCAGGATAATTTCCTACTTTGGTAATTCCTCTCCCTGCGTTTTGCCAAAACCAATAATCGTTGGCTGTAATTTTTATTTCTGTGAATGTAGTTTGTGTATTTGTTTCAACAATATGCGAATTGGCTAATGAGCCTGCTTTGCCTAATGCTGTAATCATAGCATCTTTCAAATTATTTACAGCTTGCGTAGTTAATTTCAATTCCATTATTCAAACATATTACAACAAAGTGAACTATCTATTGGCAGCGTAACATTTACCGGCACCGACCAACCGAAATGAACATTGTCTTGCTTTTTATTAATCATTGAGGCTTGCCCAAATGTCATTAGATTGCGTTCCAAATCTTCATTATCTATTTGCATAGATTGGATATATCCAACCATAATATTATTCATATCATCAAACCATTTATTCATAGTGTATTGCGTATCTGTTGTATGGCCGGATTGCAAAAACAATAAATTGAAATTGAATGTTTGCGATACGATAAAATTGTTTGTGCTATTATTAGTAATCGTTACCGGAAACAACATCCAAATCAATGGATACTTTGCATCAGACTGCGCATTCAATTCAATCATGGTGCCATTACCAAAGTAAAATGATTTTTCCGCTTTAATCTTGAATATTTCTATTAGCTTTTTCATTCAATAGTTTTTGTAAATTCTTTTCGTATTGTTTTTCTATGTGCTTATAAGTTAAAAATGTATAGGCTTCTCCAACTGATGTTTTTGAAACAGCATCTATGTCCTTATAAACTCCCCCTGCCAATTGCACCAAAGTTAAATAACCCCCAAATTGTTGCAAGGTTTGCAAACCTGCTTCTAATTGTATATCTTCAACTTCGCTTTCAAACAAAGGTAGGAATTTGTTTTTAATATCTTCAAATTCTTGGTTGATAATGTTTTGGTAAAAAAGTGCAACTGATGCCGGCATATTTAACCATGCATTTAATCTGTCTTTAATTCTATTATCAAAATTGTAATCGCCTTCTTCTAAAAGACATAGGTATGGCAGCGCATTCCATAGTTTATCTTTCTGCTGCATTAACATTGCTTTCCAATCTTCAAATTGGCCAATCGGGCAATCTATTAATAAATGCAAATCAATATCCTTTTGCTCATGCAGGAATTCCCCATCCATCAAAATTTCAATTAGCTGTATAATTTTAAACCGGCCTTCCATGTTAATGTTAAAAAAAACTTCTTCCGGTACCGGTATTAAATCAAAAACTATATTGTCATAATCCTTTTCATTTATCTTTTCAGATATGGCTATAAATTGGCGCAGCGTAATTTCATTTAATTGCGTTGGAAATTGGTATTCTTTGTCTATTGTTATTAAAACCATGATATCTTTTTGTTTGCAGCTTTAAAGCCATTGTAAAATCCGTAACGCATTGCGTCCATTCCATCATCATTAAATTTAACCGGCTCATCTAATGGTTTATTGTTCTTATCTACTTTCCATTTGTATGTGCGTAACTCTTTTACCAAATTCGGACTATCTATTATAAATAAAGGTTTTGATTTTATAGCATTGATACCATCTTTAACCGGCTTCTCTGCGGAGAAAACATTTAATCCGGACTGATATAGTTCTTCTATTGTATCCGGTCGCGCTGCATCGCCGTAAATCTGTATGCTGCCTAAATTTAAACTGCGCATCTTTTCAATTAGTGCTGCGGTTGTTAATCCGCTTTCGTAGATTAATTCTTGCGCGTATAATGTAGTATCGCTCCAACCGGTTTTAATTAATGCTGTTGGATGGTTATAACCAAAGTCCAATCCATAAACAAACGGAATGTCCGCAGGAAATTCATTTGCTGTGCTCCAATGCCTATAAATCAATCCTTCTATGCGGCCGGTAACTCCGCGCGCATAAACTTTCCACAATTCATAATCTATATTTTTTAATCCTTCTATTTCATCAATAATGCTTTGCGGCACATACGGATTATTTCTATAATCTGAATATAAGAATGTGGCAATTGGATTGTTCAGATATTCTTCGTGTACCCAAAACTCTGCATCCGGATTGTAATCAATAAAAACTTTTTTCTTTGTTCTGATTATAAGCTGTTTGCAAATATTAACATCAATTCCATTTGCTTCATTAATAAAAAGGTAATCGCGCTTTCCGGATTTGGCATCTTGCGCATTATCGTATGATTGGAATTCAATTGTGCTGCCATTGCGGAATACAAATGTGCGTTCCGATTTATTGAAACTTAATATTTCGGCTTCAACTAATGGCGTATCTAAATAAATGTTTTGGAAATCACGCAGCGCGCCGCGTTTCAAGTTTGGAATATCTTGTCCAACTATGGTAATCAAACAACCGGCATCGGTTAATGCAATGTAAGATAGCACCTGCAAGATAGAATAAGTTTTTGATGACCATGTGCCGCCTTGATTGATAACAATTTTTGTATCAGCCTGCAAATTTTCATCAAAGAGTTCTGTTGTTTCAAACATTCTATTCTAAATCTATTTCGTTTTCCGCTTTCTTAATTCTGTGGTCTGTCCTTATAATTGATATTTGCAAATGGTTGTCCATTGTGCCGGTAACTTCTTGTTCTACGCGTTCTATGTATCCGCGCTTCTTGCCTTTTGTCTTTAAGAAAAATATTGTGGCTGTGGTATCGCCATCTCTAATCTTGTTATGCAACCGGCTTTCAGCAAAGTCTAAAGTCAAATTTTCAATTTCTTCAACTGCTGCCTTGTATTCTGTATCGTTGCCCATCCACAAATAATGCGTAGACCTTGCGATGCCAACTTGTATGCATGCGCCGGTAACTATTCCCAAGTTCTTTTCCAATGCTTCGAGCATTGCCCTTTTTTGTATGTCCATTTCTGTATTCTTAAATGCCTTTAAATGCTTTCAGAGGATAAAATACCAAACTATTGCGGTATCCGCCTTCATGTGTTGGAATAATTGGCGTAACTCCATGCAGGTTGCGCCATGCAGGATAAACCAAAATTGAATTATCGCATTGGTCTATGGTTGCATTGTAATCCGGCACATTTAAGTTTCCGCCAATAGAATTCAAACGCTTTGTGATAATAACATTAACTGCGCCAACTATATTGCCGGCATCTCTGTGGTAATCGGCATTGATATTATAATTTGAAATACTACTTGTAAACAAATTGCCAAATCGCCATTCTTTTTTCACATCTTTAAATAATTCTTGCTGCGCTGCATATTGCTGCGGCAAAATGTCTTGGATTAAATCCTCTGCTTCTTTAGCTAATAACAGCATCGCTTTAATGAACATTCCGGCCGATTTAACGGAGTGAACGCTGCTGATGGTAGGATAAGGCCTGCGCATGTGTGGTTTCGGTGCCACAGAGCCTAAAATGGTGCTAAATTGCGTCACTAAATTTTTACCGGCTGCGGCTCTTGCTGCCTTGTCCGCTTTGTTGCCTTGCGGCCCTCGACTCATTTCTTGTTTTGGTACATTCTTTGAAAGTAATTCCGCATTCGCTAAATCTGCTAACTTGCTTGCTTTATTTGGCATATTGCGCATGAAGAAACCAATCGGATTACCATCTGCGCCATAGAAGATGCAATCTTCCGTAATATTTGGCTCTGTGTAAATACATTTATCTCCAATCTTATTGGTATGCGGCTGCTCAATTAAATCTATTCTTTTCATATTGCTTGCTTTTTAACATTCTTATTCATTTTCAATTCTGTATATTTTGATTTTCTTTTTGTGTTTATGCTGTAAATTTCCGGATACATTTTGCATAATATTAAAGATGCTTCTTTTTCTATGGCTTCCCTATTTGCTATCTCTTGCATGCCGCCTGCATTGCTGTAATTGTTTGTCAGACAAGATATAAAATTAAACCTTGCTATATCTCCAAGAACATTATAATACAAAACGCTTCTTTCATAATCTGTCTTTGAACGCATCTTGCACATTAACCGGCTATCTTGCTGCGCTTTAAATCCAAATAGGTTTGCAACAATGTAAGTCAATCCAATATCTATTGTCTTGCTCATAAAAAACTTATTTGAACTTGGATAAACGCCAAATGCATTAATCTTATGCTTCAAACAATAACTTTCTATAAATTTAAACAGCTTTGCGATGTCGCTTGTAACTAAAGATTGAATTTTTTTAATGTCATCTTCAATTACAAATATGAATTCGTTGCCATCAAAATAGCTTTGTATGAAATTAAACTTATCTGTCGCATTATCTGTATTGCATTTGATTAGATTATAACCGGCGCATTCTTTTTGATATAATGGCATATCCTGCGCATCGCTTACAAAGATATAGATATCCGCTTTGTTAAATTGCCGTAAAAGGTTTAATGTCAATTTATTAATAACATTTGCTCTGCGATGTGTTGGTATTGCTATCTTCATATCAAATCCGCGATATTGTTTACTATTGAAATATATTTTTCTTGGTATTTGCAAACGCGTAATCCTTCTGCGACTGCAAATTTTATAACATCCGGCCCAAATGCCTGCGCAATCTTTTCTGCTTCCGCATAATCTTTCTCAAATGCTATTAAACTGAAATACGCTTTGCCGGCATCTGTTAAATAGCTGCCAAATATATTGCGGCTGTTTGCATCAATGCAATATATCTTATCTGCGACTAAAAGATTTGTTGTTGATAAATCCCCATGGAAGAATGTAGCATCGTGCTGTGGCAATTGTAAATCTACAACCGCCTGCGTTGAATGTTGAATTGGTTTTATGTTTTGCAGGTATGTTTCAAATGGTACCGGCTTTCCTTCTATTGTGCGCATTTTATTAATTATCTCAATAAAATCCTGCGCCATTGGCTTTCTATGGTCTTTTATGCGTTCTGTAATAATCAATTCATCGTTGCAAAATAAAACCTTTGGCGTATCTAAATGCGCTGCGGCTATTTTATACCATTCAAATTCAAATAATGCGCTTTGCGTTTGTTTGATTATGGTATCCGGCGTAAATATTATTTTGTTTTTTGTGAACGGACTTAATAAACCGGCAAATGCTGCATCTTGATTTATTGTCATATCATCAATGTACATTGTTGCATATTCTTTATTGAAACTTATGCAATCAAATGGCACATTGTATTTATTTAACCAATCTAATATTAATTTTTGGTATCTGATTTGTTTTTCTTCTGCGGAAAGGTTTGATTTTGAGCCTCTTGCTGTTACAATTTTTATCGTTGGATTAATTTCAGCGCGCAGCAATTGCAATCTTTCTATCAATAAAAGATTTGGCTCTAATATGCTGATGTGGCTTTTGTTACCCAATGCCAATGTCCCATCAAAATCAACTGCTATAATCATAATGCTTCAAAATAATCTTCAATATCGCCTAATCTTATAAATGTATTTTCTTTAATTGTTTTGGCACCAATCATTCCGGATGCTATGCTATTGTCATCTGTCATGTTTTGCAATAAAGCTGCAATAGATTTAACAAAATACGCTCCGCTACATTTTATGTTTGATATGTTTTCTTTTTCCGATACTGCAATTACTCTATTTCCAATTAAATTCAAAGAGCCATATTTATTCTTATCGCTTTCAAAAACAAATATTGTATCTTCTTGAAAATCAATTTCTTGCTCTAATAAAGGTATAATATCACAATCAATAATTAAACAATCTGTTTCATTTTCAATCTCTTTTAATGTTTCTTTGCGGCTGTTTGTTTTTTTGTTGCCAATCAAAATTGCTTGCGGATATAATTCTAATATCAAATCTATAATCCGATGGCCTTTATAGTACAGCAAATGTTTATCCTGCGGACTAATTACTTTCATCCGCGTTCCATTGCCGCCAATTGTTATAAAGACTTTCATTTTAGCTTATTTTTTTCTTCTTTAAGTTTTTCAATAATTACGCCGCCGATATACATCTTTTGTTCGCGCCAAAATTTTATCAATGCCTGCGCTTCTTCGTAATGTTCTGCTTCAAATTCAATCTGAATAGCTTTTTTAACGCCATCCGCCATATCTGAAATCAAATTATCTAATCCGCCATCTGCATCATCTAATAAACTATAATCAACATCGGCCGGCTGCTGCCATAAATCTAATCCGGATGCATCTATTAATTCGCTATCCCAATTGTTTGCAAGTATATCGTAATCCCAATCTCCAAATGAAACATTATCCGTAATTACAAATCTATTAATCTGCTCTTGACTTAATTCCGATGCTAAAATAATTGGAACTTCTTTTAAACCTGCTTCTTGACATGCGCGGTATCTTTGGTTGCCGCCAAGAATTACCATTTCATTATCAACAACAATTGGCCGCAGCATTAACATCTCCGGAAATTCTTTTATACTTTTTAAAAGTTTTTTGTATTTGTAATCCTTTATAACCCTTGGATTGCTTGAGTTGATTTTTAATTTATCAATCTTTACGATTTTGGTTGGCATTGGTTTAATTTCCATATTTGTTTATTTTAAATGCTATGTATTCTTTCCCTTTACTAACTATTTTTTTAATAATGTAAAGTTCATAAATTTGTTTATCGTCAAATCTATATCTTTTTTGTAAAATATCCAAAAAAGGTTTGACCGGATTGTCTATATCTTTGGCTGCATTGCTAAATCCAAACTCAATTTCTATGGTTAATGCGCCGGCCGGTATTTGCAGCGCAGGCAAAATGCAAAGCAATTCAATTTCATAGCTTTTATATTTCTTACTCTTGTATCTGCGGCCCTGCCATGCTTCGTTTACCGAGAGAGGTTGTATTTGTGCAATTCCTTTAGCCATTCTTTCTTTTCTTTTATATCTCCGTATCTAATGTGGCATTCCCTGCATAATGCCATAAGATTTTCAATGCTGTCTTTATTGGTGCCACCCATTCCGCGCGCATCTATGTGATGGATATCAACCGCTTTGCTGCCGCAGGTTTCACATGGAACAAAATCTGAAACATCAAATCCAAAATGTTTTAAATAAATCTTTGTATGCTTTTGCCTTATTTTGTTTTTGTTTTCCATAACTTATAAATCATCATTGCACCAAATTGGCGTTTTTTCGCCAATCAATGCGCATTTTGTATTGTAATTAAAGAAATCAATTGCATCATCTTCGCTTAACCCATCTGCAATCAAAATGTCAATGCATTTTTTGACAGAATAAATCAATCTTAATGAACTATCATCAATTCCAATAATAGCATCATCATACCCATCCGCTTTTAATAAATCATCATCCGGAAACCATTTTAAAATTTGTTCTAACATTTTCATATTTATTTTTTTAATAAAATTTTACTATAAAATAATTCAAAAGTAATTCCCCAAACGCAATTAAATAAAATAAAATCCCACAATCCAAATATTGGTTTGTAAAATATAATAGCGCAGGAAATAAAAATTATCATTAATCCTTTAAACAAATGCCATCCATCTGTAAGGAATGACAACATGGTTGATGATAAAAAAAACGTTTCGCCATTTTCTTTTTCGCCCCAATTCCATTTGTTGCGCCATGAAATATTAAAATCCCAAAATTGTTTGTTTTTAAAGTTTTTAAAAATAGAAACATTGTATCTTGTTGATAATACATCCATGCATGCATTGCATATTGCTGCTAAAATCAAAAATATAAAACTCATAATCCTAAATTTTCTTTTAATAATTTAATATTTAATATTTTAAAAGGTTTTGCAATGCCTTTGCCAAATAGTTCTCTGTTAATTCTTCTGCTGTATTGAGCATCAAATAATTCAAAATCATTACAATCCATTTCTTTTGTCACAATTCTTATTTTTTTTGTGACAGAAGATACGCCAATTGTCAATTCATAATAGTTTTGCATGTAGCAAATTAAAGAAAAAAAAACCGCAGCACCAAATCAATGGATACTGCGGTAGAACCTAAAACAAAACAACCAAAGATAATAATTATTTATTGAATTTCAATTAATCTATGCAATAGATAACCTTGTCTATCCATTACTAATCCATTAATCTTAATATATTTTATTCCTGCCCTTGTTTCGCCTTGCTCTTTATAAATTTTATTAAAATCTTCAAACCATTCTTTAGTTTGGCTCCATTCTTTTGGCTCCGGCGCATTGCTTACGAATGCAGGCTTATTAAACTTTTGTTTCAGCTTATCTAATTCTTCGCGAACATTGTCCGGCATTGGTACCGCATTATCTTCCCATTGCTTTTGCTGCGCCTGCAATTTTTCTTGCTCTACTTTTGTGCGCATTTCTTTTAATTCTATATCAAATTTTTCAATAATAGCAAAAACAATACTCAAATCAAAGCGGTCATAAATTTTAATATCCGGATATTTATTCATTTTAAATCTATTGAATGCTGTTGTAAAATGGTTTACGCTAAAATGATAATAATTTTGATAGAGCAAATTTGCACATTCTTGGATTTGGTTTACATCCATGTTCTTTGCTACATTGTAGCTGCTGCATAGACCCTCAACTAATCTGATTAACAACGCATTAACCAATTCATTTCCTTCTGTTTTGCCAATTACAGCCAATGAAACCGGCTGCGTTTCTATTAATTGCCTAACTGCCGAATAACTTGTTGGCAATAAATTGTTCTGCTCTGTTGCGTAATTCATCACGCTGTTGTTTTCCTGCTTCATAATTGTTTTTTGTTTTTGTGTAAGGTTGTTTTCTATCCCAATTTTTAACTGCTGCAATCCAATCTAAATATTTTGCGCCTTTGCTTTCTGAATAACCAATTGCGGCATCGTAGTAAAATTTACATTTATCATTTGACCAATCCGGTAATTTTAAACAAAATTTTTCAAAATCAAAATATTCACTATCAGCAAATAGGTGCAAAACCTTTTTATCTTTTATTTTAATATCCTTTATTTTAATATCCTTTACTTTAATATCCTTTATAGCATTGCGTTCGCTATGCGATGGCATTGCGTTTGCATCATTCCATCGTTTAGATGCATTGGAACGCGCTTTTTCTGATTTTTCATTCCTTGCGTACAATCTTTTTTCAATTGATATGCTGCTAAAAAAACCATCATAGACTTCAAATAAATCAAAATCTATAACAACTTTTAAAATGGTACCGGCATCAACGCGTAAATCGTAAGCAATTAAATCGTAATCGCAGGCAATCTTATTTTCATTATTGTATAAATCTTCAATTAATGACCAATAAATTCCATATCCCTCTATGCCTAAACAATAAATCAATCTTCTGATTTTTGCATCGCTGCGCGCATTATAATCATGGCTAAAATAAAATGTTTCTTTCATTGTGTTTTGTTTTTTGGTAAAATTAGTAAATTAATTACAGCACTATTGTGCCGGCTTCCGTTTCAATTAATGATAGATTATTATTTAAGTATTGTCCAATGTCTATATCTTCTCCCATTAACTCACTTTTAAGCGATTTTAAAGAGTTATCGCCTACTCCATAATACATTAGCATCAATTTATAAACAAACTCCGTAGGGACGCCCATTTCTCTCCCTATCTGTAAATGTGTTTTATCGCTGCATTTAATGGCTTCTGCAACCTTTCCGATTAAAGTTAAATTTATCATTTTGTTTTTTTAATATAGAATGCAATTTGGTCAGCAATTACCTGCATCGCACTAATTCGGTCAAGTAACGATTGTTCGTATTTAATTAATTCCGCTGTGTCTTCTGTAATTTTATAACCAAATGAATTCGCGATTATATTTGGTGCTGATGTGCGGCGTAAGTAATTAATGATGCTGCGTATGCGGCTGTCTGCAAATTTGTATTCTTTTAATTGGCCGGAACGATTGTAAATTTTTTCAGCCAATTCTTTGTTTGAATAAATTTCGCCGGTGCTGCGTAGCAATGCTTCAATATAATCGGCTGCGCGTTTTTCGTTTTTATTTACTTCGTAAGTAAACTCTTCAAAATTTGTTACCATAAATTGAACAGATTTAGAAATATACCAAATAAAATTGGAAACATTAATATTGCAAATAGCACTGAAGCTATCTGCAATATAATGATAAATAATGTTTTAAGTTCTTTTATCATTTCTTTAAGTTTAAAAGGTTAAATCATCTTCTGCATTTACTTCTTTTGCCTTTGGCACATAAGTATTTTCCACAACAGATAAATCGTTGCCAAATTTGTCCGGCGATTTGCGTTTCATAACATCAACTTTGATATTACCATATTTATCAACCGGCAATTGCATAATCTTTTCACGATTAAGATTTAATGCTTCTTTTGTTCCCCAAGAAAATTCAAATGTTTTTCCTTGTCCTACATAGTTTGTTTCTTTCGTACTCATTTTACTTTTTTTTAAATTGTTAGATATTAAGATATTTTGGTAATTCAAATTCGTATGCACCATCTGCTCTTGATGAATAAAATTCATAAGATTGCAACCATGCATCTTCTAAAATACAGCGATTAAAATTTTCTAATAGATTATTTATTTGCTGCATGCCATGCGCAATTAATTCATCGGATAATTTATTTACCGATACGCCGCCATTTCTATCAAGAGCAATTAAATAATAATCCCTTTTGCCCCCTGCCAATTCATACATCGCAGCTTGCATGTGGTATCCGTATGCAATTGCATCGCGTTGGAATTTTTTTGGCTCTGCGCTTTGTACAATTTTTAAATCTAATCTTATATTGCTATCTTCTGCATCTATAAAACTTTTAAATAAAAAATTGTCATGCTTGAAATTATATTCTTTTTCAAACTCCTTGCATTTAATTATTAAATGCATGGCCGCAGCATTTTTAAAAAGTGAATTAGAAAGTTTATCTAATTCTTTTAAATCATTTTGCGTTATTAATTTCGCATCGCCTGCTTCTTGTTCTAATTTATCCCAATACATAATCGCAGCCAATGTATCAACGCTTGGGTTCTTTGCATTATATTGCGCGCTTGTTGGTTTTTTTGGTGCATCACTATCTATTACAAAATAATTTGAAAAGAATGTATTGTATTCTAAAATAAAATTGTGCGCCATTGAGCCAAATGCCATCGCAGGCGTTTGCTCTCTTTGCTGAAATTTATAATGTAAGAATTCCAATGGCGATTTTTTAAATGCAGATAACGATGAATAGCTTAAATTCTTTTCTTGATTTAATAAACCATTTATCAAATCATGAATTTGTTGCTGACTATACATTTTTAATATCGTTTTGGATTTGCTTTAATACCGCAGCCGAAACATTTACTTTTTCGTAAACATCATTTATCGTAATTTCGCCGCTCTTTAATTTCAAAACGCATTGAATGTATGCCGGCGTTCCATGTATTAAATCTTGCTTTGGTTTTGGCGCAGGTTTTTCATCTTTGCTATGCGTATTTGTAGTATCTGCATCTTTTGCATCATCTAATAAAAATAAATTACCTAATGCGCGTTTCAATGCATAGCTGCTTGATGCGCCAAACGATTGCGACAAATCCATTCCTTTGCGATTTAATTCGATACCTGCGTTTCCTTTTGCGCTTATTGGTGCCGGCCAATCTTTGTGCGTGATAGTACATGTAGATTGGATAAACAATATGCCTGCTAATTCCAAGACTTCATCATTGTTAGTTAATAAACAACCATGTGCAGCGCAGATAGGTTTTAATGCTTCCAAAATATCTTCGGCAACTCTGTGATAATAGTTACCAAATTTATTGAATTGATTTTTTGGTGCTTTTAATTCGTTTTGAATTTCAATTAATTGTTTCATAATGTTTGATTGGTTTTTTATTTGTGGTTAAATAGTAAATAATTATCTCTTTTTTCTAATCTGCTAATCTTCTTTTCAAGCATTTGCAATTGGCACCTAATTGATAGGCCCCATTGATAAATTGAAATGTTTCTTTCTTGCGGCGAAAGACCAACAGAAGATTGAACATTTATTTTTTTTACAACCGGTAAGCCTTGCTCATCAAAATGGTTGTTGTATTTTATTTCTATTTGCATCTTGTTATTTCGTAAGATTTAATCCCATCTTTTATAATGGTTTCAATTGTGAATAATTTGTTGTATGTTTTTTTGTAATAAGAAATCAATGGCCTTACTTTATAAATCTCATCATCGTTTATAATTAATGTATCATCAATTGCTAACTTTGCAATCTTATGCGATTGCGTTTGTTTATACTGCGCAGCTTTTGGTAACTGCATTTCATTTATGGCGCGTATTGCAGCCATCGCATGCATAAGTGATGCATGAACTTCTGTTTCTCTTGTCATGTGATTTACAAAAGTGAATACATCATAACCGGCTTGAACAATACTATATTCTAATCCGTTGATTGTTGTATGGCATTGCCCTGCCAAATTAAATTTTAATCTTTTCATTTTATTTTAGAATTAAAGTTAATAAATCTTTTACAATTAATAAAGAATTTTCCTCGAAATATGTATCTACCGGAATGCAATAAATTTCTTCGCCCTCATCATCCGTTTCAATAATGCAGGTATATTCTTCTCCCCAAAATTTTGCCATTCTTGTTGGATAATTTTTTTCAATATAATTTACAATATTAGAATAAGAAAGCATGACATTAAATTCTAAACCTGCAATATCAATATTCGCCATGTAGTTTCCGCCATTGTGCGAAGATAAACATTGGTAGACTTCTAATTCAGTTAATCTATCTTCCGATAAAAACTTTTGCGCCATGCGCTTTAAATCTGTAATTAATACTTCCATGATTAATAGTTTTTAATAATAGTTAAACCATATTCCGCAGCTACATAATTAATGTGCTTTTGCGTAGTTACTGACCACCATCCTAATTGGATTAACTTATCTCCGTCAATGGTTGCCACATGCGTAGTATAAGAGATAACCTTGTTACCCTCTACTCTTAAATTTTGTTGATACCTTTTCATGATTAAAAATTTCTTAATAAAAATAAAGTAATAATTACCACAAAGAATAGAATGGTAAATACAATTAAATCTACGATTGTAGAATTGTCAATGTAATCGTGTTTGTTTTTTAGCTTGTTCATTTTTTTGTTTTTAAGTTTTAAAAATGCACCGGCCGAAACCGGTGCTGTTGATTAGAATGTTAATGTAATTTCAATGCCATCTTTTTTAGATACTAAATAGGTGCCATCATAAGTGAATACAAAACCTGCGGCTTCACATTCGTTTTTAATTAATCTTGTGCATAGGCCCTGCAATTGAATATCATCTGAATAAATTCTAATTGCATAAAAGTTTTCCAAGTCTAATTTTGTAGATAAAACTTTTTCGATTTGTTTTTGATTTTGTGACATTTTGTTTTGTTTTTGTTTTTTTGCAGTTATGGATGCTGCGCCCCATTTAAAATTATTTTACTAATGTGTAAATAAAAGATGCTTTTTCTATTTCAGAAATTTTTTGACCTACAATCCAATCATATGGTCTGCAATTAGGGTCTTTTAAATATTCAGAAATTAAATCTTTAATTAACTTGGTTTCTGAAATAGTTAATAAATTATTTCTATTCCATTTTTTGTTTAAAATAAAAGGTTTCATTTTGTTTTGTTTTTGTTTTTTTGCAGTTATGGATGCTGCGCCCCTTTTGGTTTTACTTATTTTTTTAATAAACTTTCGATGTAGCAAACTCTTTTGAAATAATAATCTGCATCCCAACCATTACTTAAATATTCAAGTAATCTATCTAAATTTCTGTCTAATGCATTTTTTAATTGCTCTTTAGTTAAATTTTTGTATTCTCTGCGGTAGTTGTATCTTTTCATAATTTTTACATCGATTTGTTTTTGATTTTGTGACATTTTGTTTTGTTTTTGTTTTTTTGCAGTTATGGATGCTGCGCCCCTTTTTAAAATTAACTATTTTGTTGGAATAACCAAAGTGATGTATCTGCCCCTATATTATAATCAACCTTATCTTGCATGGTTTCAGATAAAGAAATTAATTCAACAGAACGATTGGCAAATTTTGAATTTAATGTGCCGGTATAAATAACTTTAAATTCATAGATTTTTGTAACAACCTTAAAACCTTTTTTTGCAAAGGTTGATTGATTTTTTGTTGCGCCAACAAATGACACATTGTTTTCAGAATGTTGAATAATAAAACACAATCCGAATTTGCCCTTAACTAATCTTGTAGAGAGGACATTACCATCCATGTCATGTAACTCGTAAGCATAAGCAATCTCCTTGCAAAATCCGCCATTTTCTTCCTGCTCTAAAACATTATGAAGCATGCCTCGCATTCTTGACATTTCAAAATCCTGCGCTTGGTCGCATCTGCCGCCCCATGAATAATCATCAACGCAGTTGTAATAATTCATCATGCGATAATCTGTGTTCTTGTTATGCTCAATTTTTAAAGCATTAATTTCGTTTTGAATTTTTTCTGATAGTTTCATTTTCGTTTTGTCTAAAGTTTTAAATTTTTTTTGGTTTGAAAATATGCGCCGGCATTTTACCGGCGCATGATTAATTATTTATTTAACCATTCTTTGATTTGGATTTGATTGATTAAATTTAATTGATTCCATTTTAATGCTGCGATTTTTTCTGCTTCTTGAATGGATAATTTTAATTCAATCTGCGCAAAGAATGATTTATTTACGCAATCGTTTGAATTCCAAATTTTTTGATAATTGATTTTTGTCTTCATTTCTTTTTTATTTTGTTTTGGTTTTGGTTTTGTATGCAATAGCGCATGACCAAATATAATCGTATTTATTAAAATACAAAACTTTTTTTTATTATTCTTTAAAAAGCGGACTGATAATCATTAAATCGCAGAAAATAATTTGCTCTGAAAAACAAATGGCCGGTATAAAACCGGCCAAATGCACCTATCAAAACCTAAAAAACACTATGAATATTCTAATATACGATTATTTAAAACGAAAGTAAATTGCTAATAATAATATAGAAATAAATATTACAAGAATAAACCATTTAAATTGGAATGCGGTCTTTTCTACGCGCTGTGCTTTAACTTCTTTCTTTATTACAACCATTTGCTCCGCTTTAATTTGTTGTCGCTCTGCGGCCCTTATTTCGGTTTTATATTTATGCCATTTCTTTTTGACTTTTTTAATTGGAATGCTTGTTTTGGTACCAGCACTATCTGTTGAAATTTGGTAATCTATTGTTTCTTCTTCAACAATTAAACCGGTATCAGTTTGTAAAGTTAAAATTTCAATATCTTTTTTTATTTCTACATGGCTGCTGCTATCTGTTTCAATTTTATTAATTGTTTTTATCTCTTTGGTTTTGCATCCAATTAAAAAAATAAGACATGCTGCTATTGCTATTTTTAATTTCATCGTATTTAATTTTTTTATTTTTTATAATTTCTTCTAATTGTTCAATTTCTTTTTGTAATGCAATCAATTCTTCTTCTTTACTCATCTTCTTCTTCAAAATTTAACCATTTTAATCTTTGGTCAATTAACTTTATTAATTCCGTTTGCCATTCTACTTTCTTATTTGGAAAATATAATAATTGATTTTCTTCAACTTCCCACAAAAATTCTTTTAAAAAATATAATTCTTTATAGATATCTTCTTCTAACATATCTTCAATGTCATCAAGATTTAAATCTTCCGGCTCATCTGATTTATTTTTCATCTCCAAAAATTGGTATCTTAATTGTAAATCCTCTTTTCTCATCTAATAATGTAAACGCCTGCGCCGGTCGCTCCGGTTTAAATCCAATCTTATATCCGTATGCGCTTAATCCAATCAAACTTCCGTTCACGCAGCTTGCATGTGTTGGATATAATAATTGATGGAAATGACCAAGAAAATTAAAATCCGCTTTGCGCTGTTCATCTTTTCTATGCAGGTATTTAATTAATGGAATAGATAATCCGCCTATGCCCCCGCCATATTTTAAAGCATCGCCATGAAAGAAACGCAATGTCTTGCCGAATGCTTCAATATAGCAATCATCTGAAATTGGTATGTGAAATTTAATGCGCTTCTCTCTTTTAAAATAATCTTGCAAATCGCAGTACATTCCAAACTCATAATTGTTTTTATAACCGGTAGATGCCATCATCTTCTTTGTTGTCCGGCCATGATTTCCGACAGAGCATGGTAATATCAAATTCAATTTTGAATGTTTTAATATAAACTCAATTCCGCTAATCAATAAACGCTTTGCAAATCTTGTAGCTTCAATTGGCGATAGGTTATTGCTTTCAATTAATTCATCGTGAATATAACCGGAAATAAAATCACCGCCGAGCCAAATAATACAATCATCAATTTGTACATCTTTGCTTTCTTTCTTTATGCATTTTAAAATGTTTTGAAAAATTGTAAACGCCCTGCGTTCTGCAATCTTTAGATTGTATTCATTAAATCCGCTAACTTGACCGGCATAAACATTTTCTTCTAAATGCCAATCAGATAAACTTATAATAGGTATCGCGCGATTGATTTTGCATTCTTTGCCAATTGGTATTTCAAAAACTTCAATCGGCTCTTTTATGCTTAACAAATCATCGTATAATTTTTCTTGCGCTGTTAATTTTTCTAAAAGATAAATATTCTTTTTTGTTATGTCTTGCAATTTTGAATTTATCGCGCGTAACTTTCTATCTTCTTGAATGGCATCTTCAATATTTATTTCTTTTTTTATTGGCTCTGTTTTTTCAAATCCGTTACCGCTATAATATTGTTTCAAAAACCAATGCAGGCCGCCAAAATCTTCTTCTTTAAGTTCCGGATACGCATCAATGATTGCATGTGCAAAATGCGTTTTATTCCCTTTTAGTTTTTTGTAAAGGCTTTTATTCGGCTCTACATATTTTAGCCATTTAGATTGTTTCATTTTACGCGCAGTATTTGTTTTCTATTCTTTCCAATTCTTTTTAACGATACATGCACCCATGCAGGATTTTTATTATCCCCAAATTCCCAAATTAATTGGTCAAATTCAAGATTGTCTTTTACAAAATCGTAAATGATTTTATTTGTCAAATCGCCAAATATATCTGCATCAATATCTATTGCTTCGCCCGACATGTGCTGCGAATTTTTGGCCCCGCCTATTTTCTTGTTCAATAATTCACAACGATAAAAAGATGAGATGCCAATGGGCCGGTTGAAATGTTTTCTAATTGGCTCAAAAACATTTTCTGCGACATGTTTCATGTTCGCTAATATTTCTGCATCTGTTGTTTGATTTTTTATGCCATGTCTAATGGCTGATTGGCTTTTAAATGCTTCTTCTTCTGATATGTGTTTACTTATCATGGCTTTAGATTTAAATCAAATATAAGATATTATTTATCTTTTAAGAATTGTTTGAAAATACTTTTGCCGGTAATGGCTGTTAAATTTTCATCTAATGATTTTAATTCAATCATCGCAACCAATCCGCTAACAATTTTCGTGACTTCCATATCTGTTAAAAAAACATTTTGCATCACAAATGCAATTAAGATTGCGGCCATGTATCCAAAACCTTTCATGATTGTTGGTCGCATCTTTTTAGATGTTATTTCCTCGCCGCGTTTCTTTGCTGCTAAAATGCCGGTAACGAAATCCATCGTAACTAAAAAACCAATTCCAATCATAATTGGATATGCAGGTGTAAAATAAACCGCTAAAAATGTTAAAATCAAATTGGTATTATTTAAAATATAGTTTTTCATTATTCTAATATTATGTATTCTCCGGCTTCTGTTAAAATATATTTGCAATCCTGCGTAATTAAAAAATTACCGCCTGCATCTTCAATACTATTTACGCGCAAATTATCTTCAAAAACTAATATTGCATTTTCCGGATTGTAATTTGAATAATTATCTTGTCCGTAAATTTTTAAAATCCATGTACCAACTTCTAAATCTTCATTAACAATAAAAGAAAAGAAATCACATTCTATGGCTGTGTAAATATTTTTAACTTCTGTACATCCATTATTTTTTGTAAAGACAAACAAATAATAATCATGCGTTTCTTCAAGAAATAATGTTAATTTCGTATCAAGACTTTGATAAATGTTTATCATCTAACTAATCCCCCATGTACTTCTTGAATTCTCTGTATGGTTTTCGCAATCGTTGCAATTTGTTTGGTCAAATAAAGGATTTAAATCAATATTTAATTTCATCCATTCAAACATTTCGTTTGTATAATTTCGCGCCATGTTTGTCCAATAATCTGCCTGCTTTGCGTTCGTATCAAAATCAATAAATTCGCTTTCATCTGTAAATTTACGAACAACACTTTCTTTGGTAACTTGAACAGAATGAAAAAATAATAAATCTGCGTATGCATAGCAAACATGCACCTTCTCTAAATAGCAAAGTAATGCTTCGTTCGCTGCGGTTAATTCATCATCTTCAATCTGTTGGCACAATTCATCAAATAAACCTTGACACAGCAAAGGATTGATATATTTTACCTGCGTATTATTTATCGCAATATCTATATTTTGACTTTCAACATTTCTTGATAATGGAACTACGCCATAAAAATTTTCTTGTTGAATAAATTGGCATTTGCAACAACTCATGGCAATGGATTTATAGGTGGAACAATATCAGATGGTTTCTTTCCAATCAATCCGGCAAGACTTCTGATTTCTTCTTGCGACATACTTTCTAAAACTTTGTTTGCAACCAATGGCGATAATGCATTTATATTATCTATTATGTTTGTTGCTGTTGTATTTAATTTCACTTCTTTGGCACCATATCCAAACGCGCTTCTAATTTCTTCTTCTGTGAAAGATGTTGCAAACGCATCGGCGATAAAACCTAATGGAATTGAATTTGAAACTGAAATAATGGTACCATCGTAATCTTCCATCATCTTTGCTAAATTATTTAATTCAAACATCAAAAGGTTTTGGTCATGTTTGATAATTGCATTCTGATAGTATAATGTAGCATCTGCCAATTCTTTTGCTGTGCCTAATTTGCCGGCAACTTGTATGCCTGCCAATACAGGCGGAACTTGGAATGCGGTTGCAATGTGGTCGCGAATTAAATTAGATAATGCAATGTACATTTCATGCGATGTGCTTTGCGAAAAAGGAACAATCTGTATGCTGCCTTCTTTAGCTGCGCCATCTAATATTGCAAACTTTCCGCCATTGTCTGCGCCGGTTAATCTATCTTCAATATAGTTACGCAAACTATCTTTCATCGGCACGCCATTTTCATCAACGCCATCTAATTTCCAAGGGACATAAACGATAAATGCCGGCGCAAATGAATTATCTATATTGTTTGCATGGAAGTTTTGAATTTGTGCATCTGCATAAATCCATTTCAATGCCGATGCGTATTTCGGTTGAGAATAATATACTTGTCCGGGCTTGTATCGTCTAATGTATTTTAATGCGCCATTCCATTTTCCAAACTCATCGTATAAACCATTTATGCTAAAATTATAAATTTTAGATTTAGTTTGTATATCGTTGAATAAATCAATTGGTACCGCCTTGTATCTTTTTAATTTATTTTCTTGCTGCCAATTGCTTGACAATTTTGCATAAGTAATTTCGCTGTCTTTGTCATTAGGAACGCCTAATCTAATCGTTGAAAAATCTTGACTTTTTACATTTGTCAAATACCCATTAATATTAAATTGCAAAATCAATCCTAAACTTTCAAAATATGCCATGTCATAACAAACTCTTTGATAGAAAGCATCGTTAAAAACTATTTTTAATTTTTCTGCGAATGCGCTTGGCTGATTATTTGGTGTTTCAAAATTCAATCCATCTCCATACAAAAATTTAGCATGCGTTTCAACGCAAGAATTTGCAATCGGCGATGTCTGAACAGATTTTATTATCTCTTGCGGAAAATTGTTATTTAATCCAAAGCGAATTATCCCCCTTGAAACATCATCTGTTTGATTAAAAATAGTTAAATCGGCCGGTGCTTTGGCTTGAAATAAAAAATAATTATCGGATATTTGCGTTAATTCCATATTGTTACAAATTTATTGATATTTAACTCTAAACTTTTGCAATTTTTTTACAAATTAAAATGGTTTAGAACATCTATTGTGCTGTGGTTTTTAAAATGTATCATCTCGCCGGTTGTTTCAAATTTATCCCACAATTCATATTGACCTGCAAATGCAGAAGCTGAACTTGAATTGCGCAATTTACGCGTAATGCATTCGCGGACAAAAGAATAATGATGCATGCGCAGCCAATCAATTTCTTCATGAACTTCAAATGTGTTTGTTCTTCTTGTAGGGTCTGCAAATGCCGGATACCTTCTGTCAAAACACATTATTGTGTTTGGATAAATTTTGTGAATGAATGGCACAAAATAATCTTCATCCGGAACGATTTGTTTCGTAGGATATTTATAATAAGTTTTTAACCGGCAATAAGAAGCATCTAAATCTTTTTCATAGACAATTTGTTTTGCTGCTTCAAAATGATGTGGAAAATACATTTCATCGCAATCCATTTGTATAAAATGCGTACATCCAATCATTCTTGCTAACTGCAATCCCCTATTCCTTTTGTAAGTTTCATTCCATTGCGCAGATGCATCTAATCTTGGAATATAAAATTCATTAAAATCTAATATCTCAAATGGTATGTTCGGCTCGTATATTTCGCCTATGTTACTCATGTTCTGATAGATAACAATTACCGCATCTAAATGCGGTTTAATTAATTCAATAGAGCGGCGCAAATGCTCATCTCCATCCCAAACATTCCAAATCCCTGCTAACTTATTCATAATGAGAAGATAAAAT
>Ga0315294_10000714_pt1 | contig 35928 bp, 30 predicted proteins | sample YL17G13_40_MG_FD_203626 | JGI IMG/M metagenome (GOLD analysis project Ga0315294, IMG submission 203626) | Sediment microbial communities from Yellowstone Lake, YNP, Wyoming, USA - YL17G13_40 | ecosystem: Environmental > Aquatic > Freshwater > Lake > Sediment | place: USA: Wyoming | collected...
CTTCAACGGGTGCCGAAGTCGCGATAGACGTAGGCATCGCCAGCCTGCTCACCATGAGCGACGGCGAGCACACCGAAAACCCCAAGTGGTATCGGTCGGAGCAAGCCCGTTTGGGTATCCTGCAACGCCGGGTTGCACGTCGTAAGTTGGGAGAGGCTAATCGGCGCAAGGCGGTCCGGGCGGTCCAACACCATCACTTGCGTGTCGCGAACCGCCGAACGGACTTCCTGAAGAAGTTGGTCTACGACCTTATCTCGCGCTACGACCGGATTGCAGTCGAGGACCCGCCCATCCCGAACATGGCACGGAACCCGCACTTGGCCAAGAGTATCCTGGACGCTGGCTGGGGGTACTTTCGCATGCATCTATCTTTCAAGGCAGCATGGGCCGGGAAGATGGTTGTGGCGGTCGCTCCAGACTACACCTCCAAGACTTGCTCGGGCTGCGGGGCACTCTTTGAGACCCTAACGTTGGCAGACCGTTGGGTGCGTTGCGATTGCGGCCTTTCCATGGACCGCGATGAAAACGCAGCCCTGAATCTGCTCGCGCTCGGACGGAGCGCGTGGGGCATAACGTGGCCGGTTACGGCGAGCGTGCCCCAAGAAGCCGCTGGGCTTTAGCCCATGCGGAGCGTCACATTCCCGAGATGGAGTCGGCGGCCTCCTTCGGGAGCTCAGAGCGGGCGGAGGCCGTCCTCAAACGAAACCGAAACTCAGGTGCAGTCGCGGGGGCTCGGCGGGCTTGGCCGGCAGCCCTCACGCTCCCGTCGCAAGTCTTCCGGATGCGGATTCGAGCAAGTGCAATGGAAGGGACCACTTCAGCCAGCAGCCGCGGCGCCGGCTTCAGAGCCAGATCGGTCTTGCAGTGACTGCTCAACCACGCGCCGCGATCCATCTCGCCTCACGAATAGAGACGAATGTAGCCGAAGGTGGGCATGCGGTGTAGGTCCACGGGCCCAGCCGTCTGAGTGTGTAGGAGGTTCATCACTGAGATGAGGTCTTCTCGCCGTGCCGGCATATGCGCCTCCCTGTCGTACCCGGCTACGGGTCCAGGTGCCCATCGGAGTCCACTGCCGCACTGGCGTTGAACTGGGAGTGTCTCATCCGGACGTCTTCCGGGCTTGACCAACGTAGGTGGCGCGGCGCAACTCGCGTCTAACGCAAACGAGATTCGCCTTCCGCAGGTTTGGATACTGCTGCTAGGATGATCAGATCGGCGCCTTAGCCAACTCGACCCGCCCGGGCGCCGACGGAGGCCTCATGTCTGAACAACATCGGCCCTTGCTGGACGGAATCCTGGTTGTTGACCTGACGCGTGTGTTAGCCGGACCGTATTGCACGATGATGCTTGGAGACCTGGGCGCGGAGGTCATCAAGATCGAAGAGCCGAGATTGGGCGACGACACGCGTGCCTGGGGTCCGCCCTTCGCCCCAGGAGGCGAGTCGGCCTACTTCCTTTCTGCCAACCGGAACAAGAGAAGCCTGACCCTCAACCTCAAGACGGATGATGGGAAGGCTGTCCTCCGGCGCTTGATAGCACACGGCGACGTCCTCGTAGACAACTTCCGCACTGGCACCCTTGAGAGTTGGGGGCTTGACTACCCGACCCTCCAGTCGATCCGCCCCGGGCTGATTGTTTGCTCCATCACTGGCTACGGTCAGACGGGACCCTACCGTCAGCGACCGGGTTACGACTTCATGGTCCAGGCCATGGGAGGCTTCATGAGCCTGACGGGGCCTGCAGACGGCGAGCCTTTCCGGGCCGGTGTCGCCATCGCCGATCTCGGAGCCGGCATGTTTGCGGCCACAGCCATCCTGGCCGCCCTCTTCGCGCGGGAGCGCACAGGGGATGGCCAGCGGATTGATATCTCCCTCCTGGACACGCAGGTTGCGCTGCTGTCCTATGTCGCCAGCAACTACCTCATCTCGGGGCAGCTCCCGACCCGCTACGGGAACGGCCATCCCAATCTCGTTCCGTACCAATCGTTCCTGGCCCAAGACGGATACTTCGCCTTCGCCTCAGGGAACGACTCACAGTGGAAGCGCTTCTGCGAGCGGGTAGGCAAGGCCGAATGGGCTGAGGATTCGCGCTTTGCCACAAACAGGGCACGCGTCGAGAACCGTGATGCCGTCGTCGAAAGGCTAAACGAGCTGTTTCGGACACAGCCAGCGCAGGCCTGGATTGACTTGTGCGAGTCGATCGGGATTCCGGCGGCTCCCATCAATAGCGTCGACCGGGTCTTCGCCGATCCGCAAGTCGTGGCGCGGGGCATGCGGACCGAGGTCGACCATCCGACCGCCGGACGCGTGCCGATGATCGGATCGCCTCTTTGCATCCCGACCTCCCCTGCACGTGTCTTCCGTGCGCCGCCCACCCTCGGGCAGCACACACAGGAAGTGCTTGTCAACTTGCTGGGCTACACCGCGGACGAGGTGAGCGCCTGGCGCCAGGCTGGCGTCGTGTAGCACGCCTCAGGGCACGATTCGGGCAGTCTTCCGTGCCGGTGCGTTGGCCTTCGGCGGGCTGGCTCCCCACGTACGTCTTGCACGTGGAGAGCTGCAGGTTGCCTCGCTCCGGAGGGCAATGGTTGTCGTCTGCAGATGGGAGCATTGCCTGGCCCGCGGCACTATGGGCTTGTCTGTGATTGGTGCCGTCCACCCGGATGCCCCCCACATCGCTGGCTGATACCACGACGGCCTGGTTACTCCCGACGTTGATAGGACTTCATCGGCGCCTCGTTGCCGTGTGACATACGCAGATGACAAAGAACGACGCTCCGATGGAGGTCAGCGGCTCCAAGACGCGGTGCTCTCCACCACAAACCGCCGGAGCATATGAGATCGGGCGGGGAAGGGCCTGCGAGCCAGGATCCCGGTCCTCATCCGGGTCTCAGCACCACGACACAATCTCGGCTGACGACGGGCGCCGGACGACTTGACTGCGCCCGACCAGGAAGCAGGCATGAGGCTGTCTCCCGTTCCTGCCAGATTCGTTGGAGAGAGCCATCGCCCCGCGCTGCAATCGTGGAGCCACACCAGATTCCACCATCGACTGAGGCGGTGGTCTGGGAAGGAGCAAGATCAACCTCAAGCAGGTGAATGTTAGGCTGGACCCGCACGTCCGACCGGGTAGATCCCCGCCTCTTCGCAGGCATGGGCCACACGCAGGAGGGCCGACTCCTCAAAGAACCGGCCGACCAACATCATGCCCACAGGCAGGCCGTCGGAAAGCGCACACGGGACTGAAAGCGCGGGATGCCCAGTGACATTGAACGCTGCAGTGTTGGGGGTCATTTCCAGGTTGCGGGGAAAGCTCTCCACCCACGAAGTCTTCGGGTCCGGCAGGGGCGTGGCCTTCATCGGCGTGGTGGGCAGGAGGAGCACGTCGATGGATGTCAGGGCCTCGTCGTAGGCTTGCCTGAGAAGCAGTGCCAGATTCTGGGCTCGGGCGTAGTAGCGGCCGTCATATCGGCGCAGCATCGCCTCCCCCAGGAGGACCTGAAACTTGATGGTTTCTGAGAAGAGGTGGGGCTTGTCGCGGAATCCGCGGGCATAAGCCTCGAGCAAACTGAGGGTGTAGTACCCCTTCCAGTTGGTGCCTGTCCCCCGGCCCCTGAACATCAAGGCGGTCCGGCCCTCCACGGCGACGACACGCCAGATGTGATGTGCCTGACGGTGAAGGGGAATGGAGATGCTCTTCACCTCCGCCCCGAGGTGAGCTAGGCGAGTAGCAGCCGCGCGCACCGCCGCGTCTACATCGTCCTCCGAGGTGGATGGCCAGGCGAATCCCTCCTCGAGCACCCCGACCCGCAGGCCCTTCACCTCGCCGGACAAGGCTTGGCTATAGGCTTCGGGGGTGCAATGGGGCTGCCGGGGGTCCAGATGGTCTTCCCCGGCGACGGCCTCCAGCAGAAGGGCGAGGTCGATGGTTGTGTCAGCGATCAGGCCGGCATGATCCTGGGTCAGCTCTGCCGACGAAATCCCCGTGTACGGAACAAGGCCATAGGTCGGCTTGATGCCATAGACGCCACACCAGGCGCTGGGGATGCGGATGGAGCCACCCTGGTCTGCTCCCAGAGCCAGCTCGGCTTCGCCGGAGGCAACCAAGGCGGCGGGACCGCTGGTGGACCCCCCCGCAGAGCGACTTGCGTCATGAGGATTTCGCACGGGGCCGGTATCCGATGTGAAGCTGCTGCCGCCAAAGGACAGGTGCTCACAGACCCCTTTCCCGACGATCTCGGCTCCGGCATCTAGCACCCGGGTCACTACGGTGGCATCCACATCCGGGACGTACCCTTCCATGACCCGTGAGCCGTTCATCATCGGAACACCGGCTACACAGATGTTGTCCTTGACCACCACCCGCTTGCCCCGCAGCGGGCCATCGGCCTTCCCCTTGATGGAGCACCTCCAGTACCAGGCGTTGAGGGGATTCTCCTCCGACCTTGGGGCCCTAACGTCCTCACGAGGGTAGCGGACCGTAAGTGTTGGCTGGTCCGCCGCGGCCACCGCCTCGAACGACAGGAGGGGACCACGCATCAGCTCACGGTAGGCTTGCAGGTCCGAGTCGCTCACAGACAGACCCAACTCCTCGGAAAGTGAGCGCAGGAAATCAAGGGACGGGAGCTCGGGCCTGCCTAGGGGCACATCCGTCGCAGGCACGTTCGCCTGCGGCAGCTGCTGTAGGGAAAGGGATACCTTCCTCACATTGACTCCGCTTCGGTCTGTATGTTCACGTTCAGCAATCTGTCGGCGAATACTAGCACACTCGGTCCGACCTGCATGAGATCGGCCCTCGGTCGGCTTGTGGCCACGCCTTCCGGGTGGACCTTTCGCAGTCGGGGTGAAGGTCAAGATGCATGTTCGTCGACCATCACTCGGGTCGCGGGGACAAGACATAGCGCATCCGCACCAACGGACCGCCACGTCGTGCCCCCACATGACGGCCAGGACCGCCCGACAAGCGGAATGGTCAGGGACCGCACAGTCATTTCGGCTGGTCCGTTCGGTGCATCGCCTTGATTCGTCAAGCCAGAATGAATATACTTGACAATCACCTAAGCATGTTTCCGGCAGGAAATCCAATTCGTGCGTTTGGAGCCCCCAGTACGAGTTGCTCGCGAAGCTTACGCCTTCAATAGTCGCGCTCTCGAACCGTTGCTCCGGGGCTACCCAATGGACATGAAGCCGTGGCCCGCCGCGACCACAAGACCGTAGACCGGCGAGAAATGGATAGGGGAGGCTCGGCCTGTGTGTGCGGCCCAGGTGACGCTGGGGGCACGGCATCAAGCCGGTCCGCTTGAGAACCATGGGGCGTACTGCTTATAGAAGGAAAGTCCCCCCGTACCTGGGCGAGGAAGGGGGAGGGTCTCCCGTCGGCATCCTACAAGCCTGGACCGATCGGCATCCCGAGTCCAGCAGAAGAGAGGCCCGATGGCAATCATCAAGGCTGAAGTTCGTTCGGGCGCCTACTACGATTCCGTCGTCCTCATGCAGCTGCAGCGCGCCTTGACGGAACAGCCCGGCGTCCTCGACGCCGGGGTCGTCATGGGCACCAACGCCAACAAGGAAGTCCTGGCGCAGAGCAGCTTGCTGGTTGCCGAAGCCGAAGCCGCCGGCAATGATGACCTCATCATCGTAGTGCGCGGCACGGATGAGACCTCGGCCCAAGCGGCCCTGGCAAAGGTGGATGAGCTCGCGGCCGCGCGCCGAGGTCGTGCAGGGGACCAAGAGTACCATCCCCGCAGCCTCGAGACCGCGGCCAAGATGTTGCCCGAGGCCCAGTGGGTCCTGGTTTCCGTTCCGGGGCGATACGCCGCCGGGGTGTCGCGGCAGGCCTTGCGCCTGAACAAGCACGTCTTCCTCTACAGTGACAACGTCTCCCTCGAAGATGAAGTCGCGCTCAAACAGGAGGCGGCCCAGAAGGGGCTCCTGGTCATGGGGCCGGATTGCGGTACGGCGATCGTGAATGGCATCGGCCTGGGCTTTGCCAACAAGGTGCGCAAAGGCCCCATCGGACTCGTGGCGGCTTCCGGGACCGGCCTGCAACAGGTCACCGTGCGCATCCATCAGATGGGAGGCGGTATCACACATGCCCTGGGCACCGGGGGGCGCGATCTGTCGGAGGCCGTGAGCGCCATCACCGCGCGTCAGGGCCTCGACTTGATGGCCCGCGACCCAGAGGCCAAGGTGATTGTCCTCGTGTCGAAGCCGCCCTCCTCCAAGATCGCCGATACCCTGGTCCAGGCGGCGCGTTCGGTCGGCAAGCCCGTGGTGGTCAACTTCATCGGCTATGCCAGCGCCTCGCGCCGAGTGGACAACGTCTTCTTTGCCACCACCTTCGATGAGACCGCCGAGTTGGCCATCCGTCTGATCGACTCGCCCGAAGACTTCGCCGCGCAGCCGGATCTGTCCAAGTTCGCGCCCGGCCAGCGCTACTTGCGAGGCCTCTTCTCGGGCGGTACGCTGCAGTACGAGGCCCTGTTGATCCTACAGAACTACGTTCCCGTGGTCCACTCGAACGCCCCGCTGGACAAGAAGAACAAGCTCGAAGACTCCCTGGTCAGCAAGGCTCACACGGTCATCGACCTTGGCGAGGACGAATTCACGGTTGGCCGTCTGCATCCCATGATGGACAACGATCTCCGCATTCGGCGCCTCGAGAAGGAAGCCTCGGACCCGGAAGTGGCCGTCCTGTTGTTGGACGTCGTTCTGGGCTTCGGCGCCCATGGCGATCCGGCCAGCGAGCTGGCTCCGGCGATCGCCGCCGCCATTGAGGCTGCCCGAGAGGCCGGCAGACACCTGGAGGTGGTGGCGATCGTCAGCGGCACCGATGGAGACCCGCAGGGGATCGAGGCGCAGATCCAGCGGCTGAGAGATGCCGGCGCCAAGATCGAAACCAGCAATGACGCCGCCGCTCGCTATGTGGGTCGGTTGCTGCAGGCGATTGAGCGCGCCTCCCATCCCGGCACCGCTCCGACGATGAAGCCGGTCGACCTGCAGGCGCTGAAGAACCCCCTGGCGGGCATCAACGTCGGTCTGGAGTCCTTTGCCGACAGCCTGAGAGACCAGGGCGCTCAGGCTGTGCATGTGGACTGGAAACCCGTTGCCGGAAGCAGTGAACGGTTGGCGAGCATCCTGGAGCGGATGAGACAAGCGCAGTAGGTCTTGGCTCGACGGTCTTGAGGGCCGCGGTGCTACCGGCGCGGAGAGAAAAAGGGGCTGCGGCGGGGATTGTCGGGTGGTACAGGTTTTCCGACCACTGCATGCGGTCGTCGCGCCGGGCCAGGGCCGCCTAAAGAGTGAACGCCTTGTCGCCGCTGCGCCGTTCCCTCTTCGTTCGATCAACTCTGGCGCCGCTGCGACCCGGCATCTTCTTCCAGCAGGCCTTCTCGGTTGTGTGCCCGGTGAAGGCAGGTCTTCCTTGAGCTCACACCCGGGATAGGCAACGAGTCCCCCGCCGACGATCTGGAGGTGGTCATGGATATCGAAAAGGCGAACACCGAAGTCACCCAGCGTATGATGGACGCCCGGCCGATCGCCACCACCATGGCCAAGGCGATCGAGGTCGTGCCCGGCCTGCACGAGGACATGCTCCTGCATGCGGGTCCTCCGGTGACCTGGGAGCGCATGGCCGGCCCGATGCGAGGCGCCATGATGGGGGCCCTGATCTTCGAGGGCAAGGCCAAGAGCGGCGACGACGCCGAGAGGATGCTCAAGTCAGGCAAGATCGAGTTCTCGCCCTGCCATGAGCATATGTGCGTGGGCCCCATGGCCGGGGTGATCTCGCCTTCCATGCTGGTTTACGTCATTGAGAACCAGACCCACAAGATCAAGTGCTTCTCCAATCTCAATGAAGGCCGCGGCAAAGTCCTGCGCATGGGCGCCTACGGCCCGGAGGTCTTGGAGAAGCTGCGCTGGATGGAGTCGACCCTCGGCCCGACGATCAAGGCCGCCCTGGAAGCCATCGGCGGCATTGACATACGCGCTATCCTAGCAAAGGCGCTTCAGATGGGCGATGACGGGCATAACCGCCTGGACGCCGCCTCGGTCCTATGGACCGCCCAACTGGCTCCCTACATCGCCAAGACCGCCAAAGACAGCGCCACGGCGTTTGAGGTCATCAAGTCCCTGGGCGAGAACGCCTTGAGCGTTCTCAATCCCGTCATGGCCGGCTGCAAATCCATGACCGCCGCCGGTCACAACGTGGAAGGCAGCACCATCGTCACCATCATGGCGCGCAACGGCACCGATTTCGGCATCAAGGTCAGCGGTCTGGGAGACCCATGGTTCACGGCGCAGGCCCCGATCGTCAAGGCACTGTACTTCCCCGGCTTCAAGGAGTCGGACGCCTGCCGCGATATCGGCGACAGCGTCATCACCGAAACGGCCGGCATCGGGGGCTTTGCCATGGCGGCCGCCCCCGCCCTGGTCACGTTCATCGGCGGCGTGCCCCGGGACGCCATCAATACCACGCTCGACATGTACGAAATCACCTTTGCCGAACACAAGCAGTTCTCCATCCCCTACCTGGACTTCCGCGGCACACCGACCGGGATCGATATCCGCAAGGTGGTCGAGAAGCAGATCACCCCGCGGGTGAATACGGGCGTCGCTCACAAGGAGCCGGGCATTGGACAGGTCGGGGCAGGTGTCGTTTCCGCCCCCATGAGCGTGTTCGAAGACGCGCTGGTTGCCTTCGCTGATCGCTACGGCTTCTAGACCTATCCCCAAGCTGACGGAGGCGAGCATGGATCGCGAAAGCTTCATCACGATGATGGCCCAGGCCAAGCTGCACGACCTGACTCAAGCCTGCAGCGTGTTCACTCCCCCTTGGCCCGGGGAGAAATCGCTTGAAGTGCACTTCTTCAAGCGCGTCACCGGTGCGTATGGCGGCGGGCAAGGCGCCAACGGTCAGATCCTAAACTGGAGCAATACGGTAGGCACCCACCTGGTGGGCGAACGGGCATTTCACTCCGGCGGCCGTGCCATCGCCGACATTCCACTGAAGGACCTGTCCGGTCCCGGTGTGATCGTCGACATCTCGGACATGGTCTCGGACTACAGCATCATCACCCCGGAGATGATCACCAAGAAAGCCGAGGTCAAGAAGGGCGACATTCTGATCCTCAACACCGGGTATCACAAGTACTCGTGGGACCAGCCGCAGGTGAACAACCCGAAGGCGCAAGGCGGCGTGGAATCCATGGAATTCGGGTTTCTCGTGCGCCATCCGGGTCCTTCCATCGCCTTCTACAAGTGGGCCCTGGACATGAAGCTCAAGGTCATCGGGGTGGATTGCGGCGCCGCCGAACACCCGATGAACACCCCGATCCGCCGGATGCACGAGAACCACTTCAAGTTGGCCGAGGAGAAGCTGAAGCGGGAAACCGGCAAGACCTGGGACGAGGCCTTCCCGCAGGGCGAGTACTACGAGCTCACCCACCTGACGATGCCGCAGCAGCATCTCGTGCTGGTCGAGTGCATTGTCGGCGAGATCGACCAGCTCAAGAACAAGCGCGCCTGGATCCAGATCATGCCGATCCCCTTCGTGGAAGTGGAGGCCGCCTGGGCGCGTGTCTCCGCCCTGACCGCGCCGGCGGGAATGAGCGAAGATGCGTTCATGGCCGCAATGCAAAGCTCGGAAATGATCGACATGACCGTGCCCTTCAGCGTCCAGACCCCGCAGTGGCTCAACTACGTTCCCCTGAGCGTCACCTACACCAAACGCGTGGGCGGGCAGTACTTTGGCATGGGACGCAACGGCTCCATCTGCAATGCCAGCATTCACCTCGGCACGCACATGGACGGCGAGAAGCACTTCTATCCCAACGGGCGAACGATCGGACAGGTGCCCCTGTCGGAATGGGTCGGACCCGGCGTCATCGCCGATATCTCTCACCTGGTCAGCGATTCCAGCGTCTACACGCCCAAGATGATTGAAGAGGTGGTCGACATCCGCAAGGGCGACATCCTGGTCATCAAGACGGGTTGGCACAAGTACGGCTGGTGCAGCAAGGATTCGGATGAATTCCGCTACATGGTGAAGCACCCAGGTCCCTCGGCCGACTTCTCCAGGTGGGCGGTCGACCTGGGGCTCAAGTGGATTGGCGTGGACGCCGTATCCGCCGACCACCCCATGAATACCATCATGCGCCTATGGCATCCCAAGACGTTCGCCGAGGCCAACGCCAAGCTGGTCAAGGACTTCGGCAAGGACTGGGATGAGATGTACCCGCTGGAAGGCTTCTACCAGGACATGCACCTCAACCTGTTTCCCAAGAAGATCGTGCACGCCGAGAACCTGGCGGGGGATATCGCCACGGCACAGAGCGGCCGCTACTACATTGGCTGCTACCCGCAGAAGGCCATGGAGGCGGAGTCGATGTGGGGCCGCTTCGTGGCCTTCAAAGAGGGCCGGTGAGGCAGCGGGCTGACCGCCTTCGGCGAGGATCCGCCCGCGCGTGTCGGCGATGATTCTGGTCACCGGTGCGGCTGGCAAGACGGGTCGGGCGGTGCTTCGGGCGCTAGCCGGCCGACGGGAGCCCGTCCGGGCGCTGATCCACCGACCGGACCAGGCGCCTTCCCTGCAGGCGCTCGGCGTCCAGGAGACGCTGGTCGGAGACCTGCTCGACCGGGCTGGCATGCAGCGCGCCGTGGACGGGGTGCGAGCGATCTACCACATGGCGCCGAATGTCAGCCCGGACGAGATCCCCATGGGCCAGACCGTCATCTCCGCCGCACAATCCGCAGGCGTCGAGCGCCTGGTGTTCCACTCGGTGCTGCACCCGCACATCGAGGCCATGCCCCACCACTGGCAGAAAGCGCGTGTCGAGGAGTTGCTCTTCGCCTCCGGCTTGGGCTTCACCATCCTGCAGCCGACGGCCTACATGCAGAATGTCGCCGCGTCCTGGGAAGCGATCCTGACGCAGGGCCGGTATCCGGTGCCGTACTCGCCCGAGACGCGCTTGAGCCTGGTCGACCTGGAAGATGTCGCCGAGGCAGCCACCACTGTTCTCACCGATCCCGGGCACACCGGCGCCACAATCGAATTGGTCGGCACGCCGGGCATGTCCCCACGCGACATCGTCGAATTGCTGAGCGCCGAGTTGGACCGCCGCGTGATCGTCGACGTGTTGCCTTTGGAAGCGTGGGAACGCAGGGCCCGGGCCTCCGGCCTGGGGGAGTATCAGGTTTCGGCGCTGACTAGGATGTTCGCCTACTATGAAGAACACGGCCTGACCGGCAGCCCGCAGGCTTTGACGAATGTCCTCGGGAGGCAGCCCACGTCCTTCCCGGCGTTCGTCCGGCGGGTTATCCAGGAAGGCGCGCCGTGATCACTGAGTTGGCCAACTACCTGGAACGACTGGAGGACCTGCGCGGGCAGATCTCAGGCCTGTTCGCCGGCTTGCCGGCGGAAGCCCTGAACTGGCGGCCCCTGCCGGGGACCGGGGACCACGCCACCAATTCCCTGGCGGCTCTGGCCGTCCACACCGCCGGCGCCGAGCATTTCTGGATCGCGGAAGTGGTCGGCGGTCGCCCGGCGACCCGCGACCGGGAAGCGGAGTTTGCCACGCTGGCGGCCTCCTCGGCGGAGATCGTCCGGCTGCTGGAGAACACGTCGCGGGAGACCAGGGAGGTCTTCCTGACGCTGAAGGGCACCGACCTAGGGGACACGCGTCAGACCGCAGGCCGCACGGTCCCGGTGCGTTGGTGCCTCTTGCATGTGATCGACCATACTTCGCTTCACCTGGGGCACATGCAGGTCACTTTCCAGTTGTGGGCAGGCGGCCGGAGCATTCCGTCGCCACTGTGGTTTGAGCGTCTGCCTCACGATCCTGAGAATGAGCGGAGATCCACGCCCGGCATGGCCGATAGCCCAGGAGATGAGCGTCTATGAAGCCAGCGCCCTTCGATTACTTCGCACCCACAACGGTAGAGCAAGCCCTGGCTCACCTGGCCGAGCATGGCGATGAGGCCAAGGTCCTGGCCGGCGGGCAGAGCCTGGTCCCGATGATGAACTTCCGGCTGGTCACGCCGTCCGTGCTGGTGGACCTGAACTCCATCCCGGATCTGGCATACATCCAGCCCGACGAGGATGGCGGTCTGCGCCTCGGAGCCCTGACCCGCCACCATCAGGTCGAGGTGGATTCACTGGTTGCGGCGCGGATGCCCCTGCTCCACGAAGCCATGCCCAAGATCGGCTATCCACAAATCCGCCGGCGCGGCACTTTGGGCGGCAGCCTATGTCATGCGGATCCATCGGCTGAGCTCGCGGCCGTGAGCGTTGCCCTGAACGCGCGCTTCCGGCTGCGCAGCCCCCGGGGTGAGCGTTGGGTCCCGGCGCAGGACTTCTTCCTCGGGTTGTTCACTACGGTCCTGCAGCCCGATGAGCTATTGGTCGAGGTGGCATTGCCGCCGCTGCCGGCACGAACCGGAGCGTCCTTCCTCGAGGTCGCCCGCCGGCGTCACGATTTCGCCCTGGTCGGCGTCGCGGCACTCGTATCCCTGGACGAGAATGGCGGCTGCCGGCAGGCCAGGATGGTGTTCCTGAGCGCCGGCGACCGGCCGATGGAGGCCCATCGGGCGGCGGACGTGCTGACCGGGCATGCACCTACGCCGGAAGCCATTCGGGCTGCGGCGGAGATCGCCGCCTCTGACGATATCGATCCCAGCAGCGACATTCACGCCACGGCGGAGTTCCGCCGCCATCTGGCGAAGGTTCTGGCTCGGCGCGCCCTCGAGCAGGCATGCCGGCGCGCGGCGGAGATGAAATAGGATGGCAACCACGGAGCCAACCATGCCCAAGCTCTTCGATCTGGCCCTGACGGTCAATGGCACGCGCTTCGAACAGGCGGTCGAGCCGCGCACGCTGCTCAGCGATTTCCTGCGCCACGATCTGGGCCTGACCGGCACGCATGTGGCCTGCGAGCACGGCGTGTGCGGGGCCTGCACCGTCCTGCTCGACGGGGAGCCCGTCCGGTCCTGTCTGGTTTTTGCCGTCCAGGCGCACGGCCACAGCGTCACCACGGTCGAGGGTCTGGGTTCCATCGAGCAGCTGCATCCGGTCCAGGAGGCCTTCCGGCAGGCGCACGGCGTACAGTGCGGGTTCTGCACGCCGGGGATCCTGACCACGGTGGTGGCCTTCCTGGACGACAATCCCGATCCAAGCGAGGAAGAGATCCGCGAAGCCCTCTCCGGCAACCTGTGCCGCTGCACCGGCTACCAGCACATCGTCGACGCCGTGCAGCTGGCCGCGAAGAATATAAAGACCGCACACCAGCAGCCCGCCCGATGATGGATGCACCTTCCATCCGTCGTGGGGTGACCCCAGGAGCAGATCTGTGACCAAGACACTCATCGGAAAGCGCGTGCTGCGAAACGAGGACCCCCGCTTGCTCACCGGGCAAGCCCAGTTCGTGGACGATGTGGAAATCCCCGGTCTGCTCCACGCCGCCTTCTTGCGCAGTGACCACGCTCACGCCCGCCTGCTCGGATTGGATGTGAGCGCCGCCCGCCAACGACCGGGCGTGGTCGCCGTCTTCACGGCCGAAGATATGGGCGCCGATTGGGAACCGGGACCGCCGCTGGTCTCTCCCCCGCCCACGGCCAAAGATGTCCTGTTCCATTCGCGCCGGCAGGTCCCGCTGGCCAAAGACAAGATCCGCCATGCTGGCGAGGCGATCGCCGTGGTCATCGCCGAGAACCGCTACATCGCCGAGGATGCGGTCGAGGACATCATCGTCGATCTGGAGCCCCTGGAGGCGGTGGTCGACCTGGAACAGGCCCTGCACCCGGGCAGTCCCCTGGTGCACGACGACCTGGATTCGAATCTGGCCGCCCACCTGTTTCAGAAGAAGGGAGACTATGAAGCTGCCCGCAAGCAGGCCGACCTGGTCTTGCAGCGGAGGATCATCATCGATCGCGGGGCGGCGGCGGCCATGGAGAATCGCGGCATCGTCGCCGACTGGGACGAGAGGAGCCAGCATCTGACCATCTGGGATACGACCCAGGCACCGATCCCGATTCGGAACGGGACTGCGGCCCGGCTGGGCCTGTCGGAGAACCAGGTGCGGGTGATCGCCCCCTTCATCGGAGGCGGCTTCGGACCCAAGATGATGATGTTCTATCCCGAGGAGCTGGTGATCCCCTGGGCGGCGAAGAAGTTGAAGCGCCCGATCAAGTGGATCGAGGACCGGCGGGAGAATTTCTACGCTACCACCCAGGAACGCGGGCAGATCCACGACGTTGAGATCGCCCTCAGCCGGGACGGGCACATCCTGGGCCTGAAGGACATCTTCCTGCATGACACCGGCGCCTACGACCCCTACGGCCTGACCATCCCCCTCAACACCCAGTGCCATGCGATGGGGGGGTATGACATCAAGAACTTCACCACCGAAGTCAGCGTGGTCTTCACCAACAAGACGCTGGTCACGCCCGTTCGGGGAGCCGGACGTCCTCAAGGCATCTACGTCATCGAACGTCTGCTGGATGCCGCTTCCAAGGAGTTGGGAATCGATCCGGTGGAAATCCGCCGGCGCAACCTCATACCTGCGGATGCTTTTCCCTATGAGCATGGGATCATTGACCAGGCTTTTTCGCCGCTCATCCTGGACAGCGGGAACTACTGGCCCGTGATGCAGAAGGCGCTGGAAATGATCGGCTACGAGAAGTTCATCCGCGACGAGCAGCCCCGCCTGCGCCAAGACGGGAGATACGTCGGCATCGGCATCACCCCCTTCATCGAGTCGACGGGCGTGGGCCCCTATGAAGGCGCCCGCGTAACGGTCGAGGCCAGCGGCAAGATCTTCGTCGCCACCGGGGTCGGGACCCAGGGGCAGGGCCACTTCACGACCTTCGCCCAAGTCGTAGCTGAGCAGCTAGGGGTGGCGGTGAGCGATGTGCGCATCGTGTCCGGCGACACCGCCGAGTTTCATTGGGGAACCGGCACCTTTGCCAGCCGCGGGGCAGTGGTCGCTGGCAACGCCATCCACGCCGCAGCCGTGATCGTGCGCCGCAAGGTGCTGGAATTGGCCAGCAAGCAGCTGGACACACCCGAGGACGAGTTGGAGCTGGAGGGGGGCCGGGTTCGCGTGGCGGACATCCCCAACCGGTCGATCAGCCTGGCCGAGCTGGCCAACCTGGCCAACCCCCTACGCGGGGCGGTCGAGCCGGGCACCGAGCCCGGCCTAGAAGCCACGGCCTACTTCGGCCCGCGCTACGGCGCTACGGCCTTCGGCGCCCATGCCATGATCCTCGAGATCGATCCGGAAACGATGATGATCGAGATCAAGCGCTACGTCACGGTCGAGGATTGCGGCACGGTGCTCAACCCCCTGATCCTGGAGGGCCAGATCCATGGGGGCGTATCCTTCGGCATCGGCAACGCCTACTACGAGAAGCTGCACTTCGATGAGAACGGACAGCTGCTGAACGCCTCCTTTGCGGACTACCTGATACCGTCGGCGACGGAGATGCCGCGCATCGAGGTAGGCCATGTGGAAACCCGCTCCCCTCTGAACGAACTGGGCACCAAGGGAGTCGGCGAAGCGGGGACGATCCCGGTGCCGGCCCTCTTCGCTCAGGCCATTGAGAATGCGCTGGCCGATCGGGAGCTGGAGATCCTGGAGAGCCCTCTCAGCCCGAACCGCCTGTATGAACTCTTGAGCCGGAAGGAGGCTGGATGAAGATCGAAGGTCAGTACACTTTTGACGGCCCGCGCGAAGTCCTGTGGGAGCTGGTGCGGGATCCACAGGTCCTGGCGACATGCCTGCCGGGGTCGCCGAGCGTGCGTCAAGTGGGAGAGCATGAGTACGAAGGCGAGATCGGGATCCGCGTCGGCCCCATTTCGGGAGCCTTCGCCGGCCAGCTGTCGGTCACGAACGAGGTGCCGCCCGCCAGCTGCACCCTGACGGTGGAAGGCAAGGGAAAGGTCGGGTTTGTCAAGGGCGTCGGGAACATCGATATGACCGACCAGGGCCCGGGCAAAACCTTGATGAAATACACCGGTGAAGTACAGATTGGCGGAAGGGTCGCCAGCGTAGGCCAGCGCCTGTTCGATTCAGTGAGCCGGGGCATGATTGACCAGGCTCTGGGCAAGCTGAATGAAACGTTGCAGGCGCGGAGCGCGGCGCGCTAGCGTCGGCAGCCGGCAGGGGAGGTTGCCGCATGAAGCCGCGCATTGCGATTGGCAGTTACGGCCATATGCCTGTACTATCGAAGGCACGGCAGTCAGCCATGCGGTTGGCCGGAGCCAGGCTGCAACCCGGGCCGATCGCGGACATGCCCCACCCGAACGCCATGGGTTGAGATCAGCGAAGGGAGGTCACCGGCCTATCGATCACCAACCATGCTCCGCCTCTCCACCACCCGTCTCCATTCTCAGATGATCGCGAGGGAGGAAGTGATGAAGCCCAATAAGTCGTTCGTGTTCGCCGCGCTGCTCCTGATCGCCAGCATGCTGCTGGGGTCCTGTGCGCCCGCGGCTACGCCCACGGCCGCGCCCCCGGTCGAGCAACCCACGGTGGCGGTCGAGCAACCCACGGCGGCGGTCGAGCCGCCAACCGCCGAGCCGATGAAGATCACCCTGGCGATTTTGCACTTCAGCCCGATCGCCGGCACCACCTGGTCCGGTGCCCATGACCGCGGCGCCAAGCGCCTCGCCGCCAAGTACCCCGATGTCACCTATGTCTACCGCGAGAACGTCCTTCCAGATCAGGTCAATCCTTTCGCCGAAGAGCTGATCGCCAGCGGGGCGAACATCGTCATCGGCAATGCGGAGTTCATCGGTCTGCCCCTGAAGGACATCGCCGACAAGTATCCCAACGTCTACTTTGGGAGCATCCTTGCCAGCGACAGCACGACCAAACCTAACTTCATCCGGTTCTTCCCCAGGCAGTACCAGCCGCTGTACCTGGAAGGGCTGATCGCCGGCGCGCTGACCAAGACCGGCAACATCGGCATCGTCTCGGCCTTCCCCTGTGTGCAGGTAATCCGGCGCCAGGCCGGCTTCATCCTTGGTGTGCAGGATGCGGCCGCGCTCCTCAACAAGGAGATCAACGTCTACGTCAAGTTCGCCGGTAACTGGTTCCTGCCCGCCGATGAGCAAGCCATCGCCGAGACGTTGGTCGACACCTACAAGGTTGATGTCCTGACCCAGCAGACCGACTCGGGCTCCCCCCTGGACGTTGCCCAGAAGAAGGGTGTCTGGTACGTGGGCAAGGACATGGACATTGTGGGCGAATACGGCTGGGGTGACCTGAATACCGTCGCCGTCTCGTTCGACACCCGCTGGGAGGTCATCTACGACAAGATGATCCAGGAGTACATGGCCGGCAACATGACGCCGGAGACCATCCTGTATCCGGGCATGGAGACGACGATGACGCTGGCCGACGGCACCGTGGAGGCGACCGTCGACCTTATGAATGACCACAAGATCGGTATCGACGCCATCAGCCCGGCGGCGCTCCCGTCCATCCCGCAGGAGATCCTTGACCTCGTCAAGCAGCGACGCGAGCAGATGATGGCGGGCACGTGGGATCCGTTCACGGCGCACGAACTCGTGAGCAACGGAACGGGCATCGAGCTCGAGGGCCTGCCGATCCCAGCCGCGGGCACCGTGGTCAAGGCCGCCGGCGAGGTTCCGACCACGGAGTTCCTGCTGGGCATGTTCAACTTCGATGTGCAAGGCACGACGATCCTGAAGTAGCACGCTGTGTCGGTCCGCATGACGTGTGACGCGTAGTCACAGACAGGTGAGGCTCTCGTCCTGTGGGAGCAGACTGCGGGACGAGAGCCTCACGCTTCAGCGGGGTCGAGCTGCACCCCCGGCGCTTCCGGGGCGGCCAGGCACGAACAACCGTCAGACAACAGGTTGACAGCATGCCCATCCAATCCGTCAAACGCGGCGATACCGTCCTGGAAGCGAGGGGAATCACCAAGCGATTCCCCGGGGTCGTCGCCAATGACCACATCGACTTTGAGATCCGGGCAGGCGAGATCCACGCCATCCTGGGTGAGAACGGCGCCGGCAAGACCACCCTGATGAAGATCCTGTTCGGGCTGCTCCAGCCCGACGAAGGCGAGATCTTCGTTCATGGGCAGAAGGTGACCTTTCGCTCGCCCCTGGACGCCATTCACCTCGGCATCGGGATGGTGCACCAGAACCGCAAGCTGATCCCGGCCCACACGGTCATCGAGAACATCATCCTGGGGCACCCCAAAGCGGGCAGCATCCCTGACTTGAAGAGGACCCGGGGCGAGATTGCGGAGCTCTGCGACCGCTACGGCTTCAAGATCGACCTCAAAGCCAAGGTCTGGCAGCTGTCGGAGGGCGAGAAGCAGGCCGTCGAGATCCTGAAGACCCTGTACCGAGGCGCCCGGATCCTCATCCTGGATGAGCCCACGTCCGCCCTGGCGCCTCCAGAAACGCAGAAGCTCCTGGCGTCGATCCGCATCATGACCGGTGACGATCTCGCCCTCGTCCCGTTCATCACCCACAAGCTGCCCATCGTCCTGGCCATCAGCGACCGGGTCACGGTCCTCCGGCGGGGCAAGGTCACCGCCCGCCTGCGCACGCCAGAGGCAACCGAGAACAGTCTGGCCAAGGAGATGGTGGGCCGCGAAGTGATCTTCCGGCTGGAACATGTGGACGTCGAGCAGGGCAAGACCATTCTCGAGGTGGAGGACCTCTCCGCCCAGAACGACAAGGGGCAGCTGGCCCTGAAGGGCGTCTCCTTTTCCGTTCACGAAGGCGAGATCTTTGGCATTGCCGGGGTGTCCGGGAACGGTCAGCAGGTCCTGGCCGAAGTGCTGGCAGGGCTGCGCAAGGCCATAGCTGGCAGGGTGTTGATTGACGGGATCAACATCACCCGTTCCGGCAGCATGGAGCGATGGAAGAACGGCATGGGCTACATCCCATCGGACCGCATCCATGTCGGTTCGATCGGCGCCCACTCCCTGGTCGAGAACGTCCTGATGAACTACTACTTCGACGGCGGCTTCTCCAGCTGGGGGATCGTGGATGCGCGGAAGACGCGCAAGCTCACCGAAGGCCTGATCGCCGAGTACGACATCGCCACGCCCGGCCCGGACACCACGGCCAAGAGCCTGTCGGGGGGCAACCTTCAGAAGCTCATCCTGGCCCGCGTGCTGTCCCGCAATCCGCGGCTCATCATCGCCAACCTTCCCACCCAGGGGCTGGATGTGGGAGCCACCGAGTTCGTCCAGAACAAACTACTGGAAGCGAAGCGGCAGCACGCCGCCATTCTGCTCATCTCGGAAGACCTCGACGAGGTCCTGTCGCTGAGCGATCGCGTGGCGCCGATCTACGAGGGCGAGTTCATGGGCATCATCCCGGTCAAAGACGCCCGAATCGAGGACATCGGAGCCATGATGGCGGGCTTGAAGCACAAGGTTGCGGAGCCATGAGACTCGGCAGCTATGAGGTCAAGCTCGAGAAGAAGGTCAGGGTCACCGGCTGGGAGGCGACGACCATCTCCCTGCTGGCGATCCTCATCGGCCTGGCACTGGTCGGCCTGATCTTCCTGCAGGCCAAGGTCAATCCGCTGACCGGTTACAAGGCCATCTTCTCCTATGCCTTTGTCAACAAGTTCGGCCTGCCCCTGACGATCAACCGGTCGATCTTCATTCTGCTGTGTACGTGCGCCTTCATCCTCCCGATGAAGGCCGGACTGTGGAACATCGGCATGGCCGGCCAGCTCTACGGCGGCGCGCTGGCTGCCTTCGGCGTGGCCCTGGCCTGCGGCGCTAAGGCAGGCCAGACCCCGACCCTGGCGCCGGGACTGATCATCTTGCTGATGATGCTCGGGGCGCTCGTGGGCGGGGCGGTCATCGGCTCGATCCCGGGCTTTCTCAAGGGTCGGTTCAACACGAACGAGATCGTCGTGACCATGATGCTCAACTCGATCGGCTACTGGCTGATTGCCTTCATGATCAAGGAAGGCGGCCCCTTTATGGGCGGGGGCGGCGAAGGCGAAGGATTCAAGCTGTCCCAGTCGATGTTCCCTCCAATGGTTCTGGGGGGAGCCTTCACCATCCCCCTGGCCCTGGCCCTGGCGGCGCTGCTGTACTTCCTGTTCGCCAAGACCACCCTGGGCTACCAGATCAAGGCCTTCGGCTTGAGCCCTTCGGCGGCCAGGTATGCTGGAATTAGCCCGGAGAACGTGCCGCTGCTGGTGTTCGTCCTGGGCGGTCTGATCGCCGGCCTAGCCGGGTACCACTACTTCGCCGCCGTCCCCGGGGTGTACAAGATCCCCTTGAACTACGGGGACTTCGGCGATCTGTCCTTCTACGGGATCATCTGCGGACTGATCTCCCAGGGCAACCCTCTGGCGGCCATTCCCTTCGCCCTGCTCTTCGGCGGGCTGACCAACGGAGGCCGGTTCGTCCAGGGACAGCTCAAGCTGGGCTACGGTATCGACTACGCCCTGCTCGGGGTTCTGATGATCACCCTCGTCGCCTTCCAGTTCTTCTATCGCAACACCATCGTCTGGAAGAAGATGGAAAGGGAGCCCTAGGATGTGGGAGTTTGCGGCGAGAAGCCTGAATGCCTCGACGGTGTTCACGATTGCGGCGCTCGGTGAACTGATCGGACAGCGCTCGGGCATCCTGAACGTTGGCGTTGAAGGGGTGATGCTCTTCGGGGCTACCCTGGGGTTCATCGTGGCCAAGACCACCGGGAGCTATCTCCTCGGCTGCCTGGCGGCCATTGCCATTGGAGGCCTCATCGCCGCGCTGCACGGCTTCTTCTCCATCACCCTGGGGGGCGACCAAGTGGTGAACGGGATGGGGATCTGGATCCTGGGTTTCGGCCTCACCGCGTACATCGGCTATCCCTACACGGGGCCTTTGGGCATGGAGAGGATCCCCGACCTGGCGGGGCTTTCACCCTTCTTCTTCGTCGGGGTTGCGCTGGTGGTCCTGACCTGGTGGATGTTCTCCAAGACCACCCTGGGGCTGCGGATCCGATCGGCCGGAGAAAACCCCTCGGTCACAGAAGTCTCGGGGATCAACGTCACACGGACTCGCTACCTCAGTGTCATCGCCAGCGGAATGCTCATGGGTCTTGCGGGAGCGATCTACTCTCTGAACTACAATCCGGTGTGGAGCATCAACTTTCTCCTGGGTTGGGGCTTCATTGCCCTGGCTCTGGTCTTCTTCTCCATGTGGAATCCATTCATTCTGCTGGCTGGTTCCATCCTGTTCGGCACCCTATGGCAGCTCTCACTCAACCCTCAATTGGTCCTCCCCGGGGTTCTGTCCAGGTACATCTGGCGGACGGTCCCCTTCATCATAACCATTGCGGTCTTGGTGCTGATGTCTACCAAGTGGTTCAGTTCCCGATGGGGGGCGGCCAAGCCCGAAGCCCTGGGGCTGCCCCGCGAAGAGGAGTGATGCCGACGTTCCGGTCGTGGCCTCCTGGTTGGGACCGTGGGCTGATTCTCTCGCTCGTCCCGTCCTTTCGAGCGGAGCGCCGGATCCCCTGGGTGCGATCCTAGGGGCCGCGTGCTCACGCCGGGAAGGAAGATGGCAGGACCATGAACACCCATCCGACGCTGCCTGAGTTTGACTACCTCCGGCCCCGGACGCCGGCCGAAGCCAGCGAGTTCCTTTCCCGCCATCCCGGGGAAGCCCGCCCGTTCCTGGGAGGAACGGATGTCCTGGTTCGCATGCGGGACGGATTCCTGACCCCCCGATTCCTGGTGGATGTGAAGGGGCTGGATGGGACGAACGATCTGCGCTTTGACCCGAAGGCCGGCCTCACGCTCGGCGCCGCCGTCAGCATGAATCGGGTGATCGCCTCCGCCGAGGTGCGGACCCACTACCCGCTGTTAGCTGAGGCCTGCCGCTCCGTCGCCAGCTACCCGCTGCGCACCCGGGCGACCGTTGTCGGCAACATCTGCAACGCCTCCCCCGCCGGGGATAGCATCGGGGCCTGCCTGGTGCTGGACGGCGTGCTGCACGTCCACGGGGTGCATGGCCCGCGCCAGGAACAGCTGGGGTCGTTCTTCCTGGGCCCCGGCAAGACCACGCTTGAAGCGGGCGATGTCGTGACGGCCATCCACCTCCCCCTACCCCCCGAGGGAAGCGCGGGGGTGTATCTCAAGCTGGGGCGCAACCAGCTGAGCGACCTATCGATCGTCGGCGTGACGGCACTGGGCCACCCGGACTCGAGCTGCCCATCCGGCTACCGTTTTCGCCTGGCCCTGGCCTCGGTCGCCCCGGTGCCCTTCGTGCCCGTGGAGGCGGAAAGGCACCTGGCCAGCCACCCGATCACGTCTGCGTCGCTGCGTGAAGCGGCCCAGCTAGCGGCCGACGCCTGCTCGCCGATTGACGACGTGCGAGGAAGCGCCCGCTACCGCAGGCTGATGGTTCGGAACCTGGCTGCCACAGCGCTGGCGCAGGTCTGGAGCCGGCTGACCGGCTGACGGGCTGACGGGCTGGTTCTCAAGAGGACGAACCCGGTTCGACCCGGCAGCTTTCCTTCGAGGGACCTATGGCACTGCATGAGATCCACGTCACCATCAATGATGAGCCGGAACGGGTGGCCGTCCCCGCCAACATGACGCTCATGCGTATGCTGCGCGAGAAGCTGGCGCTGACCGGCACCAAGAATGGGTGTTCGGCCGGCGAGTGCGGCGCGTGTACGGTGCTGCTGAACGGGGAACCGGTCAACAGTTGTATGGTCCTGGCAGTCGAATGTGACGGAGCCCGGATCGTCACCGTGGAGGGGCTGGCCGGCCAAGAACGGCTGGCCCCCGTTCAGGAAACCATCCTCCGTCAGGGGGGCGTACAGTGCGGGTTCTGCACGCCCGGCATCCTGATTTCCGCGCACGCGCTGCTGCAGCGCAACCCGGATCCCGGAGAGGATGAGATCCGCGAGGCGCTGGTTGGGAACTTGTGCCGCTGCACGGGATACTTGCGCATCCTTGAGAGCGTCAAGGAAGCGGCCAGAATGCAGTCGCCCGCCGGCTGACGCAGGGTAGGCCTGGCCGGATCCGTGTGGCCAGACGGGAGAGGATTCATGAAAAGCGCCGGCTCGCAACCCGCGACCAGCCCCATCGGTGAGAACGTTCCCCGCATCGACGCCCGCCAGAAGGTGACCGGCGCGGCGGTGTTTGCGGATGACATCCAGTTCGGGGATTCGCTTCTGCACGCCCGCATCAAGCGCAGTCCCCATCCGCACGCCCTCATCCGCAAGATCGACACGGCCCGCGCCCGCGCTCTGCCCGGCGTGAAGGCCGTCGTCGCCGGCGAGGACTTCCCCGGTCATATTGGGTTGTACCTTCAGGACCGATACATCTTCTGCCGCGACCGCGTGCGCTACGTCGGTGATCCGGTGGCGGGGGTGGCCGCCATCAGCCCAGAGATCGCCCAGAAAGCCCTCGACCTGATCGACGTGGACTACGAAGTGCTCGAGCCGGTCCTGGACCCCGAATTGGGCACCCGCCCCAACGCGGCGCTGCTTCATCCCGATCTGGGCCAGTATGTGGTCGCCAACTTCATCTTCCCCAAGCCGGGGACGAACATCTCGAATCACTTCAAGATCCGCAGGGGCGATGTCGACAGCGCCTGGGGCCAGTGCGCCGCCATCGTCGAGCGCAAGTACCGGATTCCCCACATTCAACACGTGCCCATCGAGCCTCATGTCGCCGTGGCCCGAGCGGAAGAGTCCGGGGAGATCACGCTGTGGGGCAGTTCCCAGTCGCCGTTCGCGCAACGCAATCTGATCGCCCAGTCGATGGGCATCTCCCAGAGCCGGATGCGTGTGATCGCGCCGTTGGTGGGCGGCGGGTTTGGAAGCAAGGCCGGGGTCAGCATGGAGGCCCTGGTGGTGGCCATCGCCACGAGAGTACGCGGACGACCGGTGAAGCTGCTGCTGACACGTGAAGAGGAGTTCTACACGGCCTTTGTGCGCCAGGGACTGGTCGCCCACTTCAAGATGGGCTGCGACGCCAAGGGCCGGCTCGTTGCCATGGAGAACGTCTTCTACTGGGACGGCGGAGCCTACACGGAATACGGCGTCAATGTCACGCGGGCCGCCGGCTACAGCAGCAGCGGCCCGTACGAAGTGCCCAACATCAAGACCGACAGCTACTGCGTCTACACCAACCATCCGGTCGGCGGCCCGATGCGGGGCTTCGGGATGCCCGAGATGCACGCCGGATTGGAGCAGTGCATCGACGAGCTTGCCCTTCAGGTCGGGATGGATGTGGTTGAGTTTCGCAGGCTCAACTGCCTGAAGGCCGGTAGCACGCTGCCGACCGGGAGCAAGATGCATCCGACCGGGCTGCCCGTCTGCATCGAGAAGACCGCCGAAGCCATCGGCTGGGGAATGAAGGCTCCGCCCAGCGCCCCCAACAAGCGGCGCGGCAAGGGGCTGGCCCTGATGTGGAAGGCCCCGGCTATGCCCCCCAATGCGGGCTCCAGCGCCTGGGTCGAGCTGGCCGAGGACGGCACGGTCACGGTGGGTGTCGGCGGGCAGGAACTCGGGCAGGGGGTCTTCACCGTGGCCGCCCAGATGGCCGCCGCCGCCCTGGGCGTCCCGTACGAGTCGGTCCGCATTGCCACGCCGGTCGATACGCGCTACAGCCCCTACGAGTGGCAGACCGTCGCCAGCCGCCTCACCTGGAGCATGGGCAATGCCATCGTCAACGCCGCGCGCGACGCCAAGCGCCAGATCCTGGACACGGTGGCCGAGGCCTGGGGAGAAACCCTCGATGACCTGGAGATCATCCAAGGCGTGGTGATCTCGTACAAGAGCGAGAAGGAGAGTCCCCTCAAGAACCTCGGTATCTACGGCCTGCCCAAGCCGGATGACAAGGGCTGGAGGGGCGGACCGGTCATCGGGCGCGGGAACTTCATGCCCACCTACGTCACCGGTCTGGATGCCGAAACCGGGCAGGGCGAACGCGCCGTCGTGCACTACACCACCGGGGCCCAGGCGGTCGAATTGGAGGTCGACCTGGACACCGGCCGGATCGAGGTTCTCCGAGGGGTTTCGGCGTTCGACGTCGGCAAAGCCATCAACCCGGGACAGGTCAAGGCGCAGATGGAGGGCGGTTTCGTCCAGGGCATGAGCTCGGCCCTGTTTGAGAGCCTGAACCTGAAGGACGGCGTGGTGAGGAGCCCCAGCTTCGTCGACTACCGCATCGCCACCACGGCCGATGCGCCCAAGGAGCTGCAGTCCTTCATTGTCGAGGTTCCGCAAGATGATGGGCCGTGGGGAGCGCGGGGCATCGGCGAGCATTCGATGGTGCCCACCATCCCGGCCATTGCGAATGCCATCTTCGACGCGGTGGGGGTCCGTCTCGAAGGTCCGCCGTTCACGGCCGAGAAGGTGTACCTGGCCATGCTGGAGGCCGGGATTGTGAAGTGAGGGCCGCGGCCGGCAGCGCCCCGGTCAGGCGCGGCGAAGGCCGCGGTCCGGCCAACCGGATGGGGGTGTCCCGCGGCCTCTCCAAGGGAAGGCCGTACGGCAGGATGCTTCCGCGATCCTGCGCAGGTTCGGCAGGGACCGTCGTGCGCTACAATCGAATCTCGCAAGTCCACAGAGGAGCAAAGCCATGAAGTTCATTGATCTCACGATCCCTCTCGGTATTGCCACGCCTCCCTGGCCCACGTACGAGCCATTGCAGTTGAAGTATTTCAAACGCCTGGCGCCCAACGGGGCCAACGGTCAGGTACTCACTCACTCCAACCATCTGGGTACCCACCTGGATGGTGAGATTCACTTCCATACCCCGGGCAAGGATATCGCCTCGCTGGATATGGATTTCCTGGTGCACGAGGCGGCCATCGTGGACCTGAGTAACATCAGCGGCGATTACGATGTGTACACCAGCAGGATGGTCGATGAACGCGTCGAGGTCCGTGAGGGTGACATTCTCATCATCCATACCGGCTACCATCATTTCGGCTGGGATATGCCCACCGCCAACGAGATCCGCTATATGGTCATGCACCCTGGCCCTGACCGGGAGTTCGCCGAGTGGGCCAAGTCGAAGAAGCTGCGCTGGATCGGCGTTGATTGTGGCAGCGCCGACCACCCGATGAATACCATCATCCGTGACTGGATGCCGCGCCAGGCCCGGCAGGCAGACAAAGTGTTCAAGAAGAAGTATGGTATGCCGCTGGCCGACTATTTCGACGACAGCAAGTACCAGCTTATGCACCTGGAGATGTTCCCGTATGGCATCATCCATGCCGAGTGTCTGGGCGGTGAGATCGATCTGCTGCTCAACCGCCGCGTGACCATTGGGATGTTCCCCTGGCGCTTTGTGGATGGAGAGTCAAGCATCGCACGTTGCGTGGCGATGGTGGACGATGCCGAGTATGAGGAACTGATGGCCAAGAAGGCATCCCTGCCGAAGACAAAGTTCGGCGATGCCTTCGACCCGGCGCATGTTGAGAGGCTGAATGAGCTCAGCCAGAAGAACCTGGCCTAGACGCGCGTCATCGCGTACAGCCTGACCTTTGGATAGGAGAAAACGCTATGCCCGTAGACATGGAACTCGAGATGGTCCTGCGGCCGCCACAACTTCCCATGGCGCCGTACCCACCCAAGGTCATCACGCTGGCCAACGGCAAGCGGATGGTCGTCCGCCAGGCGGAACGCGAGGACGTTCCGGTGATCCTCAAGTCCGTCCATCCCTGCCTGTTCATTGAGCGCGACTACTACGACATCGTCAGCGCCCGTCTGTATGGAGAACTGTTGGCCTGGTACCGCTACCGCGTCAAGAGCGAATACTGCCTGCTGGGGCAGGTGGATGGCTACCTGGTGGGCATCGTCAACGGGCGCTTGGAGAACGAGAAAGTCGGCATGAGCTACCACACCCTGGCGATCGACCGCGGCCTGCGCATCGGCTCGCACCTGTTCGCGGCCAAGATGGAGTACCACATCGACTACCTGGGGCAGGACGAGGTGCTGATCGTGGCCGAAAGCCCGATCGGCTTCCGGCGCTGGATGGTCGAGTATCCGCTCGAGCCGACCAAGATCCCGCACGAGCTGGGGGGCGGCGACTCGTACCGACTGACACGCGAGATCTATCTCAAGGCCAAGCCGCGCCTGGTGGTCGGGGATCGTCCTGTGCCCAAGGCCTTGATGGATGAGGCCGTGGCCGAGATCAAGTTCGCCGACGACGACACCATCCGTGAACGAATCGCCGGGCTGAAGGGGAGATGACACCATGAGAGACGTCGCTATTCTCGGCGTTGGCATGTTGCCCTTCGGCCGGCGTGATGAAGACACCCTGATGGATATGCTGGCCGCCGCCTCGCTGAAGGCGTTGGACGATGCCGGCCTGGGCAACGAGTCAGTCGATGCGGTCTACGTCGCCAATATGGGCGGCGGCATGCTCCAGCACCAGGCGTCGATCGCCAGCTCCCTGGTCGATCGGCTGAGCCTGCTGCCTGCGGCGGCCGAGACGATCGAGAACGGGCCCGCCTCCGGCGCTTCGGCGGTCAAGAACGGCGTGCTGGCCATCGCCTCCGGCTACTACGACACCGTCCTGGTGGCCGGCGGCGAGAAGATGCGCGAGGTCACCGGCTGGCGGGCGACCGATTTCGTCGCCACGATGACCCATCCGCAGGCCGAATATCCCTACGGCATCACCCTGCCCGGCATGGCCGGGATGTTCACCCGGCTGTACATGGAGAAGTACGGCGTGACGCGCGAACACCTGCTGGCTATCTCGCTCAAGAACCAGGAGATGGGCACGCGCAACCCCTACGCCCACGTCGAGATGGCCCTGGATCGGGAGGGCATCTTCGACAGCCCGCACGCCGTGGTCAACAATCCCGTATCCGCCGACCCGCTGCACCTGTACGACCTGTGCCCGGTGAGCGACGGCGCCGCGGCCCTGATCTTGTGCACGGTGGAGATGGCCAAGAAGCGCGGCAAGCCGTACGTCGTCGTCGCCGGCTTCGGCCAGGCCACGGACACGCACACGCTGGCCGAGCGCGACGACCCCACCGATCTCAAGGCCGTCAGCCTGGCGGCGCAGAAGGCCTTCGCCATGGCCAAGCTCAAGCCGTCCGACGTTAGCGTGGCCGAGCTGCATGACGCCTTCACCATCCTGGAGATCGCCGAAAGCGAACACGTCGGCTTCTTCAAGAAGGGCGAAGGCGGCAAGGCAGCCGCCGCCGGCAAGACCCGCCTCGGCGGGCAGATCCCGATCAACCTCTCGGGCGGCCTGAAGGCCCGCGGCCATCCCGTCGGCGCCACCGGCGTGGCCCAGATGGTGGACATCGTCTGGCAGTTGCGGCATGAGCTGCCCGAGAATCGGCAGGTGAAGAACGCCGAAGTAGGCCTGACGGTCAACTTCGGCGGCTTCGGCAACAACGTCCTGTGCTTCATCCTCAGGAGAGTGGAGCCTTGAGAAACGAGATCGCCCTCACAGCCTACAAGTGCAAGAAGTGCGGCAAGCTGCACTACCCGTTCCATGACCGCTGCCTGGAGTGCAGAGGCCGGGAGTTTGAGAAGGTCAAGCCTCAGGGCAATGCCAAGCTCCTGACGTACACGGCGATCTTCAACCTGCCGTGGGGCTTCGACCAGCGCTTCCTCGTCATCGGGGTGGCCGAGTTTCAGAATCAGGTCAAGGCCATGGGGCAGATCAAGGCCGATTCGGTCGACCAGCTCAAGCTGGGAATGAGCGTGAAGCCCAGCTGGGAGCCGATCCGGGTTCAGAACGGGGAGAACGTCTACGGGTTGAAGTTCGAGCCCCTCTAGTCCGGGAGCGGCTGGGCGCACGGGTTGCGATCGAACCGGGGGCCGGAACGGCCATGGCGGTTGAATGCGGCCTGGGTGATGTCTGCCCAGGCCGCATCTGCACTGAGGCAGAGACTCATGTACCTCAAGGCCGTTTCGATGGGTGATGCAGTTCCGCACACGGACTTTGACGCCACTGTCCACAGCGTGTTCGAGTCAACCGTCAATCTCCGCCTCACAAGAGGAAGGGAATTGCTGACCCTGGTCGGATCCGGCCAGGCCGATCTTCCCCAGGGGATTCGTGTAGACACCCCTGAGAACTTCTCTCTTGAAACAGCCCGCTCAGGTGAACAAGCAACCTGCCGGGATGATCTCCTGTGCTTCGGGTCTCTGACAATTGAACTACCCAACGCCAGACGCTGGAAATGTGACTTGCCGGCTCTGCAAGCGGACATGACAAACCCGGCTGTGGCAACTGCCTGGAGATGCGCCAGGCAACTCTTGAGTGAGCGGCAAGGGTGCTCGAGGTATGAGGTCATCACAGAGACTCTGATCTTCTCGGACAACGTGGTGCGGCCAGGTAGGCTTGGGAATGTTGAGGAAGCCATGCGTGACCTTGTTGAGGCCACGCGGTAATATGACTTGACTGTTGCTCGTGCAGTTGGAACGCTGATGGGTCATCTGGCGGGACTTTGGTGTACGGTTCAGAGTAGAAGTGAGCGCGTGCAATTCATCTCAGGCCTGGGGAAGGAGGTGCTCCGGCTTTCCTCGCAGACAAATGGGATAAGTCGGATTTACCTTTACCATGCCACACGTGGCCAAGTTTCGATCCTGCTGGCCACTTTGGCCGGAGCTATCTGCCAGGGAGAGAGTCTAGATCATCTTATTGATGTTGCTGAAGATGCCATGCGGGTAGGGCGCACTTCTGGTATGGTGGCGGTTACTGGATTACTCCTTGGGCTTGCTGTTTGGAATGGAGACCATCTTTGGAAAGATATCAACAAGACAGGATTGCAGCGTTCACTTCTGAAGGCTCTGCTCTAGAAACACCCGTAACGTACAAGAACCTCTGACGTGCCCTCGATGTTTGTACCAGGAGTCATGAGAGCACAGGTATGCCGGCGGTGTGTTGTCCCCGCAACCATGCTACTTCGGTGACGAGACCTCCGACCATGGCCGAGGCTATGGTCCCAAGGTCGTGACCGCTCGCGAACTCGGCAGGTGTCGGCTAACCGAGGGAACTGTGCGGTCACTCGTTGTTGTACTTCCTCCGGAATTCATCTACCAATACCTTCGCCTGCACAAGGTTGCTGAAGACCCCCCGGTTCAGCAGCGCGCCTTCTAACCGACTGCTGAACGTTTCGCTGTAGGCGTCTTCGCATGGGCTCCCCGGCTCAATGTAGAGCGTCTTCACCCCGGTATCCCTCAGCTATTCCTTCACCGCCATGGCGATGAACTCCGGTCCGTTGCTGCAACGGATGAAGTCCGGCGCTGCCCGTCTCTCAAACAACTGCAGCAGCCTGGCCACCACATCCTGGGCCGTGAGGCTTCGCTTGACGTCGATCGAGGGACACTCCCTCGTGGACTCGTCAACCACCGGCAGCATCTTGAGCTGCCGACCATCCTGGGACCGGCCCATCACAAAGCCATAGCACCATACACGGTTCGCCCGCCCCGCGGCCTTGTGCGTGCTCGCATTCTCGCTGGGCCCCAATCGCCGGGGCTTGTGCTGGACGACAGGCACTTTCAGGCCTTCCGCCCTCCAGAGACGATGAACACGCTTCCGATTGAACTGCCAGCCCTCCCGGCTGAACAAAGCCCAGATCCAGCGGCATCCGTAACGCGGGTTCTGGAGGCCTTCATCCATGCTCCCTGGGAGATGCCGCCGGAGGTCCAGGCTGGCGACGATGCACGCGTCGGCAGGGAGTATCCGACGCCCATCGTCGGCCAAGCCTTCGCCGGGCAGCGGGTGCTGGCGGAATATGGCGAGGCTCACCGGGCGCAAGCGTGGCCCCGGCGAGCGGCTAGCGCTCCCGACGGGGCTTGACCCTCCTGCCTTAGCTTCATAGCTGAGCTTGCGCGCCCCAGTTCCTGGCTCGCAGGTCATTTGCGAGCGGGATTTCAGGTCTGTGCGGATCGGCACCGACCGATGGCCTCCTTGGGCCATAATTGGTCCTGACCATTCGGTCTTTCGCGAGTTCATGGCCCAGATCTGAGCGGCGAGGGAGGCGATAGTCGCCTGGACGGGGAGGAGGGCAGGTTGGGGCTCTTGGGGGATGACGGTAGCGATGTGCTTGGGAAAGGTGTCTGCGGGATAGGCGGGTATGCGTGCACCGCAGATCTTTGACCTGCCCCCCCAAAGCTGGTCCAGTCTGTGAGTCAGGATTTGGGTGGGCCAAGTATTATGGCAACGGGAGGCAGGTCACGACATCAGTGCGCAGACCATTGGGTGTGGGGATGACGGTGTGTGGTCGCGTGGAATGCGAGAATGGTCCCAGCGGAAGCCACCGAGGGCATCTGCAGGCAGCTGTGCCTTGCCCCACGAGTTCCGGAAGCGGCGGGACGCTGACGGTCTCACCCGCAAGGTCTGCGATGAGCGAATGAGGCGTCGGCCCATGAAAGCGAAGTCCTCACGGTTCCCTCTGTGTCAACATGAGGTGAGACAACCAGGAAGTAGAATTTAGGGAAGAGGGCGGAAGGAGAATCCGCATGTCTCACCGATCGGAAGTGAGTGCCTCAGCCATCAGCCAGGAGAGACCCGACAGCGAGGTGCTGGCGAAACCAGAGCGGCGACGCTTCACGGCGGAATACAAGTTGCGCATTCTGCAGGAGGCGGAACAATGCGCCAACGGTGAACGGGGCGCGAGAGGGCTCGAACCCCGTTCGGGCCGGCGCCCGCCGCCCCTTTCGCTTTGCTCAAGGGATCTCCGAGGGCGAACGGCCCTCGACCTCACGGATGTGAACTAACTCGGTCAATCCTCCTACCGCTGACCTTACGGGTTGGCTGTTTTGCAGACCTTCGCGACAGCCAAGGGCTTATCGCCGTGAGGTCCGCGATGGCTCCGTGGGACCCCTGTCCGGATGCTACTGAGGGCCGCGGATCGATTGCGATGCTCAAGTGGTTTCCAGCAGGGTCACCCCTGGAGCTTAGAAGGGCGCTGATTGTCTGGCGGGACATGGGTAGGGCGGGGCACGCTCCTATCGCGACGCGGCCTGCCAGGCAAAGCGGGATCGTCACCGAAGCCCGCTCTGACCTGGCGACGCAGGTGATGCCAGCCGTTGAGCGCGGAGGCGCTAGCAGCCTGACATCATCGGCGACCCCACCGCTGCCGCTCCGGGTTCCAGGTGCCCCTTGCGGTCCCCTGAAGCACTGGGTTGAGCCAACTTGCAGCGATCAGGTGGGCATCCGCAAGTTCAGGCGGGATGCCGACAGCCCGGGCCTCGCTGGAATACGCCCTTCCCCAATCTGGCGGAGGGGCGGGGAGCTCGTCTGGTACAGCGTGCGTGCCGCGCTGAGCGAAGGTGCGGGAGATTGCGTCTCTGAGCCGCCCCGCGTCGACCGACTCAAACAGGCGGATGATGATGAGATCGACCAGATCCCGGACGCGAGTGTTCTCCCCGTTGTAGCGGCGTGTGTACGCGTGGAGCTTCTCCGCGACCTGGCGTTCCAGGGGCACAAGCATCACCTCAATCGGTCCAAGCCCAACGTCGGAGAGCAGCCCGGGCCGACGGGCGGGCTCAACCTCCCACACCTCGGGAGCCAAGCTTGTCACATCGACCTGCAGTTGCTCGAACGATACGCCGGCCACGGAGGCCTCGAACCGGTAGCGGAGGGCGAGGCGATTCCCGCCTTCCTGAACATCCTCCGTCCCGACGATGGCGAACGCGAAGTGGTCGTTGAGATCCTCGGCTGCAGCGCGCAGGAGGTCCTCGCGAGCAGCAGTAGCTCCCAGGACATGGTCGATGTCCATGTCCATCGAAGCACGAGCCCGGTCCGGCAGCCTAGTATCCAGCGCCAGGCCGCCTTTGAGTGCCCAACGTCCTGAGGCAACTTGGGTCAAGCGTGCCATCAATCGTTCCAGCGCCGCCTGCCGGCGCACGACCTGGACCGGGACGCCGACTTGTCGGGCGTGGTTACGGAGCCTAGTATCGACGGCGGTGCGGAACGCCGCGGGGCTAGGATACTGACGCATGCGCCCCGTTCTCCTTGGCAGATCGTTCCACCAGGTCTCGCACACGTTTGGGCCGACCCTGCACTGCCTCGCGCAGGTCCCTTTCGGATAGCAGGCCTTGCTGCAACGCTCTTCCGATCACCTCGCGGATGGCGCTGGGATCGGTTCCCGCCTCAGCGGCATCGGCGATCGAGCGGGCAGGGGAGGTCACCCTGACCCCGAACCTCTGGACCACATCGCCCGCATCAAAGGGTTGGCTGGTGGTGTGCACCTGTACGCTGGGCAGACGAGCCTGACCCTTGTAGGGGCGATGCTCACGCTGGACAGTGAGATGGATACCGCGCTGTCGAATGGGGGCTAGGTCATACAGCGCGAGCGCCGTCTCGTGGGACACGACGGCCCGGCCGGGGCCGGCCTTCACCCAGGCCGCGATCACATCCTCATGCGAGTGTGCCGGGAATTCGGCAAGGCGATAGAAGCCGCGGCTCGCACGCTCCAGTTGGCCCGTCTTGACGTGGTGCCAGAGGGTCCTTGAGTCGTATCCGATCTCGCGAGCCTGGGCGGCAGTGAAGTAGCCGCCCTGCGTCGCCACCAGCTCGAAGAGCCGCTGTCGCCGTTCCAGCTGGGTTGTCATGGCTGGCCGCCTCCGAGGCTATGTCGTGACTTGTTCCTATTTTATCAGAATAGACCACGACATAGCCGGGCAAACTAGGCCGTAAGGTCCGCGGTTGGCGGGGCCGAAATCCTCGCAGGCAGCGTACTCCTCACGGTTCCCTCTGCGGGCTAACCATGAGGACAGCGGTGTCGATGTAGTGGGCACGAGAGGGCTCGAACTTCCGACCTCACGGATGTGTCCTAGCTCGGCGGAAGCCCCTACTCTGGACCTTGCGGTATGGCTGTCGTGATAGCTATCGCGACAGCCAAAGGCTCGTAGCCGTGAGGTCTACAGTGGCTCCTGAGGACCCATCTCTGAGCCGCGCGTGATGGTGCGATTCGATTCCTACAATCGCATGCTCCCAGAATCGACTGGCGTCGACATTTGGCTGAAGGGAGCACATATGGGTATCAGTATTCCGGGCAAGATCGGTTGCAGGGCCAGCTAGCCCCAGCTACACCAGGGGGAACCAGCGACCTCCGGGTCATTAGATGCAATCACAGACCGCACACCAGTGACTGCAAGGTCACCCGATTGTGGGATGCTTCGCGGTCTTCGGGTCAGTGCAGCCTTCAGATCGGGGATTCGTCCAACGTCGACTGGAGTCCAGCCCATAGAATGAAGATCCCGGATTGAGCGAACATCCTGCAGGATGCCCTTGTAGAAGGCAATCACAACGTTGACTGAGCTAGAGCGCGTTCGAGCAGGTCGCTGACCCTCAATACCTCCGCCCAGTGACGTAGGTAGTCTAGGTCGATTCCCCCGGCTCTTGTCTTCAGCACACCGAGAACATCCCGCCATTGACGGTCAGATACTTCGCCACCCATGCGATACCATTCGAGTTTCGATAGGATGACATCTTCCGGGCTGGTCACGTACAGGCTGCGTTCGGGATCGATCGCGACGGTGGCCGGTGCGCGGCGCTCCAGCTGCATTTGGTCGAAAGGACGCGGCTTCGGGATAAACACATCCACCTTGAATGCTGTTTCGTAGTGGATGAGATTGAAACTGCTGTGATGCTCGATTGCTTCTCGCATCATCTCGTTGTCAACATAGAACTCGGGGGAGAGGACACCCACCAGTGGCTGGATGTGCTCCAGACGCATGTCAGCGACAATATCCACATCCAGCGTGGAGCGCATCACGCCGTGTAGCGAACTGGAAAGCGAGCCGCCCACGGCATACCGCACACCCAGTTCCTCAAAGGCGCCCGTGACGAGCAAGGTGACCCGTACGGAATCACCCAGCACGGTCATATACCCTGCTGGCGAGTTCTGGCCCTAGCATCAGTTCAGCCAGCAAGCGCCGAATGCGCTCAGGAGAAGCTTCCGGATGGCGCTGCTTGATGCCGCTGATGGCAAAGACCCTGACGGTTTCGTTCAGATCGTCGAGCAGCGCGAGTTTCTTCCACGCCGGCATACGCCGGATGAGTTCGACTTGGAGTTGTTCCACCTTGGGACTGGTATCGGAACACAGGGCACCCATGCTCTTAGTCTAGCACAATGGACATGGCATCATCGGGCGAGCGAATGCAATAGCCCACTCAGGCTTCTGATTGTATCGTGTCAGCCGGAGTGAGACAGGCCGGGGCTCCGAGTCGGTACATACCTTTCCGCTCTGGGAAGCAACGCGGCCGCTGGGAACGTCAGCGTGTGCTGGTGACGGCGCACTCACCCGACCTGACCAAGGCCAGCATCTATCCCATGCTTGACAGTCTAAGATGGCGGGATATGAACTACCCGGGGAGAATCACGGCTCTCGACCTCGCAGGTAACCTAGCGAATCTCCCGTGAGAACTGAGGCCGACGCGGTGTGGTAGAACCTCCGTTTGGCGCGGCGAGAGAATACCTCAGGACCCGCACCCGCAAGGTCCGCGGTCAGCGCACGCGGAAACCTAGCGAAAAGAGCAGTCCTCACGGTTCCCTCTGCGGGCTAACCGTAAGGACAGCGGTGTCGTTCTGGTGGGCGCGGGGGGCTCGAACCCCGTTCGGGCCGGCGCCCGCCGGGGCGAACGGCCCTCGACCTCACGGATGTGAACTAACTCGGTCGGAGCCCCCACCGCTGACCTTACGGGTTGGCTGTCTTGATAACCATCGCGACCGCTCAGTGCTCATAGCCGTGAGGTCCGCGGTGGCTCCTTAAGGCCCCTCTCAGGGGTGCACTTGATGACGCGAATCGATTCCGATGAACGCATGTGCGTAATCCGGCCCAAACCGTCCACTGATTCCGACGCAAACCGTCCACTGATTCCGATCCAAATCGTCCACCGATTCCGATCGATACCGTCCACCTAGGGCCGGGATCTTTCGCAAGGTTTTCAGCTAATCCGGCGGCGCTGGATAACCGGGCTTGTTCAGGGCATCTTTA
>Ga0315294_10000715_pt1 | contig 35843 bp, 34 predicted proteins | sample YL17G13_40_MG_FD_203626 | JGI IMG/M metagenome (GOLD analysis project Ga0315294, IMG submission 203626) | Sediment microbial communities from Yellowstone Lake, YNP, Wyoming, USA - YL17G13_40 | ecosystem: Environmental > Aquatic > Freshwater > Lake > Sediment | place: USA: Wyoming | collected...
GCTCCAAGGCGGCAGCCCCGAGAAGAACGAGCACTACCACTTGGACGCCTACCGTTGGCGTGAAGCGTCCAGGTATGCCGACGAGTTGAGTACGGGCCTGATGCACTGCAGCGACATGCGGCGGATCGCCGCGTTGGAGAAGAAGGTCGCGGAGCTGGAGAAGAAGCTGGCGACCTGATTCCCGCATGTCCCGGGAAAGGCCTGGCAATGCCTGATACTGGTCCAACCGGCGCCACCGGTCCACGCGGGGCTACCGGCATAATCGGCCCCAAAGGTTCGACGGGCACCTCCGGCTTCCAGGGTGCGACCGGCCCCACCGGTCCGCGCGGCACGCAAGGTCCGACCGGCCAGTCCGGTGGGCCGGGCGCAACGGGACCGAGCGGTCCCTCCGGTCAACACGGCCATACCGGCTCCACAGGTCTTCCCGGTTTGCCGGGCGCCACAGGTTTATCAGGTCCGACAGGCCCCTCCGGCATTCAAGGACACTCCGGCCCGTCCGGCCCAACCGGGCCCAGCGGCATTCGAGGCGTCACCGGCCCTCAAGGCATACACGGCGCCACGGGACACACCGGTCCGCTCGGTCCGACCGGCATTCAAGGCCCCTCAGGTCCCACAGGTCGACAAGGTCCGCGCGGCTTCTCGGGCTCTCCCGGCGGCGCCACGGGCGCCACGGGCGGCATGGGTCCGACGGGCCCGGGCGGCGGCGCCACAGGCGCCACCGGCGCGAGCGGTGCGGCCGGCTCTTTAGGGGCCACAGGCGCCACCGGAGCTGGGGCCACTGGTCCCACGGGTCCCACCGGCGCGAGCGGGCCGGGAGGTTCTCCGGGCGCCACCGGCGCCACTGGTGCGGGTACGACCGGAGCCACGGGTCCCACCGGTCCGGACGGAGACCCGGGCGCGACGGGCGCCACCGGTGCCGGAGCAACAGGCGGCACTGGTCCGGACGGTCCGACAGGTCCGCAAGGGTTGTCGGGTCCCTCCGGTCCCACGGGTCCACAAGGTGCGACGGGCGCGACCGGAGCGGGCGTAACCGGTCTGACCGGCCCTGAAGGTCCAACCGGTCCACAAGGTACGCCGGGTCCGACAGGTCTGACCGGCCCCGAGGGTCCGACCGGGCCTCCGGGCGCGACAGGCGCAACGGGTGCCGGAGTCACCGGCGCCACAGGTCCGGAGGGTCCGACTGGTCCGCAAGGTGCCACAGGAATCACTGGTCCCGAAGGTCCGACCGGACCGCCGGGCGCTACGGGTGCAACGGGTGCCGGCGTAACAGGCGCCACTGGTCCGGAAGGCCCGACAGGCCCACAAGGCGCCACAGGAGTCACTGGTCCGGAAGGCCCCACAGGCCCACAAGGTGCGACGGGTGCGACCGGGGCCGGTGTGACCGGCGCCACCGGTCCTGAGGGTCCGACTGGTCCGCAAGGTACGACAGGTCTGACCGGCCCCGAAGGTCCTACCGGTCCACAAGGTTCCACTGGAGCAACCGGAGCGGGCGTAACGGGTGCGACCGGCCCTGAAGGCCCCACGGGACCGCAGGGTACGACCGGCCCCACTGGTCCGGAAGGTCCCACGGGTCCGCAGGGCGCCACCGGAGCAACAGGTGCCGGCGTAACGGGTGCGACTGGTCCCGAGGGCTCCACAGGTCCCACAGGGCCGCAGGGCACAACCGGTCTCACGGGTCCTGAAGGCCCGACCGGCCCCCAAGGCGCCACTGGAGCAACGGGCGCCGGAGTCACGGGTATAACCGGTCCTGAGGGTCCGACTGGTCCGCAAGGTCCGACCGGCCCGCAGGGCACGACCGGGCCGACTGGCCCGCAGGGAACCACAGGTCCGACCGGCATGACCGGCCCGCAAGGCGAACAAGGCCTGACGGTCGCCCAGGACTTCTACTTCGACCTTAACGCGAGCCCCGACGTTGCGACGTACTTCCAGCTGTTGAAGTCGCCGGAGGGCGGAGCGGAACAGGACATCAGCAAGACCGTCAAGGACACCGACGGCGAGCAGCTGATGGAAGCCTACGTCGCCAACGACCCGTTCGGAGCGGCGGTCGTCGAAGCCGGTACCTGGATCTTTAACATCTGGCGGTACGTCAGCGACGCCACGGACATCTCCGAGATTGTCCTCCGCGTCTACAAGCGGGCGACGGGCGGCGGCGAAACGCCGCTGTTCGACTGCACCACGGGCGACATTGACGACCTCGCGTTTACTCTGCAGCAGATTCAGAGCGCGCAGTCGAACTTCGTCGTGGGTCCGACCGATCGCCTGGTGGTCAAGGCCTTCGCCAAGACGAACTCCACGACCAACAAGACCGTGCATTACACGCACAACGGCACGGCCCGCTACTCCCACGTCCACACGCCGATCTTCATTGAAGGTTCGCAGGGCGTGACGGGGCCGACCGGTCCGCAAGGCCCGACCGGCACGACCGGTCCGACCGGAGTCACCGGCCCGACCGGGCCGCAGGGCGCCACAGGCTTGACCGGTCCCGAAGGGCCCACGGGTCCGCAGGGCGCCACCGGAGCTACGGGCGCCGGCGTGACCGGTGCTACGGGCCCCGAGGGTCCGACCGGCCCGCAAGGCCTCACCGGCCCTGAAGGTCCTACCGGGCCGCAGGGCACCACTGGAGCGACCGGAGCCGGTGTTACCGGCGCCACCGGTCCTGAAGGTCCGACTGGTCCACTGGGTCCTTCCGGTCCCACTGGTCCTACCGGTCCGCCGGGCGCTACTGGAGCCACGGGTGCTGGAGTAACTGGCGCCACAGGTCCTGAAGGTCCGACGGGTCCTCAAGGTCTTACCGGCCCTGATGGTCCTACTGGTCCGCCGGGCGCTACAGGAGCAACCGGAGCCGGTGTTACCGGCGCCACAGGTCCGGAAGGTCCCACAGGTCCTCAGGGACTTACCGGACCCGAAGGCCCTACAGGTCCACAGGGCGCGACAGGCGCTACTGGGGCCGGCGTCACGGGCGCCACGGGTCCGGAAGGTTCCACTGGAGCAACCGGCGCCGGAGTGACCGGCGCAACAGGTCCGGAAGGTCCGACCGGTCCGCAAGGTCCCACTGGTCCGCAAGGACTCACCGGTCCCGAAGGTCCCACGGGTCCGCAAGGTTCCACCGGGGCTACGGGTGCAGGCGTCACGGGCGCGACCGGTCCTGAAGGTCCGACGGGCCCTGACGGCGTAACCGGGCCGACAGGTCCGGAAGGTCCGACTGGTCCGCAAGGCGCTACTGGTGCAACTGGTGCAGGAGTCACGGGAGCCACAGGTCCTGAAGGCCCCACAGGCCCACAAGGCCTTACCGGTCCTGACGGTCCCACAGGTCCGCAAGGCGCCACCGGAGCTACGGGCGCTGGAGTTACCGGCGCAACAGGTCCTGAAGGTCCGACCGGACCGCAAGGCACTACTGGTCCGACGGGGCCGTTGGCCGACATCATTGCCAACGTTCCCCAACGCGATTACTTGACCGGGCAAGCTTGGACGTCACAGAGCATGGCGGCGGACGGCCAGGGCTACCGTATCGCCTGGTCGCCCAAGCTGGGCTTGTTCTGCGCGGTCTTTCAAACCGGCAACACCGTCCAGACCAGCCCCGACGGCGTGAACTGGACGTCTCATACTCCTTCCGAGAACGTCTATTGGAAAGGCGTCTGTTGGTCTGAAGAACTGGGCTTGTTCGTGGCGGTGGCCGCCACCGGCAACAACCGGGTGATGACCAGTCCGGACGGCGTCAACTGGACCGGACGATCCGTCCCGCAAAAGACCTGGTACTCCGTCTGTTGGTCTCCCGAACTGAGCCTCTTTTGCGCCGTATCCTCCGGCGGCGAGGTCATGACCAGCACCAACGGCACGTCCTGGACGGAACGGACGGCCGCCGCCGCCAATGCCTGGGAATCCGTCTGTTGGTCCGCCGAGCTGGGGCTGTTCTGCGCCGTATCCGTAAGCGGTACGGGCGACAGAGTGATGACCAGCACCAACGGCATTGACTGGGTGTCGCAGTCCTCCGCGGCGAACAACAACTGGCAGGCCGTCTGTTGGGCCAAGGAGTTGGGCCTGTTCGTGGCGATGTCCGGCAACGGGACCGACAATCGGGTCATGACCTCGTCCAACGGCACGGCTTGGACGTCCAGGGACGCGGCCGAGGAAAACAACTGGCGCGGTGTTGCTTGGGCTCCTGAAATCGGGCTGCTGGTCGCCGTTTCTTCCACGGGCACGAATAGGGCCATGACCAGTCCGGACGGCATCAATTGGACTGCGCGGTCCGTTCCCTCCCAACAGTGGTACGACGTCTGTTGGAGCGCGCAATGGGGCATGTACTGTGCCGTGGCTTTCGACAACATCAACAGCAAGGCCTTGACCAGCGCGGTCCTGTACCCGCTGGGAGGCGGAGCCACCGGACCGACCGGACCGCAAGGCACTACTGGTCCGACGGGGCCGTCAGGCCCGACCGGACCAACCGGGCCGCAAGGCCTCACCGGTCCGGAAGGCCCCACGGGTCCTCAAGGTCTCACTGGTCCGGAAGGTCCGACCGGTCCCAAAGGCACTACCGGTCCGACAGGTCCCACAGGTCCGTTAGGCCCTACCGGCCCCATCGGGCCGGAGGGTTGGCGCAAGAACTTCTTGTTGGGAGGAATGTAAGTGGCTGAGACGCTGAAAGTCCTTGGACAGTCCGCGCCCGGGGCGACGACGCCGGCGGACCTCTACACCGTGCCGGCCGTCACGACGGCCGTGCTGTCTTCCATCGTGGTCTGCAACCGTGGAGCCACGGCGACGACCTTCCGGGTCTCCGTGGCCGTGGCCGGGGCCGCGACGGAAGACAAGCAGTACCTGTACTATGACGTGGCCATCCCGGCCAACGAGACCTTCTCGGCGACGCTGGGCATCGGCTTGGGCGCCGCGGACAAGGTCCGGGGCTACGCCGGCAACGCCAATCTGACCTTCCAAGTCTTCGGAGAAGAGATCACGTGAGTCAGGGGTTGGTTAATCCTGGAGTCTTGGGCGCCACCGGCCCGACCGGGCCTCAGGGCGTGACCGGTCTGACGGGGGCCACTACTGCGGGCGTAGTAGGCCTCACCGGACCGCTGGGCCCGACCGGGCCCACGGGCCCCACGGGTCCCACCGGGCCCAGCGGTCTCCAGGGCCCTACCGGATCCACCGGCGCCGAAGAGGCGCTTGTCCACCCTCCTCTGTTGACAGCGCTTGATACGACTTCATTCTACCCGTTACTTAGCGACAGTGGGGCTTGCATTCTTATTCCCGCTGGTGCCGCAAGTGCGAGTGTTGTGTTGCCGAACCCCCCGACGGACAAGACCTACGAGTTCACGATTTATATTCCGATGTGGGTCTCGACGCCGACGACCGTGAGCGTCGTTGGGGGGGTGGGAAAAATCACCCTGCCGGGTATTGGACGTCCGGGCTACACTTCGCTGACCGACAACTCCGGCCTGGCCTTTTTGCATTTGGTTTCCGACAATGCTCACGGCTACGTGGCCGTCGGCCTGCACGGGGCCTGGAGCAATCCGGGGTAGCGATTTGGAGGAGTTAAGTGAGCCAAGGCTTTGTCAATCCTTTGGGCCCGCAGGGTGGCGCCGGTTTGACTGGACCCACGGGTCCTACCGGCCCGCAGGGCTCCACGGGTCCCTCCGGTTCGCAGGGCGTGTCCGGCCTCACCGGCTCACAAGGCGTATCGGGTGTTGACGGCGGCAACTCGCGGGGCCTGACCGGTCCCTCCGGCCCTGACGGCCTGTGTTACCGCCCGCCGCGCTATGCGGTGTCCGGTAACACAGGCTTGTCCGCTTCCGACAGTGGGGCCGTGATTGAGCATACCGGCACTTCTATCGCCACCGTCACGCTGCCGGACCCCCCCAGCGACAAGACATACGAGTTCACCATTCTTAAGACTGGTAACGGCAGCTTGACCATAAACATGGATTACGCCTTCGGGCTGTTTTTCGTCCCGGGCGACGAGGCGGCTGAAGTTACCGAGTTGGCCAACTCCGAGGCGGACCGGTTGGTCCATCTGGTTTCCGCCGGGCTGCACACTTATTTGGTCGTTGGGCAGTACGGCGCGTGGGGTGGTGGTCCCGGATAACGGCAGGAGAGTGCTGTGAGTCAAGGCTTCGTCAACGAAGGGCCAACGGGCCCCACGGGACCGTCTGGCACCGGCGGGCTTACTGGCCGACAGGGTCCCACGGGTCCCACGGGGCCCACGGGTCCCACGGGTCCCACCGGTCCTCTGGGGGCGAGCGGTCCGCGGGGGCCCACTGGATCAACCGGTGCGACCGGCACACAGGGGGTGGTGGGTGCGACCGGCGCCAAGCCGCCGCCGCTTCTGACGACTTCCAACGGCGGCACGCTCACCGTGGCCGCTTCCAGCCACGGGGCCATGATTGTCGACGACAACGCCGGCAACCAGTCCATCGTCCTGCCCAGCCCGCCGTCAGACAAGACATACAAGTTCTCCATCTGGCGGAAGGCCACCGGCGGAGACACCACGGTCACGGTGGCCGGCAGCGGCTCATTCTCCATTCCCCAAGAAGGCAATGTCGCCGCCGGTTCCCTGTACTGCAGCGGCACTACCTTGCAGGAATTCGTGCATTTGGTGTCCTACGCGGCCGGCAAGTATCTGGTCGTCACCAAAAACGGAGACTGGTGCAACGTTTGAGTTCGTCAACCTGACCTTCCAAGTCTTCGGAGAAGAAATCACGTGAGCCAGGGATTCGCCAGACCAGGGTTCGTGGGTCCCACCGGTCCAACCGGGCCGACTGGTCCGGTTTTGGGCGGGGTGGCGGGGGTGGAAGGCCCGCGCGGCGCTTCCGGCCTGACCGGTCCCACGGGTTATTCGGGCCTGACCGGGGTGATCGGTGTTGTCGGTGTGAACAGCGTCGATTCCGGGGTGAGTGGCTGCTCGGGCCCGACCGGGCCGACCGGTCCGATTGGTTACCTGTCCAATTCGGGCGTAACAGGCGCCGATCAGCCGCTCATGTCTACGTCGTTCAGCGGAGAGTACACCTATCCTGTCGACACAGACAGTTACCGAGTCTGGGAAGATGTTTATCAAATGTCCTCGACGGCAATGGACTTGTCGGGGGCGGCTTATGCGACCGATATCGTCATTTACAGGTATAACAACGTGGAGAAAGAGAGGCTTTACGTCCCTTTGGGCCAGGACATCATATTTCCCGATAGTAATACAATAGAACGCTTCTTGGACAACGTGAACACGGGAGGTCCGGACTGTCTGCACTTGAAGCGTGCTTCAGACGGTTCCTTCCTCATCGTGGAACATTTGAACGGCGGCAACTGGGCCAGCATCTCTTAGGGAGAAACGAGTGAGTCAGGGCTTTGTTGATTCCTCCGTTGGGCCGGTCGGACCGGCTGGGGCTGTCGGCCCTTCCGGCGCCACCGGCGCGACGGGCACTACTGGGGCTACAGGTGTGTCCGGCTGGGGCGGCACACAGGGTCCCGGTGGTCCCACTGGGCCGCTAGGGCCGAGCGGTCCCACAGGAGCGATGGGTCCGACCGGTGCCTCCGGAGACCTGGGGCTCACCGGCATGACCGGGCCTATGGGGCAGTGGCGGAGCGTGCGGACCATTTACAACGACACCGTAATAGTAGTCGACATCTCGACGACGGAGTCCGGCCACCGCGTCAAATCCGGAGCGGTTGTGGACGACAAGACGGGCACCCAAGCGATTCTTTTGCCCACTTCCGGCGGGCACGACTTCATCGTCTTCAAAGCGAGCACCAGCGGGACGACCCGGATCACCGGGGCGTTTTTTGGCGCCGTCGACGTCAACGGCAACATAGAGTGCACCGACACGAGCGGGCGCGCCTTCGTTCATTTGATTTGGATAAGTAACGCCAGCAAGTGGTGGGTCGCTTCAAAATACGGGACTTGGTCGTCGTACTGAGACGGGAGAGAATCGTGAGCCAGGGTTTCGTCAATCCTCCGGGCGGCCCGGTGGGCGCCACGGGGCCGCAGGGCTTGACCGGGCTGACCGGCCCGCGCGGCGGCACCGGCGCTTCCGGTGTGACGGGGACCACCGGCGCGTCCGGCACCTCCGGCGCTTTCGGTCCGACGGGTCCCACCGGGGTCTCGGGCCCGCACGGTCCAAGCGGTCCCACCGGCCCCACCGGTCAGATGGGTCCATCCGGTCCTTTGGGCCCGACAGGCCTTGCTCTCGACGAACAACCACTCGTTTCGATCACATCGTCGCCCACGACCATAACGCCCGCTCAAAACGGCGCTTCCATTTGTCATAACCCCTCTTTTTTCGGCGCCGCCACCATCATACTTCCTGAGCCGAACGCCGACTTGTTGTACAAATTTCTCATTTACCGGCAAGGCCAAGGTGATTCGGGTAAAACCACGGTTACGATTGCCGGCACCGGGAAGAAGTTTGACATTCTCTGCAACAGCGGCGCGAGTGGCTTTACTCCCTCCACCAACCTGAGCTCGCTGGAGTGCGCGGACACGTCGAACGTCGGTTTCGTGTACCTTTTCTCCCGAGGCGACTGGGGTTACGTGGCCGTCAACTCCTGCAAGGTCTGGGTGCCGGCCTAAAGCCAAGGAGGAGCGTGCGTACGGGCCGAAGGAGCGTACGTGGATCCGACCCTTTGGTTGCTGCTGTTCTTCTCTCTGCTCATCGTCGGCATCATCGGTCTGCCGCTCGGCTTCCTGGTCGATTATTATGCCTACAAGCGCGGATACGAGGACGGCATCGCGGACGAACGCACGCGGCTGCTGCGGGTCGTGTTTCAGGACGGCAAGCTGATGGAAGAGTACGACGCGCAGCGCAGACTGGAGGAGGCCCAAGATGTCTCTTCGTAGCGGCTTGTTCTCCTTCCTGGGCGACCTGCACGTGGTCAAAGCCCTGACGATCCCGCCCTGCTTCATGGTCGGCTCCCACCGCCGCAAGCTGGACCTGGGCACCGACTACCGCTCCGCCTCGCGCATCCTGAAGCCCGGCGACATTCTGACCAGCCGCTCCTGGGGCTTCTTCTGCTCCAACCTGGGCATCCCCGGCAGCTTCAAGCACGCCCTGATCTACGTGGGGCCCGTCTCCGGCCGCCGCAGTGAAGAGACCGGCTTCATTGAGAAGCCCAAGCGCCTGCCGGCCGGCACCAACGTCAAGGACACGCCGTATCCACGTTCGGTCGTCCATGCAATCTCCGAAGGCGTGGTCTGCCAGGACCTGTTGGAGGTCATGGCGGAGGAGGACTACCTGGCTGCTTACCGACCCCTCCTGTTGATGGAGCACCCGGAGCTGGCCGAGAAGGTGGTCGACGCGGCCTGCCAGAAGGTCGGGACGCCTTACGACTTCGGCTTCGACTGGCGGTCACACGACGCGCTCTGCTGCACGGAACTGGCGGACTATGCCGTTAAGGCGGCGGGCGTGCCGCTGCCGCCCCGCACCAAGAAGCGCCTCAAGCTGTTTCAGCCGGCCGTGGACGTCACGCTGTCCGACTCCTATGCTTTGGCCCATCCGATGGTCTGGTGCTCGCTGAGCTGCAACGAGCCGGGCTTCATCGCCAAGTCCGTCCATCCCCAGATCCTGCGGGACCGCATCTGGGAGGCGGACGACGCCTCCTCCCTGAACGCCCCGGAAAGTTCCCAGGCGCCTGGGGAAATCTCCGCCAAATAGTTCTTGACATCTCTGCCCCCTCATCGTAATATTCAATCAGTGTGCGGGAACTCCGCGGGGAGGCGACCGTGCCTTGGAAGGACATATTTGGGCGAGAGCCGGTCTTGGGACCGCCGTTGCAGGAGGGCCTGCTTGTGGTTCAGGATGCCGTTGATGAGCACCGTTACCTGCGCGCTCTGAAGATGCGGGACAGGCGCCGCCGGGCCTTCGAGAGCAAGGTTCTGTGCCGGGCTTACGAACTCTACGGCCGGGAGCCCGAGACGCGCGTGTATTATTGCGGCTGGCTGCAGGAGCACATCTTTGACGCCGGCGAGCTGGGCTGCCTGCAGATCGTCTTTCGGGGCGGAAGCACGCCGGTGTTTCGTTGGCTCAAGCTGGAGAAGCAGCGAGTGTGACCGCTGCGTCATCCGGCGCATAGGAGGAGGGACGAGAACATGCTGGTCATTCACCACAACGACGCGGACGGGCGCTGTGCCGCGGCGATCGTCCGCTGCTGGGCCAAGCAGAATCCGTCGGGCGTCTCTCCGCTGCGCTTCTTTGAGACGGACTACAAGACGCCTCCTCCCCTGGACCTGATCCGGCCGGACGAGACGGTGATCATTGTGGACTTCTCCTACAAGCCGGAGGAGATGCTCAAGCTGACGGCCAAGACGAAGAACATCTGCTGGTGTGACCACCATGTGACGGCCAAGGATTACGGCTACGACCTGCCGGGCCTGCGGGACTTCTCCGACAAAGGTTTGGCCGGCTGCGAGTGCGCCTGGCGCCATTTCTTCCCGGGCCGGAATCTGCCCCTGGGCGTGCGCCTGTTGGGCGACTACGACTCCTGGCGCTTCGAGCTGGGGGAGGCCCGCGCCAAGGCCTTCTATGAGGGCCTGAAACTGGAGTACCAGGATCCCGACAGCCCGCTGTGGGAGGCCCTGTTTCTGGACAACGACCTCCCGGAGAAGATCACCGAGAACGGCCACACGGCGGAGCGCTACCGCGACAACTACTGCCTGGAGATCATCAAGGGCTACGGCTACGAGACGGAGCTGACGTCCTTTGCGCCCCTGCCCGGGGTCTCCGCGGGTCCCCCGGGTCCCGCGGGTCCTCTGGGGGCGAGCGGTCCGCGGGGGCCCACTGGATCAACCGGTGCGACCGCCGGCGGGCCGATTGCTTTGCACCACAAAGCGTTCGCCATGAACGCCTACAAGTTCGGCAGCCCCGGCTTCGGCAAGCTGTTCAAGGAGTACGACGTCTGCATCGCCTACATCCACGACGGGAAGAAGTTCACGGTCAGCCTGTACTCCGAGACCGTGGACGTGAGCGCGATCGCCCGGGAGTTCGGCGGCGGCGGGCACAGGGGTGCAGCCGGGTTCGTGTGTGAGCAGCTGCCGTTCAAGCCGAAGGAGGCCGGCAAATGAAGCCCAAGCCTGTGACCCGCGGCGATCCGGGCAAAGGATTTTAAGGAGGCCCGGCATGGTCTGGCGCGCACATCGAATCGGTTGTCGGGAGCGGGCCCTGTGCCGCTGGCACCGTTGGTATGCCTGGTACCCGGTGCGGGTGACCAAGCGTCACTGGGCCTGGCTGCAAAGAGTGGAACGACGCGGGGACCGGCAGCACAGTTGGGACGACAGCTGGTACGTTTGGTCCTACCGCCTGTTGAGAGGGGCGTGAGCATGTTTTACAACCACAAGCGCAAGCTGGTCCAGGAGTGGGCTCAGGACCGGACCGAGGAGAGCCTCTGTCCAGGGTGTAATGCGCCGCTGGTGTCGCGACAGGGCGACCTCGTCCGTTGGCATTGGGCGCATCATCCCAAAGCGCATGAGCGGTCGTCTTGTCCGTTTGAGGAGAGTTTGTGGCATCTGGCGTTGAAGGAAGCGTACATGAGCTTCGGCTTTGAGGGCGAAAAGCCGCTGATGATCGGAGACAAGACGTTCCGAATCGACGCCTACAAGCAAGGCGACGGAGTGGTGAAGATTCGGGAGTTCGTCCATTCCCTGTCCCCGCATTACGTGGCCAAGCATCAGACGCTGCAGCAGGCCAACGAGGGCGTACATTACGACATCCTGTGGATCCTGGACGGGAACAAATTCGTCAGTGCCCGGCGCAGGCCGGTGAGCGAAGGAAAAGGCTTCAGACGCTTTCTGATCCCCCGAGCCTATGCTTTCCATAAGCAGGTCCGGTGCTTCGTACACTACGATGGGCAGCTGTGGCACGAATGGGATCACAACGTCTGGTATCCCAACGACGGGGAGTTGTCGCAACGTGTGGCGGACCGGCACGCGGAGATCTTTCAGACGCTTCGGCTCAAGAGGACCTCGGCCTGATGAAGCGCACCTATCTGGAAATCGGCACCTGCGACTTCGAGACCCTGAACGAGCGGTTCAAAGACCGCCCGAGCTGGTCCGGCCTGTCCGCCGAGGCCCTGCCCCATTATTTCGACAAGCTGCCCAAGCTGTCCAAGAACCAGTACGTGCAGGCGATCGTGACGCCGGAGCAGCGCACGGAGATGCAGTTCTATTACGTGCCGGAGGCCGTGATCAAGGCCAAGGGCCTGCCCGACTGGCTCAAGGGCTGCAGCTCGACCGACGCCAACCGGCCCGCGCTGCTGCAGTACGCCGCCGACCTGGCCAGCATCACGCTGCCGACGATCTCCCTGGCGGCCTTGGTGGACCGGCTGGAGCCGCACCTTGACCTGGTGCGCATCGACACCGAGGGTACGGACTGCGCCCTGGTGCGCAAGCTGCTGACCCTGCCCGTCACCGTCACCCACGTCATCTTCGAGATCACTCACGCGCCGGCCCTGGAGCTGCAGGAGACCTATTCGGCGCTCTTCCGGCACGGCTACGAATACCGCGGGATCAAGGGCGGCGACGTGCAGTTCTCCAAGCCTTCGGTAATGATGGTCTGCGACCCGGTCTGGTCCACGGGCAGCATCGTGCGGGATCTGCAGCACCTGTCCGAGCGCTGGCTGATCACCATGCTGGACTGGCGCAACTATCCGCCGGACATGGACCTGGTGCTGCAGGAACACGACACGGTCGTGGGCATGACCCTGTTCACGGCCAAGGCCTGGCCGGCCGTGTCTCATTGCGTGGTCAGCTGCGGGCCGGGCGAGCCCCGCTGGCTGGGCGACGGCTACAAGGGCTCGCCGGTCATGGGCGGGGTCTCCGCGGAAGTCTGCGCCAAGCTGAGCATGGCCTATCCCGGCGCCAAGGTGTTCCACACGCCGGCCACCGCACGCCTGGGCCGCTTCTTCCATCCGGATGTTCAGCGGCCGCTGCAGACCCTGGGCTGGTGCGGCAATCCCGCCTACCGCTTCTGCGGGGACGACTGCAAGCGCTACGCCATGTTCGAGGAGATCCTGGAGAAGTCCAAACTGGAGGCCGTGGTCTCCGGGCAGAACTACCGCTACGACAACATGGAGGAGTTCTACGATTCCGTGGATCTGCTGATCAGCACGTCCACGGAAGAGGGCGGGCCGTTGGGCGTCTTTGAAGCCATTGCCGCGGGCGTGCCGGTGATCTCCACCAACACGGGGGTCATCAAGGAGTTCCCCGGCATCTGGACCTTCAGCACGGTGCCGCAGGCCCTGCAGCTGATCGAGGAGCTGCGGCCGCTCGGGCGGCGGCGCAGCTACGCGGAACTGCAGTACGACCGCCTGAAGCAGGGCCGGCACATGCAGGCCCTGCTGCCTCGCTGGGAGGCGCTGTTCGAGGCCGGAGCGACGCACAAGGCGTCGTTCCTTTGAGGAGCGCCCATGCGCATCGGGGAAGCCGTACATATTCATCATCGCCTGTTTTCAGGGGCCAAGACGGTGGCCGGCCGTCCGCAGTCTTTCGGCAGTCTGCCGTTGATTCCGAGAAGACTGCCGCCGAGTTCCGATCTGCAGGAAGAATTGAAGTCTCGAATGGTTGGTCGACTGGACCTGCTCATGGGAGGCTTCTCTTGGAAATTGGGCCGAATTCTGTTGGCGGGTGCCGGCCGTCCGTCGGAACAGGATTGGCGCGTGAGAGGTGCGGCCCCGACGCCTGGAAACGAGCGTCTTTCGGTAAGACTGGTGAATTCCGCGTTTCTTACATCTTTGGAAGACCGAGAGCCTGACGATGACGAAGATGAAGACGAAGACGAAGAGGAGTTGGAGCTGACGTTGGACGGAGAGGTTTACAAGTTCCGCCTTCCGGCACGTGAAGCAACACACCACCTGTCGTGGAAGACGGGAGCGGCGGATGCCGTCAGTGACTACACGAGGCAAAAGATGCGTGAACCCGGTTTTTGGAGAAGACTCCGGCCCGCGGTTCAGTTCATGCGAAATGATCTGGATCGTCAGGTGGACACCGATGCCCCCGTCAGGGTGCTCGACATGGAGCCGAAGAAGAAAGGGGAAAAGTGAACATGCACATTTTTGCGTTAGGTCTCCCTCATACCCAAACTACCGAGCGGTTCCTGTCCTGCGCGTACACGCAGAAGGTCAGGAACCTCTGCAAGATGATGACTGAACGCGGCCATCATGTAGTCCACTTGGGCACGGAGGGATCCGACCCCGTCTGTTCTGAGAATGTGGCGGTCACGCCCAAGGCCATGCACGAGGAGCTGTACGGCCACCCGGGGACCGGCTTCTTTCATTTCGAGACCGACGGAAAGTTCAAGCCCTACACGGACCTGTACATCGCCAACACGCGCAAGGCGATCCTGGAGCGCTCCCGGGGCAACTACAAGTCCATCATCTGCATCCCCTGGGGCGGCCCGCAGATCTCCGCCGTGCACGACATCCCCCAGCTGATCGTGGAGTCCGGCATCGGCTACCAGTACACCTTCGCCAAGTACCGGGTCTTCGAGTCCTACGCTTGGATGCACTTCCACCACGGCAAGGAGAACCAGGCCGGGGGGTCCAAGTGGTACGACGTGGTCATTCCCAACTACATCAATCCCGACCACTTCGCCTCGGCCGAGCAGCGGGAGGATTACTTCCTGTTCCTGGGCCGGCTGAACGCCGACAAGGGCGTGGGGATCGCCGCGGATCTGGCCAAGGCCTGCAAGCGGAAGCTGATCATCTGCGGGCAGGGAGACCCCACGCCTTACCTCTCCAATCCGTATGTGGAGTACCGCAAGCCGGTGGGCGTCGAAGGCCGCAAGGAGCTGCTCTCCAAGGCCTACGCCTTCATCCACCCCACGTTCTACCTGGAGCCGTTCGGCGGCGTGATGGTGGAAGCCATGGCCTCCGGCTGCCCGGTCATCACCACGGACTGGGGCGCGATGACGGAAACGGTCCTGCACGGCCATACCGGCTACCGCTGCCGGACCTGGGAGCAGTTCCTCTGGGCGGCCAAGCACGTTGACGCCATCGACCGCAAGGTCTGCCGGCAGTGGGCCCTGGACAACTATGCCATGGACCGCATGGCGGTGGCCTACGAAGACTTCTTCCAGTCCGTGCTCAACCTGGACGGGCAGGGCTGGCAGACCGCGCACCCCAAGCGGCCGGACCTGGCCTGGATCCAGCTGACCTACCCGGGCCTCAAGCGGCCCGACTACTCCCGCCCGCACGTGGAGCCGCACCTGGGCACGCCCTGGGAGAAGGCCCAGCAGTTCGAGAAGGACTGGTGGCACGGCGACCAGAAGAAGTGGCCGGAGGAGCAGCGCAAGCAGGACATCTACGCCTGGCACATGGGCCTGCCGGCCAACAAGGATCTGGGGGAGCGGAAGATCCTGGACCTGGGCTGCGGGCCGCTCCCCATGCTGCTGCGCTTCAGGCACGGGCCCTCCGTGGGCGTGGACCCGCTGCCCATGCCCGAAGGCACGGAAGAGCGCTTCAAGGCGGCCGACATTCGGCTGGTGAACCAAAAGGCCGAGGATTATGTGCCGGACATGGAATTCGACGAAGTCTGGGTGTACAATGTCCTCATGCACGTGGACTCTCCGGTCCAGGTGCTGCGGACGGCGGCCAAGGGCGCCAAGACGGTGCGGCTCTTCGAGTGGGTCGGGGAGGGCGGCGACGTCGGCCACCCCCACGTGCTGCGGCCCGAGCTGTTCGAGGAGTTCTTCAATCCGAAGGAATGGCGGCGGGTGCTGTGGGACCGCGGCCGCCATGAAGGGGCGCACGGCACCAACACCGACGAATATCTGGCGGTGGTCGCGGAGAGAATCGAGCCATGTCCACCCTCGACGGCGCTCCCGATGTCGGCACCGTAGCCTGTGGCGTATTCAAACGTTTGCAAATCGTCGTCAAACCGCAGGGCGGCACGCTGGTCACTTGGGGCCTGGAGAACGGCTTCACGGCCGCCGGACCGTTCGACTTTTACCTGGATGAGGCCGAGAACGGCTCCGACGCTTGGACCAACGTCCTGGGCCCGGTCGTGGACGGCTGCGAGGCTCATGACGAGCGGCAGCGGGACTGGGCCGTGCTCTCCAGCTTCTCCTACCGCGTGCGCCTGAACCTGCCCAACGAGCCCGGTTCGCCCACCTACGTCTCCGCGGAACAGCAGGCCAACGGCCTCTGGAGCCGCAAGGACTGGCTGCTGGCCCGGGACATCGCCCGCAAGGAATATCTCCAGCAGGACAAGCTGACCAACATCACGTCCAAGGGCTGGCTGCTGCGCCGCTACCATTGGGGGCCGGAATGCCCCGCCTGCCTGGACTGGGACACCCAGGAGACGGCGCGCGGCAACTGCCCGACCTGCTTCGGCACCGGCATCCAATACGGCTACGCCCTGGGCGTGACCTTCCGCATCACCCTCGACGCCGACTGGAGCCACCGCAAGGAGCGCCAGGACGGCCGGAGCCTGATCGACCCCCTCGTCCGCAAGGGCCGCTGCGTGGCCTACCCGACGCCCGACACGGGAGACATCTTCGTGCGGGAGGACAGCGGGGAACGCTACGTGGTCCAGCGGGTGACCGTGGTGGCGGAACTCGGCGGCATCCCCCTGACCGTGGAGCCGGAACTGCGCCTGGCGCCCCTCACCGATCCGATCTACCGCGTGCCGGTGCTGCAGCGCGGCTCGTCCAGCGGGCCCGGCGTTTCGGAGAGCAGCAGCTGCGGCATCATCGTGGATCCGGAGAAGAACGCGCCCGCGGGCACGCCTTCCTGCGACGCCTTCACCAGGCTGAAGATCATCACCAACCCTTTGGGCGGCACGGAGATCTCCTGGATCATGCAGCCGGGCTTCCAACCCAAGGAACCGCATGAGTTCTACGTGGAGGAGGCCGAGGGCGGCTCCGACGAATGGAAGCGCCTCAACGAGATTCCCATCGACAACTGCAGTTGGATCGACGAGCGCCAGCGGGACTGGAGCCTGACCTCCAATACCTACTACCGCGTGCGGCTGGTCCTGCCCAACGAGGGCGGCAAGGAGTACCTTTCCCAGCCGACGCAGGCCAACGGGATGTGGTCCCGCAAGGATTGGCTCCTGGCCCGGGACATCGTGCGGAAGGAGTATCTGCTCCGCAACAAGCTGACCAACATCACCGCGCGCGGCCTGCTGCTCAAGCGCCGGCATTGGGGTCGTCCCTGCCCGAACTGTCTGGACTGGGACACCCGGGAACCGTCCCAGGGCAAATGTCCGGTCTGTTATGCCACCGGGCTGGCCGGCGGCTATTTCCCGGGAGTGGCCTATCCGCTGACCATGGAGGCCAACTGGAACCACCGCAAGGAGCGCAATGAGACCACCGGCGTCAACGACAACGTGATCAAGTTCGGCCGCGGCGTCAGCTACCCGCAGCCGGACACCGGGGACATCTACGCCCGCTTGGACACCGGGGAGCGCTTCATCGTGCAGCGGGTTTCCTTCCTGGCGGAGATCGGAGGCATCCCCCTGATCGTGGGCGCGGAGGTCCGGCTTGCACCCGTCACCGACATTGTTTATGATGTCCCGCTGACCGGCGGACGATCGTCCTCCTCTTTGTCGGCAGGTCCGGCCGCGCCCTCGCCCGAGGTTCCGGCGGACGTCATGGACTGGCGCGTCGGCGTCAAAGGAAACGACGAATGGTAGCCAAACAAGCTGATCTCACCAAAACTCTGCCGGCGGTCGGGGCGGCCGCCGCGGCCGGAGCCGGCACCACGCTCGGAACCGAACTCGTCAAGAAGCTGCTCGCCCTGCGAAAGACCAAGCTGGAAGAACGAGACCCTTTACATCCTGGTAAGCGGCAAGGCGAAGGGTTAGGCGCCGGGACGGGAGTGCCGTCTTGGGGGACGGCGGGCGGCATAAACCCCAACATAAATCCCCAAGCCATGACCGGTCCCCAGATGCAGTTCGGCAAGGTCTCCTCCGCCTACCAAATGGGCTACAAGACGGCGATGGACAAAGAGGCCCTGCTGCCGGCGTTGGCGTTGGGCCTGGCGGTGCCTTGGGCCCTCGGCAAATTTGGGCCGGACGTCTGGAACGCCCTCAAGCGCGGTTGGAACGCGCCGGCGGCGCCGCAAACTTTTCCCGGTCTGCCCAAGCCTCGCCCTTGGTTCAGCCCGCCGGGCGCCTCGCCAACGCCCGCCCTCAATCAAGGCCAAGGCATGCCCAAGACTTCCGCCCTGATGCCGCCTTTGGCGCCCACTCCGGGACGACTTGCTTTGCAGAACGCCAAGAAGAACGTGCCGGGCGCGGACAAGTCGCTCCCGCCGCCCGTCAAGGTTGCCGAGATGGACAAGGATGCCACTCCCGGCCTCTTGGCGGGCCTCTTGACTCGGGGATTGATGGCCGGTGCCAAATACCTGCCGAAGCTCTTGGGCGGAGCGGGAGCAACCGGAGGAGCGGGCGCCGGAGCAAGTCTGGCGGCTCGCGGCTTGGCGGCGCGGCCCTTGCTGGCCTCCCCCTTAGGCCGGGCCGCTGGCGGTGTGCGCGCGGCCGACAGATTCATGCAGGCCCGCCCTCTGATGTCCGATGCCGTCATCGGAGGGGGGTTTGGCGCAATTCCCAACCCTGGTGAAGAAGGCAGCCGTTTGGGGAACATGGCCACTGGTGCTTTGACCAGCATGGGCCTGGGCGCGGGTTGGCGCGGTGCATCCCCTCACGTTTCAGGTTGGTGGAACAAATACAAGGCCCTGCGGCCGGGATCCGGAATGGTCCCGCTGGTGGGCGGAGCCGGCGTCTGATTCAAGGAGAACGAACGTGACGAACGCGAACCTGGCCTTCCTGGAGAAGGTCGCGCAAACGATGAACAAACGTGGGAGCACTGAGAAGCAGGCCGGCATGCAGGATGTACTGCTGTGGCTGGCCAAGAACCGCGGGGCCGTAACCGCCGGCGGGGCAGGCTTGGGCGCGAGCTTGGGCGCGATGAACGCCGAAGAGGGGCAGCGCATGGGCGGAGCCCTGAAGGGCGGCCTGGTCGGCGGCGGCCTCGGCTTCGGCGCCGGTTATGGGGCCCGTGCCGGTTTGCGCAAGCAGTTGCAGGGTCGTTTGAACGCCGTCACCGGCACCACGCCGGCCGCGGCCCGCGCCGATGTGGCGGCGACGGAAGCCGCCCGCAAAGGCACGCTTTGGGACGCAGCTCCGGCCGCTGCGCCGGCTGCTGCTTCAATGGCGGCCACCCGAGCGCCGGCTGCTGCTTCAATGGCGGCCAGTGAAGCGGCCATGTTGGGCCAGGAATTGCCCGCCATTTACAGCAATCCCGTTCCGCGGGGAATGGGCCGTGGTACTCCCGTGCGCCGAGGGTTTTTCAGACGCCCGCCGGTGCAAGGCGGCCTGATGACGCAATTTGGCGCCGCCCTCACGAGCAAGCCCGCCTTCCTGGAAGGCGTGGAGATGTACTTCGCCAAGACCGCCGGGGCCAAGGAAGCCTTCGCCGCGCGCGTCGGCCTTTACCCGGAGTCCGTGGGCGAGGAACTCTGGAAGGCCGCCTTGGAGCTGCAAAAGCGGGCGGGCGACGGGTTCGATCCGGAATCCGAGCAGGCGCGGATCGACGCCGCCGTGGCGGCGGAACGCAAACGCTTCCAGGCGGAGCAAGCGGCCCGGATCGAGAGCATCAACCGGAGAGCCAAGACCCAGGCCTACGGCGGGGGCATTCCCGATCAAAAGGCCCAAGCCCAACTGATTGAAGCCCGGAACGCCCTGGCCAGAGCCAAGGCATCCGGAAATGCGGCGCGGGTCATTGAAGCGCAAAATACTTTGGCGGCGGCCGAACGGCAGGTGCCCAACACTCCGTCCGCTCGGGGCGGATTGGCTCAGGAAGGTCCGCAAGCCATTGCGGCGGAAGCGAGGCAGATTCAACAAGAGATGAAGCAGCGCCCGGCACAGGAGGCCGAAAAGGCTTGGCAGGCCGCTGATGCCAAGGGCAGCCACCGGCCGGAAGGCCAGCGCCCGTTCGACCCCATGAATTACCTGCGGCAGAAATGGGCGCCGGTGGGCGAGGATCTGCAGAAGCTGCCCCAAGACATCCGGGAGAAGGGCTGGTTGGGCGGCTTGGGCGGCTTTGCTCAAGAACACCCCTACGCCACGGGCGTCGGAGCTTTGGGCGCGGGTGGATTGGCCTACGCCGTGCACCGCATGTTGTCCCAGAGGCAGCCGAAGCCGAAGCCGAAGAGGAGAACGGCATGAACGCGGTGGAATTCCGTCTGTTCAAGCGGGCCGCAAACATTCCCGGCCTGGACCGTCTGCTGGCCATGTTGAACCGCGGCAAGGGCGCTTTGGTCCGGCCAGCCGTGTCTTCTCCCGTCGGCGTCTTCGATGCCGCCAAGCTGCGCGGTTTGGAACAGGCCAGCAGGGTGGAGGCCGCGGCGGCGAATGCCTTCGAGAACGCCAAGCTCAAACCGTTCATGCCGCCCAAGGCGGCCGAACTGAGCTCCGAGGAGTATGACTACCTTAAGGCCTTGGGCATTCCGGCGGGCGCGGGCGTCATCGGCGGCATGTTGGCCTCTCCGGAGCATAAGCTGCGCGGTGCGACCATCGGCGCCGGCTTGGGCATCGGCTCGTCCCTGCTGCAGCGCTACCTGCTGGGCCAGCCGGTCATCCCGGACGAATGGAAGGAAAAGCTGGAGCTGTCCGACAAGCTCAACAAGATCAAGAAGTTCTTCCAGCCGCGGGCCAAGAAGGCCGCGGAGGAACCAGTCAAGCGCAAGGTTAAGAAGCCCGAGCCCGAGGAAGAAGAACCCGAAGAGGAGCCCGAGCAGGGCTCCAAGCTGGCCCCGATCCTGGCGGCCGCTTTGGGCGGCGCAGGCAGCGGGGCGTTTTTCTCCCCTGAGAACGACCGCATGACCGGCGCCTTGGCCGGGGCGGGCATGGGCGGCGGTGGGGCGGCCCTGCTGGGCGGACTGACCGACACTGAAGACTCCGGGGCGTCACGGCTGGCCGGCATCCTGGGCGGCGGCGCGGGTTTGGGTTTGGGCGGCATGTACATGCCGGGCTGGCGTTTCGGCAACCCCCTGGCGCCGAAACCGCCGATTGCGGCTGCACCTCCGCCGGCGCCCAAGGCTCCGCCGGCAGTGTTGTCTGAAGACGACGTGCTGCAGTTGCCGGGCGAACAGGCTCCGGCGGGAGAGTTGAGTTGAACAAGACGGCGCTGCAAAGCTCGCGTGGACAGACCCAGTCCTCCACGACGCAGAGCCGCGCGGAGAATGCGGCGGCGTTGAAACAGTCCGGCGGCAATTCACCGGGCAACTGGAAGACCCCTTACGAGCTGGGCCGCGGGTTGGATGCGAACCAGAAGAAGCGGATCTTCGACAAGGACGCGGGAGAGAACAACGTGCCGTTCAAATCGGACGCCCAAAGGAAGTGGATGTTCGCCAACGAGCCGGAGCTGGCAAAGCGTTGGGCCAAGCACACGCCGAAGGGCAAGAAGCTCCCCGAGCACGTCAAGAAAAGTTCCCAGGCGCCTGGGGAAATTGATCCCCGCCGCGTCCTGGCCTACAAGGTGGGCTTCCTGGCGAAGCTGGCCGAGTTGGGCGTCGCGCCGGGCGAGCTCCACGAGCGTTTGACCAAGGCGGCCCTTCTCGACCCTCTTGACGTCTTGGCGCGCCTGGGCGAAGGCGCGACGAACGTTCTGGGGCAGGCGGGGCAGCTGGCCTGGAGCTACGGCGCGCCGGCGGCCATTCTGGGTCCCGTCGGCGTCGGCGGTCTGTTGGGCTATCTGCGGACCAAGGCCACTTCTCCGACCGACGCCGACGTCAAGGCCCTGCAGTCCACGGAAGAGCTGGGCGCCCTGCGGCGGGCGACGCAGGCCATCAGGCGGCGCATGGCGCTGCGGCACAACATGGACGAGTCCAAGGCTCAAGGAGGTGCGGCGTGAGACGCACGATTCCCGATCCAACGATGATTCCCGGCATGCTGGATTCGGCTCCGGGCCTCGGCGTGGCCGACGGCCAGGTGCCGGAATCGCACATTCCGGGCTGGGACGGCCTGGCTTTCTACGGCACGGTGCCCAACCTCAAGACCGACGACGGCGAGGGAATGCAGCCGCGGCTGGGCACGGAAGTCTACGTGGAGGTCCTGAACCTGAGCCAGCCGCCGGATTTGGAGCGCTACGAGAAGGTCATGCAGTTGGTGGGGCTGGGCAAGGCGTTGATTTCGGCGGAGGAGCGGGTGTACGATCCGGACATCAAGAGCTGGCGGATCTTTCTGCGCTGGATCCACAAGTTCGCCTACAGCCCCAAGGGGGTCGGCTAATGGGTACGTTCGCCAAGCAAGCCGTCAGTCTGCAGCCGCTGCTCGCCGGGGCGGAGAGAGTCATGGCCCACCCGATGGGGCAAATGGCCAAATCCATGCTGGTCCGCGGCGGGGTCGGCGCCGGAGCGGGCGTGGCCTTCAATCCGGACGATCCTCTGCGGGGCGCCGGGCAAGGCGCTTTGGCCGGCGCGGGCTCCTCCGTTGGCCAATATTTCGGCCGCAAATATGCCCTGCCGGCGGCTTTACGCGACGCTGGCGGAGCGGCCAATCATTGGGCCAGGGGGCAGGGCGGCGTGACCGGCGCCGTCGTCGGGGGCGGCCTCGGCTATGCCCTGAAACCGAGTCTGGAGTATGTCACGCAGCTGAAAGGTGAAACGCCGTCCGCGGTCCCGCTCAAGCCCGGCCAGACCCCGGCCGAGGCGCAGGCCGAACGCATGAAGGGCATGGGGTACATGACGCCCGAGACCAGCGGCCACCTGAAGGCTTTGGGCATCGCCCTGGCCACGGCGGGCGGCGCCTATGGTTTGGGCCGTCTCTTCGGCGCCGCCAAACCGCCGGAGGAACTGGACACGCTGCAGGGCCGCGCGGACGAGCCGGGCCGGGACTACGTGGTCAAGGCCTCCGCGGAGGCCATCGGGGAGCCCAGCTCCAGTCCGCTCAACGCCGCCATCGGCGGGCTGCCCTACCTGTTGCCGCTCTTGGTGGCCACGGCGCCCTTCGCCGCCCGCAAGGGCTGGGTGGACGCCCGCAGCAGCAACGTGCACCGCGTGGAGACCAAGACGGAGAAAGCCAAGCGGGAGTTCGAGGAGGCGCTGAAGTCCGAATACGCCCGGAGCAAGACGGCTTCGGCCGGCGGCCTGATCGACCTGTTGGCCAAGGAGCACGTCAAGACCGCCCAGGACGGCGACCCGTCCGAGGCCCGCACCGGCGCCCTGTTGGGCGGCGGTTACCTGGCCTTGGCGACGTTGTTGGGCATCGCCGGCTACCGCGCCACCAAATCGTTCTTCGAGTCCCGGGATCCCGCCCGCGCGAAGCTGACCGCCGCCAAGGAGATGATCAAGCGGCGGCAGGCGGCCTCGCACATCCCCATTTACGCGGAGTGAGAGACATGAACAAGCTGGCTGCTGAGAAACAGGATGAGCGGAAAGCTTTGAAGCTTTTCTCGTCGAAGCCCGCCTATTCCGCCGCCGAGGGCAAACGGATGGAGAATGAGGCCCGGCAGCTGAGCGCCGCGCGCGGTGAATCGAAGGCCGAACTTGAACACCGGCTTGCCGACATTCGCTCCCGCATTCCAACCATGAAAAAGGCCGAAGGCGTCACGCCGGCCCTGACCGCCGCCGCCCTGATGGGTCTCTCGGCGTCCCAGCAGCACAAGCGCCTGCAGATGATGCAGAGCCCCCAGAACTTCCAGGACTTCATGCGGGTCAATTACCCGTCGGCCCGCAGCTTCTCGCCCTACGAAGTCGGCATGCGCACGGCGCAGAACGTCTTTCTGAACACTCTCATGCAGCAGCAGCTGGCGGCGCAGCAGCAGGGCCGCTAGGAGACCTGAATGGCCCCGCTGTCCGAAGCCTTGGGCACCGCGCAGCCCTCCGTCCGCAACTTCGGCGATTATCCCGCCCTGCGGGCCTCCATCTTCAAAAAGATCGAACAGGCCCTCAAGGAGAGCTGGCCGCGGGAGAACACCCGCAGCCGCCTGGAGCTGCAGAACCTGCATTGGGCGGATCCGGACAAGGTCTTCAACATTCAGGAGCAGAAGAAGGCCCTGCTGCGCGGCGACTCTCTGACCCGCCGGCTGTCCGGCACCTGGGTCCTGAGCGACCAGAAGACCAAGCAGCCGCTGGCCCGGAAGGACTCCGTGATCGCGCGCGTGCCTTATCTGACGGACCGCGGCACGTTCATTCTGGAAGGCACCGAATACACCGTCGGCAACCAGCTGCGGCTGCGCCCGGGCGTCTATTCCCGCCTGCGGAGCAACGGCGAACTGGAATCCCACTTCAACGTGCGCCCGGGCACGGGGCCCTCCTTCCGCGTGCATCTGGAGCCCAAGACCGGCGTCTTCCGTCTGGGCGTGGGCCAGTCCCGGCTGAAGCTGTACCCGCTGCTCAAGTCCATGGGCGTGGACGACAAGGAGATCGAAGGCGCCTGGGGCCGCGACCTGCTGCAGGCCAACGCCGCCGCCTCCGACCCCCGCGCCGTCTCCCGCGCCTATCAGACGTTGGCGACCTCCCGGACCGGCATCGTGGACGAGTCGCTCAACGAAGAACTGAGCAAGACGGCCGAAGAGAAGACCGACGTCCAGCGCGGCGCCCTGATCCGGGGCGTCCTGGAGAAGGCCGAACTGGATCCTGAAGTCACCCAGTCCACCATGGGTGAGCAGCACAAGAACGCCGGACCCAAGGCCATCCTCTCGGCCACGCGCAAACTGCTGCGGATCAACAAGAACATCGAGGATGTGGACGACCGGGACTCCCTGGCCTACCAGACCTTCCTGGCCCCGGACGACCTGTTCTCCGAACGGCTCAAGCGGGACGCCGGGCAGACCGCCCGCCGGCTGCTGTGGCAGGCCACCTTCCGGCGCAACCTGGACCGCATGCCTTCGGCCGCGCTGACCGGCCAGCTGAATTCGCTGTTCTACAAGAGCGGCCTGGCCCAGTCCGTGGAAGAGACCAATCCATGGGAAATCCACGACCAGGCCCTGCGGGTGACCCGCATGGGCGACGGCGGTATAACTTCCACCGATTCGATCCCGGATGAGGCCAGAGGAGTCCAACCATCTCATTTCGGCTTCATCGACCCGGTCCGGTCCCCGGAAAATGAAAAAATTGGTGTAGACAACCGCTTGGCCCACAACACGGTTTATGGTGAGGACGGGCAGCTCTACACGAAGGTTTTGGACGCCAAGGGCCGGCCGGCCTTCCTGGCGCCGCGGGACGCCGCCAAGGCCGTCATCGGCTTCCCGGGCGAGCGCAACAAGCAGGGCCTGGTGCGGGCCATGATCAACTCCCGCCGCATGGGCTACGTCAAGTCGGCCGAGGTCAAGTATTGGCTGGATGATCCCACTTCGATGTTCTCCCCGTCCGTCAACCTGATCCCCATGGTGAACGGCTCCAAGGGCGGGCGGGCCCTGATGGCCGGCAAGTTCTTCAATCAAGCCCTGCCCCTGAAGGAGCCCGAGGCGCCGCTGGTGCGCAACGCCGGACCGGACGGCAAGTCCTTTGATGAAGCCTACGGCCACCGCTTCGGCGCCGTGCGGGCCGACGGCGAAGGCCTGGTGCTGGCGGCCAATCGGGATGCGGTGACGGTGCGCGGCCCGGACGGCAAGATCAAGTCCTATGACCTGGCCGACCACCTGCCGTACAACCGGCGGACCTTCCTGACCCAGACGGCGACGGTCCATGCCGGCCAGACGGTCAAGCCGGGCGATCTGCTGGCCCACAGCAACTACACGGACAAGCAGGGCGCGCAGGCCGTCGGCCGCAACCTGGTGACGGCCTACCTGCCGTGGAAGGGCTGGGCCTACGAAGACGCCGTGGTGGTCTCCGAGAGCGGGGCCAAGAAGCTCTCTTCCGAGCATCTCTACCAGCACGTCATGGAGAACGACGGGGACATCGAGATCGGCCGCAAGGGCTTCCTCTCGGTCTTCCCGGGCAAGTTCCCGCTGGAGAAGCTGAAGACCATGGACGCCAACGGCGTGATCAAGCCGGGCGCCGTGGTCAACCAAGGCGACCCGCTGGTCTTGGCCGTCCGCAAGGCTTCCTCCGACGCCGTGCACCGGGGCCGCGGTTCGCTTTACCGGGATGCGGCGCTCACTTGGGACAAGATCGCGCCGGGCGTGGTCACGGACACCCATGAGACCAAGGACGGCGGCTGGAACGTCACGGTCAAGGCCTATATGCCGGCGCAGGTCGGCGACAAGCTGGCCGGCCGCCACGGGGATAAGGGCGTCATTTCCCGCGTGGTGCCCGACTCCGAAATTCCCCATACCGCCGACGGCCGCCCGCTGGACCTGGTCTTGAACCCGCTGGGCGTCATTAGCCGTGGTAATCCAAATCAGGTCCTGGAGCTGATGCTGGGCAAGATCGCCCGCAAGCGCGGCCAGCCGATCAACCTGCCGTCCTTCCAGCCGGGTTCAATGGTCGATTACGTCGCCAATGAGTTGAAGAAAGAGGGGCTCTCCGACACCGAGGACCTGATCGACCCGGAGACCGGCCGGCACATTCCGAAGGTTGCCGTGGGCGAGCGCTGGATCATGAAGCTGCACCACACGGCCGAAACCAAGGGCAAGGGCCGGGGCGAGTACGGCGCCTACACTTCCTCCGAACTTCCTGCAAGGGGTTCCGACACAGGGAGTAAGAGGATTAGCCGGATGGAAAATCTGGCCTTGATGGCCCATGGGGCCTACAACACCATCGAAGAGGCCCAGACGCTGCGCGGCCAGCGCAACGACGACTACTGGCGTCAGTATCGTCTGGGCCTGCCCACACCGACCCTGCGCGTGCCGCTGGTCTACAACAAATTCCTGTCCCATCTGCAGGGCGCGGGCGTGCGTCTGAACCGCCAGGGCGACAAGCTCAACCTGTTCGCCATGACCGATCAGGACATCGGCGAACTGTCCAAAGGCGCCATTGAGCAGCCGACCACGGTCAAGCACACCACTCTGGATCCGCAGCCCGGCGGCCTCTTTGACCTGATGAAGACCGGCGGCCACAACGGCCAGTCCTGGACCCATATTCCGCTGTCCGAGCCGATGCCCAATCCGCTGATGGAGGATCCCTTCCGGCGGCTGTTGGGCCTGACCCAGAAGCAGTACGAGGAGTTCATCGCCGGCAAGCGGGAAGTCCAAGGGCAGACCGGCGGCGCGGGCCTGAAGAACATCCTGTCCAAGATCAATCTGGACACGTCCATCAAGCACTACGAGGACGCCTTCAAGGGCGGGGCCAAGTCCGGACGGGACGACGCCGCCAAGGTGCTGGGCTGGCTGCGGGCCATGAAGAAGGCCGACGTCAAGCCGGCCGATCTGGTCTGGACCAAGGTGCCGGTGCTGCCGCCGATCTTCCGGCCCATCTCCACGGCCCGGAACATCACCACGGCCGCGGACGCCAACTTCCTGTACCAGGACCTGATGCACGCCAACAAGGACCTGGTCGACTACGCCAAGGAAGTCGGCCCCAAGGGCGCGTCCGAGGAGCGCCTGCGGGTCTACCACGCCATGAAGGCCGTGGCGGGCCTGGGCGACCCGGTGGGCGTCAAGTCCCGGCAGCAGCGGGCCACGGGCCTGCTGGCGGCCGTCTTCGGGGGCAGCCCCAAGTTCGGCGACTTCCAATCCAGGGTCATCGGCATGCCGGTGGACCTGGTGGGCCGGGCCACGATCACGCCCAACCCCAATCTGAAGATGGACGAGGTCGGCCTGCCGGAGAACAAGGCCTGGACCGTCTATCGGCCGTTCGTCATCCGCCGTTTGATCCAACAGGGCCTGCCGGCCACCGATGCCGCCCAGGCCGTGGCCGCGCAGTCCGACGTGGCCAAGAGCGCCCTGCAGGAAGAACTGAAGAAGCGCCCGGTGATGATCAACCGCGCGCCCACGCTGCACAAATACGGCTTCATGGCGGCCTGGCCGGTGCTGGTGCCGGGCGACGTGCTGCAGATCTCTCCGGTGCTTACCAAGAGCTTCGGGGCCGACTTCGACGGCGACCAGATGAACTACCATCCGGTGGTCGGCGACAAGGCCATCAAGGAAGCCGTCGAACGCATGATGCCGTCCAAGAACCTGCTCTCCATGCGCGAGTTCAAGCCGCACTACATGCCGTCCATGGAGTTCCTCTATGGCCTGTTCCTGGCCGGTCGGGAAGGCAAGGGCCCGCGGCGCACGTTTGCCTCCAAGCAGGACGCCATCCGGGCCTATCGGCGGGGCGAGCTGCGGATCACCGATCCGGTGTCCTTCCCCGACGAGGCCAAGACCGCCGCCGCGCCCGCTTCTCCCTTCCCCTATCAGGCTCACCCTTCGGCCTGGTCCGAGGCATGGAAGGAGCCGATGGCCACGCCGTCCTACGCCTCGCTGGGCCTGCCGGCCGGTTTGGACACGCAGATGGCGGCCATTACGCCGCGGCGGGCCCTGGATCCGTTCGATGAGGAACGCCGGGAGAAGCTCAAGCAGTGGATGTATGGTCGGGCCATGCAGCAAGCCAAACTTCAGGGAGCTCGAGGGGGGATGCCGATATGACCGTCGGGGAAGCGATCCTGCGCAAGATGGCCGAAGGGAAGGCCGATGAGGAAGGCAAGACCAAGGCCGACTTCAGCGCCAAGCAGCTGGCCGCCGGGCGCAAAGTGGAGATGGAACATACCGCCGATCCCCGCAGGGCGGAGCGGATCACCATGGACCACTTGACGGAGCATCCGGGCTACTACCCCGCCCTGAAGAAGATGGAGGCCAAGTTGGCTTCCTTCAAGAAAATCGTCACGGTCCTCGCCCTGCACAAGTACGCCGGCGGCGCGATCATGGGCACCAATCCGGTGAACACCTCGAAGGAGCAGTTGCCGGGCAAGACCGACCCCTACACGATTCTGAGCCGGCCGATGGTCAAGAAACGCACCAGCGGCAACTCGGGAGACGTGCCGTCCACCTCCACGGGCACCCCTTGAGGACAGCATGGCCGGAAGCATCTTACAGGCGCAGCGGACCCATCCCTTTACGCCGCCGGAAGGCCGTGCTAAAGTGCCGACCCAGGATGACTTGAGGTTGGCAAACAATCTGTTGATGAACATGGCGCCGAGCCAACGGAGTGTTCCGTTGGGAAGGGCCGCCGGCCGCTTGAAGGCAAAGGAGTCCCTCGTGATCAACCCGTCCCTCATTTCCAGAGTCCGAACCAAGTTGGCCGCGCTTCAGGAGAAGCGGGCCTTCACGCCCATGGACGCCCAAGGGTCGTTGCCCGATCCGACCCAGGGCGGCGGCATGCCTCCGGGCGGCGCTCCTCCGGGAATGCCTCCGGGCATGGATCCCAGCCAAATGGGCGGCGGCATGCCTCCGGGCATGGATCCGTCCATGATGGGCGGCGGGATGCCTCCGGGCATGGATCCCAGCCAAATGGGCGGCGGGATGCCTCCGGGCGGTGCTGAGGCCGCGATGGCCGGCATGCCTCCGGGCGGCGACCCCTCCCAGGGCGGCGGCGGCGATCCGTCGCAGCAGCCCGTGATGATGACCGCCGCGGACGTCCTGCAGCTGGCGCAGATGATCGCGCAAAGCGGCATGATGGGCCAGGGCGGCCAACCGGGCCAACCGGCGGCGCCGGAAGGCGCTTCCGCGCAGGGGGCGGGCAAGAAGCCGTCCAAAGACGAGACCATGAACCAGATCTCCCAGAAGCTGGACCAGCTGCTCGGCATTCTGTCGGGCGGCGCGGGCGGGATGCCTCCGGGCGGCGCGGGCGGGATGCCTCCGGGCGGCCCGCCGCCGCCGATGGGCGGAGCTCCTTCCGCTCCTCCGCCGGCGATGCCGACGGGCATGCCTCCGCCTCCGGGCGGCGGCATGACGGCGCAGGCTTCCCTGCGGAATCACGCCAAGCTCCTGGGCAACCTGCTCGGCAGGTAAGGATTCAACCATGCTCAAGTCGGCCTTCCTTCACGGTGTGGACGCCTACTGCGACCAGCACGGCTTTGACTTCAAAAGCCGGCAGGCCATGTATTGCATTTTGGAGAAGTGGGGTGCGGACGACTTCGATCCTCAAGCGGAACAAGCCCGCATGGACGAGGCTGTGGGCAAAGAGCGGCAAGCTTTTCAGGCCCAATCGGCGGCCAAAATCGAGGAGACCAACCGGCAGGCGCGGCAGCAGGCGTACGGCTTTGGCAGCGCTGATGAGCGCAAGGCGTTCATGGAATCACAATCCCAGGCCATCGAAGCTCAGAATTCTTTGGCCCGGGCAAAACAGACGGGAAGTTCGGCTGGAATCGTCGAGGCTACGAACCGCTTGGCGCAGGCACAGGCCAAAGTTGCTCCGGCCAAACCGGCAACACCCCCTCCCGCCACTCCGGCAGGTCTTGGGGCAGCCGTCGGCATGGGGGAAGGGGCGGCTCCTTCCGCGACCGCCGCCTTCGGTGCGCTCGGCGGCGCAGGCGCCGGAAGCGGGCAGACTCCTTTTGCCAAAAGCATCAAAGCCCCGGCGCCGCCCACACCGCCGGTGCCGCCGGTGCCGCCGGTGCCGCCTGGAAATGAGCATAATCCCTCCCCCAAAAGCGGTGCACCGCCTTCTGTTAATCCGTTTGTCGGGCCTCCCGCCGAAACCGTTCGGCCTCCCGCGCCGCCGGGGCCACCGTCCTGGCCGGCACTAGAGCGCCAAGAAGGCCAGGCGATGACCCGGAATTTCTTGACTCGTCGGCTGACGTTCGGTGAGGATGCCAGTGATCGACTGCCGATGATGGGCCGACCTAAATCAACGTTTAACGCGCCGCCGGCTCAACGGGCCGCGGCGGGTTGGAGCGGCAACACGGCGTCCGGCAAGTCGGCACTGCCGTCGCAATTTACCAGCATCAATGCCCAGTCGCGTCGGGCGAACGGCTGAAAGAGGACGGACGATCATGAAGGCCGCCCTGTATGGCGACGTGCTGAAGTCCGTGCCGGAATGGCGCGAGGATTTGGAAAGCCTGGTCGTCTATGACGACTACGGCAATCCGATCCTGGCGGTCAAGCGGTTGGCGGAGGGCCGACTGGCGGTCACCAAGGCGGGGGATGAAGATTTTCAGGCGGTGCTGAAGTCCTTCGGAATCGGGAAAATCCCGGAAGTCCTGCACAAGGAGGTTGCCAGACGATGAGTTTCAGCTCAGGCTTTTTGCGCGGTGTGGACGCCTATTGCGACCAACACGGCTTCGATTTTCAGGACCGCCAAGCCATGTACGCCCTCTTGGAGAAGCGGGCCGCCACACCGTCCAGTCCTGCGCCGGCCAACGCTTTCCCGACGCCGCTGTACAACCCGGCCACGGGCGCGCTCGACCCGGCGGAACAAGCCCGCCGCGCGGAGGCAAACAGACAGCAAGCCGCGCTGTTCCAGAGCAGGCCGGTGATCGATCCAACCACCGGCAAGGCCGTGCCCGCCGTTTCTCAGGAAATGAGGGAATCGAACATGGGCGCATTTGGGCGCATGGGCCGTTGGCTGAGCGGGGGAAAGCCCTGGCATCAGCTCTCGTCATTTAATCCGATGGGTTGGGGGCCCGGTCTGGGCGCCGTTGGGCGAACGGCCGGAAACTATTTGTTCGGCGGTTCTCAGGATGCCAACATCGCGGCCCGGCAAGCGCAGGAACAACGTCTGGCGGACGAAAGCCGGGAATCCTGGCAGCGGCAATACTCCCCGGTCCAGGCGTACCAAAGCGCCAAGCGCCGCGGCATGTCCGATTCGGAAGCGTTCTCGCAAGCCCGGGGTTTGATGCACCCCGGCGATCCCCGCGTCACGGCGTATTTCACCAAAGGGCCCAATCCGTTCAACATGCAGACGGTGGTTCCTCCGGCGCCGGGAGGCGCACCCGCCGCACCCGCCGCGCCAGCCGCGCCACCTAAAGCCAGCACTCAGGCCGCAGGTGCGCCGCTTAAAGCCAACACTCAGGCCGCGGCCGATAAGACCATGACCTTCAATCCGGGCAAGAAGCGGCCTGATGAATTCGGCATGGGCGCCAATCCCCACACGGTTGATCCCACCGGAGCCGGCGGCAGCGTCAAGTGGTCTCCCATGGCGAACCCGCCGGCGCAGGTTATGGCGCAGGCCGCCAAACCGCAGCAACCGCCGCTCGGTCCGCAGAATCCCTTCACGCAGATGGGCAATGCGTTCCAGATGCTCAACCCGCAACGGGGATAGGCATGAACACGACGGTCGGCAAGCTTTTGATCAACGAAGCCCTGCCTCCCGACCTGCGCAACTACGATGCGCAGTGGGACAAGAAGACCGTCCATAATCTCTTCACGGAGCTGGCCCACAAGCATCCCGAGCAGTATTCCGACGTGAACTGGAAGCTGAACCAGGTGGCCGCGGACGCCGCCACCACCACCGGCGGCCAGGCCAGCCTGTCTTTGGCGGACCTGCGGCCCTCGGCGGCCATGATCACGGCCCGCAAGGAACTGGGGGCTCGGGTCGAGGCCGTCTCCAACGGCGGCAAGCCCCAGGAGCAGAAGGATGCGGAAATCACCCAACTGTTGGCGGACTCGGTGGACAGGTTGGCCCACCTGAATTACGAAGAAGGCCTCAAGAACAACAGCGCCCTGGCCTTCCAAGTCCTCTCCGGCTCCCGCGGCAACAAGCTGCAGCTGGCCGCCCTGAGTTCCGGCGACGTGATCGTTTCCGACCACCACGAACATCCGATCCCCGTGCCCATGCTGTCCGGCTACGCCGAGGGTCTGGCCCCGGCGGAATACTGGGCGCAGTCCTACGGCGCGCGCCGCGGCTACGTGGACACCAAGGCCGCCACCCCCGAGGCCGGTTATTTGAGCAAGCAGATCAACGACGCCGCCCATCGCCTGGTGGTTACGGAGCACGATTGCGGCACAGACACGGGCATACCGGTGGACGCAAGCGATCCTGACAATGAGGGTTCCGTCCTGGCCCGACCGTCCGGCAATCTGAAGGCCGGCACCGTGCTTTCTCCCGCCAACCTGCGCGGCCTAAAGGGCAAGATCGTCGTCCACTCCCCCGTCACCTGTACGGCCCCGCGGGGCGTCTGCCAGCTGTGCGCCGGCATTCGGGAAAGCGGCGCCTTCCCGGAAATCGGCTCGGCCGTCGGCATCAGCGCGGCCCAGGCCGTCACGGAACCGTTGACCCAGGCCAAGATCGGCTCCAAGCACAAGGGCGGCCTGGTGGGCGGCGGAGCGGCGGCTTCAGCCTCCGGTTTCGACGCCTTCAAGAGTCTGGTGGAGGTCCCCGAGGAATTCCCGGGTTCCGCCGCCGTGGCCGAAACCGACGGACACGTGGAAGCGATTCGTCCGGCGCCCCAGGGCGGCAGTTACGTGGTCGTGGGCGGCCAGGATCATTGGGTGCCGCCCGGCGCGGACCTGACGCACAAGGTCGGCGACGTGGTGGAAGCCGGGGACACCCTGAGCGCCGGGTTGGCCAATCCGGCCGCCATCGTCAAACACAAGGGCGTCGGGGAAGGCCGTTTTTCTTTTATCGGTCAGCTTCGGACGGCCTTGGGCGAGGCCGGCACGACCGTGCATCGCCGCAATCTGGAACTGATCTCCCGGGCCCTGATCAACCACGTCAGAGTGACTGATCTGGACGGTCCGGAAGACACGGTGCCCAACGACGTGGTGGAGTACGATTCCGTCGCGCGGAACTACCGGCCGCGGGCCGGGTCGGTCAAGGTTGCGCCGAATCAGGCTTTCGGGTTATACTTGGAGAGACCTGCGCTGCATTATTCGATTGGGACGCGGGTTACGCCGAATGTGGCCAAGACTTTGGCCGAAGCCGGCGTAGGGGAGGTGGAGGCGCACAAAGAGACGCCCTCCTTCCAGCCGGAGATGGTGCGGGCTTTGGAGTCGCTGGGACATGCCGCGGACTGGATGGTGCGGCTGGGCGGCTACAACCTGAAGAAGAACACACTGGAGGCCGTCCGCCGCGGACGCTCTTCCTCGGCCTCCGAGAGCACGTCATTCATTCCGTCATTGGCCCGCGGCGTGGGCTTTGGAAACTTCGGCCGCCGGTTCACGGCGCCAGCAGAGGGCAAACCACATGAACTACCAGCAACTCGGACTCCTGTTGGGCTACCTGGAAACCTGCCGCGCAGCCCGGCAGGACCTGGACAAACTGGCCTCGGCGACGAAGCAGCCTAAGGCGGTCGTGGAGACGGCGCTCAAGAAGTGCGCCATGGAGCTCATGACCAAAGCGGCACTCGGTCCGCTGGCCGGCCTGTTTTTGGGTGCGTCGATTCCCGCCGCGGTCAGTGCCGTCAAGGGCGGCGCCAAACCGGCCCCCGGTACGCCGGGAGCGCCGTCCACAACCGGAGTCGCCGGGCCGCCGCAGTCCGTCTACGAGGCGGAATTGGACCGCACGCAGAAGGAGATGGATTCGATCTACCGGGCCATCGCCCGCAACCGGGGACGTCAGCAGCCGTGGTTCGCCCTGGCCGACTACCAACGTGGGGCGCGCACGGCGCCGGCCCCGATGTCGCCCTACATGTACGGCGGAATGCCGGGAATGGGTTAAGGGGATTGACGAGATGCCCGCCAACACCAGCACGCAGTTTGAGCGCACCTTCGCGGACCTGGCCTACACGGCCGTCCGGGACAAAGCGCCGGCTCTGCTCCAGCATTTGATCGGCTTTCAGCTGATCGAGAAGGACGACGAGGACACCCACGCCGTGGGCGTCTTCGGCTTCCAACTCGGCGAAGATCTGCTCTACGCACCCATGTTCTTCCTGAACGGCGAACTGAAGGGTTCCGAGCTCCTGTACGTCAAGAGCCGCGACGCCTTCGTGCCGTTGGAAGAGTCCTGGGTCAACTACCTGCTGAACCGCCGGCCGCGGACTCTCGGGGAAGTGGAGCCCCGCAAGCCCGACGAGCTGGGCATCCGCATGCCCCACTTCCGCCAGTTCAGCACTCCGCCGTCCATCCAGACCTCGGTCAAGACCTCCGAGTGGCTGCCGCCGGACGTCGTCTACAAGCTGTCCCGGATCAGCCCCTGTGATGAACGCTACAAGGCGCTGGACGCCCGCTTCACCGTCTCCGGCTTCCTGAAGCACGCCGGCATTCCGGCCGCCCGCCGCCTGGCCGAGCAGTTCCAGAAGGACCACAAGTTCGCCGAAGCCGTGTTGCGCTTCTACCCGGTCGAAGAGCTGTTCGACGCCAAGAAGTACGTCAAGCAGGCCGGCAAGCGCGTCAAGCGCGCGGGAGTCCGCCCGGCCCGTCCGATTGTGCTGACCCGCGGCGACGTGCGCAGCGGCCTGGTCAATTACCTGACCGACGCCCAGAAGGAAGCCGCCCTGCGGGACGGCTACATCGTCCTGGACGAGCGCAAGCCCGAGCAGTGCCCGAAGCTGTTCCACGCCAAGCTGGCCGAGGCGATCGTGACTCCGTCCGGCGACGGCGTCTACAACGTGATCATGGAAGACGGCAACTTCCAGCCCATGCTGATCTCCCGGCGGGACGCCGGCTTCCACCAGGCCATGGACTGCACGTCGGCCTACCTGTTCGATCTGGACGAGAAGCGGGCCTACAAGGCCCCGCTGCAGGGCATTCCCACGCGCGGGGACGTCGCGCCCGCCGACATGCAGAAGCTGATCGACAAGCTGCCCGCGGCGTCTTCCGCCGCGGTCGGCGACTACGCGGTCTTCATCAGCCCGGTCGGCCAGGCCACCGACATCCTGGAGATCAAGCAGAAGAACACCGGTCTGGACAAGCGGACCGAACTGCGCGTCGGTTCCAGCTGTTGGCAGGCCGAGTGTCTGGAGACCTCCCCGGTCGCCGAACAGGCCGACCGGAACCTGCACCCGGAGCTGCCGGATTACCGCTCCAACCCGCACGGTTCCATCCAGCACGTCGTCCTGACCAACAAGGAGGGCGTCCGGGCCACGAAGGTCGGCGACACCCTGTTCCTGCCCAACGGCTTCCGGGTCCTGAAGCTCAAGGAACGCGAGAACGATTATCCGGGCGATTCGGTCAAGGGCGAGTCCAAGC
>Ga0315294_10000716_pt1 | contig 35837 bp, 45 predicted proteins | sample YL17G13_40_MG_FD_203626 | JGI IMG/M metagenome (GOLD analysis project Ga0315294, IMG submission 203626) | Sediment microbial communities from Yellowstone Lake, YNP, Wyoming, USA - YL17G13_40 | ecosystem: Environmental > Aquatic > Freshwater > Lake > Sediment | place: USA: Wyoming | collected...
AGTTCAGGGACCCTTCCCAAAAAGAAAGGCGGGATGATGATTTCCATGGAAGCCGGAGACGACAGCAAACCTGATCCGACTGACCAGGGGGAACCCGGAGAAGGTGAGGACGATGAGGATATGCAAGGCATGGACCCGCGCCTCATGGAACTCATCAAAAAGAAAAAGGCTGAAAAAATGTCTGGAATGAGGATGGCGCACTAAATGATCGACTACACCGTCGACGCGCTTATCAATAAAGTGAAAACGCGGGGGACAATCCCCACGTCACAGGCTCTTTATTTGCCGGCGGACTTCGTGGACATCATGAGTGACGTCATGCACGACACCGTTGTGCCAGCCATCGTCTCAGTGAGAGAAGAATACTTTGTCACCTACCAAGACCAAGCCATAGTCGCCGGACAGAACAATTACCGAATCCCCAGCCGCGCCGTCGGAAACATGCTTCGTGACGTCGTGTTGGTTAATTCGGCGGGAACGGAAATATCAATCCCGCGCCTCGACCCGGAATCGCAGAAATCTTCGCCATCTCTTGTTTCGCAATCCACCTATGGGTTCAAGCTGATGGGGGACGAAGTGATCCTCATCCCCACGCCGGCCGGAACGAACGGGGACAGCGTCCGCATGTACTATGAACGGCGCCCGAACAATTTGATCCTTGCCGCATCCGCAGCGAAGATCCTGACCTTTAATCCGACCACCAAGATCGTCGGCATCGACGCCACGCCCAGCAACTTCGCCGTGACGGACACTTTCGACATCCTCCGACCGGACCCGATTTTTTCATCTGTCGGAGACGACATCGCCATCACCACTTTATCGGGGACGAACCTAACCTTAACTGCGGCACTTCCCAGCGGGATCGCAGCCGGCCAGTGGATTGCGGAATCCGGCCTGTCCCCGGTCCCGCAGATCCCCTACGAAGGCGGACTCTGGCTTGTCCATGAGGCGCTCTGCGCCGTTTTGGAAGGAATGACCGACAACGCCGGGCTTGTGAACGCCCGGAAGAAAGCAGACCGCCTAAAAGAGAATTTCATGAAGATCATCACCCCCCGGGTGCATGGGAGTCCACAGAAGATCGTGCAGCGAAGCGGCATATTTGATTACAGTCGTGTCGGTGGCAGGTGGAGACGATAATGCCCTTTCAATGGACAACACTCGAAGCCAAGGGCGTCAGAACTCATCCCAACCCGCTTAAACTTCCGGCCGGGAGCCTCCTTGTCGGGCAGAACATCGTCATCGACCGGGAAGACGTGATCGAACTTCGCCGCGGATCGAAACTTTATGGGGTTCTGGCCGACATCAAGAAACTTTTCAACTACCAGAACCGGATTCTCGCCCATGCCGGATCTGCCATGTACTACGACTCGGACAATGCCGGAACCATGACGGGACTGACCGGAACCTTTGACGCGCCCACCGGGGCCAACCGGATCCGATCCATGGAAGCGAACAAGAATTTCTACTTCACCTCGGCCACTGGCGTCAAAAAGATGGACGTCTACAACTCCACGCCCGGTCGAGCCGGCATGTACAAAGCGCTCGGAGGGACGGGCGCGACGACTGGCGGATCTGGATACATGGCGAACAACACGCAGGTGGCCTATCGGATCGTTTGGGGGATTACCGACGCCAACAGCAACAAGATCATCGGGGCTCCGAGTCAGCGGATCATCGTCATCAACAATTCAGGGGGGACCCGGGACGTTGCCCTGACTTTCGATATTCCCTCCGGCATCACGGTCAATCACATTTTCCAAATTTATCGCAGCGCGCAATCAACCGGCGTGGCGGTGGAACCTTCCGACGAACTGCAACTCATCGTTGAACGAGCACCCACAGCGGGCGAAGTCGCCGCATTCTCGGCCAGCTACACGGATGCCACACCAGACAACCTGCGTGGCGCGGCGCTCTATACCAACCCGTCCCAGCAAGGCATCGCGGAAGCGAACGACGAGCCACCCCTCGCCAAAGATATCTGCGTCTTCAAGGGATCGACCATCTACGCCAACGTGATCTCGAAGCACCGAATGTACATTACCCTCATTGCGGCCGGCGGAAGCGGATTGGTGAATGATGACACCGTAGCGATTGCGGGAACTGTATACACCGGAAAGGCGACTGAAACCCCGGCCAGCGGACAATTTAAGGTGAGCACGGGCGGAACTGCGGCGCAGAACATCGAGGACACGGCCAAGAGCCTCGTCAAGGTGATCAACCAATACGCTACGAACACGCTGGTATACGCCTACTACGTTTCGGGATATCAGGATCTTCCCGGACAGATTTTGATCGAGGAGCGAAGCATCGGCGGTGCGGTTTTTTATGCTCTCAGCAGCCGGGGCAGCGCTTTCTCTCCCAACCTTCCAGCCTCTGGAACCACCTATCAGTCAACGAACGACATTCAACAGAGCTACGTCGCCATCTCCAAGCCCGGTCAACCGGAGGCGGTACCTCTCAAAAACTATTTCCCAGTAGGGAGTGGGGCGGCCGCCATTCTGCGGATCATCGCCCTTCGGGACTCAGCCTTTATTTTGAAAGAGGATGGCATCTACCGAATCACGGGCGAAAGCGTGGACGACTTCCGCATTGAGGAATTTGATAGAACGACCATCCTCACCTGCCAAGAATCCGCCGTTCCTTTGAACAATCAAGTTTACGCATGGACGACGCAGGGCATCGTGGCTATATCCGAAGGCGGGACGCGAATCATGAGCCGACCTATCGAACTGACGCTCCTCCAAATCTCCACCGGGAACTACGTGAATTTTGACTCCGCCTCTTTCGGGATCGGATACGAGAGCGACCGTAAATACGCTTTTGCCACCGTCACGGGGACCGCCGACACGTACACCAAGCGCGTCTACGTCTACAATTTCCTTACCGAGACGTGGACGTGGTGGGACTTCAACCTGTCTTGCGGCCTCGTCTCCAAACGGGATAACAAACTCTACCTCGGAGACGCCGCCCTCGGGTACCTTCGGCAAGAGAGGAAGGATTACCGGATCACGGACTATGCCGACCGGGAAATCGCTCTCAACATTTTATCATCCAGCGGAACCACCATCGAATTGGCCGACACAACCGGACTCGTGGCCGGATGGTCGGTCGCTCAATTCAGCGGGACGATTGTGGTCAGGGACAGCGTGATCGAAGAAGTCGTCGATGGATCACACGTCCGTGTGGCCGACACTCTGAACTGGGAGAGCGGGACCGCCACGGCCTACGAACCCATTGAGGCGATCATGACATGGGCGCCGCTCCACGGCAATATGCCGGCCGTCATGAAACACTTTCAAGATCAGGTCGCCATCTTCTCCAACGCCAACTTTGACTCGCTTGAATTCAGCTACACCTCGAATGTTTCCATCGTGTCAGAAGCGGTGGAATTGATTCCCAAGGGTGGAGCTCCATGGGGATTGTTCCCATGGGGCGAGGCGGAGTGGGGGGGCGGTACGCCGCAGCTTCAACCGATACGAACGCTCGTTCCGAAAGAGAAGGCGCGCTGCCATTGGCTGAATTTGTCCGCCACGCACAATCAGGCGCTTACCACCTTTGCCCTGTCGGGATTGACTTTGTTTTTTGAAGCGACGTCATCGAGGAGCAAATAATGGCGGGACTCCCCACACAACGCAGACTATCGCGGGAAGACTTCCCCGGAGCTCCATCATGGTTCGACGTCGTTATGGGCGTCGTCAACGGGTTTATGAACGACGTCTATCTGGCCTTGAACGGAACCCTGACCTTCGGAGCGAACGTCTCCGGCCTGATCAAGTCCTTTCGGATCACGGCGGGCGCGACAGCGGACACCAACACTTTTACGTTTACACACGCAATGAAAAAGAAACCGGAGGGCGTCATCCTCATAGCAGTGACGGCAGTGACCAACAACTACGCACCCGTCACGTCCGCGGTTTCCTTGAGCTGGCGAATGAACGATGTCGGACAAATTGTAATCGACGCCATAACCGGACTGACGAATGGGACAATCTATGACGTTCGGGTTTTGGTGGTCTAAAAGGAGAAACGCATATGCCATTTATTGAGGAAGACGAGGAGACAAAACGTCAGCGTGAATTAGCCGAGGGCGGCGGGATACCCATCTCGGGAACGCAGGCCGGGACGATCCCGGGAGCCGGCGGAGCGCCGCAACCCGGAGCCAAAGCACCGAATTCCTTTGTGGACGTCGCCGCCTACCTGAAGGCGAACAAAGAACAATCGCAGGCCACCGCGCAGCGCGTGGCGGACACCATGGCGCAGGAACGAGTTGGATTACAGAGTGGATTACAAGGCGTGACCGAGGGCTATCAGAAGAATGTGGCCGCCGGAACCGTTAACCTTGACGATGAACTCGTAAAAAGAGCCGCCTCGAACCCGACCGAATTTGTCAAAAACCCGAACGACGTGAGCTCCTTCGCCAAACTCCGCGATGCCTCCTACGCCGGACCCGGTAACTTTGAGGACACTGCCGACTTCGGAACTGTTCTCGAACGAATCCAGTCAGGACAAGCGAAGGCCAAAACGATTGATACCTCCGAGGGCCGCAAGGCTTACCTGTCCAGCATGGGAACCAACCCAACGGCTGGCGTGGTATCCTTGGACGACCTCCTCATTGGCGCAGATCCCGCAGCGCGGGCGAAACTCACCCAGGCCGCTGGCGGATTCGATACGCTGAGCGGAGCACTGGAAGAATCCAAAAAGAAAGCATCCGAGGCACTAACATCAGGACAGCAGGCCACCGAAGCGGCAAAAGCGGGTGTTGCCAATCGGTTTACAATGGAAGGCGGTGTGATCCCATCTTTCCAGAACCTCATGGAACAAAAGCTCGGAACGACACGGACGCGAGCTCAACAGAATGCAGCAGCCATCCAAGCGGCGGTAAAGCAGGGCGTCGGATTAACTGATCAAGAGCGGGAACTGATCGGTGCCGGCAATTGGGATGAGGTTCTTCGCCTGAGAGGTCTTCTCGGCGGGCAAACTCCCTTTGACGACAGTGCCGCACAATACGAAAGAAACATTGATCTCACTCCGTATCTCACGACACAAAATCCAGAATTGGTTTACACAAAAGAAAACGTGGCTACGCCGGAAGATTACGCTATGGAAACAGCGCTTCAACAGCTTTCAGGGGACAACTTCGACATTCTTCCGAGCGATGCAAGCCAAGCGGGTAAGGCACCAAAGTCACTTGCACAGATTCAAGGAAATCCAGAATCGGATCTCCGCTCTCTATTAAATGAACTGGATACAACGTTTATCAATCAATATGGCGGATTTAATCGTGGAGCGTATCCCATTCAAAACGGACGGATGGTTCTGACTGATCCTAATCTTGCAACGTCAGTGAAAGGGATGATCGACATATTTAATCGAAATCCCGAAAAACTGACTCCTGCACAGAAGGAATTGGTCACTCAATTGCAAGCCGATCTCGATTCCAGCACCGCCATTCCTCCTGTTGATGGAAGTGGCGGCGGAGAAGGTGCCTTCATCCCAGTGGAGGGTTCGGATCGAATACGGATTGTTGGCGGAGAATTCAAATGGTGGGACGGGACTCAATGGGTTCCGAAACCACAGGAAACACGTGTCCGAGATGATGGGACATGGGAGAAATTTAACTACGACACAGGTCAATATGAGCCAATTGCGGATCAGACGAAACCACCGATTATGAGGGGGATGATATGACCATTGCACCAATGCTTATAGGCGGAGGAATCGCGGCAGCGGGCGCGGCCGGACTCTTCGGTAAGAAGAAGAATTCAGCCCGTGAGATGATGGACCAGATCCTCTCTCAATACAACGGGATCAACTCTCCGGGCATTGAGGAACAAAAGGTCATCCTGCAAAACCTCGTCCAGCAAGGGTTGGTGACGCCGGAAGATGCGGCCACGGTCAACCTTGGGGAATCGGCCTATGGCGGAATCAATCTCGACCCGCGTGCCCGTGAAGCGCAGATGGGCGCTTTGTCCCAACTCTCGGACATCGTGAACGCCGGCGGTCTCACAGCCACCGACCAATCCAGAATCAGAGACATCCAAGACCGCATGGAGACGGAGAGGCGTGGAGCCGAGGGCGCCATCATGGAGAACGCCCGGGAACGGGGCGTGGGCGGATCCAACCTCGAAATCGTCAACCGTTTAATGGCCAACCAAGGCGCGGCCACAAGGGCATCCTCTGAAGGTATGGATGCGGCGGCGCAAGCCGAACAAGCCAAGCTGGCCGCGATTCAGTCCATGGGCACGCTCGGAACCGGGATGCGGGGCCAAGAATTTGACGAGGCCGCCCGTAAAGCGGAAGCCTCCGACGCTATCGCTCGATTTAACGCCGGGAACAAACAGTCTCAGATCAATCTGAATGTGGGAGCGCGAAATATCGCTGCCGCGACAAATCTGGGTGAGAAACAGCGCGTGGCCGACACCAACATCGGTCAATCCAACGTCAACCGGGTCCGTAATGCCGACCTGATCCAGCAGAAATATGACAACGATCTGAAACTGGCTACCGCTAAGGCGAATGCAATGGCTGGTATTGCAGGGGATGAGACAGAAGAGCAACGACGCAAAGACCAGCTCTATTCCAGCCTCATTGGTTTGGGCGGGAACGTCATGGCGAGAGGAGGCTGACCATGCCCTGCAAATCTGATCGTCAGAAACGGGCGGATGAGGAAAAAAAGAACGCCAAAATGCGCGCCCTCGCAGGATTGGCGGGGAGGAAATAATGGCTATCAATCTGACACCCGGACTGCCCATGGATGACGACCCGAAAAAGCGCGTCCGCGATTACATCATGGCCAAGTATTTTCAGGCACCCGGACAGCCAGCACCCGAGCCGTTAAACAAACTCGATCTTTCGACCATGCCGGTCGTCTCATCTGAACCGCCACCTCCCGCACCGGATCCGTACTCGCCGGAAGAACGGGCGAAATTGGGTAAAAGCGGAAGCGCCACCCAGTTGATCGGTGAGATTCTGGCCGGATTAGGCGACGCCTTCGCCTCCTCACGGGGCACCGGAGGAACGAAGTTCGGAGAGACGTCCAGAGCCATTTCTGACGCCTCCCGCGCCGAGAAGCTCGCCACATTCGACGCGAAAAAGAAAGCCGTTCAGAGCGACGCCGTGCGGAAGTATCTGGCGGAGAAATACAACCTGCCGGAGAACATCGATGTGGAATCCGGTGAGAAGCTCGCCACGTTGAAAAACGCCGAGGACATGAAACGGATACAGGCGGAAGCCACGTCACAGACTGCGGCGGACCGGAAAGCACTGGCTGATGAACGCATCGGACTCCAACGGGAACGGATCGGCAATCAGGAAGCCGAACGGGACAAGATGCACGATGAAAAGCTCATCCGCGCCAAAACCGACATCACCACCAAATTCAACTCAGACGCGGCGGTCAAGAAAGCGCAGCAATCTATGGACGCCGCCAGTACCATCCGTGAGCTGGCGACCAGCGGAAACCCCATCGCGGCGGCCGCCATCCCCACATATATGGCGAGGATGAGCGGCGAGGTTGGCAACCTATCAGAGGCCGATAAGAAGCCTTTTGGCGGCTCCAGAGCCATCCTCCAGCGCGTGGAGGCCAGCCTGAAGCAGTCTGCCACCGGCACATTGACTGCAGCCAACCAGACGTACATTCTCGGCATCGTTGATTTGATCGAAAAGAAGTCCAATGCAAACCTCGACCGGCTGGCCAAAAGCCGCGCCGGCCAATACTCGAAAGCGGATTCGCGCCTTAATTCCGATGAGATCTATCAGATGCTTCGGCCTGGCGATCAAATTCAATCTGGCGCAGAATCTCCGAGAGGAACCAATAAAATTGGTCGGTTTGAGGTATCGGTGGAATAATAATGGCTACTTACAAAATCAAAGATCCTGAAACCGGGAAAACAATCAAACTTACAGGCGATTCCCCGCCCACGGAACAAGAACTTGAGGAGATTTTCTCTAAAGTTAGGGGTCCGGCCGAACCTCCGGAAGGTGTTTTATCGAAAATTGGATCTTTATTGGGTACGGGATGGGAAAGCCTGACAATTCCTGAAAAGAAATCACGTGAAGGATTGAAGATGCTTTCGGAGATGGTTCCAAAGCTGGAACCATCCGGTAATCTTCCACTGGATGTGCTCAAAGGAACGCCTCGTGTTGCCGCCGAGACATTAGCGGAAACCGCGCCTGGTTTTGTTTCACGTGGATCAATTTTAACGGCGGGGCTGTTGAAAGGAGCGCAAAAAACCGCACCCGCAGTTAAAGCCATTGTTCGAGGGGGTGGTAAACAGCTTGAATCCGCTTCCGGCTTGGTGCCCGGATCGCTTGAAGCAGCCTATAAAGATCCATCGCTGATATTTTCCAAAGGAAAAGAAGCCGCAAAGCCCCTCTATGAAGCAGCACGCAAAGAATTGCCAAAAGGCGCGAATTTATTTGAAGGCATGTGGAAGCCCGAAGAAATTGTCGATGCGGCGCAAAAACATATATCAAAAGGCGGCACATTAGAACCATCTGAATCACTCATCGCTCGCAAGGCTACGGATGCCCTTTTGAAATCCAAGCGTTATGTCAAAGACGCCTTGATGGAATTAAGAAATACCTTCGATGCGTCAGCCAAATCCAGTGAAAACATAAAAATGGCTGATCCTCTTTTCCGACGAGGAATTATGGCAGACGCCTTGCGTAATTTCCTCCCACAAAACAAATTCGGAGGCGCGTCCGCCTTTAAGATGGGGATAGCCCCGGCTTTAGCAGGACTCGGTGGATTCGTCGGAGGACCCCCTGGGGCAGCAGCAGGGGGCGCTGCAGCAGCCATGGCATTATCCCCGGCAGTTCAGGGTGGTGCTGCCACAGTAGCCGGAATTCTTGGAAGAAATGTTGTTGCTCCATTGGTTGGAAATCCCGCCTTGGCCGTGGCCGGAAAAGAAGCGATTCGCACATTCGCTGCCGACAAATCGCAATCTCAGAACACTGCTGTAGGCTCCTCCAAACTTGCGGAACGGATTAAGACAAATCCACAGGTTTACGGAAAGTATGCCCAAACCCTTCTGAACGCTGCCCAGCGCGGGGCGCAATCGCTTACCTCCACCGACTTCGTTCTCCAACAGCGAGACCCGGAATACCGGGCGATGAAAGACCGGCTCGATAAGGAGGAAGGGCAATGAAGCATTCACAAATAAACTGGGCGCACCTGATCACGCTCGGAAAAAAACTCGTTGGGAAGCCATATGTCCTCGGAGCGGAAGTTAACCTCAAAGATCCCGACACGGATCACATCAAGGCCATCGATTGCTCCGAGATCGTCGAGTGGTTATTCGCTCAAATCAATATCGCTGTCCCTGACGGATCATACAATCAGGCAAAAGTGGTCACACGAATTTCGCCCGGGCAACCCATTTTGATTGGGGATCTCGGATTTAAGTGGAATCCTGAAAACGAGGGAATACATCACGTTGGTATATTTATTGGTGACGATACGATCCTTGAGGCCAAGGGGAAGAAGTGGGGAGTAGTGTTGACACCCGTTAAAGATTTCACCGCTTCTGAGCATTTTGCCTTTTGGGGGAGACTTAAGGATATCGAGGACGCATGAATATCGAGATCGGAGCGCTCATCACCGGATTTGTCGCCATCATCGCTGCTGCCATTTCGTATGGGATGAATAAAAAAGCTGATGAGCGAGCCGAACGCGATATCGCCGAAATCCAGAAAAAGATCGAAGGAATGGACAGGTGGTCGCGTAACCATGAGGAAAAAGAGGGCGTCTGCCGTTTGAATTTTACGCAAAAGAATTCCGGACTTGAAAAACAAATTGAGATCGCCTCAACAAACCACGATCAGGTCATGGATCTGATCCGGCGGGTGGAATCCGCCATAAGTAGGATGGATGAGAAATTCGACGCGCTCACCAAGACTGTCAGCGACTTCGTGAGTCGCCGTAGCTGGGAATCAATCGATAGAAGATAGAGGAGGGAACAAATGAATAAAATCGGACTGCTTAAAATACTTCTATTTAACGATAGCCGGAAAGTCGGTATTGGCCTTTGGTTTTACATTTCCACGGAGGTTTTCTTTTTAATGCGGCTCGTCGACACGCAGACATGGATGGCCTGTAAGGTTATGGCGCTTACCCTCATCGGCGGCGGGACGCTCGCGGATAAATTCATGGAGGCAAAAAAGGGGGCACCTAATGTTCCCAAACCTTCTTAAGAACTGGCAGAAGGGCGCCATTGTTGGGCTGGTTCTCGCTTGCCTTACTTGCCTTACGCTTTTAGTCCAGTGGAAAAAGACGGATTCCGAACTCAAAGAAGCGCAGCTGGCCTATGAACACCCCGCCATCAAGGAAATAGTCCGCGAAGTTAAGGTGCAGGGGCCAGAGCGGATCGTTTACCGGACGATCAAGGAACCGGGGGGCATCGAGCGAACGGAAACCGTCACGGAACGCCAGGTCACCGCATCCATCACCGAATCCGGGCATTGGAGTGAACCCGTGCCCGTCTCCACCGTGATCACGCCCATCCGGACCGACAGATATCTCTTAACCTTTGGGGTTAATCGTTTGACGCCGGATCTGGACGGAAAGGCGATACTTGTGGGATACGGTTTCAAAAACAGGCTGGATATTCAGGCGGGGGCGGTGAAGGATGTTGAAATTCGACCGATGGTGTTGGTGACGCTGCGGTTTTAAAGCTTTCTTTCGATTAACTCTAATTTATAGAGGATGAGAAGCAACAAAATTATAATCCAGATTAATAGATAAGACATTTAATTAATCTATGTCCACGTCTTCCGAGGAAACTTCTCTTATTTTCATTAACATTTTCTTAATATCGATCAACTGTTTCATGATCTGGGTTTGATTCCATATGACCATCCCCAAGCTGAGAATTATAACCCAATCGATTACTGATTTTGAGATATACATAGCGGATTACCAATTAAGATCTATTCCACGAACATATTAACGATGAAGGTTCCGAGTAGAACAAGGAGTAAACCACCAAAAATTCCTAGTGACCATACACCTATTATTTTAAATGTGGAAAAACAGACGATGGCCAATCCCAATAATCCGACAATCCATCCGAAGACCATTTATCCTCCTATTGCCGCATTAATGACTTACCGGGTTCTCGTTTTTTGACCATTCTCGACTTGATTTTATCCACTTCGCTTTCTTGGAATCCCAAGACGACCCGTGAGCCAATTTGAAAACGCCGGACCTTAATTTTCTTCTGCAAAACCCACTTATAGAGAGTCATTTTGGTGATCCCCAACATCCGCATCACATCATTGGCTCCGAGCAATTCAACACCCCCATTAATCATTATGGAACTCGTGGTGTCTATCATACTGTTATCCTCCTATCAAATAGTTTAAAGATTTTTGTTTGACTTCTATTTCTATTTGGTATATACTCGATTGTAACAGTTAGATAATCACTATTCAAGGAATAAACGAGCCAGGAGGAAAGTCCAATGGAAGAAAAACAAGAGATTGTTGACAAGTTGCCGGCGAATGTAATTCCGCCGACGAATGGAGACAGTGAAGTTATTGAGGGGGCGGTCACGCCTTTCGAGGGTGATTACATGGAAGTCACGGTTGACGTGGCGAAGCACCTGGCCGAATATGAAAAGGCCATCGACACGATCATGAATTTCATCATCCGCCGATGTTATGCGGGGGACTTTGTGAGTCATGACAAGGAATCGACGCCCCTTGAAGACCGGACGGTCAACTTGATCGGGGCGGCGGCGGAGCGAATTGCTAGGGACTTGGGGATTCAGGAATCCAACCGGACCCAGCCCCTTAAGAAAATGAACGAGAAGTTTCCCGGCCACTACAATTATCAATGTGAGGGTGATTTCACGTTTCGGGGCCGATCCGTTCACGCCATAGGCATTGCCTCGACGAGAAACCCGTTTTATTCACGGGCTTATGGGCAGGACAAGAAACCCGAAGAAATCCGAGAGGAATATATCCAAAGGGAATGCTGGCGGGATTGCACCAAACAGGGGATCAAAGGTTTATTCGGCTTGCGCCGGATTCCGCTCATGAAACTCAAGGAATTGGGCTATGACATTTCCAAGGTCAAGTATGTGAACTTCAAAGAGGGGGAAAAGAGCGCGGGGAAGGTCAACCCGAACGCGACTGCGGCGCCGACAGGGACGGAAGCCCCCGTTTCCGACGGAAATCAATCCGCTATCACGATTGACGACATGAAGGCATCCGTCTCGAAGAAGGGAAAGCCTTTCTATGCCGTCACCGACTCAGAAGGTTCACGGATGTATGTTTGGGGTGATGCCAAGTCCGATAATGTCAACGCGCTCTTGATTGCATGGCGCGACAAGAAGCCCGTCAACGTCATCATAAAAACGTCCGGTAATTATTCGACTATTACGGAGATTGTCAAATGAGCGGGCCCGCAGTTTCTTTAACCATTCCAGGGGTTGAGACGCTCAAAGCGGAAATTGAAAAGAGGCGCGAGCAAGCCCTCTCACTTAAGATCGGATCTTACCCGCGAAAAAATCCCATCCTTTCCGATCTCGGAGATTGCGACCGGCAAATCGCCTATGGTGTTACGGAATGGCAATCCAAAAAACTCCCAACCGTCGATCTTCAAGCTCGGTTTGACGTGGGGAATCTGATGGAGCGCGAGATGATCCGGGAACTCATGGAGCTCGGCTTTGACTTCATCGGTGGACAGGAATCGGTTGTTATCAAAGGGAGGGGGGCCGTTCTTCTGGCTACTGGAAAGATCGACGGATTCATCAAATGGCAGGGCGAGAAGATCCCCGTAGAATTCAAATCCATGCACCCAAATATCTATAACCAGGTCGAATCCATTGAGGACTTCCAGAAGAAACCGTGGCTCCGAAAATACACCCGGCAGTTGATGTTGTATTGCTTCGGTCATAACAAGGAATACGGCCTCTTCGGGCTCACCGATTGCCTGGGAGGAAGGAAATGGTTCATCCTCTACCTTGACTTCGCTGAATGCGAATTGATGCTTAGGAGATTGGAGACCGTCCAAAGCCATCTCTCGGCAGGGACACTGCCGGACCGAATACCCTACCGGGAAGAGATCTGCGGTAAATGTGATTTCGCCACGATGTGCCTCAAAGACATCATGCGGACGGAAGCCGAGATCCTGACGGATGATGCTCTTATCGCTGACCTAGAAAAGAGAGAAAAACTCAAGGTGTCCGCAAGCGAATACAAGAAAATCGACGAATCCGTTAAAAAGACGCTCAAGGGAATCGCCAAGGGGGTAGCCGGTGATTTCATGATTGTCGGAAAACCAACCCACAAAGATTCCTATACAGTTGAGGCATCGGACGGTTGGGGATGTTCGATTCAAAAGTTGGATAGTAGATAAACTTCTCACCCCCACCTTTGTTACAAATCTGTTACTTCACCAACGAATGAGATCGTTTTTTCATTCCTCGACGGAAAATTTACAACATGTTTACTTGAAAAGAAGGAGATCATGATTAACCCTAATCTTAGGTGCCATGGAACAATTAGAACTCTTCACAGACGAAGCATTTATTTTGAGGGTCCCCTTTCCGGAGGCGATCCGGATCTTTCAGGAGAATTACTGGAACCATCTCCCTTCCGCAAAAGTAACGAAAGCCCACTTCCGCCGGCTCGCTTTATTCTTCAAAGGATATTTCCTCGATTCCATCTCCAAAGCCGACATAGAACGGTACCGGCGATGGATGAAAGAAATGGGATACGCCGAGGCCACCACCAACAAAGCGCATATGATTCTTTCCCGCATCTATCGGAAATTTGAGGAATACAAAGAGGGGAAAACCGTCAATGGGGTGGATTTTTCCCGGATAAAATTGCCGTTCAAGAATCCGGCCGCGATGGTGCCGAAGGTGAGTGAACGCCGGTTTGCCCGGACCGTCTTTATCACGAAGGAGCAAAAGAAAATCCTGTGCAGCTACGCTGATGAGGATCTATCCGAAATCATCGACGGACTGTATTGGACGGAATTAAGACCGTCAGACTTTTTCAGAATCACCGATAAAAGTATCGATTTATCGATAAGGGTTATATTCGGAATCCAGAACAAGACCATCACCACCAAAAACCCCAGCGGCGTGCCATTCAAAGTTTACATCCCAAACGACAAGATGGAGATCATCCGCCGTCGTATCGAAAACACGAAGCCGGGAACACCGCTCTTTCGACGAAAAAATATACAGAAGCGCTGGGCATGGGTACGCCTCCTGGCCAAAATGCCCTTCATCCAAATGAGAGACATCCGAGGCTCGGCGGCCAGCCACCTTTTGGATCAGGGAATAGACCCCGAGACTGTTCGGAAAACCCTAGGACATACAACCCTTCGAATGTTGCCCCTTTACGACAAGCGTCCCGAGAGTCGAATGATGGAGGCCACCCAGATCTTGGTCTGAATTTAAAAAATATTTCTTGACTCGAAATTTATTTTAAAGCAGTATCGGATCATTATGCGAGGGTATGGGTTTAAACCAAAATTTAAAAAACCGCGGCGCGAAAGTGCTAGTGGTTTTTTTATGCCCGAACCAACCCATAGCCTCGCAGCCATGAATAGGTCTCGGGCATTTTTATTTCAACTGGACGAACCGCTTCAAAAATCTACCTAGCAACTTGCGGGTGTGGTTCAATGGTAGAATGCAACCTTGCCAAGGATAGGCAATAGGTCGTAAACCTGAAGTGAGTTCGTCCCTCGGGGGCGAACTTGAACGCATCTGCATCAATTGACGTAATCCAAGACATCATCCTTCGTGATGTCCCAATCATTCCCTCTTTCCCCTCGATAAGCCCGTCATCGCACTCCCCCCGCGGTGACGGGTCTTTTTTTTATGAGGTCCCGCGATGACCCAGTTAACTTTCGACGACGTTGGGGCACGGCGATTTCCGGACATCCAAAAGCACATCGAAGAGAAATTCCTCAAATTCCACGAAGAAAATCCAGAGGTCTACAGGCTATTCAAAAAATTCGCCCATCAGTCCCGCCGGTTTAAGGATCACTTTGGCGCCAAAGCCATCGCGGAGCGGATCCGCTGGGAAGTGGCTTCCTACTCGATCCCGGGTGACTTCAAAATGAACAACAACTTCCCCTCCGTCATGGCCCGGATGCTGATCGAAGAAGACCCCTCTTTCCATGATTTTTTTTCAATTCGCCACACCCCCGGCGCAGTTGAGATTATCCAATGAAAGACAAATTTTATTTTCCTCATGACTACAATTCGCGCAATGATGAAAAGATTTTGATGGCGCGTGCTGAATTCAACAATGCCGAGGCTTTCGGAATGTACTGGATGATTGTTGAAAGCATGGCGGAAACTAGAGACGGTTTTCTTAATCGGGTGGCGATCGCCCCCTTGTCGCTCAGTCTCGGAATTAGTTCGGATAGGCTAGAAGCCTTCGTATCGCTATGCGTTAAAATCGGCCTATTTTTTGACCAAAATGGAAGGTATTCCGCTCACCGGATGGTGGAGCATAAAAGAATCCGTTTTCTCCTCAGTAAATCAGGCAAAAAAGGCAACAAAATTCGATGGCCTAAGCATCGCCCCCCGAATCCAAAGGAAAGGAAAGGAAAGGAAAGTAAACAAGAAGAAGAAACCCCCCTACCCCCCAAAGGGGGGAATGTTGTTTTGATTCCCGAAGATCTCAATCCGAACGAACCGGAGATCAGGGACTGGCTGGATTACAAGAAGCAGAAAGGCCAGACCTACAAATCCAAAGGCTTGGAGGCGCTCTGGCGCTGCTTCCGGGCCATCCCAGCGGACAAACGGCGTGAGGCGGTGGATCACAGCATGGCCAACAATTGGGCGGGACTATTTCAAAAAAACGGAGGGAATAATGGCAATCATAGACAGCAAAGAACTGATGAAGAACGCCTTAAAGGATCTGGAAAATTCGCAGGAGTCACCGAAGAAATCATCTTGTCATAGCTTTGAGTGCAAGAAAGAATGGGAGACAAAACCGGAGGATTGGTATCGCAATCCTTACGGTCAGTGGCAATGTCGGGAGGGGTTTTGCCCCACATGCAGGGAAGAGTTTCAGATTCGTGAAAACGAAAAAAAACGGATTGAGGCTGAAGAAAAAGCGAAGTGGTTGGTTGATGCGCCGGCGGCGCGACTCTGTAAAGTTCCGGCCATCCTAAGAACCATATTCCCACGGAAGTTTGCGAACGTGGAATATATTCTTCCAGAATCATTCCAGCCATATATTTTTCCGGCCGAACGCGGCCTCTGTTTAACTGGAAAGCCGGGCGTCGGGAAGACGATGATTATGGCGATGATCGTGCGCGATCATTTTAAGCAAGCATCAGCTAACCCGAAGTGGGGCTCATCACATTGGGAACACTTTGGTTTACCGGGGAAGTTTAACTCCCCATGGAAATTCCTTTGTTACCCGGAATTCATCATGGAACTTCAAGACCGGTATCGGAAAGAGTCCGAGGAATCCGTCCTCGACCTGATTAAAAAAATATCCGAATGGCAGTATTTAATCATCGACGACCTCGGCGCCGAGAAACCGACGGATTTCGTGAAGCAAGCCACCTACCTGATTATCAACCACCGGGAAATGCACGAAAAGGCGACGTTCATCACAACAAACTTCTCATTAGATTTTCTGGATGAAAATATTGACTCTCGTATTGCCTCTCGGATCTGTGGAATGTGCGACATAAAACAAATTACCTCCGACGATAAAAGAAAGTTGACGAGGCGGAATTAAGGCATAAGGGAGGGAGGAACAAGATTGACCCCTGTTATAGAGGCGATAATAGCCATTGACAATAGTGGTATTCTATGGTATATACCATAGTAGGACACCACGAAGAACAAAGGAGGCTGCCATGGAACGAAAAAAGGTGATGGAAGCAATCCTGACACACTATCTGGGAATTGAGGGATCGGAGGATCAGAAAACAATGCTGTGGGAACTGTTGAAGCGGATCGGCGACATGGATCTCTTGGCGATCGCTCACCAATTGAGACTTGAGATGGTGCTCGGATGAATTACTCAGAGGTCGCCAAGGTTGTCGGCCATGAGGCGTTCTGGAGCGCCGGTGGATTGAGCATCCGGGTCAAGGTACTCGACGTCAAGTTCGCCTACGGCCGGACCCGCTACCGGATCCAGCCGATTGCGGGAAGCGGTACCACTTGGACGGAACAAATCCGCCCGGTTTGCCCGGTTGAAAACGGAGAGGTGAAATAACATGGGCGGGATTAATAACGCGAAGGCCAAATTCATTGGCTACATGGAAGACGGCGAATTCCATTTCCCGCTTTACAACGTGATCAAGTCGGATCAGGCGGGAATGATCGGCAGCACCGTCTCGGACGAAACCCTGATCAACGATCTCCACATCCCGATTCCGCTGACGCCGACATTCGGCACGTGGAAACAGTTCGTTGCTCTTGGCCGGCGCTGCCGCTACTGTTTTGCCGCGCTGGAAGGCCGGTATCCCGGATGCGCCCATTATCCGCATCCGAGTGTCAAGGTGGCATGAGATGGACGCCGAAAGTCGCTGGGAGAATCGGATGGAGTGGGCGGAAGAACGCCGGCGAGGGGATGACATCGAAATCAACAAGACACGGCCGGTGACAGGCGACTGGCAATGCGAGGCGCGCTACTGTACCAAAACGGGGACGGTAGAAGTGGAAGTGAAGCGGGTGGATGAACGGAAGGGGACGTGGGTTGTGTTGTGCGCGGAGCACAACAACGACGAAACGCCCCACGAACTCTACCGGGGACGGATCTGATATGAATTTGCGGCTGGTAACGGCTAGGGATCTAGCCGCAAAGAAGCAACGGAAAGTAAAGGGCGGGGAACGGTCTGAGAGGGGCCTAACTCCCCGCCCGGATTTTATCAGATTGGAGGTCATGCAATGAGCAAATGCACAGGATTCAAGGGATTCGATAAAGATTTGAAGTGCCGAGGTTACCAATACAAAATCGGCGAAGAACATAAACACGAGGGAGATATCACTCTCTGCGAAAAAGGCTTTCACTTCTGCGAATATCCTCTGGATACTTTCAATTTCTACCCGCCACCGAACTCACTTTTTGCCGAGGTTGAGGGTTTCGATGTTTCTAAGAAAACAGATTCAGATACCAAGAGGGTTTGCAAAAGATTGCTCATCAAAACCGAGATCTCATTCAAGGCGATGGTCGAAGCGGCAATAAAATTTACTTTTGATCGTGCTGATTGGTCAAAAAAAGAAAAACACGTTACCGGGGACACTGACGGCGCAGTTGAGTCCAAAGACCGGGGAGCCGCCTCCGCCACAGGATACCAGGGAGCCGCCTCCGCCACAGGAGACCGGGGAGCCGCCTCCGCCACAGGAGACCGGGGAGCCGCCTCCGCCACAGGAGACCGGGGAGCCGCCTCCGCCACAGGATACCAGGGAGCCGCCTCCGCCACAGGAGACCGGGGAGCCGCCTCCGCCACAGGATACCAGGGAGCCGCCTCCGCCACAGGAGACCGGGGAGCCGCCTCCGCCACAGGAGACCGGGGAGCCGCCTCCGCCACAGGAGAGGAAGGTTGCGCAGTCGCCCTCGGTATCGAGGGAAAAGTAAAGGGGATTAAAGGTACTTGGCTTACCGCTGCTGAATGGGAAAAAAAGGGTGGATGGCATCGCATCGACGTTAAAACTGTGAAGGTTGATGGGGAGAAAATAAAGGCCGACACTTTCTATGTGTTGAAAAAAGGTGAATTCACGGAGGTGATCTGAGGATGAGCACATGTCAATTTTTCAAGGTCATCGAGGAACCCGATGATGTTCAACTTTGAGATTCCCGGACCCCTTCCTGGTATGAACGACATTATCAGCGCCTCCCGGACGCACTGGAACAAGAGCCGGCAGCAGAAGAAGACCTTCACGAACATGTGCGGAATGTCCGTGATCGCCGCCCGGGTGCCCGTCTTCAAAGATCCCGTGCATGTCGAGTTTGCTTGGTACGAGAAGAACCAAAAGAGGGACAGGGACAACGTGAGTGCCGGAGCGAAGTTCATCCTTGACGCTTTGGTGGAGACGGGGCGGCTCAAGAATGACACGGCGCACTGGGTGCGCGGGATTTCCCACACATTCCCGGCGCCCGATTCCAAAAATCCACGAGTGATGGTGACGATTTATGACGCCTAACCAAAAAAGGCAATTCAAGATGGTGCACGGTCAGACGTGTAATGAGAACGCGCAAGGCAAGGAACTCTGCGACTGCGCCTATTCCTCGGTCGTTTGTCTCACGCATTCAGTTCACTACCTCGTCGAGAAGATGATCGAGATCCTACATCAACTGGAAAACTCGAAGACGCCGGACGAACTTCCAATTCTCGCTGATCCCATCCGGCAACGGCTGCGCGAACAAATTTTGAATGACCTCGATCGAGTCTCAACACAGATGCTGGAAAATTGGCGTGCACAAATATGACGCTGACCGCCGCTTGCAGAACTACGGTTCTTTTGTTGGCGAGCGAATGTATCAAGAATGGCGAAAAAAGGAGAGAGGCGATGGACGAAAAAAAAGAAAAGAAACTGAGCCGGCGGAGATGGTGAAGGAACGAAAAGGCGTCACCCAAGTCTTAGGGAACGACTTTTTGGATGGGTTACAAAACCTGAAGCCCATCGTCCTAAAAATCAAAGCGCATCTCGCGGCGGCTAATGCAGACCGCGCCGCGGCGCCGAGGAACTGACCGTGCCCATAACAGCCTTGCCAGCACATCTCCAAAAGAACAACGCCATGGCCGTGGGGACAGGATCTGACTGGGACGTATTTGGCCTCAGATACATTCCGCAGCATTGGTTCACCTTCGGACCCAACGCCACGGAAAAGATCGGATGGATCACGCTCCTTTCCATCCCCTACTGGTTTCGGATGCGGGAATTGGAGATCAAGGTTTACAGTTCAACGTTTACAGTAACCCTTCCCGAGCCCATCCGCTGGACTCGCCTCGTATTCCCCCTCCCAGTGCCCGCCAAATGGCGCAGGTACAGCCTTCTCATCATCGGCAGGGGGGTAACACGCTGGGAATCGAAGAATGCGAAATCGCAACTTTTCATCGCCCCCTATGTGGAGGGTTGGCGCAGCTCCTTCTTTGGTCGCCGAAACAATCTTCCCGCCACCGAGATGAACCCGGGACACGCCGAATATCGAGATCCCGTTCTCTTGGACGGGCTCACCCCGGAGCGGTCTCTCAAGTTTTACAGCCCAAGCGTCCTGCAATATTGGGCGAATTGGAGCATCCAGTTCGTGTGGCCGCTTCATTTTGTTTTCCGAATTCACTGGGGAAAAAGGAATCCGTCGAACGGCCGGAAGGCGCACAGTTTCCAGTTCCGTTGCGGGTTCCGCCACGACCCTTTCGATGACTACATCCATGGGCCTTCGATCTCCATGGGAGAGGGGAACTGATGGCACGCTACCGGAAGAAACCCGTCGTCATTGAGGCGACGCAATGGTTCAAAAATGGCGATCATCCTCAGGATGGGGAAGAAACATTTATCAGCCCATCCGACGGAAAAAAACGTAAGTACGAAGGGAAAGTAGTCCGCTATTTTCGCCTGCCCGGAAGTAGTGACAGTGAATGCCACAACTGCGGGAAGGTTATGCACGTCCACGGGTGGATCGACACACTCGAAGGCGGGCATATCGTGTGCCCCGGAGATTGGATTATCACCGGAGTGAAGGGCGAACGATATCCGTGCAAGCCGGACATATTCGAGGCCACCTACGAACCGGTTACGGAGGAAGTAGAAGCAAACCCGGGAAATCCGATGGAGGGAGTGCGCATTGACTGAGGAAGAAGAACTCCTTCTGGATTGCTGGAGAATCTTATGGACGTAAAACCATTTGAAATCGTGGATTCGATCCGCCAGAGACTGAGATACTGGAAGATCAAGAATCTGGCTGATAGTGCGTGGATTGAGGAGTTTTCGGTCGAGGACGGAAAACTTGATTTACTGACGCTGGATCTACGCCTGTGGACAGTCCGGGGATTCGAGGTCAAGATCAGCCGGTCTGACTTCCTGTCCGACCGGAAGTGGCCGAACTATCTGCCGTATGTGAACTATTTTTATTTCGCCACGCCTCCGGGACTGATTAAGCCGGAGGAACTTCCGCCAGAAATTGGACTTCTCGAAATCGGGGCGGAAAAACCGTTTGAGCGTGTGAAAGCCCAGTTATTGCAGCCAACGTTCGTCAGGGAAACGCATGGCGAACGGTACATGACGCGCCTACTCCTCAAGTACTTGCGTGACGTTGCATGGCGAGATCGGCGGAATATCGGACAGTGTCCGGACTGTGGCAAACAGTTGAAAACGATGGACGGGCGGATGAACGCCGGCTATCAACGGCAGGAGACTTATCATGGAGTGTGAAAAGTATCTCCGCTCCAAAGACCTGATCGACGAAAGGGGGAATCTAAAATGGATAAATCAAATGGAATAAATCTTAGTGTTGTATGGGGTTGGAGAATTGGTTTCTGGGCCGAGGGGAACAAGCTCTGGGCCGAGGGGGACAAACTCTGGGCCGAGGGGGACAAACTCTGGGCTGAGGAGGGCAAGCTCTGGGCTGAGGGGGGCAAGCTCTGTGCCGAGGGGGGCAAGCTCTGTGCCGAGGGGGACAAGCTCCGGGCAGAGGGGAACAAGCTCTGGGCCGAGGCGATCATTGCCGTTCACGGCAATATCAGAATGGAATGGAAAAACTATTCTCCAGAGAAAGACGATTTCGAATGTCACTTGGAAACCGGAGAAGTATTTAAGCCATAGATTTAAAGGGGGAATCCGAAATGAAAGCTGAAATCATGATAACTGGGGATTCCAAGAAAAAAGCCCATGATTGAACGACTTGTCCGCTACTTTCGGAGGCCGCCCCCATGCCAACACGAAATTCGAGATGGGAAAATGCGCTGGATTGAAGTAGATGAGAAAAAGAACAAGCCGCCTGAACTCCTGCTTGAAGTGGAGCACACCTGTCAAATTTGTGGAGTGGTTACGTTCAAAAATTGGTTCACGGAGGAAGCATGTCAGAAGTACAGAATCAAAACACCCCAACGGGCATCCTGATCGATCAACTGAAAATAGAGGTCGAGGCCGCGCACTCGAAGGGCATGAAGCTTTGGGAAGAGCGCTTGCATCTTTGGATCAGACCCAAGCCGAACTGGATGCCATCTGCAATTTGGAACTGGATGCTAAGCGTTGTTTTAACCCAAAACGTTTCTATGCGATCTCCTCTGGCCGAAAAGAATCTCGACCAAGCTCTGCTGCTCGAAAAGAAAAAGGGGGAAATGCGCCATGGAGTATCTCTCATCTAAGCCAAGCGACTGGATTCTGGAACGCGCCCGTGAAAAGGCACAGAACGAACGGGAAGGCGAGACGGACATGATTGCCTCTGGCGTCATGAAACAGCATCGGTTCACAACCGCGGAAGAACACGTCGACAAACGGACGGGATGGTTTGTGTCCGAAGCCTCTTTGGAATGGATCGACGTTTATTTTTCGGACATGAAAAAGACAATCGAACGTCTGGACAGCGAACTCCTCAACCTACTACGTGACCGTGCCAGCTACTTGGAACAACCACTGCAATGAGGCAAGTACGCTATTACCTCCAAGCACGGGACAAAAAGATAATCGAGCTATTGCTCGGAACGGAAACGGAGGAACCCCTCTCGCCAAAAGAAATAGGGATACGATTGGGAATAACCGTATGGACGGTTTACCGACGGATCGGCAAACTCAAAAAAGAGAGACCGGCCCCGACCGTTGCCACCCTCTAAGTTCCACGAAAAACAAATTCGCCAAAAAATGTCAATTTGATTCCTTCCTAAAAGTATCCACCATCCACTAAACTGTAAGGCGTTAATTCATCACGATTCCTTGTGGGGAGGGAAACAGGATGGCAACAGCGACAAAAAGCCGGTCACGAAGTACAAAAGCCCAAAATTCAAACGTTGTAATACCTCCGAAGATTCAAACCCCACCCGTTACCGCCTACGCTGTCATCAAAGCCCCCATCGGCGACAATCTCTGGCAGCTCGTCACCTACACCATCCAAAACGGGGCCATCGTCAAAACAGAAAAATCAGTCGAAGATCTCCGTGAGATTCTTATCGCCAAAGTTACAGACTTGGTGGGTGGGCTTCAGTGATCGCCTCATTTTTATGGGCATTCGTCTCACTCGTCGCCATTGCGGCACTCTACGACTTGGCCAATAAAGTCATCGACGCCTTCAAACCGATTGAACCGCCAACCACAGGTGAGATGATCGACAACACCATTTTTGCTCAACAGATCAAGGATCTCAGAAACGATGTGAACGCGCTGAAGGTCACCGCCGGATTCAAGGCGGCGCAAAGCAAGGTAGAAGCCAAATAGAGGGGAAAAAGAGGAAATGGCTCAATTTAAGTCGGGACGATCGAAAACGGGTGGACGACAAAAAGGGACGCCCAATAAGTGGCGGTTTCCCGAGATTGAGGAAATCTGCCAAGCCCATGATTACGATCCCCTGATTGAGCTGATCAAGGCCAGGAAGAAAGCCAAATTTTTGGCGACGAAGATCAAAATTGACATTGCCATTTTGCCGTTCACGAGAGCAAAGCCGAAAATCGAAGTAGACGTAACCGGAGGACTTGTCGGTCTATCCAACCCGCTCAGACAAAAATCAGCGGAGGATCTGATCGCCCTTCTACCCGTGACCAATGCCCCGGGCGCACGAACCTGACCAGCATCAGGTCATCGATGCACTCTGGGCCAAAGGAGTCTTGTGGTGGAAGCTGAAGCCTGTCCAAAAGTTAATGCACCAACGCGAGGTGTCGAGCGACTCGATGCTCTGCGTGGACAATTGCGCCCGGCAACTTGGGAAATCCTTTCGCCTCTGCGCCCGAGCCATCGGAGCCGCCATTTCTATCTCCGAAGCCATTATCCCCTTTGCCGCCCCCACCTTGAAAATGATTCGAAACATAACGATCCCGATCTTCCGCGAAATCTGTCAGGACGCCCCAGCCGACGTGCGTCCGATCTTCATCAAGTCGGAGGGGAAGTTTGTATTCCCGCACAACAACTCGGAGATCGTTCTGGCCGGCGTGAACAACGATCATGCGGACGACCTGCGGGGACGAAAAGCGCATCTGGCCATAATCGACGAGGGCGGATTCATCGACGATTTGGAATATCTGATCGAGGACATCATCTCCCCCCAGCTTTTGACGACCAATGGCAAGATCATCATGGCCTCATCCCCCTCCCGCACGCCAGCCCATCCCTTCAAAAAATACTGCGCTCAAGCATTGAGGGAAGGCTGTTATTCCGAATACGATATCTATCAAGCCGGATACTCCCAAGAAACTATCGAGCGGTTCAAAAAGAAAGCCGGCGGGGAGAACTCGACCACGTGGAAGCGGGAATATCTTTGCCAATTCGTAGTGGACGAAAACTATGCCATCATACCGGAGTGGAGAGCGGAATACGAGAAGGCCATCCCACGGGACGATTACTTCCGGTTTTATCACCTGTACGAATTCATGGACATGGGAGTAAAAGACAAGACGGTGGTGATCTTCGCCTATTACGACTTTTTGAACGCGCGCCTCGTGATCATCGGCGAACTCGTGATGAACGGGCCGCAAATGACCACCGAGAAACTGGCCGCGGCGATCAAGGTCAAGGAGAACACGCTCTGGGCAGGCCGGAAGGTTCACCGACGAATCGCCGACAACAACAATCCGCTCCTGCTTCAGGATTTGGGATCTCTGCACAAAATTTACTTCCAGCCGACACAAAAAGACGGGAAGACCGAAAAGACAACCATCTTGGAAGCCATGGTGAACGAGCTTCGCATCCAAGTCGGGGCCGGACGGATTGTGGTGGATCCATCCTGCATCGAGACCATTGGATGCCTCAAGTTCGGCATCTGGAACGAACACCGGACGACCTTCGAACGAGTGGAAGAATTTGGACACTTCGACGCCGTGGCGGCGCTTATTTATGGCAACAGGGATATTGACCGGCACACCAACCCCATCCCAGCCAATTTGAACATCAGCCTGAACACGCACTACATAACGCCCAGTGTGCTGCGTGATCCAACGGTGGAGAGCGTGAAAAAGATGCTGAACATTAAGAGACGGAGGAGAGAGTGATCAGACCGAATGTGGTGACTAACTCAGTCATGGAAGCCCCGCCAAACGCGGTGGGCGGATACATGTCCCCTGCCACGCCACCGGCGGCTTCCGCACCTGCGCCCGTTGACCCGAATATTGAGAAGCAGAAGCAGCAGATGGACAACCTCAACAAACGGCTCAAGGAATACTTCGCCAACAAAGACAAGACGGAGATCGCCTCCGACCTCATGAAAAAGGTGGACGCACACGTCACCTTCCTCGAAGCCTCCGGCCGGTCGTACCTCTTGAACCGCTCATACAAATATTACTACCGGGGGATCGAGAAAAAAGGCCAGCTCGAGAAAGCCGGCGAGCAAGAGGAATACCTGATCGGCCACTTCAACCATTACCGGAACATTTTGCAGCACCTGATCAACATGACGACCTCGGAGAAGCCGAACCTCGAACCACGTGCCGCCAACACCGACGCCAAAAGTCAAGGCCAGACCATCATCGCCAAGGGTGCCATCGATTATTACCAGCGGGAAGCCCATCTCGACCGAATCTTTAAGAAAGCCACGGAGCACGGTGTCTATTTGAGCGAAGGATATGTGGTGACCGAATGGGATGAGAACCTTGGGGAAGATTACGTCGCTGATCAAAACATCGGCGTCACGAAAAAGAAGGGCGACATCCGGTTCACGAACGTCGGACCCTTCGACTGCTTCTACGATTTCACGCGGGACTCATCGGCCAAGCATGACTGGCGGATCGTTCGGTTTTGGGAGAACCGATACGACTACGCGGCCAAGTATCCCGAACTGGCCGACAAGATCCTCCTCCTCGCCAAGGACGACAAGAACCCCCGCAATCGGCGCCCGTGGTTATCCGACACGCAAGACTCCGATCTGATCCCCGTTTACCGTTTCTACCATGCGAAGACCCCGGCCGTACCGGAAGGGCGGTTTGTGGAATTTCTCTCAAGCGATTTGGTGACGCTGGATGGTGGCCTGCCCTACCGGCGCATCCCCGTTTACCAAATGATGCCGGACGAACAAGACGGGACGCCCTTCGGCTACACCATCGCCTTCGACCTCCTCCCCATCCAAGAAGCAATCGATGGTCTGATCAACACCATTCTGACCAACGCCGCCACCTTTGGCGTCCAGAACATCGCCATCCCGGACGGAGCCAACATTGACGTGGTGGCCGTGTCCGGTGGCCTGAATATCATCAAATTTGACTCCAAAACCGGCAAACCCGAGATCCTCGAAATGCTCCATACCCCGCCAGAACTTTTTAACTTCGTGACCATGCTCGTCCAAATGCTGGAAACCCTGTCCGGCCTGAACTCCGTGGTGCGCGGGAACCCCGAGGCCAGCCTCAAAAGCGGCGCGGCACTCGCCCTTGTGGCCAGTCAGGCCATCCAGTTCAACTCCGGGCTCCAACAATCCTTCGCTCAACTTTGCGAAGACGTTGGGATGGGGATTCTGGACATCCTGAAGGAATACGGAGATACCCCACGAATTTCGGAGATCGCTGGGAAATCAAACCGTCATTACATGCGGTATTTTAAAGGCGAGGAGATCAAAAACGTGAACCGAGTGACCGTGGAACGCACCAACGCCCTCTCCGCCACCACCGCCGGCAAGATGCAGATCGCAGACACCCTGCTGGAACGGAACCTCCTGCACACCCCGGAGGAATACATCCAGCTCGTGACGACCGGCCGGCTGGAACCCCTCCTCCAAGCCCAACAGAACCAACTGACCCTCATCCAAGCCGAGAACGAAGACCTGTCGGACGGCAAAGAGGTGACGGCCATCCTGACAGACGACCACGTTTTGCACATCCGCGAGCATCAGGCCGTTCTTGCCAGCCCAGAGGCACGCCAAGACCCGAATATCGTCCAAGTGACACTCAACCACCTCCAACAGCACATGAGGCTGTTATTGGGCGGTGACCCCATTTTAGGACTTCTTGGACAGCCCGTAATGCAGCCTCCGGCACCCATTCCTCCCTCACCGGGCGGGAACGGAACCAAAGGCGGCGCAGCGGACGTCATAGACGTCACGAATCCAGTCATAAAAGCAGCCGACAAAGTGAATATTGCCTCACAACCAACTAATCCGGCCACGGGGGAGAAGTACAACCCTGTGACAGGTCAATAAGGAGACTTATATGAAAACAGCCCGACGCATTCTCGTAACACTTCTGGTCGCGGCCGGACTGATCCTCGCGTCTGGGCCGTTGCGACCAACTTTCGCAGAGATAATTTATAGTGCCGATCTCGTGAACAATTCATGTTTGGCGACAAATGTAAATTACGACCTTACTCTTGATGATATTGATGGTCTATCCATACAGGTAATCTATTCGAGCACCAGCCTTTCCAGTAAAACATTTTTGGATGGGAAAAAATCTACGGCCACCATTACCGTTTCATCTAATACTTCACTTGTTGGAGGAAAACTCGCCATCTACACAGTTCGTCTTGATGAAGGGAATCAATGGACGGCGATGACAACGGCATCAGGGACGGCAAAATCAATATCGGACGCCATTATGGCCAACTCAACACTCTCGTCGATTATCACCGCTACATGGTCAAGTGCTGGCGTGGTCAGCGCAACCTCGAATGTCGTTGGCACAAATCCTTATACTCTTTATACTTCGACCAATGCTGCGCTGCGACTTAATGGATCAGCCTCCAATAATAGTGATATATTTTTAAATGGTTCGGAGTCTAATGTTGATCTCACGACGGATTTGATCACTGTCACTGGCCATGGATTTGGTACAGGTGTCGCAATCCTCTATTCCACAACCGCACTAACCGGAATAACCGGACTTGTGAACCAGACAACTTATTACATCATCCGCAATGATTACGACCGAATTCAACTTGCATCGTCCTTGACAAATGCTATCGCTGGTACCGAAATTAATATGTCCGCTCAAACCGGAGGCGGGACTTATACACTAACTCCGATAGGAATATCCGGTACATTTACATCCAAGTTGCAAGGTGGAAACGACGGGACAAATTTTTCTGATCTATACATCGATTTAAACCAATGCTCCATTTCCTTCGCATCCCCTTTTACCGCTTCTTTTATCGTCTGGGATTTAGGGCAGGTTTATTTCAAATTTCTTCGATTAGTGCATACGACTGGTACATGGGGATGCATTAATCTAAGAGGTCTTGTCAATGGTAAAAAATAAGGAGATTTTCATGAAGAAATTACTATTTTCGACTGCTTTTATTGTCGGTATGTCGATGTTTTTGTTCGGTGAATCCAACTATAATTTTACCGGAACCGATAAGGTTTACACGTCACAAAAAGACCAACCAGATGGCTATGCTGGAATAGACGAAGATGGGAATGTGATAAAAGCTCCCGAAATAATGGGCGGATTGGACAAGGCAAAATCTGTTTTATTTAATCCGCCACCGCCGCAATTGCCGACCGATCCGCAAGGAGATTGGGATTTCACTGTATTGAATGCCACCGCCACAATCGTGCCGAACAAAGCGATGTGGATATGGAAAACAAATGCCGGAGCATATTTCAATGGAAACGGCGTCAGCATAGTTACGGTCACCTGGACTTCCCACGGATTCGTGACTGGTAGTACTCTGAACATTCAGGGAATCTATCAGAAACCCAGCTATTGCGGGCAATTCCCGATCGTAGTGGACAACGCAAATCAATTTCACTACACATATACACCAGGCGAGTCCGGCGTTGGCGCTGGGTTTGCTCAGGTTTGGAGGCAAGTTGATTGGACAATTGAAAACCGAATTCCTGGCACCGTCACAATCGTTAATTCAACAATGACTGGAATTCCTGGAGTGACGTTCACTAATACAAGCTCAACCTATCCATTAACTGGTGCCGGTGCAACTACGCCAGACCTTGCAGAAATTCCTTGGGTTGGGCCATGGACTATGATTGTGGTTGGTCAGCCTTGGTCGAACATCTATGGAAATAAAGGATATTTTGGACTGGATTATAGCAACACAATTGACCAGAAATCCTACAGTGGCAAACCAATCAGCCGAAATGCTCATACTCCGACAACCGTCATAAATGACAGACCTGCTTACCATTATTGGAACACCTTTATCGTTTTAAAAGTTGGCAATCCCTATATCCAAGTAAATGACGAGTATTCTACGAATGATTTTATTGCTTATCCGTATAGCAACGCAGGTCATTTTGCCATTCAAAAATTGGGGACTATGTATCCTCAAGGGATTTTTCGGGTTTCGTACATCTTGTTTTACAATCGTGAATTGACTGATACCGAAATTTATCAGGCATGGGGGTATTTGAACAATTATCTGGCACCCAAAGGAATTGACCTGACTTACTCAAGACCTCCCCTGTCAAAAACTATTGAACCCAATTTTAAACCAGGCGGATTATTGACCAAACCGTATATGGGCTGGGCCAGTTTTGGGCGATTCGTTTGGTCATCCGGTGCGCAGATCGTCAAAGACACGGCGTTGGCGATCAAAAATTTGGGGCTGGATAATTACGGATACAACTATGTGATAAACGACGGAATTGTAAATTCCACCTACGATAAACCGTACAGGGACATTTACGGAAAAGCCACCAATATCGATCACCTTTTCCCTTCCGGGATTAAAGATGTGGTCGATTATGTTCATGCCCTGGGTTTAAAGTATGGGCATTATTCTCTTACGTCTGGAAATCAACCTGGACTTACGACAAATGATTACTATGTTTTTGTAGGGAGCGAAGAGCGTGAATTTCAAGATGCACAGGATTTTGCGGATTATGGAATAGACTTTCTCAAATATGATACTTGGGGGACAAATTCCAGGTATTTACAAAGACTTGATGCGTGGGGCATTAATTCTCTTACTGAAAGTTATTCTCAAATGGCTTTGGGGTTAAAATCGACTGGGCGACCGATTTTATTCAATGCCGCCGTTGGGGCCGGACGGTCACCTTATGCAAATGTGATGAGGAAATACGGCGCGTGTTCAGCCAGAATTACAACTGACTTGGCTCATACGACGGATACAAGTTATCCAAAATGGAATATCACCGCCGCTTCATGGAATCACACCACAAAAACTTTAACTAAAACGGCTGGTTTCGCTACCTATACCTATGTCTCAGGTGATGTAATCAGAATAATAAGCGGAACCGGTGTCGTGCCTGGGATTTATTCTATCGCCAGCAAAGTTTCTGACAATGCCTTAACGTTAGCTTCGGAGATCACTTCGGCAGGAACAGACCCCAGTGATGTGGCTGTTAATGGAGATCCACTTGCTGGCATAGGCCGGGGCATCGGAATTTGGACTGGAATTGAGGCTCAGTTTGCATTTTACGACACGGCAAGCACGACTACGTATCCTCTAAATGACAGTAGGATACAAGCCTCATGGACTGGCCCTGGAATGGGTTATTTTCCTGATCCAGATTGGCTAGTTGTTCCCGATTATTTGAACGGTACAATCAATCCACTTGGACTTACTGCCGTTGAAGGAAGGACGAGTTTCAATTTCTGGTGCATGCTGGCCGCTCCCCTAGTGTTGGATACTGATCTGAGAACACTTCAAGTGACTGATCCGACTTATACCATTATCACCAATACTGACCTGATAAACATAGACCAAGATCTCCTTTGCTGGCAAGCCATTAGAGTAGGTCATGATTTACATTCTGCGACCAATACCGACGTTTGGGCCAAACCTCTCTCCGATGGATCATGGGCGATTGGATTTTTTAATCGGGATGGTAGCAACACTCGTACAATCGAAGTCGATTGGAGCGAAATTTACGGAGCAATCAACTCAGCTTACACCTGGAATAAAGTCGATCCCAATATTTCCAATTATCCAAGTTTTGCCAACGCGCAACCAACCACAATTGGAACAACTGATTTGTCCGGAAATAGTTTAACAATAAGTCTCGTCGGTGGTGGCGCCACCGGCGTCCAGGCCGTGAATGTCCCAATCCATGGTTGCGCTATCATAAAGGTGAAACCATGAAGATGAGTTTAAAGCCCCACCGCGAATAGCGACGGGAAAGAGGTTCCCACCAAAAGCGGAACCGGCAAAGGAGAAAACATCATGACAACAGCAGCCCCAGCAGCCCCAGCAGCACCGGCCGCAGTGCCGGCATCAGGAACATCCGGAGGATCAGCGGATCCGACAAAGGCGGCAGGCCAACAGCCTCCCGCAAGCGGAACGTTACCCAATGGCCAACAGCCACCGGCAGGACTCACGCCGGCAGAGAAGCGTCAGTGGAAAATGGCGATCAATGGCAAAGAGACTGATTTGGACATCACCGGGATCGAGTTCAAGGACCCGAAACTTGAGGAAAAGCTCAAGATGCTTGTCCAGAAGGGACTCGGCGCCGATGAGAAGTTTCAGCACTCGGCCAAAGTCGAGGTCATGCTGCAGCAGTTCATTCACTTGCTGAAAACAGATCCGGTCAAAGCTCTGCGCCACCCTCTGATCGGCCATGATATGCGGAAACTGGCTGAGGAGTTTCTGGCCAATGAACTGGAACGGGAAGGCATGGACCCGGAGAAACGGGCGATCATGGAGGAACGGGAAAAGCTCGAAGCGGACAGGGATGAACTCAAGAAACAGACTGAGGATGCGAACCAAAAGAAGGTTGAGGTACTCCGCGAACATTACAGCAAGGAATATTCGACCGACATCCTGACCACACTCAAGACCTCCGGCCTTCCACAGTCGCCGCGGACGGTTCAACGCATGGCGCACTATATGTATGAGGGCTTGAAACGCGGCATCGAACTCAAGGCTTCCGATGTTTTGCCGATTGTTCGCCAAGATTACATCGAAGACATCAAGGCCATCATGGGAGGACTTGACGAAGACGCGCTCTACGCTCTTGTCGGGGACGAAATCGCAGGGAAGATCCAGAAGGCCGGGATCAGTAGATTGAAGCGGCCAGGAAACCTTGTGCCGAAAGAGCAGCAGCCCCCGGCCGGAGGAGAGCCGCCGAAGCCGCCGAAGTACCGCTCGACAAACGACTTCGAAAAACTCGTCAATGAAAGAATTTGAATCAGTGCGAATTTTACATCAGGTTGCACCAAAGGTGCGAAAACCGAAACACCCGGTTCATACGACTGGCAAACCGGTACCTGTGTCTCGAGCATCATTTGATTTGCAAAAGAAGCATGGCGGAATGGGAGGAGGCGGGGGATAACCCGCCCACCAACCCAACCGCCGAAACCGAGGACTGAAACCGGACGCGCAAGCTATCCGGTGAACGCAGATGGGGACGGACGCCGCAAGGCTATCCAACACCGCTGAAACATCCAAGGCCAGACTGACTTAAAAAGGAGAAAAGGATATGGCTACAATAGCTACAAACCTATCCGGTCTCTTTAAGGAAACCTATGCGGACGTAGTGATCCAACTCGTCCCCGAGGTGGCCAAGCTGGTGAAGATGGTGGATTTCGTCCCCAGCGATAAAGAGATTGGAAATCTGTATCACCAACCCGTGATCGTGAACAACGAGCACGGCGTGACGTATGCGGCTCAGAACGGCGGAGCGTTCACCCTGAACGCGGCCATCGCCATGAACATGCAGGACGCCCAAATTCCCGGAGCGCAGATCATCCTGCGATCCGCCATCGATTACGAATCGGCTGCGCGCGCCTCGAACGACAAGAAAGCGTTTGTGAAAGCGACCAGCCTTCTCGTCAAAAACATGATGGAGTCAATGCGCAAACGTGTGGAAATCGCGTGTTGGTACGGCACAGATCCAGACGGGATTGGCCAAGCATCGTCCAGCGTGAACACCGACACCACCCACACCGTCGTTCAGATCTCCACCGCCTCATGGGCGACCGGAATCTGGGCCGGTATGGAGGGATCGAAGATCCAGTTCTATCTTGATTCGAGCGATGCTCTGATCTCGAGCTCGACGGACTCCATCTTTGCGATTGACTCTGTGGATGTGGACAATAAGAAGCTGACTGTGAGTGGGACAACCACCGGGATCAGCGCTCTTGACACGGCTCTCGCTGCGGCCTGCAACATCTTCTTCAACGGCGCCAAGGCGAAAGAAATGAGCGGACTCTCGAAAATTCTTCAAAACACGGGAAGCCTGTTCAACATCAGTGCCACCACTTACAACCTCTGGCGGGCCAATTCTTACAACGTGTTGAGCACGGCTCTCACGTTCGGGAAAGCGGTCGCCGGGTTGGCGAATGCGGTTGGCAAAGGTCTCGAGGAAAAGGTGACCCTTTGGCTGTCCCCGAAAACGTGGGGCAACCTGAACACCGACCTCGCGGCTCTTCGCCGGCTGGATTCTGGATGGCGAGCATCGAAAACGGAGGCTGGAACGCAGAACATCAGCTACTACAGCCAGAACGGTGAAGTCGAGATCGTGTCTCACTCGATCATCAAAGAAGGCGAAGCGATGGCAATCCCCATGGCCCGCGTGAGGCGGCTCGGGGCAGTTGACATTACCTTCAAAACCCCTGGCATGGGAGACGATGAGTTCTTCCTCCACTTAGCGGATGCGGCTGGATTTGAGCTGCGCTGCTACACCGACCAGCACATCTTCTTGGAGACACCGGCCAAGGCGGTGAGGTATTACGGGATCGTCAACACCTAAGCATAAACCTCAGGGGAAAGGAGGGAGCAGCGCCCCTAAAAAGGCGTCGCCCCCGCCCCGGGGTGCACAGACTCAGGAAGCACAAGCCTCGCAAGAGGATCTTAAGGAGGACACTATGTCAGAATTTGGAAGAATCGTAGTCGAAACGGAGGAGTCCGCTGTGACGCTTTACGCGAAACTCGGGCTGGATGAAAACTCTCCGGCAAAATCGCTTCAAGCCTTAGCGGCTTGGATCGGTGGATGCGCAGGCGGAGTGACCGGAATCAAACTTCATATGTGCCCTGGCGTCCGGGCCAGCTTGGCCGGAACGTTCACAGGCGACCCGACAGCGGCGCAAGCCCTGACGATCAATGGCGTGACGTTCACCGCAAGAGCGAGTGGAGCCGTCGCCAATGAGTTCAATATCGTCACCGGAGCGAACGCCGCGCCGTTGGCCGCCGCCATCAATGCCAGCGTGTCGAACAAAATCCTAAACCTGATCAAGGCCGTGGCGACCAGCGCACAGGTCATCACGCTTTATTCGATTGTCCCCGGACAAATCGGAAACCTGATCACGGTGACGGAGAACTTCGGCAACTTCACACTGGCGGGCGGAGCCGTTGCCCTTGCGGGCGGAACCGAAAGCGCCGATGTGCAGATCGCGCATGGAATAGCGGCCGAGACATCAGCTTAAAAGGGGGATGATATGGCGCAGACAGTCGTCTTAAACGGGGTGAATTATCGAATCCCCGAACTCGGCGAATCCCCGCCGACAGAGAACTGGGGACCTCAGCTAACGAGTTACCTTGTTGCCTTGGCAAACGCCTATGGCAATACTGCGCCCGGATTTTTGAATGTACAGGCCATCACCTCCACGCCGATCACGGCGGTCAGTGGAAAGACGTATTTGGTGAACACCTCCGTGGCGAGGACGATAAACCTTCCCGCGCCGGCGATCAACGCCTTCGTCATCATCAAGGACGTGAGCGGATTGGCGGAGACAAACAACATCACGGTGCACCCGACGGCAAGCGTCCAGATCGACGGGGTGGCGGCAGACAAGACGCTTTCGATCAACAACGAACTCTGCCTACTCGTTTCCGACGGAACCAACTGGTACGTCTTACTGGAAATATAAAGGAGAACGATCATGCTATCAAAGCGCATTAAGACTTTAATCGGAGCCGGCCTTCTCCTTTCGGCGTATGCCGTGGGAGCCGCCGCCACCGTTCGATACGTGGAAATAAGAAGCACACTCCAACCCGGAACCACGGGGCAGGGGCCGTGCGTCTCATCGGGAACCGTCAAGGAACTCTACACCGACACAGTTACTGTCCGTCAAAATCTAAACGCGAGCGTGGCCACTATGTCAAGCGCGACGATCTCGACCGTCTATTCAACGTCAGGCACATTCTCTGGGATTTTATCGGGCAAAGGCGTTACCAACGGGGGCAACGCCGATGTCGGATGGATCGGGCAATATGTTTCCTCATCGACTTTAGCTATTAACGGCCCCGCTTTGAATGTATGGGGGGATATAATTAGCATCCCATTGACGGCTGGCGATTGGGACGTAGCGATTGGATGTGTATTTACACTTAACGGAGCGACTGGACTTGACGACCTGTTTATTGGAGCAAGCACAACCGCTGGAAACAGTTGGACTGGAATGGTTGCCGGGATAAGTCAATTGGAGCTCGCATTCCCTATCGGCATACAACCAACAGGATATTCCCTCCCCCGAATTCGCATTTCAATCAGTTCACCGGCGACGGCCTACTTAAAGGTTTTCTTAGGGGGGTATTCCGGCGGACCGATTAAGGTTGCTGGCGGGATAACAGCGAGAAGGGTTCGATAGGAGATTTTATGAAAATGACATACGAAGTTAAAAAGAAATTGCTCGAGGAACTCATGGAAATGATGGACGACATGAGTTCAGGGACCCTTCCCAAAAAGAAAGGCGGGATGATGATTTCCATGGAAGCCGGAGACGACAGCGAACCTGATCCGACTGACCAGGGGGAACCCGGAGAAGGTGAGGACGATGAGGATATGCAAGGCATGGACCCGCGCCTCATGGAACTCATCAAAAAGAAAAAGGCTGAAAAAATGTCTGGAATGAGGAT
>Ga0315294_10000718_pt1 | contig 35822 bp, 36 predicted proteins | sample YL17G13_40_MG_FD_203626 | JGI IMG/M metagenome (GOLD analysis project Ga0315294, IMG submission 203626) | Sediment microbial communities from Yellowstone Lake, YNP, Wyoming, USA - YL17G13_40 | ecosystem: Environmental > Aquatic > Freshwater > Lake > Sediment | place: USA: Wyoming | collected...
ATATCACTCGCCTAGCTGACCGAGGTTTAAAAAGAAGTGGTGGGACAAAGCGTCCCAACGAAATAAACTTCAGATGTCTTCCGGCCTTATCGTCTTGCGGCCGTTCGCCTTGGCGCGCTTGGTGGCCATATCGAGCTTGCGCATGACCATGGCATCCATGGCCTTCCAGAAATCGCCGGATACGCGCATGCCCTTCGCGGCACCCTTTACCGCGCTCTTCACTACCATTGACTTGCCCATTCAATCGCCTCCATTCTTGCGAATTCCGCTGTTTTGAGCCGTTCTGCGGAACCCGCGTAAAATAGTGCTGCGGGCCGCTATTTAAAGGTTTACAAGAAGATGGTGCCCCCGCAGGGATTTGGACCCTGGTCAAAGGCTTACCTTGCGCTCACGGCTTTCGCTCGCTTCCTTCAAGCAGCGCTCGAAGGGCCTCTATCCTTGACCGGACTAGACGACGGGGGCAAGCCAGCTTTCTCGTCCGTCTCTTAAAAAGAACGTTCAGGCCACGGGAACGGGACGAGTTCCTTGATGTCCTTGACCACATACTCGCCCTTCAGGTTCGCCATCACAACCTTTACCGAGATGCCCGACTTGAGCGAATTCTCCCAAATCAGTTGCTTGCAGATGCCACACGGATGGCAGAACTTCTTGCCTTCCGGGTCTTCCTTGCCAACGCTTGCGATGGCGACTATCTTGAATGCACCGTGCGCCGCCGCGTGTGCAAGCGCTGCCTGTTCAGCATGCAGGGTCAGCGAGGCCGTGTCCGAGCCGTAGTTGCTCGCGCTGTAGATTTCACCTTTGTCTGTCAGGACAGCCGAACCATAGACGTAAGGCGAGCCGGGAGCGATGTTGAACGCGTTGTCCATAGACCTGATTGCCGCTTCTACCAGCTTCTTGTAGTCAACCATATGGTGGGCCCACCAGGAATCGAACCTGGCTCTCAACCGTGTGAGGGTCGCGTCCTTTGTCGTTTCTTTGCATACCTGCTTTCTTCCTAAGAAAGCCGGTTACCGATAGACTATAGGCCCGAACGATTCTCGCCGCCATCCTTTAAAACATCTTGCTTCCAACAGGGTTCTGTGAAGTTTGTCATCTTCCACGGCTCGTTTGGTAGCCCCGAAGGCAACTGGTTTCCTGAACTGAAGGAAAAACTGGGGTACCTTGGTCAAGTGGTGGAAATACCCTCCTTTCCCGTCGATGACTGGGAAGAGCTGACAAAGGCCGGGCCGAAAGCGGCGCCCAGGCGGCAGAACCTGGAAAAATGGTTGGAAGCCTTCGAAATGGTGGCAAAAGGCTTCAAGAGCGGCGAGAAGCTGTGCTTTGTCGGCCACTCGCTCGGCTGCCTGTTCATCCTGCACGCCATCGAACGCTTCAACCTGCAGCTCGATAGCGCGATCTTCGTCTCTCCCTTCCTGACCCTGCCTCCCAAGATGTGGCAGATAGACCTTGTCAACAGGTCCTTCTACAAGGTTGATTTCGACTTCGAGAAGTTGCGCAGGCATATTCCCATCTCCTACGTCCTGTACTCGGACAACGATCCCTATGTCGACCGCAAGTACTCACTTGATTTTGCCGGAAAGCTCGGCAGCTCTGCCATCTTCGTGAAGGGCGCCGCGCACATGAACATCGAGGTCAACCTGAACGAGTTCCCGCTTGTTTATGAGCTCTGCAAGACCCGCCTAGATTTGTCGCTCTACCAGCGCTATCTGGCGCACAGGCGGGAGCTCTTCGCCGTGCCCTACATCAAAGGCAAGACCGAGGAGATAGTTTACATAGACCCCAGGGAAGGGGTCTTGGACGAGGGGCTCTTCCACTTCCGGAACCTGCAGCGCGAGGGCTTTGCCACCTTCTACACTGCGACCACTTTCTGGGAACCACACTCCGACTACATGCAGGAGGCGCGCAAGGCTGGCCGGCGGACAAAGAACCTGATCCGTGTCTTCATGGTGGCCGATCCATCCAATCTTGACCGCCCCATGATGCGCGAGCAGATCCGGCTTGACATCAAAGGGGGCATCAACGTCTATCTATGCTTGTATGACGAGGTCAAGACAAGCGTGCCCGAACCTGACTTCGGTATATGGGACGGCGAATACGTCTGCATAGTCCGCTTCGACCGCAACAACAAACCCACCGAGATTGAGCTTAACAGCCGCAGGAAGGACATGGACGAGGCCCGGCGCTGGCGACAGGAGATACTCAAGAAGGCTGTGCTCATAGCCAACGCTGACACCGATATCGATGCTTTCATCCGAAAGAAGGCTGTCCGTAAGGCCGACTAGCGTTTGCGCTTCCTTGCTGTTATTGGCTTTAGTTCTTCGCCCGGGTGCGGTATCAGCTCGCGCTCAAACTCGGGCAACTTATGGCCTATGAGCTTCTCTAACTGCTTGATCCTCCTGCGGATGAGCTCTTCCTTGTCAGGCATGACAATGATTTTCTTTAGACGGTTAAAAGTATAGCACCCGCTATCATCAACAGGGCGCCGGGGAGGCGGCCAGTTATGCGCTCGTGCAGCAGCAGGGCCGCCAGCAGCATTGCCCATATCACGCTCAAGCTAATTAGCGGAAAAGCTGTGCTGAGTTCGACCTGTGATATGAGGGTAAGATATAGAACGTACCTGAAGCCGCAAAGGACCCCCGCGGCAAGCCCGGGTTTCCACCGCCGCCCGACGAAGTTTGCGAAGTTGCCAAGGTCGCCCCGTACCGCTATCAAAGCAAGTATGATGACGGCAGGTGCCGCGAACTGTAAGAACCCATAACTTAAGATGTCGAAATAGCTGACGGCAAGCTTGTCTGTTATCCTTGCAAATGAGAAAGCGATTGCACTCAAGGTGAACAGCTGAACAGTTCTGTCATGGAAAAGGGCACGCAGGCCTTTGGTAATGTTCCCCGTCTCCTTGAGGTAAGACATGCCCAAGACAATTAGTACTGTGCCGGCTATCTTCTGGACGGTCAGGCTCTCGCTCAGCAATACAATAGAAAGCACGAGTACTATCAACGGTTCCATGTTGCCCAGCGGCTTCAGCAAGCTGACTTGGCCGCGGGAATAGGACTTGAAAAAGAATACGTTGGATATCACGTAAAAGGCGGTCCCGGCAGCCGCAATCAGCCATACCCACGATATGCCGGGCCAACCGTGCACGAATGGCAGCAGTACTGCTGCCCCGATCAACATGAACAGGGCCGAGGCGTTCTCGCCCCGCTCGCCCTTTGCAAGCAACCTGTAGGCTATCGTTTCAAAGCCGCTGACGAGTATGATAGCCGCGACCAGCAGCAACCAGTTGAACATGATGGCGCTGGGAGAGGGATTTGAACCCTCGAGGGTCTTTGTCGCCAGAGAGGCATAGACCTCTCAAGTTGCGACCCACAGGATTAGCAATCCTGCGCCGTACCTAGCTTGGCTATCCCAGCAACAATATTCAGCACTCCGACAACTTTAAAAGACGCCGCCGTGCGTCGCAAGCTTATATGTCAAAGGCTACCAACCTTGGATACAAACTTTTGAGGTGGTCGCATGGGTATATCAGTTAAACAGATTAGCGAGATGTTCGGCAAGGACGTCTTCACGAACAAGGGCGTCTATGCGGGGCGCGTTGCAGACATAAGGTTGAACCTGGGCAAGTTCCGCATACACAGCATCGTGGTCGACGTCACCCGCGGCTCCTTCCTCAGCGCTGCCATCGGGAACAAGAGGGGCATTGCAATACCCTACCAGTACGTGGACAGCGTCGGCGACGTGGTGATAATCAAGCACATCACCGCGCCAGTCCAGGAAGACATGCCAAACGAACAGGTCGCTTCACCGGCCAGCATGTTCTGAGCAAAGATTTCTTCTTTGTTGGTTGTTAGCGCTAGCTCTAGTCCAGCTTCTTCAGCGCGACTGCGACCTTTGCGGCAAGCTCGTCCCCTTTGGACAGCTCGACCGCACCCTCTATCCTGCCTATCACTTTGCCTTTCCAGAAAATGAGCAGTGACGGTACCTTCTCGATGTTGTACCGCTTGGCTATCTCCGGGTTCTTCTGTACGTCTATTTTCCTGAACTTCATCTTCAAGCTGGGCTTCTTGTCGAGTATCCTTGACGTGGCGAACGCCTTTGCCGAAAGCGCCTTGAAAGGTATGGACTTCACCCTGCACGCGACGTGTGGCTCGTCCCAGAAGTCCACAAGCACAACTCTGTCGCTATTGAGGACTTCCTCATCGAAGTTCTTCATGGTCAGTATCAGGCCCGGGTCGGTCGGAGCTACACCGTAGCGGTCCTCCAACAACTCAGCCCTCGTCCTGGTATCGCTCTCCACTTGGTCCCTGAGCTTTTGGAAATCCTCCGTGTTCTTTGCGACTAGTATCGCACCCTGGACGGGGCAAGCTTTCGCGCACTTCCCGCACGCGATGCACTTGGTGTTATCAATGACCAGGCTCTTTGCTTCCCTGTCCCATGTCAGCGCCTTCGTCGGGCAGACCGGGATGCCGTTGCATTCGGCCGCGTTGTCGCATATCTTGAAGTTGATTACGATTGGCATGCCCAATATCATAACCTATGCTTTAAATCTTTTTCAGAATGGACAGCTGCATTTCGTCAAAAACTATTAACGATTTTTTATCAAACTTTCCAGGTATTAACAGCTTGGCATGCTTCAGAAACCGATTGATCCTATGATCATTCCTTGGAACCGAATACTCCTTACAGAATAATCTGAAAAGTTCACCTACGTCACTGAAGTGCCAATCTATATCATACCTGACTCTCTTCATGCGTCGGAACATCTTCTTCCGAACCGCATCCGATATCGCCTTTCGCGCATGAAGAACTGCTTTCGGGTGGTTCATATGCCGCAAAGCCGAGTTGAAGATGTCATACAGGGATTGCACCTCCCCGTACGGCAGTGGTTCCACTAGGATCAGCTTACCGTTGGGTCTGAGCACTCTATGAATTTCGGATAGTGTCTTCGACTGCTTTGGCAAGGGTATCTCATGAAGCGTCATGAAAAGGAAAACGATGTCAAAGCTCCGGTCATCGAAACTTAACCTGTTCCCCGTCCCGTACCTGAAAGCAAGATTATTGATGCCGTTGGCTCTTCTTGCAGCTTCAGCGATCGCTTTTCTGTCAGTATCGATTCCAGTGTATGACTTTGCTCCCTTTGACGCAGGAAAACTCAATCGCCCAGAGCCGCATCCTATCTCGAGGACATCCTTCCCTTTCACATGCGAATTGCGTTTTATTACCCGCAACTCTTTTTTCCCGGGGTCAAGCCTCATGAGAATCAGATTATTTCTGTTTCGCCAGCCTCTTTACTTCCTCAGCCACCTGCGCGGCGATGCCCCAGCAGGTGTGCCCCTTCAGCTTGATTATCGTCATGCCAGCGTCCTTTGTCAGCTGCCTGGCCTTTTCCGCCTGCCCGTCCGTCATCTGGTCCTCTATGCGGAACTCCATCGACTCGCCGTGCTCACCGACCGTCTTTGATTTCAGCCCGGTCACGCTTTTGCCCGTTTCCTGCGATATGTAGTACTTTAGCCTAGCCGTATCCAGCTGGTTGTCCATCACTATGATTTGCTCGGACGGGAAGCCAGTCGCCTCCTGCATCACCTTGCCGAGCTGCGTGGACGGGTTCGTGACAACCACGACCTTTGCCGCTGGCGCGAACTCCCTTATTTTCTCCGCGGCTATCCGCGTTATCTTGCTGTTGAAATCAAAAAGCATCTCCCGCGTCTCTCCGGGCTTCCGCGCCTTGCCCGCAACAAAAATGACCGCGTCGCTGCCCTTTATCGCGGAATAGTCGTCCGTGCCGGTTACTTTCGTGCCCGGCGACAGAGCCACTGCCGCGTGGCCCAGATCCAGCGCCTCGCCTTGCACAGCGTCCTTCATTATGTCCACAAGAACGAGCTCCTTCAACCGCATGGAATTGAGGTTCAGGAGGGCATATGCTATCGCCGTGCCCACCCTGCCGGCGCCGCCGATTATTGAGATTTTCATACGACCCTCTGGAAGACTACAGTTTAAAACCGTTATGCTGCCCGCATCTACTTCTGCGATTTCGCCCTGACTATCGCGGCCATGCTGCTGTAAACAAGCTTGCCCGCTATCAGCGCGTGTATGCCGGTGAAGTTGCTGTCCTCTATCGGAGTGAATTCTACGAAGTCAACGCCAATCAGGTTGGGTGCGACCGCTTGGATAGCTTGTGAAACTTCAGCGAAGTCCAGGCCCATCGGCTCAGGATTGCCAACGGAAGGCATTATGCTCGGGTCAAGGACATCCAGGTCAACAGAAAGGTATATCTTCCCGCTCAGCCGCCTCAGGTCGCGCACGTCCTGGATTACTCGTATGCCGCTGGACCGCAGGTATGCATCTTCCGCTGCTGAAGCTACTCTTGTACCGAAAAGAATGACGTTCTCATGCCCGACCACCTCGGCTATCTTCCGTGTGACTCCATTATGTCCTTCGCTCGCCTCACAGTCAGGGTGCGCATCGAGTATAACCACCTTGTCCGGCTTGAGCGCCTTGACTGCCGCCAAGCTAACTGAATGCTCGCCACCCAGGATTATCGGGAACTTCTTGGTACTTGCTAATCTGACAGCAGTCTGCTGGTGCAGCTCCTTTTCGCTGCTTGTTATGACATCACCCAGGTCGTCCAAGCTTGAAGCAGTAAGATCGACTCCAAATATGTACGTCTCCAGCTTCGGGAACACCTTCCTCAGGATCGGCGGCGCCTTTCCTGCACCTCTCCTGAGCGTCTGCGTCTTGTCATACCTCAATCCAAGCAGCGCAAAATCGTGCGGCGGCAGCTCCGGCGTCTTCGGCATCCTTGGCTCCTCGGGCTCCGGCTCTTCGGCTTCCTTGGCCCTTCCTTTCTTGGGCTTTTGCTCGAATATCTTGGGCAGGCGCATCACTTAGCTATCCACCGCTGGGGATAAATGTCTGACTGTCGGGCCTTGCACTGGGTCGGCCGGCAAAGAGTTATAAAGTAGGTGCGACAATCTAGCCTCGATTGGTATGGGACTGTTCACCAGAAAGAAGATAAAACCCGTGCATAAGCCAAAAGAACATCCAAAACCAGCCAAACCCGCTCATAAGCCTGTAAAACACCCTGTAGCCAAGACCCAACCGAAGCCTGCACCTAAGCCGGTAAAGTTCGCAAGACCTGCCGCTGTTCCTAAGCTGCTTGCGCCACCAAAGCTGCTGGACGAGCGCGCATGGGAACTTCTCAAGGCCTCCCGTGTGCCCGTTGTACCGTTCATGTTCGTAAAGAGGGAAGCAGACCTCCCGATTGCCCTGAAGAAGGTAGGATTACCGGCCATCCTGAAAGTTTCCGGCCCCATGATTATCCACAAGACCGAGCTTGGTGGAATCAAGACCGCCATGACCGAGGACGAGGCAAAGGCGGCCTTTGCTGCGCTCATGAAGATCAAGGGTGCCGACCGCGTGCTTGTGCAGAAAAAGATGGCAGGATTGGAAATCATAGTCGGCGCAAAGTCCGACCCGCAATTTGGTCATATAGTGAGCATAGGCTTGGGCGGCATCTACGTGGAACTTCTGAAGGATGTCGCCTTCAGGATAGCCCCGGTAGGCATGGATGATGCTATAGCCATGATAAGGGAACTCAAGGGCTACGAAATACTTGCAGGTGCGCGCGGCCAGCCCGCTGTCAACCTGCAGGCTTTGGCCGACGTCCTGGTAAAGGTCAGCAGGTTCGCCGTTTCTGAAAAGGTCAAGGAGATGGACATCAACCCGCTCTTTGCCACGGTTGAGGGCTGCTGGGCAGCTGACATCCGCATCGTAAAGTAGCCCTTTAAGAAATTCACGGCCGCTCTCTGTTCATGAAAGTCGCGAAGACCGCTGGAGAATCGCTTGCCGCAGGCAACATCACGCGCGGATGCGAGCTTTGCATAGAGGGCCGCAAGCTGGTGCTGTTCGTAACTGGCAAGTGCAATCTGGACTGCTATTATTGTACCATCTCGAAGGGCCGCTGGCAGGCTGATGAGGTCTGGGCCAACGAGCGGCTAGTAAAGCAAGATGCTGACATCATCGACGAAGCCAAGAAGTGCGGCGCGAAGGGTGCCGGTATAACAGGTGGCGAGCCACTGCTCGAGCTTGACAGGGTTGTCAGATACATCAGGCTCCTGAAGAAAAAGTTCGGGAAACAGTTCCACATCCATCTTTACACTAATGGAACGCTGGCCACTGCTGATGTGTTGAGGAAGCTCCATGCCGCAGGTCTTGACGAACTCCGCATCCACCAGAACAAGAAAGCAGTCAAGGAGGCGCTCAAACTGGAAGGCTGGAAGGTGGGAATGGAAGTGCCCTGCATCCCGGGCAGTGAGAAGGAACTATGCAAGCTTATTGATTTCCTTGGAACCGCAAGAGCGCACTTCTTGAACCTGAACGAGCTCGAGTTCAGCGAGCGCAACATCGCTCCGATGGAAAAGATAGGCATGGCCACGAGAAAGGACTCCCTGACGGCCGTCAAAGGCAGCCGCGAGACGGCAATGAAGGTCCTAAGATACGCCGCAGGCCAAAACCTGCCCGTCCACTTCTGCACTGCCGCTTTGAAGCTTGACTATCAGCTGCGCAACCGCCTTCGCAACAGGGCAAACAACATAAGAAAAGGTTTCGAGAAGGTCACGCCCGAGGGCTTCCTGCTCAAAGGAGCGGTCATGGCCGACGACCTGGAAGCGGTCGTCAAGGCGTTGCGAAAGGCCGGCCTGAAGGGCGGCCAGCTCGCACTTAAAACCGAAAAACGGCGCGTGGAACTTTCGGCAGTTGATGCACGCAAACTGGCAAAGAAGCTTCCGTTCAAGTTTGCTGTCGTGAAGGAGTACCCCTGCGCAGGACCGTGGGACTGGGAACTGACACCGCTGAACTACAGGCCTGAGGTGAGCTGATGGTCGTAGTAGCTCTGCTGGGCATCGCTGACCTAATTGCGGCATGGCTAGTGACAGACCCAACAGTTTTTGTCGACCTCGCCTTCGTTCTGGGCATATTCCATCTCATCAAAGGCATCTCCAGCATCGTCGGCTCGGTAATCTTCGGCATTAGCCCGTTGTGGATATGGATGGATTTGACTGATTTGCTTACAGGTTTGACCCTTCTTTTCTTCTGGCAACTGCCCTGGCTGTGGATACCCCTTGTCCTGAAGGGCACATGGTCGCTGTTTACTGGATGGTAAAGCGCTTCTCGGGTTGCGAAAAGGATTTATCCTTTAACTAGCGAACTACAACATGCCCAAATACCTGTTCGTTCTCGGCGGTGGTTATTCCGGCTTAGGAAAAGGAATCGTGGTCGCCTCAATAGCGCGCATTCTCGGCAGCTATGGCCTACGAGTAGCGCCAATCAAGATGGATCCGTACTTCAACATGGGCGCCGGAGACATGAACCCCAATGAGCACGGCGAGGTCTTCGTAACGGAGGATGGCGGCGAGATTGACCAGGATTTCGGCCATTACGAAAGGTTCCTCGGGACGCCCTGCAGGAAGCTGCAGAACATAACGTCAGGCAAGGTGTTCACCGCCGCGATAGAGAAGGGCAAGCTCGGTGCTTTTTTGGGCAAGTCCATCCAGGTCATACCGCACATCCGTGACGAGCACAAGCTGGCAATCAGGGAAGCCGCCGGTGCTGCCGATGTAGCCGTAGTAGAAGTTGGCGGCACCATCGGTGACGACGAGAGCATAGTCATGGCGCGTGCCATCCAATCGATGATACACAAGGACAAAGAGGGGGCTGCGGTAGCTGTTCTCGTCCCGCTGGTCTACAACGACGAGGTCGGCGAGCCCAAAACAAAGGTCGCACAGAACGCGATACGGGCTCTCAACGAAATGGGCATCTGGGCGAACTTCCTGATCGTCAGATGCGCCAGCGACTTCATGCTTGACTCGAAGCGCAAGGAGAAGCTCGCCCTTTATTGCAACGTAGACAAGGAGCACATCTTCGCTGACCCGTCGACTTCAGTTGTCTATGAATTACCCAAGATATTCGAGCATCAGGCGGTCGGCCAGAAGATAATGACTCACCTTGGCCTGACAGCGAACGGCAGCGACTGGACCGCTTACGATACATTCCTGAAGAAGCTCGACTCGGCTAGCGAGCGCATACCCATCGCTTACGTCGGCAAGTATGTTGCAGAGGGCAAAGGCATCCACAAGGATGCCTACATCTCTGTTGAAGAGGCCCTCAAGCGCGCCTGCATAGAGTTCGGTTTCTTGCCGGAGATAATGAGGCTCGATGCCGTCGTTGTGGAGAAGGACCCGTCAATACTGAAGAAGGTGGCCGGCGTGATAGTGCCCGGCGGCTACGGCTGTCGCGGCCTGGAGGGCAAGATTTCGGCAATCAAGTTCGTACGCGAGCAGGGCATTCCCTACCTCGGCCTCTGCCTCGGCCTGCAGATGGGCGTGGTCGAGTTTGCCCGCAGTGTTTGTGGCATAAAGGACGCGCACAGCCAGGAGCAGGATGAGGGCGGCGCATGCCCCGACCCCTCGGCCCATGTCATCTGCACGCTGCCGCAGCAGGAGAGGATACGCCAGTTGCACGGCTTCATAGGCACCCAGAGGCTCGGCGACTTCGCCTGTGTGATAGAACCCACCAGTTTTGTCAAGGGGCTATACGAAAGGGTCGGCCGCCCGGACGGCTACGAACTGAGCAAGCTGGAGAAGTACGAACCCATGAGGCTCGGGCAGCTGCGCCAGGGCGACTTCACTGTCTTTGAAAGGCACAGGCACCGCTTCGAGGTCAATCCGAGCTTCCATTCAATCCTTCAGGAGAAAGGCATGATTTTCCCCGGAATGCACAGGAGCATGGACGGCACCCTGCTTGTTGAGATGATCGGGGTGAAGGACCATCCCTTCTACCTGGCAACACAGGCACATCCTGAGTTCACTTCGAACTTCCTCAGGCCGAACCCGATGTTCTACGGCTTCGCAGAAGTCTGCAAACAATTGTGGCGCGGCTAGAATACGCCATCCCCGGGCTCTGGCTCCCGCTCGCGCTCTCGCGGGAACGGCTGTGGTCGCAGGGTCGGTCCTGACATGAGCATTGCTAGCACGAAAAGGCTCTTAAGCTCATGATTACGCGTTCACCCGCGCGGCGCGATACTAACTTTGCTTTTTATCCCGGCACGGTAAACTTCCACTATGGCATTGAAGCACCTCATAAGCGAACGCAGTGCAGAGCTGCCGGACATCGAGCTTGGCGGGATGCTCAGCATAGCGGTCCGCGACCACAAGGTCATTAGTTTGGGCCCCGGCGAACCCGACTTCAAGCCGCCGCCCCACGTCATCAAGGCCGCGCAAACTGCTTTGGCAAAGGGCTTCACGCACTACAGTCCCGGCGAGGGCAGGGTGGAACTTTTGGAAGCAGTTAGCAGGAAACTTAAGCGTGAGAACAGCATTGCGGCCAGTCCCGAAAACATTATGATAACCAACGGCAGCACCGAAGGGATATTGCTCGGCCTGATGGCCACCATCGACCCGGGAGAAGCCGTACTCGTGCCTGACCCGAGCTTCGTCGCTTACATCCCTACGGTCGAGCTGCTCAACGGGACGGCAATCAGTCTGCCTGTCATCCCCGACAACGACTGGCAACTGATTCCCGAGCTCGTGAAAAAACAGGTGAAGGAACCCAAGCGCACGCGTGCAATCATCATCAACACTCCGGCCAATCCGACCGGCGCCGTCTACTCAAAAAAGACCTTGGAAGCATTGGCAGACATTGCCATCGAGAATGATTTGCTCATAATCAGCGACGAAGCTTATGAAAAGTTCGTCTATGCCGGCGCGAAGCACATAAGTCCGGCAAGCTTGAACGGACTTGCTGATAGGGTCTTGACTTTGCAGACCGCTTCAAAAACATACGGCATGGCCGGCTTCCGCGTCGGCTGGGCCGCCGGTCCGCCCAAGCTCATTGCTGCGATGCGCAAGCTGCACCTCTACACCAGCCTTGCTGCCGGCACGTCCAACCAGCTGGCCGCCGTTGCCGCGCTCAACGGACCTCAATCCTCGGTCAAGAAGGTCGTTCGCGAGTTTGACAGACGCCGCAAGTACATGTACAGACGCATATGCCAACTCTCTTCAGATTTCACATGCCGCGAGCCCAAGGGCGCGTTCTACATCTTTGCGAAGTTCGCCCTTGCGAAGCGCTGGACCTCCGCAAAGCTTGCGGAGCATCTTCTCAAGACCGCGCATGTCGTTACAGTTCCAGGCTCCGATTTTGGAAGATATGGCGAGGGTTACATCCGGCTTAGCTACGCTACCGCCATGCCGCACATCGAGGAAGGGCTCGACCGTCTTGAGACCGCGATAAAGAAGCTGCGCTAGAACCGCCAAGCCAGCACCATGAGTATCAACCTGTGATAGCTTTATCCCTTTGCTTCCCCAATCTGTCCCATGCAAGCACCAAAGGCACAGCCGAAGGGACAAGCTTCAGAGCCACCACCGAAGGTCCTCGTAGGCAAGGTCACGCACTACTTCGACAAGATCGGAGTGGCAGTAATCGAGCTTACCAAGGCCCTCATGGTCGGCGACAAGATCTGGATAGGTGGCAAGACGCCCGGCTTCGAGCAGGTGATTGAATCCATGCAGATAGAGAAGGACAGAATCACCACCGCCAACTCCGGCCAGAGCATCGGCCTCAAGACCGCGCAGCCCGTCAAGGACGGCGACGAAGTCTACAAGCTCGGTTGAAAACCGCAGAATCGGTCTAGCAGTCGATCGGAGCTACTGCCTTTATCATCGGCTGCAGCAGCTCGGGGAAGCGCCCTTTCGCGAGCGCATACATCTTTGAATGTGAAGGGTGTCCTGATGCGGGCAACCTGGAAGCATATATCGCGGTGTCCTTCGGCTCTTCGAATATTACTGCCTGTACTGCGCCAGCGCCGGTGACGTAACAAGGCATCCCTGCCTGTATCGCTTCTCTACCGTGGATGTTAGATGCGCCACCAGCAAGCATGTCACCGGCCAAATCGAGCACGACTACTTGCGTGTCAGGCGCGACCTTGCGCAACTCGCCTTCTATCTGTTTGTGGGCCTCCGCGGCTTTGTCCTCGTTTGGTTCGTAAAGGCGCATGCTATGGAAGGAGCGTGACTGCATGTATTCCACCAGCATGTTCACGGCCTCTTCCTGTTCTTCCTTCTTTTCTGGCGCTCCTGCTTCAGGCCAGAACTCGACCACATAATCCTGTGTAACCGTAGGTTTGAAACTCGGAATCATTCCCGTTCCTTTTGCCCTGTCAGTGAGTGCCTCACGGTCACTTTCGCCACCCAAAAGCCAGCAGTGTTTCATATCTTGTCACCATATAGTAGAAAGTATTTAAACTTATGTGCACCCTTCTGCAAACATTTTATAAACTCGTAGCGCGATTAAGCTTCCATGCCGGAGCTCGATCGCTTCTTCATTCCGCAGTCCGTAGCCCTCATAGGGGCCAGTCGGACCCCCAGGAAGATAGGATACGTCATGCTGGAAAGCCTCAAAAGCTCTTTTAAGGGGCCGATTTATCCCATAAACCCTCAGGCGACCGAAATAGCTGGTTTAGCGGTCTATCCGAACGTTAACGAGGTCAAGGAACCTATTGACCTGGCAATCATAGCTGTACCTGCAGAAAAAGTCAAACCCGTGCTCGAGGACTGTATCAAGAAGAAAATACAGGCTGCAATCGTAATCAGCGCTGGTTTCGGTGAGATTGGGAACAAAGAAGGCGAAATGGAGCTCCAAAAGCTGGCAAAGGGCAAGATAAGGCTACTTGGACCCAACTGCCTTGGTACATATGCTAAAGGGCTGGACATGCTGTTCCTGCCCAAGGACAGGATGAAGCGCCCGCCAGAAGGCGCAATCAGTTTCATCACTCAGTCCGGCGCTGTGGGCTCTGCAATGTTGGACGACATAGCTTTCGAGGGTGTCGGCATAAGCAAGTTCGTCAGCTATGGTAACGCAATTGACATCAACGAACTAGAGCTTTTGGAATATTTCGCAAAGGACCTCGGCACAAGGGCAATAGCCGCCTACATCGAGACGCTCCACGACGGCAACCGCTTCATAGAGGTCTGCAAACGGATTGTCAAGAGCAAACCCATTGTTGCCCTCAAGGCCGGCAAGACCGCAAAAGGTGGTGAAGCTGTTCTTTCTCACACGGGCGCGCTCGCGGGCCCGACCGAAGTCTATTCTGCCGCTTTCAGGCAGGCCGGCGTTATCGAGGCAAAGACCACAGAGGAACTTTTTGATTTCAGCAAGGCCCTGGCCACGCAGCCAGCTCTGCGCTCCAACAAGATCGCAATAATAACCAATGGTGGTGGCTTCGGCATCCTGACGGCTGATGCGGCCGTCCTTGCCGGCATGGAACTTCCAGAGCTGGAAAAGTCCACCACCAAGGCCTTGCAGGCTCACATGCCTAGCTATGCTATTGCAAAGAACCCGGTCGACCTCACAGGCGATGCTACTGCTGAAAGGTATGCCGGCGCGCTGACCGCGATGGGAAAGGATCCCGCAATCGCCGGGATAATCGTCATAGCACTCGTACAGACGCCGCAGCTCGAGGAGAGCGTTGTTGATGTCATAAGGGATGCCAAGATGTACGGCAAGCCGATTGTAGCGGTTATGGCAGGCTCAGATTACACTTACAAGCTGGTGCGCCGTCTCGAGGGCTTTGGCGTGCCCGTTTATCCAACACCTGAGCGCGCGGCAAAGGCCATGTCAGTCCTATGGCAGTACGGATTGGTTCTGAAGCAGTTCGCTCCGCCGCCCGCCCCCGAGAAGAAGGCCGCAAAGCTTATTGCAAAGAAGGCGAAGAAAGCGGCTAAGAAAGTTGCCAAGAAAGCGAAGAAGCGGCGCTGAAGTTGGCTGCACAGAATATACATCACGCCAGCGCAAACGGTTTAAAAGGCCAGCAGCAACTTGGCTTCTCCAACAACAAGCAACGAAAGTTCATTGATGTTCAGCGTGCTCAGCGGCTCAAGAGTGATGAGCTGGGCGCCATTTCTTCGACATTAGCCTAACATGGCCACCGCTGTAGTTTTATTCTGGCCCTTTCCACACTTTGCGTGCGCCCTGCCATCGTACTGTCCCTGCTGCTGTTCTTGCCCGCAATCGTCTCGGCGCTGACGATAAACGAGATAATGTACGACCCGGCCGCCAGCGAGTCCTATGCGGAGTGGATAGAGATATGGAACGACGGCCCGGACGCTGTCGACCTCACTGGCTGGATGCTGTGCGGGAACGGGCTCTTGGCAGGTTATATCGACAAGAACGACGGCCTGACCTACCATGAGATAGGGTTGTCCCTGCCAGCGGACGGCTACGCGGTCATAACCGACGGTGGGACCGGCTCGACCGTGATGGACAACTTCACCGTCAACAGCAGCGCTCTGCTGTTGCATGTGAACGGCAGCGCCATGTGTACCAACGGCCTAAGCAACAGCGGAGAAACTCTGACATTGTACGGGGCCGACGGCACCACAGTGGACAGCATCACCTATGCCGATGATGCTGCCGAGAACTACTCCCTCGAACACAACACAAGTGGCTGGTTCCCTAGCGTGGTGCTCGGCGGCACTCCCGGCGCCGCCAACAGCATCCTGCCGCAGCAACAAAATGAATCCCAGTCTCCGCCACCTCCAGCCGACCAGCAGCAGGCACAGCAGGGCACGCAACAAGCAAGCCAGACGAACCTGACAAACGCCTCCACAACTTCCCAGACTGCAGTTACCGGCAACATCGGCATCAGCCTCGTCAATCCGCCTGCCGAGGTCGAGGCCGGCTCGGCCTTTGCCCTGAAAATCAGGCTGTTCAACAACTTCTCTTTCACCAAGAAGCTCGAGGTCTCGAGCTATGCCTTCTCGGGCCAGAATTTAGCTACGGAGGGCGGGTGGAAACCCAACTCCTATACCGTAGTGCTCGAGCCGGGTTCCATACACTTCATCGACTTGCTGAACGATATCAAGTCCGATGTCAACGGAACGTTCAAGCTGCGCGCACGCGCGTTCGACGACAACACGACCTGGGATACGGAAACCCCGCTTGTCGTGGTCGAACCCGAAACCGAGACGGACCAACCGCTTGTCCAATCAGTTGACAACACTGGCAACCACGGCCCCACCGGCGCATTCGTTGTTGGAAATGTCGACCTCATCCAAGCTATTGCACACTTTATCGGTGGCCTCTGGGCGAAACTCACGGCGCTGCTGCCGTTCATCTAGTACGGCTCAGCTTGTTCCCGAACGGCCGGATGTAAAATCTCTTGGTCCGATAGGACCAACAAAAGTTGGAGAACGGGCAGTTGATCTTGTCCTTCACGCAGGCCGGAGTAATCGGCTTGCATGTTTCCCTGCCGAAGTTGACCATGCCGAGGTTGACAACGAACCGCCTCGCAGGTGGTATCTGCGCCTCAAGTTGCTTCCTAACTTCCTCTGGTTTGGCCTTCTCGTCAACAAGACCCAGCCTCTTGCTGATCCTGAAAACATGGGTATCCACAGCGATGATTGGCTGCCCGAATCCGTAGCTCAGCACTATCGCGGCGACCTTCGGTCCGACACCCTGCAGCTTCTGCAGACTATCCATGGTATCCGGCACTTTGCCGCCGAACTCACCGATCAGCATCTTGCACGTCGCTCTGATGCTCCTGGCCTTCGCCCTGTAGGTGCCCGCCGACCTGACAAGGCGCTCTAGCTCGCTTTGCTTCAGCTTGAGCATGGCTCTTGGGGTCCTCGCCCTTGCGAACAGCTGCTCGCTTGCCTTCTGTGTGTTCTCCTCACGCGTCCGCGCACTGAGGATTGTTCTTATCAGCACCTCGAACACGTGCGAGTTCGTGTTTGGATGCATCTCTATCGCCTCGCCGTAGCGGCGCTGCAACTCATCCAGCACGAAAGCGATGTTGCGCTTCACAAACCCATTTAAAGTGTGGTTGGGATTAATCCTTTGCCCACAACAGGCGCGGACAAAAGTATAACGGCGTTATAAATGAGCTTCAAGAAAATGGTCCCCGAGTTGCAGACGGTCATAGCGGAGCGTTTCTCCACCCCGACAAAATCGCAGGAAATGACCTTCCAGCCCATACTCGACGGAATGAATGTTCTGCTCACGGCACCGACCGGCGGCGGCAAGACCGAATCCGTCCTGCTTCCGTTGTTCAACAAGTGGCTACAGACAAGGCCGAAACCTATCAGCATGCTGTACATCACCCCGCTGAAGTCCCTGAATCGCGACCTCCTCGACAGGATAAGCTGGTGGTCCGCAAGACTGGGCTTCGGAGTTTCAGTGCGGCACGGCGACACCACCCAACACGAACGCAAGATGCAGCTAGAGAACCCGGATGACTTCATGTTGACCACGGCCGAGCAGGTGCAGGCCATGCTCGTTGGAGTGCGGATGAAGGCCCTGCTGAAGAACGTGAAATGGGTCGTTGTCGACGAAGTTCACGAACTTGCCGACAGCAAGCGCGGCGTACAGCTCACCGTTGCGCTGGAAAGGCTGCGCGAGTTGTGCGGCGACTTCCAGCTTGTGTGCCTGTCTGCGACGGTTGGCTCCCCAGAAGCAGTGGCCGACTTCATCTTCGCCGGCCGACCGCACAAGATAATCGACGCCGCAAGCAAGAAGAATCTCGAGATAATCGTAGATGCGCCCTTCCCCAAGCAGGAGGACAAGCTACTGGCCGAGAAGCTGTTCATCGGCGACACGGTTGCTGCTCGCCTGAGGGTCATCCACGACCTGATAAAGGAACACACCGCCGCACTGGTGTTCACAAACACGCGCGAGGCCGCCGAGATTCTGTCCAGCAGACTGAAGAACTTTGACAAGGACCTGCCTATAGAAGTCCACCACGGCTCGCTTTCCAAGGAGACGCGCATCAACGCGGAGAAGGAGTTCAAGGCCCAGAAAGTGAAGGGCATCATCTGCACAAGCTCTCTTCAGTTGGGCATCGACATCGGTTCGGTCGACCTTGTTGTGCAGTACATGTCTCCGCGCGAGGTCAGCCAGTTCACGCAGAGACTGGGCCGTGCTGGCCATTCGCTGGACAGGACCAGCAAGGGAATAATACTTGCCGGTGACGCGGATGACATTTTCGAGGCCGCCGTGATTGCAAGGAAGACCTCTGCTGGCGAACTAGAGCCACCTCGCATACACCACAAGTCGCTTGACGTATTGGCCCACCAGATCATGGGCCTTGCGATGTCAGATTACAGGATTCCCATAGAGCAGGCATACAAGGTCGTCAAGAGAGCTTCACCGTACCGCGACCTGACCTCTAAAGAATTCTATGATTTGGTTCAGTTCCTCGCTTCAATTCATTTGCTGTACACCGACAACGGGTTGGCCCGCAAGCGCAGAGCTTTCGATTATTATTTCGGCAACATGTCAACGATTCCCGATTCGCACACATACCGTGTAATCGACATAACGGCCAACGTACCTGTAGGAAGCTTGGACGAGGCGTTCGTGGCCGAACACAACGAGGCCGGCTCCACTTTCGTCATAAAGGGCAGGCCCTGGCGTGTTGTCCAGATAGAGAACGACAAGCTCTATGTGGAACCTGCCAGTGGCCTAGATAGCGCCATCCCCGCGTGGGAGGGTGAACTGATACCGGTACCGCTCAGCGTCTCTCAGGAGGTCGGCAGGATCCGCCGCGAGGTCGCTGAAAGCCTGAAGAAAGGCAGTTCGGCCTCTGATGCGGCGACCGAACTGAAAACGCGCTATCCATTGACCTCGCAGGCGGCCTCGCGTATGGTAGCATACGTGAAGTCGCAGACCGCCAAGTGGCCTGTGCCTGATGATAAGCACCTGGTCATCGAAACGTTCGGCGAATACACAGTGGTACATGCCTGCTTCGGCTCGCTCGCTAATGAAGCACTGGCCCGTTTCATCTCGGCCCTTCTTTCAGCCGAGCAAGGAAGGGCAATAGCCAGCAAATCAGACCCCTATCGCATAATCTTCGGCTCGGTGCAGCCCAAGGACATCCGCATGCTTTTTGATAGATACAAGCCCGAGGACATAAAATCCGTGCTGACGCTTGCGCTGCCGAACAGCAGCCTGTTCAAGCACCGCTTCCTCCAGATAGCGAAACGCATAGGCGCGATAAGGAAGGACGCCGACTATAGCCGGGTGAACGTGGACAAGATAATCAAAGCATACGAGAACAGCCCGATAGTCACAGAAACACTGAACGAGATATTCACCGAGAAGCTGGACACCGAGGCCGCAGAAAAGATACTTGCGGACATCAAGGCCGGCAAGCTGAAGGTTGTGGATTGCCAGGGCCTGAGTCCGATCGGTGAAGCAGGGTTGAAGTACGAGCTGCACGACATCGCCCGTCCGGACCGCCCGGATGCCGAGATACTCAAGGTGTTCAAGAACCGTCTCCTGAACACGCGGCAGCGCCTTGTGTGCGTTAGCTGCGGCAACTATTCAACCAGCATGCCCGTGAAGGACGTCGACACAGAACCGCGCTGTCCCAAATGCACATCCAAGCTGCTTGCCTGCGTACACCCGCACATGACAGAAGCACAAGAGATAATCAGGAAACGGCTGAAGGGCAAGGACATGACCGCAGAGGAGATGAAGAAGTTGGAAAGGATCAGGAAAAGCGCCGACATGATGATTGTCTACGGTAGCAAAGCCGCCATCACGCTTGCAGGCAGGGGCATCGGCCCGCAGACCTGCTCGCGGATACTTGCAAGGATGCACCGCACTGATGACGAGTTCTACAAGGACATCCTCAAAGCCGAGCGCCAGTTCATCGCCACAAAAAAATTCTGGTCGAGCTAGCCGAACAGCCTGAGCAGGAACTGCCCTATCGCCAGAATGATGGTATCAATGATGTTGCTGCCGCCGATGCTTACTCCACCGCTCTTGAACTCCTTTAGGATGTCCGACTTGCCGCTTATCAGCGCATCGTAAGCTGCAGCCGTCACCTTTATCGTCCGCACGCCTTCCTTCTGGCCTAGCTGCGCATCGGTTATCTTGACACCTGTAAGCACGACGTAGAAGTCCGGCTTGCCCTCTATCTTGACGTTGAGGGTGCTGTCCTTTATCATGTCCTTGAGCTGCTGCGGCGCCGCATCGATGTTGACGTTGATCATGCTTGTAAATTCACCGATGAACGCGTTGTCTGCGGCCTGGGCCAGCACCGCTACGGCCAGCAGCGCAATGAATGCAGCACCTATCACGATTGCTCGCATGCCCCTGCTTGCAAGGGCCGTCATATAAACCTAACCAGACCACTCCACATCCTTCACTTTGGCTTTCTTGTTAGCCAGTCTCGCCAGCACGAACAGAAGACTGCTCAACCTGTTGATATACGGGACCACTTGGTTACCTATTTTCTCCTTCTCAGTCAGCACGACTATGTCGCGTTCCGCCCGCCTGCACACGGCCCTTGCCAGATGCAACCTTGCGGCCAGCTCAGTACCTGCCGGAAGTATGAAGTGCCGCAACGGCCCGATGACCTTGGCAATCCTGTTAATGCCATCTTCCAGCCCTTTGACATGCGTCACGGTTATCCGCGGAACTTTCCCGCCCGGCGCTGACAAATCGGCGCCCAGCACGAAAAGTTCGCCCTGCACCCGCTTCAGGATGCTGCCAATCTCCTTGTCCTTGCAGGCCGCCCTTGCCAACCCTATGGCCGCGTTCAGCTCGTCGACGTCGCCGTAAGCTGCTACACGCAGACCAGCCTTGCTGGCCCGCTGCCTGTCACAGACGTAAGTCTCACCTTTGTCGCCTCCCCGCGTATAGTAGGCGGGCATGACCGAGGTTATAAGAACCGGAATAAAAACTATTGCATGCGTCTGTGGCTTCTCGACATCGACAGCTACGAGGACAACGGAAAGACCGTAGTAAGGCTCTGGTGCAAGGACAAGGCAGGCAGGACGGTTGCCGTCATTGACGACAGCTTCGTGCCCTACTTCTACATCCAGCCGAAGCCCGGCATGGAAGACAAGGTCGTGCAATCCGTCGAAAAGCTGGCAAAGCAGAATGACATGGACATCACCAATATCGAAGTTGTGGTGCGCCAGATTGGTGCTGCCAAGCAGAAGGTAGTCAAGGTCTCAACTGCCGTTGCCTCTGGTTTGCAGAAGGTTCGCGACCTTGTCAAGCTCCTTGAAGCGGAGCGTGGCGGACCCGGCATCGTCGTCGAGGAATACGGATATGCTGTCAGCCACGCAAAGCGCTACCCCATAGAGAAGGGCCTGACACCGGCCAGCTGGATTGAGGTCGAAGGTAAGGAACAGAAAAGCAGCGAATGGCAGGTGGCAGGCTTGGTGAGGGCGAAATCCGTAAAGCCTGCACCGCCGGCCGCCGACCCACCCCTGAAGGTGCTCGCTTTTGACATCGAGAACGTCGAGGAAGATGGTAGGCAGAAGATAATCATGCTCAGCATGGCCGGCAGTCGCGGCTTCAAGAAGGTTTTGACATGGCAGCACGATTCCTTCCAACCTTGGGTCGAGGTGGTCAAAGACGAGAAGACCCTGTTGGAGCGTTTTGTCCAGCACGTCAACGAGCAGGATCCCGACCTTCTCGTCGGCTTCATGACCGACGAGCACGACTTCAAGCTCATCCTTCAAAGGGCAGCCGACCTGAGGGTAAGGCTGCCGCTGAGCCGCGACGGTTCCACCCCCCGTTACGCCCGCCGCGTCAAAGTGGCCAGGGCCAGACTTCGCGGCCGCGTCCATGTGGACCTGTTCAGCTGGGTTCTCTCCATCCTCGCACCCCACCTGCAGACCGAGGTGATGACGCTTGATGCCATCAGCGCGGAACTGCTTGGTGACCGCAAGCTGCCAATGGAATTCGAGGAGCTGCTCGAAGCATGGCACAAGAAGAAGGACCTCGCCAAGCTTGCTGCCTATTCCCTTAAGGACAGCGAACTGACATTGCGGCTGAACGACATGCTGTTGCAGCAAGTTCTAGCGCTGACCCGCATTGTAGGCCAGGCACCCTATGATGTCAGTCGTATGACCTACGGGCAGCTCGCCGAATGGTACATGATAAGGCGTGCCGGTGAACTAGGCATAATCCACCCCAACCAGCCGAAGTTCGACGAGATACTTGCCAGACAAAGGAAGCCGCAATATGTCGGCGGCTATGTCCGCGACCCGTTGCCTGGCATGCACGAAGGCATGGCCGTGCTGGACTTCCGCTCTCTTTACCCTTCAATCATAACCACGTTCAACATCAGCCCCGAAACTTTCAAGCTCGGGAAGAAAGAAACGGGTTGGGCAGTACCAGACCGCCCGTTCTGGTTCTCCAAGAAACCGCAGGGATTTGTAGCCGCACGCGTCGCCGAGCTCATCGAGCGCCGGGTGAAACTCAAGGCCGGACTGAAGAAGCTGAAGCCCGGCACGCCTGCATGGAAGCAGCTCGACAACGAACAGTTCGGCGTGAAGACGGTTACCAACGCGATGTACGGCCTGATGGGCTACTTCGGCGCGCTCTGGTATTGTTACGAATGTGCCGAATCTGCTGCAGCTTTTGGAAGGCGTTGGATACACCAGGTCATGGAATGGGCCGAGGACTCCGGCTTCATTGTGGTTTACGGAGACACCGATTCCATGTTCACCAAGCTGAAATCGAAAGGCGACCTGGAGAAGCGGACGATGAAGTTCCTTGAGGCAACGAACAGGAAACTTCCCGGCATGCTTGAGCTGGACCTTCAGGGCTACTATACCCGCGGGCTATTCACACCGCTTGAGGCTGGAGGCGCGGCAAAGAAGCGTTATGCTTTGATGGACAGCAAGGGCAAACTCACCATCCGCGGCCTTGAAAGAGTAAGAGGCGACTGGTGCGAGCTTGCTCGCGCAACACAGGAAGAGGTGCTGCGGCTGGTGCTTTCAAAGAAGGACGTCAACGGTGCTATCAAGGCGGTAAAGAAGGCAGTTGCCGACCTGAAAGCAGGCAAGGTCGCGCTGCGCGACCTGGCAATCTACGAATCGCTTTCCAAGCCGTTGTCTGAGTACAAGATCGTTGCACCGAACGTCATGGTAGCTAAAAAGATGATTGCCCGCGGTCGTCCGGTGGGCGAAGGCGCGGTCATGATCTACGTGATAACCAAAGGCAAGGGCGGCATCAGCCAACGTGCCGAACCCATCGAGGATGCAACACTTAAGGACATCGACCTCGGCTATTACATCGAGAAGCAGATAATCCCGCCAAGCTGGCGCGTGCTGGCTGCGCTGGGTGTGAAGAAGGAGCAACTGATGTGATGGAACCTGAAGAATTGGAAGCCTACAAGAAGGCAGGAAAGATATGCGGCGCTGCCCGCGACTACGGCGCGGGCCTCATTAAGGACGGCGCTCGGGCTGTCGAAATAGCTGAAGCCGTTGAAAAGAGGATATTTGAACTCGGTGGGAAGCTCGCCTTCCAGACAACTGTCAACTTGAATGACGTGGCCGCGCACTATGCGCCCCTGCTCGATGATACTCTTACAATAAAGTCCACCGACTACGTCAAACTCGACTGCGGCGTGCATGTTGACGGCTGGATTGCCGACACTGCTATCACCATCAGACCTGCCGGCCGTGACAAGCTGATAGAATGTTCTGAGAAGATGCTCGCGGTCGCATTGCCGATGTTCAGGCCGGGCACGGTCATAGAAGAGATAAGCGCAGCCATGGAGGACGTGGCAAAGGAGTTCAAGCTAAAGCCCGTTTCAAACCTCACCGGTCATTCTCTCGAGCGCTGGACGGTACATGGCGGCATCGTCATCCCTTGTGTACGCGGTTCCGCACCAAAGGTCCTCAGCGAAGACGAGGTCTATGGCATCGAACCGTTCGTGACCACCGGCAAGGGCATGGTCAAGGACAGCCCGCCGCCGACCATCTTCAGATGGATAGCAGACAGGCCACAGCGTGATGTAACTGCAAGGCAGCTATTGCTGGCTGCAAAATCCGACTGGCAGCGCCTGCCTTTCGCCAAGCGCTGGGCGCAGGAGAAGTTCGGCAACGTCGACCTTGTGCTCAATCGTTTGATAAAGGACGGCTCGTTGTGGGCCTACAACACGCTGAAAGAAGTCTCAGGCAAACCTGTGGCTCAGACAGAGCACACCGTTATAGTTGCAGACAAGCCAGTGGTCATCACACGGTAGCGTTTATATACAGACTTCCCAAATAGAACTCATGCCACGCAAGCGAAGCGTCGTCGCAGCAGCACCGATGGCCGATATACTTAAGAGTGCAGGTGCGGAACGCGTGAGCGATGACGCGGCCAGGGCATTATCCGAGGTCGTACACGACTTCGCCCTTTCCCTTTCAAAGGACGCTGTGAAGTTCGCCAATCACGCTGGCCGCAAGACCGTCAAGCGCGAGGACATAGAACTCGCGCGCAAGCGGACCTAATCGAACTCTTCTCTGAAAGTTTCCACCGGATAACGGCTGATTATTTCAGCGGGCGTTATTGCCACAATATCGACGCCGCACTGGTTGGCCATTAACAGGTAGAAAATGGCGTCATCAACCGACCGCAAGCCGTAGGCCTTCGGTTGACTTAGTAGTTTCTTAACAGCGGGTGGAATGCTGCGCACCGTGCACTCACCCGATATAACGCGTTGCAGGGGCGCCCTCTTCCTCGAGCTTGGCCTTCTTGAGCTCTTCAACGGCCCTCTGGTATTTGACGACCATGTCCGCCGCTATGCTCGGCTTGATCTTCTTCAGCGCCTCGTCGAAGTTCTTCTTGGTTACTTCCTTCACATTCATGTCCAGCCTGAGTGCGACCAGCGCCGCCTCTCGGACGACCGCTTCAAGGTCCGCGCCGCTATAGCCGTCGGTCTTCTTGGCTATGCCTTCAAGCTCCACGCCCTTCAGCGGCATGCTGCGGGTGTGTACTTTCAATATCTCCAACCTTGTGGTCTCGTCCGGTGCCGGCACATATATCAACCTGTCAAAGCGTCCTGGCCGCAGCAGCCCCGGGTCGACAATGTCCGGCCTGTTGGTTGCGGCTACTACGACGACGCCTTCCAGCTCTTCTATGCCGGACATCTCTGTAAGCAGCTGGCTCACGACCTGCTCGGTAACATGTGAACCGGAGTCGCTGCCCCGCCGCGGTGCAAGAGCGTCGATCTCGTCGAAGAACACTATGCATGGCGCCACCTGCTTGGCACGCCTGAATATCTCCCTAAGGTGCTGCTCACTCTCTCCGACCCACTTGCTCAGCAGCTCAGGACCCTTCACCGAGATGAAGTTTGCGCTCGCCTCGCTGGCCAACGCTTTCACTATGTAGGTCTTGCCGCAGCCCGGCGGGCCATAAAGCAGTATGCCGCGAGGTGGCCTGATGCCGAGCCGCTTGAAGCTCTCGGGGTTCTTCAGCGGCCACTCCACTGCCTCCTTGAGTGCCTGCTTTACGTCCTCGAGCCCTGCAACATCTTCCCACTTGACTCTCGGGACCTCGACCATGACTTCCCTCATCGCGCTCGGCTGCACCTGCCGCATCGCGTACTCCATGTCCTCCTTCGTTACGATGAGCTTCTCCAGTATCTCCTTTGGTATGGCCTCTCCCTCCTTCAGCGCACCGAGATCTGGCAATACCCTCCTGATGGCGTGCATTGCAGCCTCTTTTGCAAGCGCGCTGATGTCCGCACCAACGTAGCCATAGGTCACTTCAGCCAGCTTGTCCAGGTCGACGTCCTTTTCCAGCGGCATGTTTCGTGTATGTATCTGAAATATTTCCTTGCGCCCGCGCTTGTCCGGCACCGGTATCTCTATTTCTCTGTCAAACCGCCCGCCGCGGCGCAGCGCCGGGTCGATGGAGTTCGGCCTGTTGGTCGCCGCTATCACTATCACCTTGCCCCTTGCTTTTAGACCGTCCATCAGCGTAAGGAGCTGGCTGACAACCCTCCGCTCGACTTCACCCGTTACCTCCTCTCGCTTTGGTGCTATGGCATCTACCTCATCGATGAAGATTATTGCCGGCGCGTTCTTCTCCGCATCATCGAATACCTTGCGCAGGTTCTCTTCCGATTGGCCATACCACTTGCTCATTATCTCAGGCCCCGCCAAAGATATGAAGTGCGCGCCCGATTCGTTGGCCACCGCCTTGGCAAGGAGCGTCTTTCCGCAGCCGGGCGGTCCGTAGAGGAGCACACCCTTGGGCGGCTCAACGCCAAGCCGCTCGAAAATCTCAGGGTGCCTCATCGGCAGCTCTATCATCTCACGTATCTTCGGCACTATCTGTTGCAGGCCTCCAATTTCTTCATACGTCACGGTCGGCAACTTGGCCTCTTCGACCTCAACTGCCTCGGGCAGCAGCTCTATCTCCGTTGCTTCGGAGATTTGCACCGGGCCGTCAGCCGGGTTGGTCTTTACAACCGCAAGCCTGATCTCGGTCCCCATTGTCGGAAGGAATACCTCGTCCATGCCCATGCTCATCCTGAACACTTGTTCAAAGATGTCATTGATGTCGCCCCCGCCCCGCCCTCTCGTCCTGAACACTGGGTTGGCTATGATGATGTCGCCCTTGACCATTGGTCGCATGAAGATGTTCTGTTTGAGCAAGTTGGGGCTCCAATGTAGCATGAGGCCCTTCTCTGTTGGAGCTAACGTGACCTTCTTGCCCTCCTTGACCGCCGCCTTCCTTACTGCAACTGCCTCCCCTATGCTCGTGCCCGCGTTCTTCCTCACCAGACCGTCTATGCGTATGACGTTCAGGCCCACGTCCGCCGGGTATGACCTGATTGCAATAGCTGCTGTGACCCTCTTGCCCTGGATCTCGATGACCTCGCCCTCCTTGATGCCCAGCACCTTCATTGTGTTGCTGTCCACCCTTGCTATCCCGCGCCCGAAGTCCTCCCGGCCCGTCAGCTCGCCGACCTTAAGTTTGACCTCTCCTTTCGGCTCCTTGATGCCGCCGTCACTGAACATCATTCAATATCGACCTCCTTGCCCTCGCTGTTCTGCTCCATCTCCTTGAACTCACTCGGGCTCAGCAGCACCGGGAAGCTCCTGAACATCACCTTGTCCTCCCACTCCCCGAAGAATTCCTGCATCATTCTCATGTGCTCCTGCATAATTATAAAGACAGAATTTGCAACTTTGAGGTGAGGGACCTCATCCAGCAGTCCTTCCCTTCTATATTCGTAGCGCTTGTTCTCCTTTATGATTACCTGTTTTCTTCCATGCAGCTCGTTGAAGAACTTGTTGCGTTCATAAGCGCTCTCGAACTTCTCCGCGTCGGTATCGAAACTTATCAGTACCGCGGTCTTTCCGTCCTGCTTCCCTATACGAATTTCCATTTGGTATCTCCGTCCACACTAAAAGTTTACTTACCATTCACACTAACTAATATTTAAAGCTTTCTGCGGCCATGTGTGCGCGTGCGCCTTCCTGTTTCCCCTCCGATAGACAAGCTGCTGGATGGCGGCATCGAATCCGGCTGCATCACCAACTTCTACGGCCCTGCTGCCACAGGAAAGACAAACGTCGCACTCGCTTCGGTCATCTCTTGCATCAATACCGGCAGGAAGGTTCTCTATGTCGATACCGAGGGCAGTTTCTCAGTCGAGCGCCTTGCGCAGATGGCCCGCGGCAGCGCCACGAATTACACCGACAAGACAATACTCCTTGAACCCAAGACGTGGGCGGAACAGAAGACGACGTTCGACAAGCTCGAGGCCGTCTGCAAGAAGGAACCCATCGGGCTGATCGTCGTCGACTCCATAGTTGCCCTATGGCGCGTGACCATAGCTGACGATAACTTCCAGAGCATCAGCAGGGAGCTTGGTTCTCAGTTGGCTCTCCTTTCCAAATTGGCCCGCGAGAAAGGCATTCCTGTGCTGATAACCAACCAGGTCTACTCCGAGCCCGACACCGGCAAGATTGAGCTCAGCGCCAAGAACATAGTCAAATGGTGGTCCAAGAACATCATCGAGCTTTCGCACGCAGGCCGAACTTCTTGTAGAATAGCAAGGATTGCTCGAGCAAGGAGTTTGCCCGAGGACAGGCAGGTCGAGTTCCAGATAGTAGATGAAGGTCTGAAGGAAGTCAAGTTCAGGATATTCTAACCAAGTAAGCCGACAGAAGCTCGTTTTCTTCTACACCCTGCGGCTCTATCTTCCTGACGTATTCTGCCGGCAGTCCACCCGGGCATCGCAATCGCAGGCCTTCATCGTTCGGGTCATCGTCCACATCCAGGTCCAGGATGTCTGTACTGACCTCCAACACCACGCCTTTGCGCCTTGCCGCTCGTTCACACAGCCCCTCGTCATACATGCGTTCCGCCTTCTTCCTTTCGGCTTCCGGTACGTGGAAACGTTCACCGTATATCCAGTTGCACATCATTTGCTCTGCATGTAGCTCATGAATTCCTGCCGCCTTTAGCTGCTCAACGATGTAGACCTCTTCCGCATTGCCTTCTGCATAGGCTTTCACCTCTTCCAGCGCCTGCGAGAAGATCCAATACGCGGGGAGGCAGTCTATTGGGACGAAGAACAGGTAACCGTTCAGGTCATGACAAGCCCTTCCCGAAGGCAGCACCCCGGTCTCGAACATCTTTAGGACTGCCTCGACTGAAGTACCGTGCAGTAACGCGGGCCTCTCGGATATGCGGCCTATCAAGCCTGCCGCTCTTTCCTTACTCAATGACATACTGATGCTAGAAGACAAAATCACTTAAGCTTGCACTATGCGACCTTGGGGCTGAACGCCTTCTTTATATTGTAGTATGTCATGGCGTCTATCAGTTCTTCGGTCATTCCGTTGGCCCTCAGGATGTTCAATGTGTTTGCATACTCGTGAAGCGACGGATAACCCGATGGAGGCTTGCTGGGGTCCTTAGGATGTAATTTCTCTTCGCCGTGCGGCGCGTGGTCGCTCTCCAAAATGTCCACCTTTCCGCCACCTATGCGTTTCTGCAACCTTTTCACATCCTCCCTGCACCTTAGCGGAGGATTCATCTTGTAAATCACGCCCAGACTCGCCGGAACTGTATGCATCATGCCGGAGTCCCATCTGGCATGGTGTGGCGTGACGCCGCACGTGATTCTCAGGTTCTCTTTCTTGGCTGCATTGACGGCGTCAACCGATTCCGCGCACGTAACGTGGCATATATGGAGGTTGCCTTCGAACTCGGCATCAAGAGCGAATCGTATCTGGTCGTTCACTGAAGCTATCTCCGCCCGCTTGGGCCTCGCTCTGCAGTGACTTATAGGATTTTCCGGATCCCATGCACTGTTATCCATTTCACTTTCCTTCTCGCAGTGCACGGCCAGCACTCCTACGTAACTCATGTCCGCGAGCCGCAAATACACCTCGCGCTGTTCCTCCTCTTCCGCCACGAGCAAGTTGCCCGTAGAGCTTCCCGCGAACATCTTGAGTCCGACCACCTCCGGGAAGACGTCATAGCATCTGACCGCCTCTTTTAATTGAGCTTCGTTCGTCGTCACGCCCATGTACAGGAAGTACCGGCCTTCCTCGTCCTTCGGGACGAGCTTCAGCCTTTCTTCTACGTCCTTCCTGTAGCATATCGGCGGGTCGGTGTTCGGCATGTCGAACACTTTGTCCACGCCTTGCTGCGTGGCAATTTGGAGCACGTGAGCTATGGTCTCCTTGTAATTCTGCGATCCATCCCTGCAATGCACATGCGGGTCGATGCGGACTTTCATAAAGGCCAAGTGGAACAGAAAGGATTTAAGCGAACCGCAAAGGTATCGGCGCTCCTATAAATCCTTTTTATGCGCTTATGGGACGAAGCACATGCCGCTAGAACTTTCTGAAAAACAACTGCAGGCCAGGGCACGCCTGTGCGTACCTCTTGATGTTCCGGGACTTCCCGAAGCAAAGAAGATACTTGACGCGACGAAGGGCCTTGCCGGAATATACAAAGTGAACAGCCTGTATGAGGAAGTTGGAGCAAGAATCATAAGAATGATTCACGAATACGGGGCCAAGGCATGGCGTGATCCTAAATGGCACGACATACCGCACACGGTTGCGAATTATGTTGATAGTGCTATAACGTATAAAGTCGACATAATCAACGTCCACGCGCAGGGCAGCATAGCGATGATGAGGGCTGCGAAGGAACGTCTGGTGAAAAGGACCAACGAAATAAGGAACGCGAGCCCGGAAAATGGAGGAGATCCGGAGTACGAACGTCCGACCATACTTGGCGTCACCCTGTTGACTAGCATAGGTCAGGATACGCTGAACGATGAACTCGGAATACCAGGAACCGTACAGGACTACGTCCTGAGGCTTGCAAAAAATGTTGAAACCGCGGGACTTGATGGCATCGTATGCTCCGGTCAAGAGCTGGAATACCTGTCTGGAAAAATAAGCAAGAACATGAAACGTTTCACGCCTGGCATCAAGGCCGGCAACCGTATCGGTGCCGATCAAAAAAGGGTATCCGATGCCGCGGCCTCTATCAAGGCCGGTACGGATGTGCTTGTAGTGGGCAGGGCAATAACCAATGCACCGGACATGCGGGAAGCCGCACTAAGTGTACTGGACGAGATTGCAAGCGTAATATGAAGTGATATGATGGGAGTAACCGAAAGACTGAAGGGTGTAAAGGACCAGTTCTGCGAACTGGCTAAGCAGGATCCTGCGCTGTCGGGCATCGATGTCGACAAATACGTGTCCGCAGGCACGCCTGTCCGTCAGAGATACGATAAAGATGGCAGCGCATGGTTCCCATATCTTCACCATCACACCGCCTTGAGAGTGACCGAAAAGGACGAAAACGGACTAAAGGTCGACTCAAAACTGCAACAGTTCATTTCATCGTACGATGGCATGATGGCCATCAGAAGGGCGTTAAACCCGTTCCTTGACTCTGCAAGCCAGTATACCGCGCTGACACTTCTCGAACTTGGTGCAGTAGAATTGAACGCCAAGAAACCTCGGCAACTTACAAATAAAAATCATTCACCTGTATACGTAGATAATAGGTTCCTTGTGACCGAATCGAAGCATAAGGGTGCAACAGCATCTTTCATGGCCGAGATGCTTGATAATGAGGTCTGTTCCGATATCAACATGATAGTCGGGGGCGAGACCGCTGGCATGGCACCTGGCGAGAGGCTGGCACAACTTGTCAATCTCCCATACTTCTATGTACGCAAGAAAGTTGAGCGTGGAAAAGCCGCGGTCGTTGGGAACCCCAACAAGATAAGCCCGCCGGCAGCGCTTGTAGAAGACTTGATAACAGACGGGAAAAGCAAATTCACTTTCATAGACTTCATGCGCGCTGAACGTGCGTTCTGCAATGTCGCGTTTGTGATATTCGACAGGCTGCAAGGCGGACGTGAAGCCCTCCTGAAAGGACGGAACTGCGAACTCTATGCGATAACCGACCTGAAGCAAACTAGAAAGGTGGCCGTCACAAAAGGGTACATGTCCGAAGAAGATGACGCCGTTATCGAAGAATATCTTAAGAATCCGAGGAAATGGAACTTGGACCGCGGTTATGATTGGTACGAGAATGACGTTATCGTAGAAAAGGCACCGCCGCGTGCGACCGCTTGATTTGACTTACTTCTTGGCTTTTGCTTCTTTCGCGCGCACTTTTACTATGGCCTTCAGCTTTTGCTTGCCGGTCAGCTCCTTGAGCTTGGCACCGGCCTTCTTGGCCTTCATTTCCTTCGGCTTGCCCCAGTCCTTCTTGGTCTCACATGTCGGGTCGAGGCACATGTTGAACGGCCGCTTGCCCTTGCGCATGACCCTTATCATCGGCGTGTTGCACTTGTCGCACAGCTTGTCCAGCCGCTGGAAGCTCGCCCCGTGCGGTAATGGATAACCGGTCGGGCATGACGGCACCCAACCCTTCTCCTTCCATTTGTCCTCGCACTTGCCCTTCGGCTTGTGGCAGATGGGACACTCGCACTTGCACGCTGTTCGTGTGAAGCCGCATATCTTGCAGCGCGACCAGCTGCTGCACCCTACGAAGTTCTTCTTCGTCCACGGGCTGAACATTACCTTGAGCTTTCCGCCGCAGTTCTTGCACGGCCCTAGGGTATTGCGGTCCTCCTGGCTGCTGACAACTGCCTTGCCAAGTTCCTTGCCTATCTTGTCCTCGTTCGCCTTGAACTCCTCGGATATCTTGATCAGTGCTTTCTTCGCCTCGTCCAGCACCTTCTCCTTCTTCACCTTCTTCTCCAGGATTTTTTCTAGGTCCTTGTCGAAGTCCTTTGTCAGCTGCTCGTCCACGAAATCGGGAACGTACTTCTTGAGTACTTCAGCAACGGCCATGCCGAGGTCTGTTACCCTGACGGACTTGTCGGTGACGTAGTAGCGGTCATAGAGCGTCTGCAATATGGCTGCACGGGTTGCCCTTGTTCCTAGCCCGCGCTTCTCCATCTCCTTTATCATCGCCGCCTGGCTCCAGCGCGCCGGAGGCTGCGTCTCCTTGTCGAGCATGTCTACCTTCTTGGCATCGAGCTTGTCACCCTTCTTCATGTCCGGCAGCGTGACCTCCTCGAACTTCGCGAGCGGCCCGTAGAACTCCATCCAACCCGGCTTGAGCGTCCTCCTGCCTGTTATGCTGAACGGCTGGTCACCTATCTTTAGGCTGACATTCGCGCTCTCCCTTGTCGCCGGCTCGCCGAACAATGCAAGATATCTCCTAACTACAAGATCGTAGATGTTGCGCTGCTGTGCCGTCAGCCTCTGCAGATCGGAAGGTGGCTCGACGGTCGGGTGTATCGCCTCGTGGGCCGGGTCGGTCCTCTTGCCCTCGGTCGGCTTGAGCTCTTTGAGCTGTGTGAGCTTTGCTACAAGCTGTGCGTACTTCTTCAGCTTCGCTATGGCATCGAGTATCTCGCGATAGCCGATCTGCGGAGGCAGTCTCTCGCTGCTGGTTCTTGGATAGCTGATGAACGCCTTGGTGTAGAGGTCCTGCGCGATGTTCAATGTCTGCTGCGGGCTGTAACCGAACAGCCTGTATGCTTCAGTTTGAAGGCTTGTTACGTTGAACGGGACGGGGGGCGCCTGCTTGTACTCCTTCCTCTCAATGCCTTCGACGGTCGCCTTGCCCTTGCTGCCTTTTAACGCTTGTTCTGCCTCGTTGCGCTTCCAGAACTTGTCAATATCATGCTCTGCCAGAAGTTCCCTTCCTTCGAGCATAAGGTGTGCTTGAATTTGCCAGAACGGCGTCGACTTGAACGCCTTGATATCCTTCTCCCTTTCTGCCAGGAGAGTTAGCACAGGTCCCTGCACCCTTCCTGCGGAAAGCAGAGCGAAACGGGGGCTCGATTTCTTGATTGCTAGAGTTAGTGCCCTTGACGAGTTGATACCGTAGTAGAAGTCCAGGATGTGCCTCGCCAGGCCGCACTCTATGTTCTGCCAGTCAAGATGTGCTTCTGCCTCGTCGTATGCCTTCTGCAGGTCCGGCTTGGTAAGCGTACTGAACTTCATCCGCTTCGCGTCTTCGGCTCCGAAGATGAACTTGAGTATGTTGTAACCTATCACGCTGCCCTCGTTGTCGTAGTCGCACGCTATGATGAAATCCTTGCCCTTGCCCTTGAAGCTCTCGATTGTCTTGAAGTACTTCTCAGAAAAGCCGCTTTTCGCCCGTATCTGCCAGCTCGGCGCCCATTCGACATCAAACACCGGGTAGCTCCACCCCTTGCCGCCAGCCTGCTTCAGGTTGAACAAATGACCAACAGCAGCTATGACAAAATGTTGCTTTCCGTCCCGCTGGAACTCCCAATAATCTGCACCGAACTCGCTTGTCCTCTTCTTTGCGCGTCCCTGTGCCAATGCTTCTGCTATATGGGCAGCAGCATCAGGCTTCTCTGCTATGATAATGGTTGACGTCACTGGTTCACCGTTGCCGCTAATAATATAGGGGTCTATTTAAAACCGACGGCTACTTCTTCTTTGCCTTTTGCACAACGATCTCCTTCAGGCCGGAATGCTTCTGCAGCACTTTTGGAACAGCTATGCTGCCGTCCTCCCTCTGGTTCAGCTCGAGTATGCACGCAAGCGTCCTCTGGCACGCCACCAAGGTGTTGTTAAGGGTGTGAACAAAGCCCGCTGGCGCCTCTCCTTCCTTGTTCCTGAACCTGATGTTCAGCCTTCGCGCCTGGTAATCGGTCACGTTCGAGCAGGATCCAAGTTCACGGTAAGTGCCCTGCTTCGCGAACCAGCCCTCGAAGTCGAACTTCTTTGCGGCTATTATCCCGATGTCACCGGTGCACACGTTGACCACCCTGTAAGGTATCTTGAGGCTCTGGAAGAAATCGTGGCTGTTCTTTGCAAGCACTTCGAACCATTTCCAGCTGTCCTCTGGCACGCATACGACCGTCTGCTCGACCTTGTCAAACTGGTGCACCCTGAATATGCCCTTTGTGTCCTTGCCGTGCGCGCCGGCCTCCTTCCTGAAGCATGGCGAGATGCCCGCAGCCGGTATCGGCAACTGGTCCCTTGTCAGTGTCTCGTCCATCCACATCGATATCATCGGGTGCTCCGATGTCGCTATCAGGTGCAAATCCTCACCTTCAATCTTGTAGATTACGCTCTCGAAGTCGGCCAGGTCCGTAACACCTTCGTACGCCTTCCTTGTTATCATGAACGGCGGCTCCAGCACCGTGAAGCCCCTTTTCCTGATGAAATCTAGACCGTAGGCTATGAGCGCAAAGTTCAACGTCACAAGGTCGTCCTTCAGGAAGTAGAAACGCGCGCCGGCTATCTTTGCCGCCCTCTCTAGGTCGAACAACCCGAGCGGTACACCCAGATCGATGTGGTCCTTCGGTTCGAACTTGAACTTCGGTATCTTGCCCCACTTCCCGACCTCCACGTTTTCGCTGTCATCCTTTCCGACCGGCACGCTCTCGTGGAGGATGTTGGGCAACCTCATGAGCAGCCACTTGACCCTCTCCTCTGAGGCTCTCTGCTCGACCTCCTTAGCCTTTACCAGCTCGGGCAGCTCACCTGCTTCTTTGAGCTTAGTCTTTGCGTCCTTGCCCGCTCTCTTGAGCGCGGCTATCTCTTCGCTCAGCTTGTTCCTCTTTGCCCTTAGCTCGTTCAGCTCGGTCGTTACTGCCCGTGACTTCTTGTCCTTCTCAATCAGTTCCTCTAGCAGCCTTTGCTTCTCGGCATCGCCGCGCTTCTTCAGATCCTTCCGGACGATGTCCGGGTTCTCGCGTATCAGTTTTATGTCCAGCATTACCTTGTCACCTGCGCCTTCTTGACGGCCTCATACAGTTCTCTGGCCTTTTTGTTCTTTTCGAAGTGCTGCCTTGCGGGCGCCAAGATGTCAGCAAGCGCCCTTGCAACGGCGGGCTTTAGGTCTGATGGGTGCATTTTACCGTTGACATAAGCAGCTTCTAGCTCTGCATAGGTGCCAAAACTTATCGTGCCGCCGAACTTCGCGGGCCTCTCTACCTCGAGTTCCTTCATCTTCCTGAACACGATGTACTTGCATATCTCCAGCAGTGGGTTCCCTTCCACCTGCTTTGGCGGCGCGAACGCCTCCTTGAGCTTCTCTTCTATCTCTGTCGGGCTGTCGTGTATGAAGATGGCGCTCTTCGGCTTGCTTTTGGACATCTTCGCCTCGGCCTCCGCCTCTCTCTGATCTTCCGGGCTTCGCGCAGCTTCGTGCGCCGGTCCCATCCGGCCTGGCCCCTGCAGGCCGGCCAGCAAATGGTGATGAATCGGCACGCGCACACTGCCATCAACCTTTGCTGCAAGTTCACGGCTGAGTATGGTCGCCTTCCTCTGGTCCATACCAAGCTGCAGTATGTCTGCTTTGAGGTAGAACGGGTCGTATCCCTGCATCATTGGATAGATGAGCTGCGCCGTGTACTGCAGATCCGCCTCCTTCCTGCCCATGATGGTACCGGCCCTGATGGCTCTTTGGACGGTCGTCATCTTGGCCATCGCCAGCACCCCCTTCCAGTATTCCGGGTCCTTTACCATGTCCGATGTCCAGACAAC
>Ga0315294_10000721_pt1 | contig 35671 bp, 32 predicted proteins | sample YL17G13_40_MG_FD_203626 | JGI IMG/M metagenome (GOLD analysis project Ga0315294, IMG submission 203626) | Sediment microbial communities from Yellowstone Lake, YNP, Wyoming, USA - YL17G13_40 | ecosystem: Environmental > Aquatic > Freshwater > Lake > Sediment | place: USA: Wyoming | collected...
CCTCGTCCTCGATCGCCTTGTGCGCCGCCGTCACCAGCTCGCGGATCTTCGCCCGCGCCAGTTCCGGCTTCATCTGGGTCTCGCCGATCTTCCCTCCCCGCACGCCGCAGTCGATGACGAAGCCCTGCTCCACCAGCAGCTTGAAGAGGGTGCGGCGCTGATCCACCACCTCGGCCGTGAGGATCAGGACGGCCCCGGCGGGAACCCCTTGCCGGATCACCTCCTCGTAGAACCCGGCCGCGTCGCCTCCGCTGCCCGCGGGAATCTCGGCCTGCTCGGCCTGGGCGCGCTGGGCGACCTCCTGGAGCCAGCCCTCTGCCTCTGGCGCGCGGTCCATCCCCACCACCTGCTTCCATCCCGCCTCGCCGAGTTCCCCCTTGGCGGCCCGCTCCACGAAGGGCCGGTCCCGACCGGCCGCGCCCACGGCCTGCAGGAAGAGTCGCATCGCCCGATCGAGCTCCCCCTCCGCCCAGGCTTCGAGGCTTCGCCCGAACAGCTTGGCGACATTCTGCTTGGAGATGAAGGCCTTGGTGTCGTGGACCACGACCACCTTGGTCCCTCCGAAGAGCGAAACGGTCCGGAGACGGAGGGACAGGCTGGCGAGGTCCTGATCCTCGCGCACCATCTCGACGCTGAGCGCCTGCTGGGCGGGCGGCACCAGCGCCTCCAGGATGGCCTTGGTGCCGGCGCGCGCGAGCAGTTCGTCGCCGTGGAGCAGGTAGGCCGGCCGGCGCTTCCCCGCCCCGATCTCTGCCAGGGCCTTCTCGACGCTTCCCGTCATCCCGCTGCCTCAGCACTCGGGCGGCCCGAGCGCGTCGCCTGCTGGAGCGTCGCCACGATCTCGTCCCCAAGCGCCTCGATCCGCCAGCGGCGTATGCCCTCGACGGCGGAGAGCGCCTCGGCCCGGGGGAGCGCCGCTTCGGCCACCCGCTCGATCAGCCGGCGCGGCAAGAGGAGCCCGGGGTCCAGCGAAAGCCTCGTCGCCGCCGCGGCCCGCCAGGCGGCGAGGGCCTCCATCCGCCGCCGCACGGCGGGGGAGGTCCGGGGGCGGGACGGACGCGGGAACGTGGGCAGGGCGTCCCCGGGAATGGCCAGGCCGCGGGCGATCGCCCGGAGCAGCCCCTCCCCGTACCGCTCCACCACCTTGGGCGTGCAGCCGGGGATCGCGCCCAGCCCGTCACGGTTCCGCGGCCGTTCGGCGGCCAGGCGGACCATGGTCTCGCCCCCCAGCACCTTGAAGGGCGGGCGCCCGCGCCCGCGCGCCCACGCCTCCCGCGCCACGAACAACTCGTGCAGCACGGCCAGTCCCCGCCGGTCCAGGGCCTTCGCCCCCTTGAGTCGCAGGTAATCGGCGGGTTCGAAGGCCTGGTCGGCCCGCGGGACGGCCGCCAGCGCGTCGCACTCCTCGGCGACCCAGCCAGTTCGCCCCCGCGCCGCGAGCAGGGAGAGCAGTCGGTCCCGCAGGGCGATGAGGTGGCGCACGTCCTCCACCGCGTAGGCTTCTTGCGCCGCCGTGAGCGGGCGTCTGCCCCAATCGTCCTTCTGCAGCGACGGGCCGGCCGGAAGGTCGAAGAAGCGCAGGAGCAACGCGTCGAGGCCCAGCGCCGGGAGACCCAGGAACTGGGCCGCCAGCATCGTGTCGAAGACGCCCGCGAAGGCAAAGCCGAAGGTCCGCTTCATCGAGGAGAGATCGTAGGAGGCGCCGTGGAACACCTTGGTGACCGCGGGATCGGCACAGATCCCGGACAGCGGCTCGAGGCTCCCGAGCGCCAGGGGATCCAGCAAGGAGACCCGGCCCGCCGCATCCGCGATCTGGATCAGGCACACCCGCTCCGGATAATGGTGCAGGCTGTCGGATTCCGAGTCGACCGCGAGCATCCGGGCGCCGCGGAGTTCGTCCGCCAAGGCCCGGAGTTCCATCGGCGTGCGGATCCAGCGGACGGGGGCAGACGGGGCTGTGGGTTCTGTGGACATGGGCATCCCGGCCTCACGGGCGTTCCCGGAGGACCGCCGGGGCGGTCCGCGGGGCGGCGGGGACTACTTGATGGCGAGCTTGCCAGTGCTGGTCAGCGGGCCGATCCAGCGATTCGATGCGCACGCGTACTCGTAGATGCCCGATCGTTCGGCCACCAGCGAGATCTCCTGCGTGCTGTCGGAGCGGACCGAGCGACGAACGCCCAGATCCGGGATGAGGAAGTGATGCTCCTTGCCGACGCTCGTCACCTGAAACACGATCTCGATGGCCCGCCCCGCGCGATCCACCCCCAGGACGGACGGCTCGCACTGGTTGTTGCGGGCGACCACCTCGAACGTGACCCGCTTGATGTCCGACCGGGACATGGCGGGAGGCGTCCGGTCGGCGAACAGCCGCCCGCACCCGCCGACCAGGATGGCGAGCGTCAAGACCACAAACCACGGCAATCGGCGCACGAGACCTCCTCTCCACTGCTTGGAGGCGGGAGCCTACCACGCGACCTGGCAAGTTGCAACCGTCCCTTACCGGAAGGCAGTAGGCAGCAGGCAGTAGGCAGTAGGCAGTAGGCAGTAGGCAGTAGGCAGCAGGCAGTAGGCAGTAGGCAGTAGGCAGTAGGCAGCCGGCAGCCGTCCGCTCCCGCATTCCCCAATCCGCAATCCGCAATCTACAATCTGCAATCTGCAATCTGCAATTCCTTTGCCCCCCCGTGCCACTTCCCCATTGACGCCGCCCGAGAGATGTTGATACTGTGCCACATTGTCCGGATGACCGGGCAGCGCGTAGCGCCCCTGCACGAGGACCGAGCATGCCTCTCGGAAAACGCCGCCACCCCATCTACGAGGGCATCGCCCTCCTGGCCGACCCCATCTACGGGTACATCCAGTTCACCGTCCCCATCGAGGGACAGCCCGAAGAGCGGACCGAGCGGGACCTCATCGACACCCCCTGGATGCAGCGGCTCCGCCGCGTCCACCAGCTCCAGTCCAGCTTCTGGGTCTTTCCGTCCGGCGAGCACAGCCGCTTCCAGCACTCGCTGGGCACCATGCACATGGCGGGGCGCTTCGCGGACCGGCTGTACCCAAGCCTCAAGCGGGAGTTCGGCCGGCAGTGCCCGTCGCAGTCTTTCGTGAAAGAACTGCTGCGCGTCACCGGCCTCGTCCACGACATCGGCCACGGCCCCTTCAGTCACTTCTTCGACCATCACTTCCTGGAGCCGACGTACGGCCGGGGGACGACGCACGAGGTCATCGGCCAGCAGATCGTGATCCAGAAGCTGGCGGGCCTCATCCGCCGCATTCGCCGGAGCCCGGACCCGGAAGGGGACTTCGCCACCCAGGAGGTGCTGGAGCCAGAGTACGTCGCCTTCCTGATTCGGAAGCCCGAGGCTGGGCCGGGGCGCATGCCAGCCTGGCTCCGGACGCTGCAGCCGGTCTTCTCCGGCATCTACACGGCCGACAACATGGACTATATCCAGCGGGACGCCTACATGACCGGCTTCTCCCTGGACCTGGTGGACATCGACCGGCTGCTCTACTACACCTTCGTGACCAAGGACGGACTCACCCTGCACAAGTCCGGCTCCTCGGCGCTGCGCCGGTTCGTCAACGCCCGCTTCACGATGTACGCCGACGTCTATTACCACCGCACCAACCGGGCCATGGACCTGCACATGCAGGAGATCTTCGCCGAGACCATCGCCCTGGTCTTCCCCTTCGATCCGCGGGCTGACCTGGATCGGTATCTGGGCGTCAGCGACTGGTCCCTGATGGAGGGGGTGCGGCAGTGGACCGGCGATCCCGACCCGCGGAAGCGGGCCCTGGCGCAGGAGTGGGCCCGGCTCGTCGGCCGCGAGGTCAAGTGGAAGATGGCTTACGACCACATGGAGACGATGGACGAACCCCGCGCCAAGAAGTTCGTCTCGGCGGGAGATCTGGAGAAAGCCATTCGCGGGGCACTCCCGCCGGAGCTTGCCGCGCTCGAGTTCAAGGTCGACGTAGCCCACCAGGACCCGCGGCCGCTGAACCCCTGGACCGAGGAAACCAAGAAGATCTTGATCTACGATCCTGCCACGGACAGGGCCTCGCCGCAGCCCGTCCAGGACCTCTTCCGCTACATCCCGGCCAAGGTGGCCCACTATCGCGTCTTCACCCTGGATCATGTCCACGACGCCGAACTGGCACGTGCCACGCAGGCCGTCCTGGGCGGCTCCGGCGACGCCGCCATCCCCTCCAACGTCTGAGACGACGGGGGTCATCCGCAGATTACGCAGATTACACAGATACTCCAGAAGGCACGACGGCCTCGGGGGTCCCCCGAGGCCGTCATCTTTGGAGAGCCGTCTTCCAAGAATCCGCGTAATCTGTGGATCCCTATCGGGCCGGCGGGACCTTCTTCCAGTCGGCGAGGAAGCCCGCCAGGCCAATGTCGGTGAGGGGGTGCTTCAGGAGCTGCCGCAGGACGGACGGCGGCAGCGTGCAGACGTCGGCCCCCGCCAGCGCCGCCTCCAGGAAGTGGATGGGCGTCCGCAGGCTGGCGGCCAGGACCTTCGTGGCGAAGCCGTAGTTCTTGTAGATGGTCACGATCTGGCGGACCAGGTCCATGCCCACGTGGGTGATGTCGTCCAGGCGGCCCACGAAGGGGCTGATGTAGCCGGCCCCCGCCTTGGCGGCGAGGAGCGCCTGGCTGGCCGAGAAGCAGAGGGTCACGTTCGTCCGGATGCCCTCCTGGGAAAGCTGCCGCACCGCCTTCAACCCCTCGGCGATCAGTGGAATCTTCACAACCACGTTCTTGTGGAGCTTGGCCAGCTCCCGCGCCTCATCCAGCATGCCGGACGCCTCGGTGCTCACCACCTCCAGGCTGATGGGCCCGTCCACGATCTGGAGGATCTCCGCCACGACCTCCCTGAAGGGACGCCCCTCCCTCGCCACGAGGGAAGGATTGGTCGTCACCCCGTCCACCACGCCCAGGGCGCACAGCTCGCGAATCTCCTGCACGTTGGCCGTATCCAGGAAGATTTGCATCCCACACCTCCTTTACCAGAGAGCATGATCCGACAGTGAGCCCCTTTCCCTGCCGCTGTCCCTGTCGGATATCGCGTCGAGCCTTTCAGGCCTCCCGCGTTCCGAAGATCGCGGTCCCGACGCGGACCATCGTCGCCCCCTCTTCGATGGCCACCTCGAAGTCGTGGGTCATCCCCATGGACAGCTCGGCGAGGGGAAACCCTTCCGTCGTCAGGCGATCCCGCAGCAGCCGCAGGCGGCGGAAGAACGGGCGGACCGCTTCCGGGTCGGACAGGAACGGCGGGATCGCCATGAGCCCCTCCACCGCGAGGTGCGGGAGGGATGCGGCGCGCGTGAGGAGCGGCCGCATCTCGGCCTCGTCCGCCCCGCTCTTCTGCGCCTCCTCGCCGACGTTCACCTGCACCAGGCAGCGCACCCTTTTCCCCAGCGCCCGGCCCTGCCGGTCCAGCTCTTCGGCCAAGTGCAGCGAATCCAGCGACTGAATCAGGTCGAAGAGGCCGACCGCCAGCTTGGCCTTGTTGCTCTGCAGATGTCCGATCAGATGCCACGCGGCCAGGCCGGGGCAGGCCGCGATCTTCTCGCGCGCCTCCTGGACTCGATTCTCGCCCAGTATCCGGACCCCCGCCGCCACCGCCTCACGCACGGCCTCGGCGGGCATGGTCTTGCTCACGGCCACCAGCCTGACCGCGTCGGCCGGACGGCCGCTGCGCAGGGCGGCCGCCGCCATCCGCGCGCGCACCCTTTCCAACCGGTCCCGGATCGTCTCAGCCACGCATCATCCCTCTGGTCCGACAGCGATCTCCGGCAGTCCGCCGCAGGCGGATCCCTGTCCCTGTCGCTCCACGCTACCCTTCAGCCCTGGTCCGGATCCGTCCGGTGCCGTCGCAGGAATTGCTCCACCTCCCGGATCAGGTCGGCGGCGTTCGGGAGCTCCTCCGTCGATCCCTCCGACGTGGCCTCCGCCTGGGCGTCACGCCGCTCCAACTCCTGGATGTAGCGGGCAACCTCCGGCTTCTGCGCCACGATCCGGGCGAGCTGCTGGTCGAACTCGACCGCCGCCTCTTCGAACGCACTCAGGTCCCCCGGCCACTCGAGAAACTCCAGGACGCGGCGTAACAGCGCCAGCACGGCGTGGGGATTACTCACCTCCGACACGTAGTGGGGGACGTTGGCCCAGAGGCTGACCGCAGGCAGGCCGGCCCGACGGCAGGCGTCGCTCAGGACCCCCAGGATCCCGGTCGGTCCCTCGTACCTGGTTGGGGTCGTCTGGAACCGCCGGGCGAGTTCCGGGTCCGTGGCCACGCCGATCACGCGGACGGGCCGCGTGTGCGGCACATCCGCCAGCAGGGCCCCCAGCGTGATCACCAGGCTCACCTCCGCCCGGCGGATCACCGTCAGGATGTGGCCGCAGAAGGCCTGCCATCGGAGGTGCGGCTCGCTCCCCAGGCCGACGATCACGTCGCGGGGGAGCGCCGGGTCCATGCCGATGAGGAAGTCCGTCGTCGGCCACCGCACTTCGCGCACCGTCCGCGAGCCCTCCTGGAAATGGACCTCGGGCCGGGTGAGGCCGAAGTGATAGAACTCCTCGGGGAGGATGGTGGCCAGCCGCTGCGTGGGGAGGCTCCGGCAGATGAATCTGGCCGCGGTGGTGGCCACTTCGGCGGCATCGTTCCATCCGGAAAAAGCCACCAGGAGGACCGGGCGACGGAGGCCGGAGGGCATCTCTTCCATCAGCAGGGGGGACGACGATTCGGACATGACCGACTTCCTTTCCGGGGCGGGGGTTCAGCGGCGGCCTACTCTTGGTCATTTGCTCCGGATAGTTCACAATTCGATTCGTGAACTATCCAGGTCAGATGGGCGGCGCCCCCGGTCCGGCCCAGCCCACCGCCCCGCGAATCATCCCCGTCTGATCGATGTAGAACCAGCGGAGCTTCTGATTGCGATCCGACGGATACGCAGTGACGCTGTAGGTGCTGGTGTCGAGGCTCCCCGTGTCGCGAGCCGTGAGGTCCAGCCGATACCCCTGGACCAGCCGCGAACTGGTCTCGCGCGTGACGCCCCGGTTGGGCGGGCGGAGGCGGACCCGCACGAAGTTCACCGCGTCGGGGATGAAGCCGGTCTCCTCCAGCTCGTCGAAGTCTCCCGTGTAGCCGGCCGAATCCGTCTCCAGGCGCCACTCCTGCTGCCCCTTGTGGACCTCGCGCAGGTACTGGATGACGGCCACCTCGCGCGCCCGCTGGACGAAACCCAGGTAGCTCGGGATCCCGATGGCGGCCAGGACGGCCACGATCGCCACGCCGATGAGCAGCTCGATCAGGGTCAATCCAGCCGATACCCGTCGCATGTGGAGGTCGCCTCGTCTCAGGATGCGTGTGTGGTTTCGCCGACGATTCGCTCGACCTCCTCGAGGGCCTGTCGCGCCGCCGGAGAAACCGAGCCCCCCTCCACCTTGTGCCTCAACCCCGGCAGGGCGGCACGCAGCCGCTCCGCCTGCGCCGCTCGGGCCTGCGTGCCTTGCTCCAGCCCTTCGGCCAGCACATTGACGGCCCCCTCCAACTCCTTCAGGCGGTCCCAGCGACGGAGATGGACGCGCCGGCCGAGATCCCCCGCCGCCAGCCCCTCCAGAACCCGCTGGACATGATAGGCCGGCCCGACGATCCGGTGCGTGACGAAGACGGATTGGACCGCCACCAGGACGGCCACCAGCAGCACGCTCGGCCAGAACCGGGCATGCAGGTCGAGGACCTGCCGCGCGATCCAGAGCTGGCGCTCGGAGCTCGCGGCAGCCTGGAACTCCTGCTGCAGCGGATAGAAGATCAGGAAGCCGAGCAGCAGGGAGTAGGCCAGGATGCACAGCAGGACCGTCGCCGCCACGCGCAACTGGTAGGCCGGCTGCACCAGGATCTTGCGGCGGCGGAACTTGGGCCCTGGCTTCGCCATCGACGCCTCGGTCATCGGTCGCTCCTTGGCCTGATCCTCCAGGCTCCCTTCACACCGTTCGAAACCCACCCTTCCTCGTGGCCGGCTCCGCTGGCAGGCTGAACCGGAGCGTCACGGCCACCGAGGTCTGGAGGGGAGGGAAGAAAGGGGGAGTGGGAACGCAAGCATGAGCGTGCAGGACGGCGGCGTCCATCAGTCCAGGTCGATATCCCGGATCGGCTTGTCAACGGGTTGGTCCTTCGTGCGCTTGAGCGCCTCCTGGAACTTCTTGTCCAGGAGATTCTTCTTCATCCGCTCGGCCTTCAGGGATTCCTCGAAGCGGGCCTGGCGCTGTGCGGCCTCGGCCTTCAAGCCTTTTACCGCCTGGCCGAGATCCTTGACGGCTCGCTCCTCCGGCGGCGGCTCGTGCGACAGGACCGCCTGCAGCTCGGGATCGACCCGCAGCTTGGCCTGACAGCACGGGCAGAGGATCTCGAAAGGTTCAAGCCGCTCCTGAGACATTGCCGCCTCCTCGCCTCCCCGCATATATTAATTAGCAGGCAGCCTCGCGGAGATCAAGGATGATCGGCCCACCCCGACGGCGACAGAGAGATCCGGCAGGCGCAGGATCTTCGTCACCGTTTCCTCCGGGCCCCGCCGTCGGGCGTCGCTGCCGGAAGCAGGACGTGAAAGGCGCTACTTTCCGGAATAGCGATACTCAAAATCCCTCAGGACCCCGTTCGCGTCAAAGCGGATCGTCAGCATCTCGACCCGCTCGGTGGTCCGCGAAATGAGGCCCGAGGTCCGATCGCGATAGTAGATGAACGTCTCGACCCCCGGCGACACCACCACCTCTTGCGGGATGCCGAACCGTTCGCGGACCTCCGCCTTGGTCGTCCGGCCCTGCACCAGGGTGCCCAGGATCCCCTCATCGGCGATCCGACCCCCCGCCGGTCGGGGCGCGGGAACCGGGGCAGCCGGCGGTACCACCGGTGGAGGCGGCGCAGGCGAGGCCGGGGCCGCCGCCGGGGCGGGCGCCGGGGCCGCCGCCTCGGGTGGCTTCGGCTTGGATCTCGAGAACAGGCCGCATCCGGCGCTGCCCGCGACGAGCAGAACGACCAGGACCACGACAGCGCCTCGTGAGGCGCGGATGCCATTCCCCATGCGAACCGATCCTCCCTTCACAGCGTCCATCTGCGCCAGAGCCTGCGACGCAAGATTGCAGGCCAGCGCCCCATGGAAACGCGGGGACTCTATGCCACACACCTTCGATCCGTCAACCCCTTTTCGGCGGCGGCCGCGGGAATCGTCTGCGCCGCCCGTGCCTCAGCCGAGCACGTCCTTCATCACCCGCCCCTCCTTGAGGACGAGGCGGACCCTGGTGTGGCCCTCCGCGCGGCGGCGCGGACCTGGTCTGGCCCGTCGCAGACCTCGGGATAGATGCCGAGGGCGTTCCGCGCCATGGGCCTGTCCGGGCCCGGCCCATAGACCGGGGTGCTGCCGCCGGACTGGGCCAAGGCCGTGATGGGTAGCGGACGGCGGTTTCAAACCATCCCACGCCGGCGCGACCGTTCGAGCTTGTGTAACACAGTTCTCGTAGAAGAACAATGCGGAAGCCCCGCGCCCGATCGCCCTCCGGCGCCAATTCGCCAGCGGAGCCGAAGCCGACCGCTGCCGATGAACGACCTCGCGGCCAGCCGCGGGAAATCATCCCGCCCAGGAGTGCCTCCTGAGTAAGGATGTTCTCTCTGCGGGCTTTGCGCGCTCTGCGGTGAAACCGTTGGGATCAGGAAGGACCACTCATCGAAGCAGCAGCCACCCCAGGGTGCACTCGTACAGGCTTGGCCGTCGCGCGACGAGAAGCACCCTCCCGCCAAACCCCACCTCCCGCGCAAGGTGCACCAGGTGGTTCCCAACCCTGATCGCGGGGTTGCCGATCTCCCCCACCCGGAAGACGACGCTCCTCACCGGTCGCGACAGGCCCTCGGCCTTGAACGGCCCGCCCGTGTGGTAGAGGTCGTCGACGTCCGCCGGCCTCACGCGTGGCGGCTCGCGACCCGTGGGGTCGGCAAACGTGACCTCGGTGAGCGTCAGGATGCCGCTGCCGGCCACGAACACCTCCGTGACCGGCAGGCCGAAGAGGGAGTTCTTCCAGGTGAGGACGGCCTTCTCGCCGTCGGGCAGAAGTTGGGAAACGATCCTCCTCCCAGTCTCCGCGTCCGTCAACTCGATCCAGGTGGAGCCCGCGGGAGCGAGCATCCACGCGGTCAGCGCGAGGACCGGGAGGAAGATCAGACACGCCGCCAGGGCGCGACGTCGGCTCCGCATCTACTTCAGGGCGCCCTTCTCCTTGAAGAATTTCTGCGCACCGGGGTGCAGATACTTGATCGCCTCCGGCGTGATCTGGCTGATGGATTTGGCCGGCGTCAGTTGCGTGGCGTCCTTCCAGACGGCAGAAATCTCCTTGGTGTTGGCAAAGATCGCGCTCACGATCTGGTACGTCTTGTCCGCGGGAAAATTCTCCATAGCGACCAGCACCGCGGTGATGGCGATAGCGTCTATGTCTTTGTCCACGGCGCTGTACCCACCCTTGGCGAAGACCGTCTTGTGGAAGACGGCGGGATTCGCCTTCATGATCTTGTCGGCGATCTCACCCCCCACGGGGAGGAGCACCATCTTGAGCCCGGGCGTGCTGGACAGGTCGATGATGGAGGACGTGGGCACCGCGCCGCTCCAGAAGAAGGCATCGATCTTCCCGTCCTTCAAGGCCGCCACCGACTCCGAGGCCCCCAGCTTCTCCTTGGTGAAGTCCTTGTTCCAGTCGATCGAGAGCGCCTTGAGCACGTAGTCCGCCTGCTCCTCGGTCCCGCTGTTGGGGGCGCCGACCGACACCCGCCTCTTCTTGAGGTCCATGACAGACTTGATCCCGGTGCCCTCCTTGGTCACGATGTGCAGCGGCTGCTCGTAGAAGCTGAGCACGACGCGCACGGGCTGTTTCTTGCCCAGGGCCGCGATCGTGCCATCGTTGGCCCAGACCGCGTGGTAGTCGTAGGCGAAGGCCATCCCCGCCTTGCCCGCAGCCAGCAGCTTCAGGTTGTCGATGGCGGCCGTGGTGGCCTCGGATGTCGCATCCGTGTTGGGCACATTCTTCCCGATGACCCCGCCGATGGCCCCGCCCAGTGGGTACCAGACGCCGCCGGTCCCGCCCGTGACGATGCTGAAGGAGAGCTTCTCTCCGGCCGCCGCGGCCCCCGGCAGGAGCAGGGCGGCGAGGATGAGAACCAGCGCGGCGTGTCCGATCCGAAGCTTCATGATCCACCTCCTGAAAAGGATTGAGAGGACATGTCTGCTCCCGAGCCTCCGTGCTCAGACGCGGGCGAGACCCCCTTCGCCACTCCGCCGATACGTCACCACGTTTCGCACGGCGATCCCGGTCCCGACGGCCAAGGGTATGAGCCCCAAGCCCGAGAACCCGATGGGATAGAGCACCATGACACAGGCGGCGACGATGAGTAGCGTCCGCTCCGCGAGAGAAAGCGCTCCCCGGAAGTATCCCACGATTCCGAGGGACAGGAAGAAGAGTGCGGCCGTGCTGGTGACCGTCGCCACGACGAAGCCGGGAAGCGTCGCCTCCAGGATCAGCAGGTTCGCTCCCGTCGGGGTGGCCGCGAAGAGGAACGGGACGAGGAACGCCGGCAGAGAATACTTCCAGGCCTGCATCATGGCCCGGAACGGATTGCCGCCGGTGACCGCCGCCGCCGCGGACGGCGACAGCCCGACGGGGGGCGACACTTCGGACAGGACGGCGAAGTAGAACGCCAGCAGGTGGGCGACGTGGGCCGGCATGCCCACCTTAACCAGTGCCGGGGCCACCATCACCACCGTCATGATGTACGTGGCGGTGATGGGCAGGCTCAGGCCGATGATGAAGGAGGCCACCATCGCCAGGATCAGCGCCAGGATGGGAGACCCCCCGCTCAGGGACATGATGAGGCTCGAGATCTTGAGCCCCAGGCCGGTCAGGGAGAACGTCCCGACGATCATGCCGGCCGCGGCGAGGAGCCCCGCCACCGGCAGCATGTTCGCGGCGCCCTCCACCGTGGCGTGGAGCAGCCGCGGGGGCGTCAGCCATTCGCTCCTGTCCTTGCTCAGGAAGCTGGTGAGGATCGTCGTGAGGATGGCCCAGATGGCCGAGTCCTCCGGCGAGCGGCCGAACCCGAGCAGGATGACCAGGACGATCAGCGAGATCAGGTGGTACCCCCGCGTGCGCATGACCATGGCCGCCGTCTTCCCCAACGACTCGGGCGGCGTGAAGCGGTGCTTGCGCGCCTCCATCTCGACCACGAAGAAGGTGCCCATGTAGTAGAGGAGCGTGGGCATGGTCACCATCACCACCACGTCCCAGAAGGAGACCCCCAGGAACTGCATGATGAGGAACGCGGCGGCGCCCATCAGGGGCGGCGACAGGACGGCCCCAATGCCGCCGGCGGAGATGAGACCCGCGGCCATGTTCGGCGAGTAGCCGGCCTGCTTCAGGATCGGCCACATGACCGGCGCCACCGACATGGTGGTCGCGACCCCGCTCCCCTGCGGCCCGCCCAGGAGCGCCGTGGTGAGGAGGGCGCCGCGCCCGGCGCTGGCGGGGCCGCGGCCCATCACGGCGAGGGACAACTCCAGCCAGAAGTTCCCCGCCCCGGCCGCGTCCATGAAGGTGCCGTACACCACGAACAGCGTCACGAAGGAGACGCTGACGGAGAGCGGCACCCCGAAGATCCCCTCCAGGGTCATGTACGTGTGGCCGACGATCCGATCCAGGTCGTAGCCCTTGTGCGACAGTGGACCCGGGATGAATTGGCCCAAGTAGGTGTAGAGCAAGAATCCGACCAGGACCAGCGTGAACGCGCCCCCCACCACCCGACGCGAGATTTCGACCAACAGGATGATGGCTGCGATCCCCAGCCAGAAGTCCGCGGGCTCGGGTACCGTGGAGCGCCGAATGAACTGGTCCAGGTCGATGAAGGTGTAGGCAATGGAGGCGACGCCCAGGATCGCCAGACCGATGTCCAGCCAGCGCGTCCAGGGCGCGGCCTTTTGCGACACGGGATAGACGAGGAAACTCAGCGCGTAGATGAAGCCCATGTGGACCATGCGGAACAGGTAGGTCTCGATCGGGACCACGGCCCCGTACAGCGACCACACCACGAAGGCCACGTACAGCAGGGTAACCACCCAGGCAGCCCTACTCTTGAGTTGTGACACCGTTGGTCCTTTCCGGTCGGTTCCACATGGGGTCATCGCCCCTCAGTGGAAAGACGGACACGGGACCCTCCAGATCCTCGACCCCGACACTTGCAGGCAATCTGTGGGACTTGGCAGGCTTATATCAAAGGCAGGACGGGAAGGCAAGCGCGGGCTGCACCTGGCTCATGAGATCGCTGCCAGAGCAGGCCGGCACACCATCGGCTTCACGCAGCGCCTTTAAGAAAAAGCCGGAGAGGGCCTGTAAGCCGGGTTCTGTGACGCCCCGTTGCCGGGGCCGGTGATCATTTCTCTCGATCCCGCATTACTGCGGGACTCTAGCGGCCAACCCGGGAGTCTCGGGCGGGACCACCCTACGACTCCACCGTTGCCGGTGGAGACGCTCCCCTATTTGGCCTTGCTCCGGGTGGGGTTTGCCGTGCCGGCCCTGTCACCAGGGCCGCGGTGCGCTCTTACCGCACCTTTTCACCCTTACCCCGCGGTACCGCTCGCGCGGCGCCCGGGGCGGTATGTTTTCTGTGGCACTTTCCCTAGGGTCACCCCCGGTCGGCGTTACCGACCACCCTGCCCTGCGGAGCCCGGACTTTCCTCTCCCCTCGCCTTGCGACGAGCGGAGCGACCACCCGGCCCTCTCCGGCCGTCCTTACCATACTCCCTTTGTGGCCCTCGTATCAACCCTTGTTCGGCGGGCCAATCTTGCCCTTCAGTGAAAGGCAGGGGAGCGGAGGCGCAGGAGGGGTGCAGGCTCCCCTGCTCCCCTGCCGCTCTAGGCGAACTTGCCCGCCTTTTCCAGCCGGAGGAACTCCATGAGGAAGGCGTCGCGGCGCGCCCGCACTTGCTCTGCCTTGCCGGGCGGCCAGTCCAGGAAGCCCTTGCCCGCCTTCACCCCGAGCTCGCCCTTGGCGATCTTCTCGTTGTGGATCGGCGAGGCTCCCTGCACCTTGCTGAGATCGGGCACGACGTACTCCTGGACCGCCTTCACCAGCTCCAGCCCCACCATGTCCGCGTGCTCGAAGACGCCGTAGGTGGGGAAGCGCAGACCCACGCCGGCCTTCACCGCCAGGTCCACGTCCTCGGGCGTGGCGATTCCCTCCGCCACGATGTACATGCACTCGCGGATCATGGCGTGCTGGATCCGGTTGCCGAGCTGCCCCGGTACGTCTTTCCGCACGAGGACGGGGACCTTGCCGCAGGATCTGAGCAGCGCCACCACCCCCTCGGCGATCTTGAGGTCGGTGCGCCGCCCCACCACCACCTCGACCAGCGGCATGAGGTAGGGCGGGTTCCAGAAGTGGGTCGTCATGATCCGCTCGGGCTTGCCGCACTTGGCCGCAATCTCGGTGATGCTGATGCCCGAGGTGTTCGAGCAGAGAACCGTGTCCGGCGCCGCCGCATCCAGGCGCGCGAAGTAGTCCTGCTTGATCGCCAGGTTCTCGGCGATGGACTCCACGAAGAGCTGGACCGAACGGGCCGCCTCCACCGGATCGGCGGAGGGGCTGAACCGTGTGAGCGCCGTTCGGGCCGCGGCGGGATCCGCCAGGCCGTTCTCGGCCAGCTTGGTGATCAGCGACTGCGCCGTCGCCACTCCCTTGGCGGCGTTCTCCGGCGTCCGGCTGACGATGATGGCCTCGTGCCCCGCCAGGGCGAAGGTGGCGGCGATGCCCGGCCCCATCATGCCGGTGCCCGCGACGGCGACTCGACGTACCTCCATGGAAAACCTCCTTTCGCTACTTCTTCTGCCGGATGCGGAAGTTGCCGTCCGCGTCGTTGTACCGCTCGGTCTGCACCCCCTCCAGCACCATCAGGCTCACCTCGGCGCGGTACGCCACCACGCTGCCCGGCTCCAGGTGGCCGATGTAGGTCTGCTTGCTGTCCCAGTCGAACACGGCGATGTGGGCGTGCGCGTCCCCACCGATCACCGAGCCCTGGACGCTGGCCAGCTCGATGGGGCCGGTGAAGTTCCAGTACTTGTCCGCCGTGGGGAACCCGGTGGTGGTGATGGTGTGCAGGTGGACGCGCTGGAACGAGCCGATCCCGCCCGTGATGGCGGCGGTATCGATCTTCTCCTTCCTCACGACCTCCTGCAGACCCTCCAGCAACATGTCCCCTCGGTCGAACAACACCAGGATGGCACGCGGGGACGTCTCGGACACGAAGTACTGCATGCGATTCCTCCTTTCGGTGTGGGAAGGTGAAGGTCACCCCTTCAGGGCGCCGGCCGTGAGACCGGTCACGAAGTAATCCATGAAGAAGGAATAGAGCAGGGCCACCGGAACCGAGCCGAGGAGGGAGGCGGCCATCAGTTCGCCCCAGAAGTAGGCGTCGCCGCGGATCAGCTCCGTCGGCACCGCCACCGACATGGTCTTATGGGCGGTGCTGGAGATGAAGGTGAGGGCGTAGACGAACTCGTTCCAGGAGAGGGTGAAGCTGAACATGCCGGAGAAGACCACCCCGGGAATGGCCATCGGCAGGACGATCCACACCATGGCCCCGATGCGGCTGCACCCGTCGATCATGGCGCACTCCTCCATGTCCTTGGGGATGGACTTGAAGTAGGCGATGAGCATCCAGGTGCAGAACGGGATCAGGAACGTCGGATAGGTCACCACCAGCGACCAGATGGAGTTCGAGAGGCCGAAAGCCTGCACGACGCTGGCCAGTGGGATGAAGATGAGCGTCGTCGGCACGAGATAGGTGATGAAGGTCGCCAGCCCGAAGACCTGGGCGCCGGGGAACCTCAGCCGCGCCAGGGCATACCCCGCCATGATCCCGAAGGCCATGGAGATCACGGAGGTCAGGAACGACACGAAGAAGCTGTTGAACAGCCACTTGATGATCGCGGTCTTGGCAAACAGCTCCCGGAACTGCTCCAGCGTCGGACTCTGGATCCACAGCCGGTTGGCCCGCAGGTTGTACAGCTCCGGGTTGGCCTTGAAGCTGCTGATCAGCATCCAGTAGAACGGGAAGAGCGCGAAGAAGAGGAACGCCGCCAGGGGCAGGTAGAGCCCCAGGACTCGCTTGAGGATCCGGAATCGTTTGCGTCGCATGGCGGCCTCACTGCTCCTTCCGCAGGTAGCGCAGCATTAGGAAGATCACGACCAGCAGGGCCGGGAAGAGGAAAAGGGAGATGGCCGACCCCTCGCCGATGCGGCCGGCCACCAGCGCCACGTCGTAGGCCATGGTAGCGAAGATCTGCGTGGCGTTGATGGGCCCGCCGTGGGTCAGGATGTACACGATCTGGAAGTCGGCGAACGTCCAGATGGTCGAGAAGAGGACGACCACCGCGATGACCGGCTGCAGGAGCGGCAGCGTGATGTGCCAGAACTGCCGGAACTTCTTCGCCCCGTCGGTCTCGGCCGCCTCGTACAGCTCCCGGGGAATGGTCATGAGGCCCGCCAGGAACGAGACCGCGAAGAACGGCAGGCCGCGCCAGGTATTGACGATGATGACGGAGGTCATGGCCCAGAAGGGATCCCCCAGCCAGGGGACCTTCTTCGAGATGAGCCCCAGTCCGAGCAGGATGTAGTTCACGACGCTGAAGAGCGAGTCGAACATCCAGAGCCAGGTAAGGACGGAGAGCGAGGTGGGCACGATCCAGGGCAAGAGAAGCGCGCCCCGCACCAGGTTCCGGCAGCGCATCTCCTGGTTCAGGAGCAGCGCCAGGATGATCCCCAGGAACATCTTCAGCGCCACCGTGGCGATGGTGTACACAAAGGAGTTCCACACCGTCTGGCGGAAGAGCGAGTCCTGGAGGAGCTTGAGGAAATTCGCGATGCCGATGAACCTTCCCGGCTCCCCCAGGACGCGGTCCGTCAGGCTGATGTAGACAGCCAGGACGAATGGATATGCCAAGAGCACCAGCAGGAGGAACACCGCCGGGGAGATCAGGAAATAGCCGATGAGGGCCTCCGGCTTGAGGAAGCGCCGGAGGAGCGGCGCTGCCGGTCGGCGCTCCGTCTCTGCCATGGCGGTCATGGATCTCCCCGTCCCGGTTCGAAACCCCGATGCGGCTGCGTGAACGCTCGTTGCGCCCCCGCCCCCTTCACCTACCCCTCTCCCCACCCAGAGGGTACCGGGCGGGGAGAGGGTAAGGGGAGGGGCCACGGCCGCATGCGCACGCACTAGGTCTTACTGTAGATCTCCTTCAACTCCGACTCGGCGACCTTGATCGTCTCCGCCGTGGACATGCCCTTGCACGCCCGGGCGAACATGTTGACGACGACGTACTTGACCATGGACTCGGCCGCATGGCGCGTCGGCGGCCCAGGATACCCCGGCATGCGCACGTATTTCGGGATCTGCCGGACCACTTCCAGCTTGGGATCCTTCTTCCAGACCGGGTCGTCCTCGTAGTAGTTGAGCAGCCCGGCCATCATGCCCTCGCCGATCCCCATCCAGGCGGAGTACTGCTTCGGCTCCAGCAGCCACTTGATGAACGCCTTGGCCTCCTTCTGGACCTTGGAGAACTTGAAGATGCCCAGGCTGATGGCCGTGGAGTAGCCGAAGCGGCCGGCCGGCCCCTGCGGCCAGAGTGCATGGTCCGTCACATCGCGGAGCTGCGGGGCGTTCTTCTTCTCGGCCCAGTAGATGCTGGCCGCGTTCCCCGTGACCGACACCGCTTCCGCCAGGAAGGCGCGGTTGTTGCTCGAGTCGTCCCAGGAGAAGACGTCCTCGTTCTCGCCAGCCTTGAAGAGCTGCCGCCGGTAGTCCACCGCCTTGGCCGTCCCCGGCGAGTTGATGGCGACGGTCTTGCCGTCCTTCTTGCACTCCGCTCCGCCGAAGGCCCAGAGCATCGGGTAGTGGGATTGGTTGCCGTCCCCGATGGCCCGACCCAGGGCGAAGCCGACGGGGTGGCCCTTGTCCTTCAGCTTCTTGGACATCACCAGCATCTCGTCGTAGGTGTCGGGGAATTTGGTGTAGCCGACCTCCTTGCACCAGTCGGAGCGATAGGTGAGGCAGATGGGGATGATGCCCCACGGCACCGACTTCCAGCTCTTGCCGACGGTGGCGATATCCTTGGCGATGTTGGTCCAGCCCTTCAGCTCCTTGCCGAGGGGCTCCGCCACGTCGTTGACGTCGATCAGCGCCTTGGCATGGAGGTGGGGGCCGTCGCTCCAGAGCGTGATGATGTCGGGGCCGGCGCCGCTCTCCACGGCCGCCGCCGTCTTGGTGGGCAGGTCGGTCTGGTTGATGAACTCGAAGCTGACCTCGACTCCTTTCTCCTTGGTGTACTGCTTGGCCTGCTCGCGCAGGACGTCGTCCATGGCGTTGAGCGTGTTGGACCAAGTCAGCACGTTGACCTTGGCCGCGCCCAGACCGCTCCGGATGAACGTCCCGAAGGACAGCGCCGCCGTCGCACCGGCGGTGACGCCGAGGAATGCGCGCCGGCTGATGGCCCGCCCTCCTCCTCTCGATGCCGATACCTTCTTCTGCTGTCGCATGGCATTCTCTCCTTCCCAGCTAAGGGTTCACACGCTGGTGGTGCACCTCGCCCACCAGATCCCGGGCGGTGCCCGGATGCTACGTCGCGTTGCCGATCCGTCCTCAGCTACCGGAACGACCCGCGCGCCGTGGGGCCTCACTCAGGGATGCCTCCGATCGTTTCCGTCGGGGCACCCGCAGGAGGCGCGCAGGAGGAGCCGCGTCGGGAGCGTCGTGGTCATCGCGACCGGCCGCTGGGCCGCAATCACCTTCGCCAGCACCTCCACGGCTTGCCTCCCCATGCCGACCGGATCCTGCTCCACGACCGTGAGCGGCGGCGTCATGGCGGCCGCCGATCGGAAATCGTCGAACCCGATCAGCGCCACGTCCTCGGGGCAGCGCAGCCCCCGGTGGTGAATCGCCATGAGCGCCGCTTCGGCCATGAGGTTGTTGAAGGCCAAGATCGCCCGGGGCCGCGGCTTGGCGTCCAGGCACTCCAGGGCGGCCTTGTACCCCTGGCCCATCCGGCCGAGTCCCACGGCGAGGTGGAGTCCGTCCGCCCCCAAGCCGAGCTCGGCCGCGGCGCGACGGCAGCCGGCCAGCCGCGCCTCGGTGGTACTGAGCTGGGGCGTCCCCAGGATGAGGGCCAGCGGGCGAAACCGCTTGGCCAAGAGGTGCCGCGCCGCCGCATACGCCCCCTGCTCGTTGTCCGCCACCACGGCGGGCACGGGGACTCCGGGCAGCGTGCGATTCACGCTGACGAGGGCCAGACGGCGGTCCAGGTGTTGCACGAGGTAGTCGTGCGATCCGGCCACCGGGCAGAGGAGGAGGCCGTCGATCCGCCGCTCGACCAGCGTGCGCACCAGGATCTCCTCGCGGCGAATGTCTTCGTCGGTGTTACACAGAATGACGTTCCATTCCCGGTCCGATGCCGCTTGTTCGACGCCCTTGATCAGCGAGGTGAAGAAGGGATTCTCGATGTCGGGGAGGATGAGGCCGATGGTGTTGGTGCGCCGGCCCCGCAGGCTCTGGGCCAGCCAGTTGGGGTGGTAGTCCAACTCCCGGGCGGCGGTGAGGACGCGAGTCCGGGCGTCCTCACTCACCGGTCCCTGCCCGTTCAGGACGCGGGAAACGGTGGCAGTGGAGACCCCGGCGCGTTCGGCGACGTCTTTGAGCCGGGTCACTCTGGGCAACCGGGCAGGCATTCGATCTCCTGAAGCGTGGGCCAGCGAGGGGAGGCGCGACCGTTCAGGAACCCGAATTTTCCGGACTGTAATCCTTTACATTTGAACATACGCCGAACGATTGCGCCCCGTCAAGAGGGGAAATGCAGCCGACCGCTGCACCCCTCGACCTGCCCGCTCTTCGGCGTGATCAGGGCTCCGGCGTGAGGATCTCCACCCGGCAGGAGACGCCCTTCTGAAACGCCTCGGCATCCGCGGCCGAGCCCACGATGGCGCCGTAGTGCATGGGGATCGCCAGCTTCGGCTGGATGGTCTTACACGCCGCGATCGCCTCGGCGGCCGTCATGACGTACTTCCCGCTCACCGGGAGGAGCGCGACGTCCACTCCTTTGGCCCGGCTCATCTCGGGAATCTCGTCCGTGTCCCCCGCATGGTAGATGCGGATCCTACCCAGGCTCACGATGAACCCCACCTTCCCATCGGCCTGGGGATGGAAGTGCTTGCCGGGTTCGCGGAATTTGTTGGTGTTGTAGGCCGGGACGGCCTCCACGGTAACGCCGGCGACCTCCACGCGATCGCCCGGTGCCACCACCCGCACCGCCTTCGGGCCGAGCGCCATGACGGCCTTCTCGCAGGCAGGGATGGTGATCACCGTCGTCTTGGCGGTCACGCACTTCTTCAGGTCGTCCACGCTCATGTGGTCGAAGTGCTCGTGCGAGACGCAGACGACGTCCCCCGGCTCCTGCGACGACTTGAGCTGGAACGGATCCACGTAGACGACCACGTCCTTCTTGAGCTTGAACCCGTCATGCCCGAGCCACGTGATCTGGACTCCTTCGTACGTCAGCATGGGTCACCTCCTCGTGCGTCTGTTCGAAACCTCGCGAGCCCGAATACCAAGATTGAACCGCAGAGCGCGCAGAGAAGAATCTTCCATTTCAGGGACCCCGAGGACGCGGGCGCCGAAGCCCACTGAATGACGTATATCTGAAGCGCCATTCCCCATATCGAGGCTATTCGTCCCTCTGCGATCTCTGCGCCCTCTGCGGTGCAATCCCCCCGGGGCCCGGGTCAGTGGATGGCGCCGGCCTCCTGGAAGATCCTGGTGAAGATCGCGCGTGCGCGCCCGGTGTGCACCGCGTAATCGTTGAGGAAGCGCGCGCCAGCCGACCCGTCGGCTTCCGCCGCGTAGCCCATCCGCTTGGCGAGCTTCTCCAGCTTGTTCGGCGCGCTGGGCAGCGTGTTCACGCCGAGGTCGGCCACGATCCGAAGCCGCGTCTCCACGCGCCGGAGGAACCGGTAGGAGTCCTCCAGCGTGTGCACCTCCTCGGGAGGGAGGAGCCGCGTGGCCGCCAGGGCCGAGAGCGCCCCGAGCGTGCTCGGGGTGCGAAGGTCCGCCTGGAGTCTCCCGAAGCGGAGCTGGAGGTACTGCACCAGGAACTCGATCTCCACAATGCCGCCGCTCCCCAGCTTGACGTGGGTCCCCTTGTTGCCCGCGCCGGCCCGCTCGGCCTCGATTCGCTGGCGCATGGCGTAGGTCCGCGCCGCCAGATCCGTCTCGTCCGGCCCCTCGTACACGAACCGGTGAACGGCCGCGAGGAGCGCCGCCCCCACCTCGGGGTCCCCGGCCACGGGACGCGCCTTGATGTAGGCCTGCCGCTCCCACAACTCCGCCAGGCGCGCGAAGTGGGTCGTGAAGGCCGCCACCGAGATGGCCAGCTCGCCCTTCTGGCCGCTCGGTCGTAACCGTGCGTCCACCCGATACGCCGCCCCTTCCTGCGTGATGGTCGTGAGGATCTTGGTCAGACGGTCGGTCAGCTTGCTGAAGTACTCCGGGTGGCTGATCCGTTCCGGCCCGGTCGTCCAGCCCTCGTCCCGATACACGAAGAGGAGGTCGAGGTCCGACCCGTACCCCAGCTCCATGCCGCCCAGCTTCCCCATGCCCACGATCGCGAACCCCGGCGGATCGGGCCGGCCGAAGCGCGCCTCGAGGTCCGCCTCCGCCAGGCGCAGGGCGATCTCCAGACAGGCCTCCGCCAAGGCGGTCAGCGCCGCCTGTGTCTCGGTCACCTCGCCGGAATCCAGGATGTCCCACAGGCCGATCCTGAGCTCCTCCGCTTTCTTGAACCGCCGCAGGGCGTCCAGCCGCGCGCTCCCCGCCGGCGCCGCTTCCACCGCCCGGCCGAGCTCCAGGAGGAGCGCCCCGCGCCCCCGGCGCGCCGCCGGCCCGGGCGCGAGCAGGGCATCCGAGAGCTCCGGCTGCCGGAGCAGGGTCGCCGAGAGGAACTCGCTGGTGCCGAAGAGCCGGACCAGGAGCGCGAGGATCCCCGGCGTCTCGGCGAGCAGCCGCATGACGCTCCCGCGCGCCGCCACGGTCGCCACGAAGCGTTCGAAGGTGCAGAGGGCCAGGTCGGGATCCGGCGCCTCCGCCAGCGCCTCGAGGAGGGAGGGCGCCAGGCGCCCCAGGGCGCGTCGGACCTCGGGGGCGTAATGGGCGAAGGGCTCCCCGTCCCGCATGAGCACGAGGTTCCGCAGGGCGCGCTCGACGTCCTCGAAGCCCACCCCGCGGAGGCGCGGCCGCAGCGCTTCCGCGGGGAGGTCGGCGGTGAAGAACAGCGCCAGCTCGTCCACCGGACCCTCTTCGGCCTCCGCCTCGGGGGTGCGCGTCGTGCGGAGGAAGCCGTCGTAGAGCTGCCGCACCGCGGCCGTGTGGCCCTCGTACTCGGACAGCAGGGCGGCCACGGGGTCGGGATGGTCGGGCGGCTGGTAGCCCATCCGCCGCGCGACGCGCGTCAGCTCCCGCGGATCCTCGGGCAGCGTGTGCGTCTGCCGGTCGTGCATGATCTGCAACCGGTGCTCGAGCCGCCGCAAGAACGTGTACGCCCGCACCAAGAGTTCGTAATCCGCATCCGCCAGGAGCCCCTGCCCCGCCAACCGGTGGAGCGCCCGCAGGGTGTTGGCCTCGCGCACCCAGACGTGCTTCCCGCCGTGCAGGAGCTGGAAGCCCTGGACCAGGAACTCGATCTCGCGGATGCCCCCGTACCCCAGCTTGACGTTCCGACCGGCCGGGCGATCCTGGGCCTCCACCACGTTAATCCGGTCCTTCATGGCCCGGATCTCGTCCAGCGCGGTCGGATCCAGCGACTGCCGGTAGACGAACGGGCCGACCATCCGGCGGAACGCCTCGCCCAACGCGAGGTCCCCGGCGGCCGGGCGGGCCTTGATCAGGGCCTGCCGCTCCCAGGTCTGCCCCCAGGACTCGTAATAGAACTCGCAGGCAGCCAGTGAGGCCGCGATGGCTCCCGCGCGTCCCTCCGGACGCAGCCGCAAGTCCACCCGGTACAGGTGCCCCTCGGGCGTGACCTCCATGAGGCCCCGCACCAACATCTCCGAGAGCTTCCGGAAGAACTCCTGATGGCTGAGGCGGCCCGAGGCACCGCCGTCCGGACCGGGGACGCCGGCGGTCTCTCCCTCTTCCTCGTAGACGAAGATCAGGTCGATGTCCGAGCTGAAGTTCAGCTCCTTCCCGCCCAGCTTCCCCATCCCCAGGATGACGAAGGGGCACTCGCGGACGCGGCCCGTCTCGTCGGAACGTCGCGGGATCCCGTGCCGCTGGACCACCTCGGCGCGGCAGAACTCGTAGGCCACCGTGAGGACCGCGTCGGCCAGGTTGGACAGCTCGTCCGTGATCCCCACCAGGGGCTGCCGCCCCACCAAATCCTGCAGGCCGATGCGCAGAATCTCCTGCGCCTTGCACCGGCGCAGGGCACTCCACTTCCGCTCGAGCGTGGAGGCGCCGGCGACCTGCTGCCGCGCCTCGGCGAGGAGATCCGCCTTCTGCTTCGGCCGCGCGAGGATCCCCGGCTCCAGCAGCCACTCGAAGAACTGCGGATGGCGGATGAGGATGTCGCTCAGGAACTGGGAGCTGCCGAAGATCGTCAGGGCGAGGTGGAGGATGCGGGGATTGTCACAGAAGAGGCCGAGGAGGAAACGCCGGTCGAGGACCTTCTCGGCGTACCGCTCCAGATTGTTGAGGGCCAGATCGGGATCCGGGACCTTCCGGAGGGCCGTGAGCAGCACCGGGAGGACCCGCTCGAGCTGGGACCGCGTCGCGGCGTCTCCGGCCAGGCGGCCGAGGTTTCTTGCGGCCTGGTCCGGCTGCCGGCAGCCGGCCGCGGCGAGTTTGGGCGAGAGCAGCGTCGCGAGTGAGTCCATGGAGAGTTCAGGCCCCGCGCCCCCGGGCGGACGCGGGGCCTCGGCACGTGTTTCCCGCGGCCGTCACCCGACCAGGACGAGGCGCACGTCCATCACGTTGGTCCGGGTGGGGCCCGTCATGATCAGGTCGCCGAGCTTCTCGAAGAAGGGGTACGCGTCGTTGCCTTCCAGCGCCGCCCGCGGATGCAGGCCGAAGGCTCGCGCCCGCGCGATCGTCTCGCCGTCCGCCAGCGCCCCGGCCGCGTCGGTGGGGCCGTCGGTGCCGTCCGTCCCCGCGCTCAGCACCACCACGTCCCGCTGCCCGGCGATGTCGAAGGCGGCGGCCAGGGCGAACTCCTGGTTCCGGCCGCCCTTGCCCTTGCCCCTCAGCGTGACGGTGGTCTCGCCCCCCGTGATCAGACAGACCGGCGGCCTCCGCGGATTGCCGCTGGCCCGCACCTCCAGGGCGAGGGCCGCGTGCATGCGAGCCACCTCGCGCGTCTCCCCCTCGACGAAGGAGGAGAGGATCATGGGCGTGAGCCCCAGGGCCTTCGCCTCAACCGCCGCCGCTTCCAGGGCCTGGATGTTGCTCGCCACCATCAGGCTCCGGACTCGCGCGAACAGCGGATCATCCGGCTTGGGTGTCTCGGCCACCTTCCCGGCGGCCCCCGCCTCCAGGTGGGTCCGGATGCTCGCCGGAATCTCGCTGCGGATGCGATACTTGTCCAAGATGCCGAGGGCGTCCGCGTAGGTCGTGGGGTCGGGGACCGTGGGCCCGGAGGCGATGGCGTCCAAGGGATCCCCCACGATGTCGGAGAGGATCAGCGTCCGCACCTGGGCCGGTTGCGCGGCCCGGGCCAGTTGCCCCCCCTTGATCCGGGACACGTGCTTGCGCAGCATGTTCATCTCCCGGATGTCCGCGCCGCATGCCAGGAGCGCCTTGGTCAGGGCCTGCTTCTCCGCCAGGGTGATGCCCGCGACCGGTGCCGGCGTCAGGGCGGACCCCCCACCCGAGATCAAGACGAGCACCAGATCCTCAGGCCCCAGCCCCGTGACGCAGTCGAGGATGGCCTGCGCCCCCGCGATGCCGGCCTCGTCGGGGACCGGGTGGCCGGCCTCGTGGAGGCGGATCGTCGTGGTGGGCTGCACGTGGCCGTACTTCGTCACCACCATGCCCCGCGCGATCCGATCGCCGAGGATCTCCTCGGTCGCGCCGGCCATCGAGGCGCCCGCCTTCCCCAGTCCAGCGACCACGACCTGCCGAATGGCGGCCAAGTCGAGCAGCTCCTGCCCGATGCGGAGGAGACTCCCCTCGCGCTTGACGTGCCGATGGATCGCCTCGGCCGGGTCCACCGCCCGGACCGCCGCATCGAAGATCTTGCGAGCGGCCTCTCGCAACGCTTGCCGATTCATCCCTGCCCTCCGTCCCCCTTCGCCGTCGTCCCCAGCGCGAAACGATCCACCGCCGTATAGGTCGAGCCGCTCGGATGGAGCTCGCTCTGCATCAGGATGCACTGGTTCACCATGACACTCCCCAGCCCCTCGGCCTCCTCCGCCCGGATGGCCGCCAGGAGCGCGTCCACATTTCTGGGTGAGCGAACCCGGCCCAGCGTGAAGTGTGCGGTGAAGCCGCGCTTCTCCCGGGGGAAGCCGACGCGGGAAAGGGCCGCCTCCACCCCCATCGCCAAGTCGGTCAGGGCGTCGGCTCCCTCCCCCGCGCCGACCCAGACCACCCGCGGGATGCGCCCGCCGAACGTCCCCAGGCCCGCCACGCTGAGCGTGAAGGGCGAGACGGTGCACGCGACCTCCGCCAGCGCCGATCGAATCCGGTCCAGCCGTTTCGGCTCCACCTCGCCCAGGAACTTCAGCGTGATGTGGAGGTTCCCCGGTTTGACCCAGCTCACGTCGGCTTGCGCACGCCGCAGCCGCTCCTGGATCTCGCCGAGGCGCCCCCGCAGCTCGTCCGGCAAGCTCACCGCCACGAACACCCGCATGACCCCACCGTTGACGATTGCTGATTGCTGATTGACGATTGCTGATTGCCAAGAACGACCGCGGCGGCCTGGAGTGCCGTCGCCCCAATCGTCAATCGACAATCTGCAATCTGCAATCTGCAATCGCCGCTTAGACTTCGTCCATGGGGATGCCGAGGAGGTGCCGGCGAAGGATCTCCAGCGCCATCTGCGCCCCGCGGTACTTCACCTGCTCCCGCTCACCGAGCAGGCGGAACTCCCGCGCCCCAGAGCCGCTCTCCCAGGCCAGCGCCACGCAGACCGACCCCACGGGCCGTTCCGGCGTCCCGCCCGTCGGCCCCGCGATTCCCGTGGTGGCCAGCCCGAACGTGGTTCCGGCCTGCCGTCGAATCCCCTCGGCCATCGCCTTCGCCACCTCCAGGCTCACGACCCCGTGGGCCCGGACCAGCTCGGGCGACACCGCCAGAAGCTGCTGCTTGGCCGGAACGCTGTAGGCCACCACGCCCCGCTCGACGTAGTCGGAGCTTCCCGGGACGTCGGTCAGGCGCGAGGCGATCAAGCCGCCCGTGCAGGACTCGGCCAGCGCCAGCGTGGCGGCTCGCTCCCGCAGGAGCTTGCCGACCACGGCCTCCAGCCGCTCGTCGTCCCTCCCGAAGATCAGGTGGCCCAGCCGCTCGCGGATCTTGACCTCCAGATCATCCAGCAGCCTGGCGATCTCAGCGGGGTCCTCGCCCTTGCAGGTCAGCCGCACGTGGATCTCCCCCATGTGCGCCAGGACGCCGATGGTGGGGTTGCGCATCTCCCGGAAGTAGTCGCCGATCCGCTGATCCAGCGTGGACTCGCTGATGCCGCACGCCTTGAGGACCCGGGACACGATCCGGCTGCGAATCCCAAAGACGTCCCGGATCTTCGGGATCACTTGGTCCAGCATCATCGGCTTCATCTCGGACGGAACGCCGGGCATGCAGACCAGGACCCGCCCGTCGCTCTTGAGCAGGAGGCCGGGCGCCGTCCCGCGCGGGTTGTGCAGCACCTCCGCTCCCTCGGGGACCATGGCCTGCTTCCGGTTGTTCTCCGCCATCGCGACCCGCCGGCGCGCGAACCGCTCCTCGATGTGCTGCAGCACGGCCTGGTCGAGGCGCAGCGGACGGTTCAGGACGGCGGCCAGCACCTCGCGCGTCAGGTCGTCCTCGGTGGGCCCCAGGCCGCCCGTCATGATGAGCACATCCGCCCGGCTCATGGCCAGCCGGATGGCCGCCTCGATCCGGCCCCAGTTGTCCCCCACCGTGCTCTTGTAGAAGACGTCGATCCCCGCCTCGGCCAATCGCTGCGCCATCCAGCTGGCATTCGTGTCCACGATCTGCCCAAGCAGGAGTTCCGTCCCGATCGTCAGCAGCTCCACACCCATCTCGAAGTACCTCCAATGTTACAGGAAGTCGAAGTTGACCTGGAGCAACCACCAGGACACGCGGGCCAGGAGGCCCGCGGCCACGTCGTCGGCGACGATCCCCAGGCCGCCCGGCAAGCGCTCCAGCCGCCAGAGGGGGCCCGGCTTCACCACGTCGAACAACCGGAACAGCAGGAGCACGGCCACGAGGTCGTAGAGCTGGAACGGGAGGGCGATGGCCGCCATCCACATCCCCGCGACCTCGTCGATGATCACCGGCTGGGGATCCTCGGCGCCAAAGGCGCCCGCCGCGTGTCCGGCCGCCTGGATGGCAATCCCCGTGAGCAGCAGGCCGATCGCCAGATAGAACGGCCAGTCCAGTTGCAGGAAGGGGAAACAGAGCGCCGCCCCGAGCAGGCTCCCCACCGTCCCCGGCGCCACCGGCACGTAGCCGAGGCCGCCCGCCGTGGCCAGCCTCTCCCAGAGGCCCGCATCGCCATGACGCGTCGCGGCCTGAGTCTGCCCTGGCCTTCGTCGGGTCACTCCACCACCTCCAGGATCTCGCCGGAGAGGTCGTGCTCGAACGCCTCCTGGATGCGTACGCGCACCAGCGTGCCCGGGTTCACCTCCGGTCCGGAGAGATACACGCCGCCGTCCACCTCGGGCGCGTGGGCCGCCGTTCGCCCGCACTGCACCCTTGGGAATTCCGGCGTCGGTCCGTCTACCATGACCTCCTGGACGCTGCCCACCAGGGCCTCCCCCTTCTCCTGGGCGATCCGCGCCTGGATGGCCATGAGCCGCGCCCGGCGCCCCTCGGCCACGCGCCGGGGGACCTTCGGCGTGAGGGCGGCCGCGGGGGTGCCCTCCTCGTCCGAGTAGCAGAAGACCCCCACGCGGTCGAAGCGCAGCTCCTGCACGAACCGGCGGAGGACGGTGAACTGCTGGGCCGTCTCCCCCGGATAGCCCGTGATGAACGAGGTCCGGATGACGAGGTCGGGCACCGCGGCCCGCAACCGTCGGATGCGCCGGGTGAGCCCGAGGGCGCTCCCCCCCCGGCCCATGGCCTTGAGGACGGCCGCATCCGCGTGCTGCAGCGGCATGTCCAGATAGCGGCACAGCCGCGGCTCCGTGGCGAAGAGCCGAACCAGGTCCTTCGTGATGCGGGTCGGATACAGGTAGTGGAGGCGGATCCAGGCGAATCCGCGGATCGCCAGGAGATCCCGGAGCAGGGCCGTCAGCGCCTGTGGGTCTCCGCGGTCCACGCCGTAGCTGGTCGTGTCCTGGGACACGACCACCAGCTCGCGCACGCCGTCCGCCGCCAAGTGCCGCGCCTCGGCGACCAGATCCGCCCGGCGCCGGCTCTGCAGGGGACCGCGGATCCCGGGGATGGCGCAGAAGCGGCAGGTGCGATCGCAGCCTTCGCTGATCTTCAGGTAGGCGATGTGGCGCGGGCCGAAGCGCCGCCGCTCCTGTGCCGCCGTCATCAGCGCCGAATGCCCGCTGATCCAGAGGCGCGGCTCCCCGGGCCGCTCGAGGGCCGCGCGGGCGATCTCCGCGATCCGGGGAAACTCCCCGGTCCCCACGAAGGCGTCCACCTCCGGCAGCAGATCGACGAGCTCCGCGCGATACCGCTGCGCGAGGCAGCCGCTCACCACCAGGGCGCGGCAATGGCCGGTTCGCTTCAAGGCCCCGGCTTCCAGGATCGCCTGGACGGACTCCTCCTTCGCGTCCCGGATGAAGCTGCACGTATTGACGACAACCAGGTCGGCCGCCTCGGGCGAGTCCGCGATCCGGTATCCCGCCGCCGCCAGTTGACCCAGCATCACTTCCGCATCCACCTGGTTCTTCGGGCAGCCCAGCGTGACCACGCTGACCGTGACCCGCCCCCGGCGCGACTTCCCGTTGCGTTCCGACATCCCGTCCCTTTCACATCCGCACAGTGACGGCCGAGCGCCGGGGAGCGGACGACCACACCGGCCCGGGCCGCCTCCCGCACCCCGCCCAGCCGGGCGATCCCGGGCTGCGAACAGCGAACCGACTGGAGGGGAGAGGAAGGGCGCGGGCCGTCGGCCTCAGGCCGGCCCCGAGGGGGTGTTGCCGACCGGCGCCAGCTCGAGCCGGTTGCGCCCACCGGTCTTGGCCCGGTACAGGGCCTGGTCGGCTTCGTGTACGAGATCCTCGACCGTCCGCATCTCGCGCGCCACGCTGGCCACGCCGATGCTCACCGTCAGACCCCGCTCCGGGTCCTCCTCTTGGCTCGAGTAGGCATGCGCGTCCACGGCGGCGCGAATGCGCTCCGCCTGGATGGCCCCCCGCCGGAGGTCCGTTTCCGGGAGGATGATCGCCAACTCCTCCCCGCCGTAGCGGGCCAGGATGTCCACCGTCCGCGTGTTCTGGCGCAAGACCTCGGCCGTCTCCCGCAACGCTTGGTCGCCCGCCAGGTGGCCGAACCGGTCGTTGTACTCCTTGAAGTGATCCAGGTCGAGCATCAGGAGCGAAAGCGGTCGCTGATAGCGCTGCGCACGCCGCATTTCGCGCTCCAGCTGCTGATAGAACTCGCGCCGATTCGCCAGCCCCGTCAGGGCATCCGTGATGGCGAGCTGCCGCGTCTCCTCGAAGAGGCGCACGTTCTCGATCGTCACCGCCGCCTGGCTGGCGAAGGTCGAGACCAGCTGGATCTCGTCCGGCGCGAACTCCCGCCGGCCCGTGCGGTAGAGGTTCATGCACCCGAGGGCCCGCTCCTGCACGATCAGCGGCATGGCCAGGAAGGAGGTGTAGCCCCGATCCCGCGCGGGCTTCAGCCAGGGACCGTACACCGGATCCGTCCACAGGTCGGGCACCACCACGGGCCGCTTCTCCTGCACCGCCATCAGGCAGGGGTTGCCGTGGGCCGGCTCGTCCTCGGCCGCCACCGGGAGGCTGTCGTCGCCCAGCCGGGTGCCCGCCACCGTGGCCAGGGTGTGCCCGTCCCGGCTCAAGAGCATCAGCGACATGGCCTGGGCGCCCAGCAGACTCGAGACCGTCTCGCTGATCCGCTTCAGGATGTCCTCCAGCTCGAGGGTGGAGGCCATGGTCCGGCTGACCTGGTAGAGCGCCTCGAATTGCTGCGCCTTTCGCTGGGTCTCGCTGTAGAGGCGCGAGTTCTCCAGGGCGATGGACACGTGGCGCCCGATCCCGGCGAAGAGCACCGTCTCTTCGATGGAGAGCGACTGCCCGCGGTGGCCCACCACGGTCAGGACCCCGAACCGCCGATCCTGGAACCGGAGAGGGATCACCCCGACGGCCTGGGCGGACCCGCTCCCCGCAAACACGAGCCCCTCCACGTGGAGGCCCTCCGGCAGGAGGTGCGGCTCGTCTCTCTCCAGGGCCTTCCAGATCCAACTCGGGCCGGGCACGACGGAGCGCAGGGATGCCGGCGGCGGGCTGGCCAGCCCCCGCCAGGCGCGGAGCACCAGGTTGCCGGTCGCGGGATCGGTCAGGTGCACCAGACCGGAGACGAGCTCGAGTCCTTCCAGGATCCCCGCCAGGGCCCCGTCCAGGATCTCGTCCAGGCTCAGGGAGCGGCTCACCGCCAAGGCCACGGCGTTGAGCGCCTGCAGGTCGCGGTTCCGCCGGACCAGCTCCCGGCTCATCCCCTGCATGCGGAGCAGGACCCGGATCCGCGCCACCAGCTCATCGGTGTTGAACGGCTTGGTGATGTAATCGTCTGCCCCGGTCTCGAGCCCCAGGATCTTGTCCCGCGTCGTGTCCTTGGCGGTGAGCATCACCACCGGGATGTGCCGCCAGCGCGGGTCCCCCTTCAGCCGCCGGCAGACCTCGTAGCCGTCCATCCCCGGCATCATCACGTCCAGCAGCACCAGCTCCGCGGGCTGCTCCGCCATCTGCCGCAGGGCCTCGTCCCCGGAATGGCCGACCACGGTGGTGAAGCCGCGCGCCTCCAGGAGGACCTGAATCATGCGGGCGATCCCGGGCTCATCCTCCACCACGAGGATCCTCGAGCGCGACCCGGGCGGTGCTGCGGCCATCGTGGGCACAGTGATCCTCCGCGCTTGCGCGGGCCGTCGGTTGCGTGCTGGCGGCCAGGCCGGCCTCGCCGCCAGCCCCGAGTGACCATCACATCGGTGCGGGCACGGGCAATGAATAGCGCAGGACGCAGCCACGAGCAACCGAAAAAATGGGCGACGCGGCGATCGGGCTCCTGGGCTTCCCCTTGACAGACCCCACGGGTTTCGATAGCGTGCCGTCGGTTCGCGCGACGGGCACTGCCGCGTCGCCCCCGTCGAGACCCCCACACACCGGAGGAGGATACCAGAATGGAGATGACTTCGAGAGAGCGGGTGCACGCTGCGCTCATGCGGAAGGAACCGGACCGCGTCCCCTACTGCGAGCTCGGGGTGAGCCGCTCCCTCACCCAGCGGCTCCTGGGGTGGGGGGCGCCGATCAGTCAGTCCGCAAACCTGGAGGCCAACCCGTACACGGTGGAGGAGGCGAAGGAACTGGCCGCCTTCCTCAAGCTGGACAACATCAGCTACGTGCTACGCGCGCCCGTCTACGCTGAGAAGCACGCCGGCCAGGATGGGATCCTGTTCTATGGGGAGGGCCAGATCAAGACGGCGGCCGACCTCGCCAAGGTCGAGCTCCCCGATCCCCACGACCCCGCGCTCTACCGGGAGGCCGAAACCTTCGTGCGGCAGAAGGGCGACTTCTCCGCCTGGTTCATCACCCGGCTCGGCATCTTTCCCACCATGCTCAGCATGGGTCTGGAGGGGTTCTGCGTGGCCCTCTATGAGGATCGGCCCCTCCTCGAGCGCCTCCTCGATCTGTACACCGACTGGATCGAGGTCGTGGCCGAGCACATCAGCCCGCTCGACTTCGACGCCTTCGTCTCCACCGACGACATGGCCTTCAAGACCGCCCCATTCTTTTCGCCCCAGGTGTTCCGGGAGCTCGTGCTGCCGCGCTACGTCCGCGTCGCCAAGAAGATCGCCCTCCCCTGGTTCATCCACAGCGACGGGAACATCCTCCCCATCCTGGACGACCTGGTGAGCGTCGGGATCGTGGGCGAACACCCGAACGAGAAGGGCGCGATGGACATCCGCGCGATCAAGCAGAAGTACGGGGATCGGCTCTGCGTCCTGGGGAACGTGGACCTGAACCTGCTCGCCGCGGGAACGCCCGAGGAGGTGGACCAGGAGGTGCGGGAGCTGATCCGCGACGTGGCCCCCGGCGGCGGCTACATCGTCACCAGCGGAAACAGCCTGGCCGGCTACTGCCGGCCCGAGAACGTCCTCGCCCTGTCGCGGGCCGTCCAAAAGTACGGGCGCTATCCGATAGCCGTCTGATTAACAAACGAGGTTACACATGGACGCGATCGAGGTTATTCTCACGCGCCGGAGCATCCGGCAGTACACACCGGAGCCGGTGCCCGACGCAGTCATCACCGATCTCCTGCGGGCGGCGATGAGCGCACCCTCGGCGGCGAACCAGCAGCCCTGGGAATTCGTGGTGATCACCGACCGGGCGATTCGCGACGAGATTCCGCGCTTCCACCCCTACGCGGCGATGCTGCGGCAGGCCCCCGTGGCCATCCTGATCTGCGGGAACCTCAAGCGAGAGACGTTCAAGGGGTACTGGGTGCAGGATTGCTCGGCGGCGACGGAGAACCTCCTCCTGGCGGCGCACGCCAAAGGGCTGGGGGCCGTCTGGGTCGGCATCTATCCGCTGGAGGACCGCGTGGCGCGCCTGCAGAAGTTGCTCGGCTTGCCGGCCCACGTCATCCCGCTGGCGTTGGTCCCAATCGGGTACCCGGCGGAGCACGTGCCCCCGGCCGACCGCTACGACGCCTCGCGCGTCCACCACGACCGCTGGTAGGGGTGAGGGTGAGGTGGCGAGAGGGTGGGTGACAGGTCCTGCAATTGCCCCTTGCTCTCCTGTCGCCTCTCCCGCAGAAACCGCGGGGCCATCTGATATGCTCTGCGGCAGCTTTCGATCGTCTCGCCGATCACCTGGATCTTCGAGAGATCGCCTTCCCCGATGCCCTGGTCCCAGAGATAATTGAGATAGCGGATCGCATCGAAGTCCGCACCCATGACTTCCGTTCCCACGCGGTCTACGGCCACAAAGTCCGTGCCAGCGATAGCCACACGGTGATCCACCGGTTCGCCGAAGACCGGCCCCTTGCCTTCCATCCCCTCGAACCCATCGAGGACTGCCAAGTCGATATGCAAGTGCCGCATGACCGTGAAGAGATTATAGTCGAGCACCCGATTTCCAGCCTCACTCGGGTGCATGCGGTACTTATCCATGACGAGGATGGCGCCCATGATCACATTCTTGGCGGTCAGGGTCACGCCCACCTGAACATGGGTCTTGAGCCGGGTGAGGGAGATGATGTAGTTATCCGGATTCACCATGGTCGGTGAAAGCTTCACCGGGTGGGGCTTCATGTCCGGGTGGACCACATGGACGACCTTCCAGGCATCGGCGTCGTTCAGGTCGATCAGCTCCAGGCCATACTCCCTGGCCAACTCCAGATAACCATACTCCCGGAAACCCCTCGGGGTCGTACCCCAGGCAGCGCCTTCCGCGATCGCAACATCTTTCTGTCCCCGGTCCCGGAGGAACTCCACGACCGCTCGGCTCGCCTGAACATGGGTGGCGCAGAGGGGCGCGAAAGTAGAAACGAAATTGACCTTGATCACGGGCCGTCGGCCCTTGAGATCGATCTGATCGGCAATGAGGTCCAGGGCCTGTCTGATGTTCCCCTGACGGTCATTCCCCTTCACCAGCGCAACTTGTGCCATTTGTGCTTCTCCCTTTCCTCTCAAAAGACCCGAAGCCAGGGTATCTCACCCAATCCCTGATGGAAAGAATACCGGATTGGAAGCTGGAAATCGAACTCGGCGAGACGCCGGTGCCGGAAGGGATGAACCGGCCGCGCGAGTGGCCGAGCCGCGGTTCGGAACCAGGGGAACCCGAGACGGCGGGGACGCTACCACCGGCGGGCTGGCGCGTCAAGCCGGACGGCGGCGGCCGGCGCCGTTGCGAGCATGGCCGGCACATGACAGAATGAGGCACGCCCAACCAAGCCCCCGGCTGAGCGGGCCCCGTTCGGCTCTCACAAATCATCATTGCCTCACCGTAAAGCATGTGTTTCAATGGTCCAATCCAGTAGACGCCCGTTTGAGCTTGGTTGAGAAGCTCTTGACGAGCCTCAACCTGCCAATCGATAAGGAGGCGGAACGTCGCGTGTCCCAAATTGAGGCCGGCGAGGTGAAGCTGGTTCCCGGCGAGGAGGTCTTCTCCAGAATCCAAGCAAAAAACAGGAAATGACCTTCTATTTCCACTGGCACGATTGAGGCAGTCCCGAGACACACCGAGATCCCCAATCTTCTCGCACGAAAGATCTGCCGGAACCTTGCGGTACCGGAACCTTGAGAGAAGTTCGATGCCTACCCTGTCCATGAACCTGGCGGTGGCTCCGCATCGCTCCGCCGCCGCAGGTTATGGACCAGGGGCGCCCTGAGAAATATTACTTGACGATCCAGCAGCGAGTGGTTATATTATTACCAGATGCTGTATCAGGTCAGAGTCAAAAAGAAGATTGACCGCGGCCTGCGCAAATTGCCCAGACAGGTGCGGCAGCTCCTATTCTTGCTCATAGCCGACCTTCAGGCAGATGGTCCAATTCAAAGGAACTGGCAGAACTTTTCTTCCCTCGGCGGAGACCGCTACCACTGCCATCTGACATATCGGTTTGTAGCGTGTTGGACCTGCAAGAAAGGTGAGATTGTGATCGAGGTGTACTATGTTGGCTCTCGTGAAAAAGCCCCATATTGAGTTGGCAATCCAAGGGGAAGGCGTTGAAAACTTCCTGGCCTGGATAAAGAAGAGGTACGAGGTCTCCGTTCTCTCTGCCGCCGATGCTGAAGAAAGCGTTCCCGTAGAAGACACCGATTTCTGGCGGGAGATGGAGGTAAACCGGGTCGGCAATCTTCTTGCCGCCGCTCGCCTGAAGGCTGGACTGAAGCAGGCGGAGCTCGCGAAGCAATTGGGCATCCGTCAAAACATGATCAGCGACTATGAGAGAGGACGGCGCAAGCTCTCACGCTCCATGGCCAAGCGATTCAGCGAGGCCCTCCACGTTAAGGAACAGCATTTGAAATATGGGGGCAAACCTCATGCTGCAGCGGAACGCCAGCAAGTCGGCGTCCGCTGAGCCCGGGCGTCCATTAGCCCAACTTCCAACCTGGGCTACTATGGATCCAGTGGTTTCGTGGAGTTACCTCGTCATTCAGTGACTATCGCTCGCACCCAGGTCTTCACCGGCTTCATGA